>Ga0134122_10002317_pt1 | contig 13976 bp, 11 predicted proteins | sample KB302_FD_96461 | JGI IMG/M metagenome (GOLD analysis project Ga0134122, IMG submission 96461) | Terrestrial soil microbial communities without Nitrogen fertilizer from Kellogg Biological Station, Michigan, USA - KB3-0-2 | ecosystem: Environmental > Terrestrial > Soil > Unclassified ... | reverse complement strand
GCCGGAATGTAGAACGCCGGCAGCGACAAGAGGAGCGAGAGAGAGCCGCCGAGCGCCAGCCCAAGCCACCAATCGGCGGTCTCGGGAGGCAGGCGGGCGCGATCGAGCCAGGGAGGGGCGCCCGCGCGGCGCCGGATGAGGAGCACCCCGAGCAGGCCCGCCGCCGTGGCCAGGCCGACGCCCCACCAGACCCCCTCGGCAGGAATCGGGCCGCGCCCGGGTCCGCGAAGAGTTAGGTAATCGCCGATCGCGAGAGCCGCGATCGCGACGAAACCGAACGCCGCCGCGGCGCAAGCCCACGCCGGCCGTTGCCGCCACCAGGGAGCCGTTTCGCTCGCGCGGCCGCGCGCCACAAAGAGCGCGGCGAGCCCCAGCCCCAGCGCCAGGAACCCCGGGAAGAGCGAATTCTCGTTCCGGGTGAGCGCCCCTTCAAGCTTCGGAGCCCGTCGGCGCAGCTCATATTTGACCCCGCCGTCGAAGTAGGTGGCGCCCATCGCGGGAGAGAGGTAACTCGGAAAAGCACCGCCCACCCGCACAACGTCGTTCACATTCCGTTCGAGCTTGAGGGCGTGCGAGAAACGCACGTAGGGAGCGAAGATCGCGCCGAGCATCAGGAGGGCGACCCCCGCCGTGATCCCCAGAATGCGCAGAGAGCGCGGCGCGAACAGCTCGCTCCGCGCTTCGCCGCGAGCGAACCGAACCAGCAGGAGCGCCGCCAGAGGTACATGGATCATGTAGGCAAGGTACGCCCCGCCGGTCACGTGGAGCAGGTAGAAAAGCAGAAACAGCCCCGCGCGGCGCGGCGTCCGTTCGGCGAGCAGCCGGTCGAAGCTCCAGAGGGTGAGAGGCAGCCACTGCATGAGCAGCACCTGAAGGTGCCCGAGCTGGCTCCAGCGATAGGGGCAGAACGCGAACAGCGCACCGCCCAGGAACGCGGCCGGCCGGGAGCAGCCGGCCTGGCGGAGCACCCAGGCGGTCGAGGCGCCGGTGAGCAGGAACGAACTCCAGAGCAGCAGGTTGTAACCCGCGATCGCGCTGGGGACGAGCGGCCGGAGCAGAAACAACTGAAGCGCCGGGCCGAGCAGATGATCCGACAGCGTGAGCGCGCCGCGCAGGGGGAAGAAGAAGTTCGCGTCCCAGACGTTCGGAAGCCCCAAACCGATTTGGTGCATGCCCCACTTCAAGAAGTAGAGATTGAGGATCGGATCGCCTGGGCCGGGGGTGATGTGATCGGCGTACATCCGCCAGATCGGCCGCAGGAAGAGCGTCGCGAGCAGAGCATACAGCGCAAGGCCGAGGAAACCCGGCAAGAGTCGGCGAAGTCTTTCCACGGCGGGGCTGATCTTATCTTGCAGCTTGCGGCCGGTCCTTCGTCCGAGGTCCGGTGGACGGCGGGACCCTGCGCTATCCTCGACCGGCATGGCGCGCGAACCTACTTGCCTCGGCCAGGAAACGACTCCGCGGGAACGCGCGCTGCTCGCGGCGAGTTTTTTGCTCGGACTCGCGATCTCGGTCGCGATGCTCCTGCGCAGTCAGGTCGGCGGCGATCAGCTCAATTTGCTCGCCCGCGGCTGGCTGTTCGTGGTCGATCACGTCTTCATCCCCTACGGCAATCCGTTGTCGAGCGGCGGCGACGCCGCCGGGGGAATGACGACTCTGCTGGTCGCCCTGCCGCTCTTCCTCTGGCGGGACCACCGCGCGCCGACCGTTCTGATCCTGCTGTTCCACGTCGCCTCCTACGCGTTGCTCGACCGGATCGTTCATCACGACCTGGGCGCCCGCGCCCGGTTGCCGTTTGCATCGATCTATTGGCTGAACCCATGGCGCCTCTACCACTCGGCGTTCCTGTGGAATCCGAACTACCTGTTCCTGTTCGGCGCGCTCCACCTCTGGGCGATCCGGCGCCAGCGCAAGGAGCGCCATTTCTGGGCCTCGCTGGTGCTCGCTTCGAGCATCGTCCTGTCGTTTCAGATCCATCCTTCGGCGCTCCTGCTGCTCGGATCGGCCGGGCTGCTGTGGCTTCGCCGGTCGTTTCGCGTGCATTGGGCGGGAGCGGTCGCCGGGGCCGTCCTCGGAGCCCTGCCGCTCATCCCCTGGGCGCTCGCGCTCGACCAACATCCGGAGATCTCCGCGGCAAACCAGGGCTTCCTCTTCCGCGGCCTGATCTACCTCTTCCCGCTGCTGCGCGGTTTGCTTTACTGGCTGCGCCACGCCAGCCTGTCGATCGGCGGGAAGATGTCGGTGTTCGATTTCACCCCAGACTTCGGCCCGGGGGCGGATCGGTGGCTCACCCCGCTCGCCCAAGGGCTCGCGGCGCTCGGGGCGGTAACGATGCTCGCGGTGCTGATCGCGAATCTCCGCCTGGGCCAGAAGATTTTCCGCCGCGGCTGGCTGCGGAGGTTGCCCACCGAGGTGAGCCGGAAGAGCGGACGCCGCTTTCTCGAAGAGTACGCGGCCTGGACGTTTCTGGCCGCGGTGGTCGTCTACTGCGGAGCGCCGACCACGGTGATGAACTGGCAAGGGCTGGTGATCCTCCACGCCGCGGTGCTGCCGCCGCTCTTGTGGTTAAACGCCCTTCTGCGAACCCGCCACGCGCCGCGGGTTCGCCGCGCGCTCGGAGCTGCCGCCTCGATCGCCGTGCTGCTCCTAGTCGCCCAGACTTTCGGTGCCACCCACTACCGCTGCGCCGGGCGAAAAGGGCTGGATCTGGCGTTGCGCTCCGATCACCCGATGCTCCACGACCTCCACATCGTGAACCGCTGCCCGCTGCCGGTCGACCAGCCCGGCGGCTGGTGGCCGGACGTCCTGCCGGAGAGGGCTCCTCCCAAGTAACTTGGGGCGGATTTACCTGCCCGAACGCGGAGGCTTCCAAGGCAGCCCTACGGCGTTCTGTCTCCCGCCCTTCGGGGCGGCTCATCGAAAGGCCTCCCGGGCCTATCGTGATCTCGACGGCAAGACCTCTTGTGAGACTTCCCTTCGAGTCGGCCGCCAAAAAAGGAGACGATCATGAAACGTTCCGTTCAAATTCTTCTGGTGGTTCTTACCGCACTGCTCTTGGCGCCGACGATCGCCCAGGCCCAGAAAGTCGTCAACCTCGAACCCACCAAGTACGGTGTCACGCTCAACGCTTTCGGTGAGGTAAGCATTGAACGCATACAACGCGCGGGGATGAAGACGATCGAGGTCTTTACCCTGGCAACCCATTCCGACATTCCCAATCGAGAGGCCCTGGCGGTCGAGGTCGAGACCAAGAGCGGTATCGTCCAGATCGGCGAGCTGCGGATGCTGCTCACCATGGGTACGATGGAGAAGTGGAGCTCGGTCGAGCCTTCGCCGGTCTTCCCGATCGACCAGATCTTCTCGGTCACCGTGCGCTACGGTAAGGAGGCGGTCCTGGTGGGCTACTTCTTCTAGCGACCGCAGTTTGTGGGAACCGCAACGGGGGCGACGCAGCCATGCGTCGCCCCCTACGTATTGAAGGACCGCTCGCAAATGGTATGAGTATCCGTACGAACCAAGTCCACTTTGGAGGAGCGGCTCTATCGATGTCGAAGATCAATCTCCGATTTGGCGATCGGGACCCCGGCCGAAAGATTCAACTCCCTCGCGCCCTCGCAGGGGTGCTTCTTGGCGCCCTGTGGCTCGCAGGCTGCCCGCCGCGACCGGGGCCGACGACCGTGCCGATCCCGAGCGCCCGGCAGGCCGGCGCCCCGGGAAACCGCTGCCTGGTCGTTCTGCTTCCTGGAATCGGCGACGGCAAGGAAGATTTCCAGCGCCAGGGCTTCGTCCGCGCCTTTAAGGATCGCGGTTCTCCCTGCGAGCTGATCGCCCTCGACAGCCACTTCGGCTACTACGCCAACGGGTCGATCGTCGACCGGCTGCACGAGGACGTGATCGCCCCGGCACGGGCGCGGGGAGTCGAACGGATCTGGCTCGCCGGAATCTCCCTCGGCGGCTTGGGCGCCGCCCTCTATGCCCGCGATCGGCCGGGAGAGGTGGACGGCCTGGTGTTGCTTTCTCCCTACCTGGTAGACGACGAGATCCTCGACGAGATCGAAAAGGCGGGCGGTCCGCGCGCTTGGCGCCCCGCGAGCGTGCCCGGGGAGCGCGATCTCCGCGGGCTCTGGGCCTGGCTCCAAGGGTACGGGGTCCCCGGGGCGGAACGTCCGCCGACGCTGCTCGGTTTCGGCGATTCCGAACGGCTGCGCCGCAGCCACCGAATGCTCGCCTCGCTGCTGCCGCCCGACCGGGTGCTCCATACCCACGGTGGCCACACCTGGCACGCTTGGCGCCGGCTGTGGCGCCAAGTGCTCGCGACCGGCGCGCTCGACGGGAAAGGCACGATACGCTAGAGACATGTCCGACGAGCTGTTACCGTCCGAGCTCTTCGCTTCGACGCTCGCGTTTCTCTCCGACCTGACCGCTCTCTCCTCGCCGAGCGTCGATTCGGACGGCTTGGCAAGGGTCGCCGCGTTCCTGCGCGAAGCGCTCGAAGCCCGCGGTCTGTCCGTCGAGATCGAACCCCGCAGCGGAGTCGAGGGGGGGCCGACTCTCCCGGTCCTTCACGCCCGCGGCCCGGCGGCGGGCGAAGGCTTGGGTTGCCTGCTGCTGCTCGGTCATATGGACACCGTTCTCTCCGCGATTCCCCCGAAGCGTCAGGAAGGCCGGCTGCTCGCGACCGGCGCGATCGACATGAAGGGAGGGCTTGCGACATTCGTCGGAGCGCTCGACCTGCTGGCCCGGCGCCGGATCGCGCCCCCCGCCGATCTCCATCTGGTCGTGGTGCCGGACGAAGAGGTAGGCGGCGAGCTGTCGCGCGAGGCGACCGCCCGTTGGGGCGCTTTGGCGCGGGCGGTCTGGGTGCTCGAACCGGGCGAGCCGCGAGGCGCCTCCGAAACCATGGTCGCCGGGCGGCGCGGGATGCGCAACTGGCGACTGATCGCCTCGGGCACTCCCGCCCACTCCGGTCTCCACTACTGGCAGGGGCATTCGGCGCTGATCGCCGCGGCCCGCTGGTGCGCGGCGGCCGAAGCGCTCTCCGCGCGCGGAGGAGGCCCCACGATCAACGTCGGCCGTCTGATCGCGGGCGACGCCGGTTTCGTCTCGGATCCCGCCGGCAACGCCGGCCTGCTCGGCACCGAGTCGCGCTTGAACGTCGTTCCCGATCATGCGATCGCCGAAGGGGAGTTTCGCTTTCTGCGCGCCGCGGAAGGGGAGAAGATCGCGGCCGAGCTGACGGCGCTCGCGCGATCGATCGGGGAGGAAAGCGGCACCCATCTCGATCTGTCGATCGGCCACGCCGTGCCGCCGGTTGATCCGCACGGTCCGCAACGCTCCTGGTGCGAGCGGGCGGTGGCGCTCGCCGCCTCCCGAGGCTGGACGCTCGAAGTCGAGGACGACCGCGGGGGAATCTCGTTTCCCAACTTCCTTCCCGACCCCGTCCGCGTGCCGGTCCTGGACGGCCTCGGCCCGGTGGGCGGCGGCATGCACACGCGGGAAGAATTCCTCGATCTCACCTCTCTGGCCCGCCGGATCGCCCTTCTGGCGGACCTGTTCGAGGCGGACGCCGCGACCGTTTAGAGGGCGGCCAACGGGGGGCCGCCCCTAACCCTTCGGTACCTCGCTCATCAGGTGCTGGACGCGCCCCTCGGAATCGTGAAAGACGGCGAGCCAGAGCACCCGGTCTCCCAGGTCGGCCACGACGTGCGGTTTCTGGACGATCTTCGCCCCTCCCTCTTCGAGCGCCGCGGCGGCTCCTTCGATGTCGTCGGTTGCGAAATAGAGAAACGTGTCGGAAGCCGAGGCACCGCTCGATTCTTCGGCTGAGAGCATCAGGCGAACGCCTCCGCAATCAAAAAACGAAAGACCCGGGGGTGCGGAAAACAGAAACTTGAGGCCCATCACGTCGCGGTAGAACGCGGTCGCGGCGTCGAGGTCCTTGACCGCCCAGGCGATCTGGCCCACGGCGGTGATGCGGATCGGGTTCGGCATCTTCGGCTCCTTTAGTTTGAGTGCGGCAAAGACTAACCCGCCGACGGCGGCTCAGGGAGCTGGTGTCGGATGAGGAAGAGGTGAGGAATCGCTCCCTAGGGGACGCTCGCTTCCTGGAATCGGCTTCTTCTGCCAGGATTCGCCGTCTGCCCGGCCCGCTTACTCCTCTTCAATGACCGAACCTTCCCCTCCCTATCCTCCCGGCCGACGGCGCGACCTTACCCTGGTCTCCGCCGGGATCGGTCTCGACGGCGGCGGCCGCGCTCTCGCCGGACGGCTGGTCGCGCGTGCCGCGATGGAGTGGGCAACGGCGCGAGGGGTGCGCGCCCAGCTCTTGGCGCTCGGGGCTCCGGGCGATGCGCCGGCCTCGGCCCTGCCGCAGGGGACGGGGGAAAGGACGCATTGTTTCGGCCGGAGCTTCGCGCGCCTCGCTGCCGCGACCTTGCGGGCCGAGCTCTCCCCCCGGCGCCCGGCCCTCGTCTTCGACCTGCTTGGTCTCGCCCGTTCGCAGACCCTGCTTCCCTCCGCGTGGCGCACGCCCTATCTCGTCATGCTCTACGGCATCGAGGTCTGGCGACCCCTCGAACCGGGCCGAAAGCTTGCCCTAAGTGGCGCGGCGATCCGTCTGGCGATCTCCCGCTACACCCTCTCCCGGGCGCGCGAGCTTCACCCGGGGCTCTCCGCCGAGATCCTTCCGCTCGCGCTCGAAGAGCGACCGGCGGAGGGAAGGGTCGATCTTTCCGTCGTCGAACGCACAGGGGAAGGTTTCGCCCTCATCGTCGGCCGCATGGCATCTGGCGAGCGTTACAAGGGGCACGACGAGTTGCTTGAAGCGCTCCCTCGGGTTGCGAGCCAGGTCGCCGATGCCCGCCTGGTGGTCGCGGGCGGCGGCGACGATCGGCCACGTCTCGAAGCGAAGGCGGCCTCTCTCGGCGTGGCTGACCGGGTGCTTTTTACCGGATTCGTTTCTGAAGCCACCCTCGCCGTGCTCTACGATCGCGCGGCTCTTCTCGCCATGCCGAGCCGCGGCGAGGGATTCGGCCTGGTCTATTTGGAGGCGATGCGGGTTGGCAAAGTCTGCCTCGCCGCGCGCGATACCGCCGCGGCGGAGGTCGTAATCGATGGGGAGACCGGCTTGTTGGTCGACCCCAGCGACGGCGAGGAGCTTGCCGCGGCGCTCGCACGCCTGCTCGGCGAGCCCGAAACCCGACGGCGGATGGGTGCAGCCGGTAAGATCCGCTGGGAGCAGGAGTTCAGGTACGAGCTGTTTCGCGACCGTCTGGCGGGGCATCTCGACCGGCTGACCGGAAGGGGCTCGGGCGAGCGCCCCCAATCTATTCACGAGAATCCGGAGCCATGACGACACCCACCGAAATCAGAGGACGAACGGAGGTCGAGATCGGAACCGTTCCGACACCGCGCGACCTCGAATATCCCGAGTACCTACAGTACGAGGACGGCTCGGCGGACCGGGCGGCGGCGGCGATTCCTGGGCCGCACGCGGAACCCTGGCAGAACGTGATCGCGACCTATGAGCCGGGCAGCCAGCCGCAGCTCGAACAGCTGCTCGCCCACCCTCGGCTCGGTCCGCGGGTCCGCGGCCGGGTGCTCGACCTCGGAGCCGGGACCTGTTGGGCGACCGCCCGGCTGTCGCGCGTGCCGGCGGTCGAAGAGGTGACGGCGGTCGATCTCGCGCCGTCGTTTCTCGCCGGGACCGGCAACCGGATGCTCGAAGTCTGCGGCGCGGAACGCGCCAAGGTTCGCCTGCTCGCGAGCACCTTCGAGCGCGTGCCGCGCCCCGACGAGACCTTCGACACGATGTTTCTGATCGCGGCGATCCACCACGCGCTGGCGCCGATCCGGGTGCTCCGGGAGGCGTTCCGGATGCTCAAACCGACCGGCACGCTGTTCGTCTTCGAAACTCCCGCGGCTCCTTGGGCCATCCGCGAGCGACGAAACCAGGGGATCGCGATTTCCCGCGAGACCCGGATGACCGAGATCGCCTACACGCGCGGAGAATTCGAGTACCTATTCCGGTGCGGCGGCTTCGTCATCGACGAGGCCGTGCCGAGCGAAGACCTTTCGCCCCGGGTGCCGCAGCGCTGGGCGCGGAGCGCGTTGCGCGCGCTGGGCCTGGAAAGACGGCTGATGACGGTCGGTTACATCTTCGCTTTACGGCGCGATCCCGCGCTCGCCCGTTGAACGGTTCGAGTCGGCGGCAGACCCGATCGATGTGCGGCATTCACGGGCTGTTCCGCTTCTCGTCCCAAGCTCCGACACTCGATCGCGCGGAGCTGGATCGAACTTCGGCGGCGCTCGCCCGCCGCGGCCCGGATGGGGAGGGACGTTGGATCTCCCCGGACGGCCGGGTCGCTTTCGGGCATCGAAGGCTCGCGATCCTCGATCTTTCCGACGCAGGCGCCCAGCCGATGGCGTCGGCCGACGGCTCTTGCCGGCTCATCCTGAACGGCGAGATCTACAACTTCCGGCAACTGCGGGCTGAGCTGGAACGGGAGGGGCACGTCTTTCGCTCGGTGAGCGACACCGAGGTGATCCTTGCGCTCTGGCGCCGGGATCGCGAACGGATGCTGCCCAAGCTCCGCGGAATGTTCGCGCTCGCCCTGTGGGACGAGAGGACGGGCGAGTTGCTGCTCGCGCGCGACCCCTTCGGAATCAAGCCGCTCTACCTTTCGGCCGAGCGCGGCACGCTCCGCTTCGCCTCGCAGGTCAAAGCGCTTGAAGCGGGCGGCGGTATTTCCACGGCGATCGAGCCCGCCGCCGTCGCGGGATTCCTGCTCTGGGGTTCGGTACCCGAGCCCTGGACGATCCGCCGGGGGGTGAAGGCCCTTCCCGCGGGAACCTATCAAATCGCCCGCGAGGGCGATCCGGGAACGCCGGTCCCGTTCACGGCGACCGGAGGGGAAACCGAGGCATCCGGATCGGGTGCCGAGCCGGACCTGCTGCTCGCCGATTCGGTGCGCGCCCACCTGGTCTCGGACGTGCCGGTCGCGGTGTTTCTCTCCGCCGGTCTCGACTCGGGCTTGATCGCAGCCCTCGCAGCCCGCGAAGCGAAAGCGTCGGGGGCACCGCCGCCGAAGGCGTTCACCCTCTCGTTCGACCGGCTGGAGGGGACGCCGCTCGATGAAGCGCCGCTCGCGGCGGAGGTCGCGCGGACGCTTCGATTGCCTCACTCGATCGCCCGGGTCGGCCGCGGCGATTTTCTCGATCTCTGGGAGGCTGCCCTCGCTGCGATGGATCAGCCGTCGATCGATGGCTTCAACACGTTCGTGGTCGCCCGCGCGGCGCGAGAAACCGGAATCAAGGTCGCTCTCTCGGGCTTAGGCGGCGACGAGCTGTTCGGCAGCTACCCCTCGTTTCGAGAGGTGCCACGGCTCGCGCTCGCCGCCCCGTTCGCGCGCCTGGCGCCGCGCGAGCTGCTCGCCGCTTTCGCCCGCCGCCGCGGCCAGCCGAAGCTCGCGGCGCTCGGCCGCACCGGGTCCGGCCTCGGCGGCGCCTATTCGCTCCGGCGTGGGCTGTTCCTGGCGGAAGAATTGACCGAGATCCTCGGGGCGGGGGCCGCGGCCGAAGGGCTCGCCGCCTACGATCAGGCGGCGGAGACGAAGAAGGCGCTCGCGGACTGGAATCCCGCCCGGTCGAACAGTTGGACCGCCGTCCATCGCCTGGAGACCCGTCTTTACATGAAGAACCAGCTGCTGCGCGATTCGGATTGGGCCTCGATGGCGCATTCCCTGGAACTGCGCGTGCCGCTGGTCGATCCGCTGCTCGAAGCGGGTTTCGCCGCGCGCGGCTTCGAGCCGGCCAAGTCGCGGGGCAAGCGGGCTCTCGTGCGAAGCGTCGCTCCCGAGCTGCCGCCCGCCCTCTTCGAGCGCCCGAAATCGGGTTTCTACATGCCGGTGATGGAGTGGCTGGAGCCGGAGCAGGCGAGAACGGTACGCAATCACGGCGATCAGTCGCGCCGACTGGCGCTGCGGGTGCTGGTGTCATTCGGGGTCGAGATGGCGGGCGGAACGGCTCGCGAGGGCGCTTCGTGATCGTCGAAGCCCCGAGCGTCGGACGCCGACGCCTGCGGCGTTGGACGAAGATCCTCTCCGCGTTTTTTTCGGCCAACACTCTGATCCAGATCACCGGCCTGGCTTCCGGCCTGTTGTTCGTCCGCGCCTTCCCGGTGGACGAGTTCGCGCTCTATACGCTCGCGATGTCGGTGGTGACTTTTTTCACCTTCGTCACCGATCTCGGCAGCACGGTCTCGCTGATTTATTTTTTCCGCGAAGTGGCCGGCAGCGAGGAGGAGTTCGCGGGATTCGCCACCGCCGTGCAATCGCTGCGGCGCATCGTCTTCTTCGCGGGGGCGGTCTTGGTCGCGGTGGTCTTTCCCGCGCTCGCGATCGGACGGGGCTTCCCGACCACCCGGGTCCTGCTCTGCACGGCCGGCGTCGTCGCGACGGTCGGCTTCCAGATCCGGGCGGCGCTGGGTCTTCTCGCACTGCGCCTGCGGGATCGCTATGCCCTGGCCTACCGTTCGGAGATCGTGGGCTCCTGCCTGCGACTCGCCCTCGCCGTGGTCATCGTAGCCACCGGATTGATCTCCGCCCCGGTCGCGCTCGCCAGCGGAGTCATCGCCACTTGGGCGACCGCTCAGCTCGCCGACCGCGGTCCGAAAGCTTTCGTGCCCCCGGCCGAGCTGGCCCTGAAGCGGCGACGAGTTCTTCGCTACCTGCTTCCGACCTTACCCGCGGCATTTTACTTTGCGACCCAGGGACCTCTGCTGGTCTGGCTTTCGGCAACCTTCGGCGACCGAAGGAACATCGCGGAGATCGGCGCCTTGACCCGCTTGGGATTGGTGGTGGGAATTCTGTCGAGCCTCGCGGGTGCTGTGTTCCTGCCCCACCTCGCGCGGATCGCCGACGACCGGCTCTACCGCATTCGCTTTTTTCAGTTCGGCGCGGCCTTGGCGATCTGGCCGATCGCCTTGCTCGGCGCGGCGGCCCTCGCTCCTCGTGCCTTTCTGTTCGTGCTCGGCCCCCACTACCAAGGCCTGGAGAGCGAGCTGCTCTGGCTGGTCGGCGCGGCCGGCTTCTCCCTGCTGGACGGCTACTTCGTCTCGGTCAACCTGGCCCGCTCCTGGACGCGATTCCAGGTCCCGATGCTGGTCGTTCAAATCGCGGTGCAAGCCCTGATGATCATGCAGTGGCACCTCTCCACCACCGAGCACGTCATGATGTTCAACCTCGTCTCGGCCGCCTTCGCCTGCACCCTCCAGTTGATCAACCTGGGGATCGGGTTTTCCCGGCCGGCGTGGGTCCACTGGCGATGACCTGTAGACTCAAGCCGTGATGTTTTCTCGATTCTTAGGGACGTATCTCCAAGCCCGCGACCACCCGGCGAAGCGTCGGATCGTCGGGTGGCTCGCCAAGAGCGTAATCCCCGCCGAGGGGATCGAGACGCGCCTTCCGGATGGCTTGGTCTTCTTTCTCCACCCCCGCGACACGATCGAGTACATTCTTTTGCGCGGCGAGAAGTACGAGCCGGCAACGCTCGCGCTCCTGCAGGCGAACCTCGGTCCGGGCGACGGCGCCGTCCTCGCCGGCACCAATTTCGGGTTGCACGTAGCCGTCAGCGCACGGGCCGTCGGTGCGGACGGCAAGGTGGTTGGCGTCGAACCGCAGGCGGCCGCCGTGCTGCGGACCCGGCTCAACCTGGAGCGCAACGGTCTCGCTTCGCGCGTCGATCTCCTCCAGGCGGCGCTCGGCGCGACGCCGGAGATCCTCCAGATGGCGTGGTCGAAGGTCGAGAATTCGGGAGCCGCGAGCCTGTTCGACCGAGGAGAGGGCTTCCGGGTTCCGGCGGTGCGCTTGGAGGCCGCGGTCCAGCTCCTGGCGCCTCGCAGGTTTCGCCTGCTGCTCCTCGACGTCCAAGGTTACGAGCTTCATGCCCTGGCAGGCGCCGATCTGAAGCGGGGACCCGACATCGCGATCATCGAGCTCGACCCTGAATTCCTCAGGCATTCCGGGACCTCGCCGGAGAGCATTGCGGATCTCCTGATGCGCAACGACTACCAGCTGTTCGACGTTTACGGCCGCGAAGTGTCGCGCTTCGATTCCCCCCTACCCGAGCGCAATTTGGTCGCCAAGCGGCCAACGGCACAAATATCGTGGCCGAAAAAGTTCGAACCCCTTTGATCGAGCGGCGGTCGCGCGCCACCGGGTTGCGGCTGGCCTGCATCAGTCCGACGTACTTCGCCGCCGAATCGGTCCTCGGCGGCGGCGAGCGCTTCGCCGAGGAGCTGAGCCGGGCGCTCGCAGAAAGCGGCGGGACGGAAGTCCGGTTCGTGAGCTTCGGCCGCCGGGCTCTGCGCGAGCGTCCCGAGCCCGCGCTCGAACGTTCGATCCTCCGGAGCTGGACCCGCGATTCGATGACGCCGTTCTCGCCGCGCCTATTCCGCGAGCTTGCCGGCGCCGACGTGATCCACTGCTTTCAACGCAATGTCCTGCCCACGTTCCTCGCCGCCTGGTGGGGGAGTCGGCGCGGGGTGCCGGTGTTCGTCTCGGACCTCGGCGGCGGCGGCTGGACTCCCGGGTATCAGATCGATATCGCCCGCTGGGTCACCGCGGAGCTGCCGATCTCGGCGTACGCCGCGGCGGATCTCGCGCGAGCGGGGCGCCGTTACGAGGTGATCTATGGCGGCGTCGATCTCAGCCGGTACCCGCCTCGGCCGCGGCCGGATCACGACGGCTCGGTCGTCTTCCTCGGCCGGATTCTGCCGCATAAGGGGATCCATCATCTGATCGAGGGGCTTCCGGCAGAGGTACCGCTCCATGTCGTCGGAAGCGTCGCCGACGCCGGATACCTCGCGCGGTTGCAACAACTCGCGGCAGGGAAAACCGTGGCTTTCCACCACGGGCTCGACGATGCGGGGATCATTTCCCTCCTGGGCCGCGCCATGGCGCTCGTCCACCCGACACCGACCGATCGCGACGGTTCGGCCGGCGCCAACGAGCTGTTCGGTCTCGCCCTCGTCGAGGCGATGGCCTGCGGCGCCCCCGTGGTCGCGAGCCGGGCCGCTTCGCTGCCTGAGATCGTGGTCGATGGCGAGACCGGACTCCTGGTGCCGCCGAACGACCCGGCCGCGATCGCCGCGGCCGTCCGCGAGATCAACGCCGACCGGGCACGGTGGACCTCGATGTCCGCCGCCGCGCGGAAACGGGTGGAAGAGCGCTTCACCTGGCGCCGGGTCGCCGAGCGCTGCCTCGCGGCCTACGCCGATCTCGGCGGCGTACGCCCTAAGCGAGAAAAACCGCGAGAATAGCGACTCCCCGATGCCCGTTCCTTCCTCCTTCCGCCTTCGCCTCGCGCGCCTTCGGGCCGCCGTCTGGCGCCTCCGTACGTTCCCCTTCGCGGAGGCTCTGTTCGCCGGAGTCCCGCCAGGAACCCGGCTCACCCGGCCGTTCGCGGGGGGCACTCTCATCCTCGACGTCGGCCGATCGAGCACCGAGCGTCTGCTCTGGCTGGAGGGCGAGCGCGTGATTGCGGAGCGGCGCCTGCTCGCTCGACTGCTCTCGCCCGGAGACCGCGTCGCCGACGTCGGCGCGAACCTCGGCTACTACGCGCTCCTCTTCGCCCGCGCCGTCGGGCCGGGAGGACGCATCGACTGTTTCGAGCCCGAACCGCAGAACCTGGAGACGCTCGCCGAAAACGTTCGTCTGAATCGGCTCGGAGAGAGCGTCCGCATTCACCCGGTGGCGGTGGGTGAAGCGGCGGGGAACGTCCGGCTCGACCCGGGATTGAACGGAGTGGTCACCGAGCACGGCGCTCTGGAAGTGCCGGTGCGGCGCCTGGACGATCTCGACGAATTGCTCGATCCGCCGGTCGATCTCTTGAAGATCGATGTCGAAGGATACGAGGGGCCGGTGCTCCGCGGCGCCGAAAAGCTCCTTGCCCGCGCGCGCCCCGCTCTGTTCGTCGAG
>Ga0134122_10002316_pt1 | contig 13978 bp, 10 predicted proteins | sample KB302_FD_96461 | JGI IMG/M metagenome (GOLD analysis project Ga0134122, IMG submission 96461) | Terrestrial soil microbial communities without Nitrogen fertilizer from Kellogg Biological Station, Michigan, USA - KB3-0-2 | ecosystem: Environmental > Terrestrial > Soil > Unclassified ... | reverse complement strand
GGCGGACGTGAGGCGATGGGTCACCGACACGACGGTGCGGTCGCGCCCGAGGCGCTCCAGCGTCGCGTTGATCGCCGCCTCGGTCTGGGCGTCGAGCGAGGAGGTGGCTTCGTCGAGCAGGAGGATCCGCGGATTGCGGACGATGGCACGCGCCAGCGCGATTCGCTGGCGCTGGCCGCCGGACAGGCGGGCGCCGCGCTCGCCGACCTTGGTGTCGTAGCCCTCCGGCAAACCGGCGATGAAGTCGTGGATCTCGGCGGCGCGCGCGGCGCCCTCCACCTCGCCGTCGGACGCCGCCGGACGGCCGAGCCGGATGTTCTCACGGATCGTGGTGTCGAACAGGAGGCTGTCCTGGAAGACCGGCGCCATCTGCGCGCGCAGCGAGGTCTGGGTGACCGTCCGGACGTCCGCGCCGTCGAGCATCACGCGGCCGGTGTCGGGATCGCGAAAGCGCAGCATCAGCGCGAGCACCGTGCTCTTGCCGCATCCGCTCGGCCCGACCAGGGCGACCGAGCGGCCGGCCGGGATGCTGAGGGTCACGCCGGCGATGTTGGGCCGGCCCGCGCCGTAGCTGAAGCGGACATCGTCCAGGCGGAGCTCGCGCGCGAACGGCGGCAGCGTGAGCGCCCCGGGCGCGTCGACGACCTCCGGCGTCTCGGCCAGCAGCTCCTGGATGCGCTGCGTGCCCCCCGCCGCCTGCTGGAAGGGGAGCACGACGTCGGACAGCCGCTGCACGGCCGACACCATCCACCAGATGAGCTCGAAGAACGCGACGAGCGAGCCGACCGAGAGCTCGCCCCGGATGGCCATGAACGTGCCGACCCCGATGGTGGTCACGAGCAGGCCGGAGCCGGACGCCGAGATCGTGGACGCCTGCATGCCTGCCAGCAGACCCACGCGCTCCGTGCGTGCGGCGAGCCGCCCCAGGTGCCCGCCGAGCCGGCCCAACAGGATCGATTGCAGCCCGAAGGCCTTGATGACGACCTGCGCCGAGAGATTTTCCTGCACGGCCGCGGCCAGCCGCGCCCCCTCTTCCTGTCGCTCGTAGCTCGCGACATCCGCCCGGGCGCTCAGCAGACGCGGCCCGAGATAGATCCCCGGCAGGAAGACGAGCGTCAGCAGCGCGAGGCGCCACTCGATGGCGAAGAGGACCCCCAGCCCGACGACGACGGTGAGGGCGTGCACCGTCGCGGCGCGCAGATCGCGCGTCAGCGCGCGCTCGATCGCGTCCAGATCGGACGTGAAGCGCGCCATCAGGGCCCCGAGCTGTGCGCGGTCGTAGAAGCTCAGCGACAGGCGCTGGAAGTGCTCCAGCATCCGCGCGCGCAGGCCGTTCGTCACGCGCGCGCCGACGCGCGCAATGAGGTAGTAGTTGACGAGCTCCATGACGGCGTCCACCGCCAGCAGGAGCGCCAGCGCCACGATCAGCCGGGTGGCGCGCTGGGCGTCGCGCGGAATGACCGCGTCGTCCACCAGCGCCTTGAGCAGCAGCGGCTGCACGGTGCAGAAGGCGACGGCCGGCAGCAGCGTGAGGCCCACCAGCACGGTCTGCGCGCGGTAGGGACGCAGCCAGACCAGGCAGGCGCGGACGAAGCCCAGTGGGCCGAGGAGCCGTCGCGTCACGGCGAGGTCCCGGTGGTGCCGCTCCTTTGCCGGCGGCGATCCAGGCGGCTCGCCGGGGGCGCCGCGACCGGCGGCGGCGGGCCGTCCGGGGCGGGATTGCGGTACGTGAATGTGAGGCCTTCGTAGTTGCGCACGACCAGCGCCTCGTCGGTCCACGACACCACGTAGTTCGGCTGCAAGGGGATCTTGCCGCCGCCGCCCGGCACGTCGATGACGAACGTCGGCACACCGAGTCCCGAGGTGTGTCCGCGCAGGCCCTGCACGATCTCGAGCCCGCGCTCCACCGGTGTCCGCAGGTGCTCGGTGCCCCGCACCTCGTCGGCGTGATAGAGGTAGTAGGGCCGCACGCGGATGCGCAGCAGCGCCTGGCTCAGCCGCTTCTGGATCTCGACCGTGTCGTTGATGCCCCGCAAGAGCACCGTCTGGTTGTTCACCGGCACGCCGGCGCGTAACAGCTCGCGCACGGCGCGCTCGGCTTCCGGAGTGATCTCGTTCGGATGATTGAAGTGCGTGTTCAGCCAGATCGGCCCGTAGCGGTCGCACAGCCGGCAGAACTCCTCGTCGATGCGCTGCGGCAGCACCACGGGAAAGCGCGTGCCGAAGCGGATGATCTCGAGGTGGGGGACGCTCCGCAGCGCGGCGAGGATCTCGCCGAGGCGGCCGTTGTCGAGCGTGAGCGGATCGCCGCCGGAGATGATCACGTCGCGGATCGCCGGGGTCGCGCGGATGTAGTCCACGGCGGCGGCGATCTCCGACGGACGGCGGATCCAGTTGCCGCCTTCCCACTCGCGCTTGCGCGTGCAGTGGCGGCAGAGCAGCGGACAGATGTCGGTGACGACCAGCAGCGCGCGGTCGGGGTACCGATGCACCAGCCCGGGGACGGGCGAGTCTGCCGCCTCCTCCAGCGGGTCGTCGGCGCCGATCTCCGCCAGCTCGGCCTCGCGCACGTCGGGAATCGACTGCAGCAGGATGGGATCCTGGCCGTCGCCGTCGACCACCAGGGCCAGGTAATAGGGGGTGATGGACAGCGGAAAGGCGACGGCCACAGCCTCCAGACGGCGGACGGTCTCCGGTTCGAGCGGCACGACGCGCGCGAGCGCCGCGACGGTGGTGATCCGATGGCGGAACTGCCACTTCCAGTCGGCCCACTGCTCCGGCGTGGGGCGAAGCACCTCGAGCAGCCGCTCCCGGATCGTGCTGCCCACCGCTGCTACTCCGCCCGCCCGTAGGAGGAAAACGACGGCGAACCATATCGCGCCAGCGCCGTGGTCACGATCCTCCGGATCATCGCGGCGTAGTCGAGACCCGCGGCGAAGGCCGAGCGTGTGAAGCACGAGATGTCGCCGACGCCCGGCATGATCCCGGGCAGCGGATTGACGTCGAGGACCGCCGGCCGGCCGTCGGCACCGAGGCGGATGTCCACGCGCGCCCAGTCGCGCACGCGGAGCGCGTCGCCGGTGGCCATGGCGAGCGCCTCGATGTCCTTGCGAAGGGCGTCAGGAATCGGCGCCGGGCAGAGCAGATCCGCGGGCGTCGGCTCCGCCCACTTGGCGTCGTAGCCGTACACGCGGTGACGGCCGCCGCGGATGGCGGCGAAGTTCACCTCGACGAGCGGGAGCACCTCCCACGCGCCCACGTTCCCGATGAGCGCGGCCGTCAGCTCGCGGCCGGGCAAGAACTCCTCGACGATGACGGGCTGCCGGTAGCGCGCCAGCTTCTCCCGCGCCGCCTCGACGAGGCCGTCGGGCGAGGTGAGCACGTCGCTGTCGCGGATCCCTTTGCCCGAGCCCTCCGCGACGGGCTTCAGAATCAGCGGGTAGCGAAGATCGACGGCCTGGGCGTCGGTGACGCGCTCGATGAGGCGGGCGGCGGGGGTGGCGATGCCCTCCGCGGCGAGAATGCGCTTCGTGTGCCACTTGTCATGCGCGATGGCCAGCGTGACGGGATCGCTGCCTGTGTAGCGCCACCCCAGCCACTCGAACAGCGCAGGCGCCTGCGCCTCGCGCCCGCTGCCGGTCAGTCCCTCCGCGAGATTGACGATGAGGTCGGGCGGCCGCTCCTGCGCGATCTCGGCCGGACCCCGCGTCGTCGTGTCCCACACTCGCACGGGCCCCAGCGGCGCGAGCGCCTCGCAGACCGCGTGCAGCACATCATCGCCATCGAGCTCGGCGAGGTCTTCGCGGTCCTCGCCTGGGGTATCGGCGGGTCGAAGGGAGATCGCGAGCGCCAGGTCCAAGTGGGTTCCCTCGGCACGTCCGCGGTCGGGCCACCGCACTCACGGCGCCGACAACGTCGCCGCCCACGATAGCACGCCGGTGGGCTGGCCCGTGCGCGTGGTGTCAAGCGGCCGACACCTCTGGACGGCACCTGCCTTGCAACCACCCTCTCTGATCCCGTAGCACGCGGGAGCCCGCCGTTCGGTCGTCCCGCAGATAAGGGAGTGCACGATGAAAGCACGCAGGATTCCGCTCGCAATCATGACGCTCGCGCTGGGGCTCGTCGGGCCCACCGTGGCGCGCGCCGGCGACGCCGTGGTGGTACAGCCCGGTCAGCCGTCGGTCGTGGTCCAGCCCGGTCAGCCGTCCGTGACGGTGCAGCAGGGCCAGCCCTCCGTCACCGTGCAGCCGAGCCAGCCCTCGGTGACCGTGCAGCCGGCGCCGCCCGCCACGGTCGTGGTGCCGGCGCCGTCGGCGTCCGTGTCCTCGGCCCCGGCCACGCTGCAGGCCGATGAAATCAAGGCGCACGAGGTGCGCGCGCAGACGATCTACGCGAACAAGATCGAGTCACCGAGTGTGCAGGGTACGATCCATCAGTCCGACACCGTGAAGATCGACAAGACGAAGGGTGACATCGAGACGCCGTCGGTGACGGCGGGCGTGATCTACGCGGACACGATCAAGGCCCGCTCGGTCGTTGCCGACAACATCTACGTGCGGGAGCTGAAGAAGAACTAACGCTCGGAAGCGCTGGTCTTGAAGGGGCTGCGCTCGGGCGCCTCGTCGTGAGGCACTGCGGCCAGTAACTTTCGGATCAGGGCGTTCATCACGGGGTTGCGGTGCCGGGCCCAGAGCCACGTGCGCTCGGGTCTGGCACCCAGCCCCGCCTTCGGCTCCAGCGCCGTGCGTCCGAACGACACGCGCCGGCACCCCAGGGCGATCGCCTCGCCGATGACCGCGTGGAGCAGCGCGAGGTAGATGGTATTGCCGACCCCCGACGCGCGATCGAAGCCGATGTAGTAGGCCACGGCCGTGTCGCCGTCCTTCAGCACGCTGATGAAGCCGGCCAGCTCGTGCTCGCGGCGCACCACCACGCAGCGAAAGTCGTCGCCCAGACGCTCCGCCAGCGCGGGGAAGAACGCTGGCGGACACGTGACCGGCCGGACCGCCGCGTTGTCGACGACGCCGAGGTAGAGCGCGTGCAGGCGATCGGCGTGCGCGTCCAGCTCCTTGAGCGGGCCCAGCGTGCAGCCGGCCTGGGCGAGGTCCTTCTGGATCTTCTTCGCGGCGTTGCGGTACTTGCCGGTCAGCGCCGCCAGGTAGTCCTCGTAGCTCCGCCAGCCCGGCTCCAGCTCGAGCACCATATTGGGATCCGACTCGACCGGCCGGTAGCTGAAGCGCCGTAGCGCCTCGGCGTCCTGCATCTCGGACGCCGCCAGATCCTTCACGAGCGCGAAGTCCGTCGTGCCGGCCAGCCGCTCGGCGCGGCGTACGCGGTACATCGCCTCGGCAATCGCGGGCCAGACGTCGGCGGGCGCCACGCCGGGCGCGAAGGCGGCGGCGTGGAAGCCCCACGAGAGCAGGTTGCCGCAGACCAGGACGCGCTCGCGCAGCGCCTGCACGGCCGGCGTCAGCGCGCGGCGCAGGAGTCGTCGCCGGCCCTCGCCGCTGCCCTTCATGAATCGCGTTCCGGTGACGGTGACGAGCTGCATGGCCACGGCGGCGACCGGCACGCGGCCGCGATGGATCAGCGCGTAACGGGGCTCCATGTTCTCGGGGCCGGCGCGCTCGAGGATTCCGAGGTAGCGGCGCTGCAGGAAGAGGCTGGCACCCGAGGTGAGCGTGTCCCACCGGACAGGGTCGACGTAGTCGATCGAGTCGGCCAGCGCGAAGCCGAAGCCCGAGGGCCGGTGGCGCTCGTGGTGGCGCGCGCGGGCCGCGCTCAGGCGCTCGAGCAGGCGGCGCGGCGACCGGCGACGCTCCGCCATGACCGCGGCGTCAGCGCGTGCGGGCGCCGACGATCGCCTGGCCGATGAGGCGCGCGCCCTCGTAGCACTTCTCGGGCGTCTCGTAGCTGAAGGCCAGGCGGATGTGATCCTGGCCGCCGCCGTTGGCATAGAACGCGGGGCCCGGCGTGTACTGCACGCGGGACTCGGTGGCGAGCTGGGCCAGCTTCTTCTGGTCGGTGCCGGTGGGCAGCTTGATCCACAGGAAGAAGCCGCCCTGAGGGCGGCTGACGACGGCGTCCGTGCCCTTGAGCGTCTCGTCGAGGCCGCGCAGCATCGCGTCGCGCTTGGTGCGATAGACGTCGATCAGCCGCGCCACGTGCGCCGGCATGTCGCTGCGCATGTAGTACGTGGCCACGCGCGACATGAACGGGTTCACGCCGCCGCCGAAGAGGAAGCCCTGGAAGGCCGGAATCATCTCCTTCGGCGCGCAGAGCCACCCCAGACGCACGCCGGCGCCGAGGATCTTCGACAGTGTGCCCGCGCGCACGACGCGGCCGCCGCTGTCGAGCGCGTAGAGCGGCGGCAGGGTCTCGCCCTCGAAGCGCAGCTCACCGTAGGCGTCGTCCTCGAGGATGAGCGTCTCGTACTCGTGGGCCAGCTCGATCAATTCTTGCCGACGCGGGAGCGACTGGCTCGGCCCGGCTGGATTCTGGAAGTTCACGATCGTGTAGATGAGCTTGCAGCGGCGGCCCTGACGCCGCAGGGTCTGCAGCCGTTCACGCACGGCGGCGGTCACGATGCCCTCGTCGTCCACCGGCACGTCGAGGATCTCCGGGCCGTGACGCCGCAGGGTGTTGAGCGAGCCCGAGAACGTCGGGGCCTCGGCAATGACCGCGTCGCCGGGATCGATGAAGGCGCCGAACGCCAGCGCGAGCGCCTGCCCCGAGCCATTCGCGACGATGATGTTCTCCGGGTCGGCCTTCATCTTCTCGAAGAGCTCGTACTTGTGGCAGATGAGCTCGCGCAGTCCGCGATAGCCCTGCGGCTCGCCGTACGTCATGGCGGCGGCGCCCTCGGCCCGCAGCATGTCGGCGGTGGCCTCGATCATGCCCTCGTAGGGAAATGAGCCGGGATCGGGGTACCCGCCGCCGAACTCGTAGAGCACGGTCATCGAGGGACGGGGGGTCGCGACCGGCACACCCCAGCCGACCCGGGCGCGGCTGGACAGGAGTGATTCGAAGGCGTCGGCGTTCGATGAGGTCATGCTCGGTAGTCTACCTTAACGACCCGGCGCCGCCGAAAGGCCAACCCGGCGCGGCCGGAGAGGCAGGGGGTCAGTCGATCGCGGGGTGGCGCTGGTGCCAGTCGGTGATCGACTGCCAGGCGTGGGCGGCCGCCAGCACGGTGTCGTCCGCCCACGCGCGCCCCATGAACTGCAGGCTGGTGGGCAGCCCGCTCTCGCTGAATCCGTTCGGCACTGCCACGGCGGGAAGCCCCGCCATGTTGCCGATGGCGCCCATGGGATCGAGTGCCGGCCGGTGCAAGCTGCGGAACTCCCCTTCGAGCGGCGGCGCCGTGGCCGGGCGGCCCGGGGCGACGAGGGCGTCCAGGCCGGCCAGCAGGCGGTCGGTCTCGCGCATCACGACGCCGCGCAGGCGCAGCGCCTTGATGTAGTCCTTGGCCAGGATCGCGTCGCGCGCGTACGGCGCGTAGTGGTCTTCCGGCGCGGTCAGCTCGGCGATGGCCACGCTCTCGATCAGGTCCTCGAACGCGCTGGCGGCCTCGGCGAACAGGATCGTGCGGGCGATTGCGTCGTACGGCAGCTCCGGCAGCGTGACCTCTTCCACCGTCCCGAGCTTGGTCAGCGTGTCGAGGGAGCGCGTGAACGCCGCGCGCACGGCCGGCTCAGCGCCCTCGTCCACGCCGCGCAGCACGCCGAAGCGGAAGCGCCGGCCGGCCGGATCGCCGGCCGCGTGCGTGAACGTCCGGTCGGCCGCGCTGGGGTCGTGCGCATCGGGGCCCGCGATGGCTTCGAGCACGAGGCCGCAGTCGTCGGCGGTGAGCGCGAGCGGGCCGAGCTTGTCGAGTGTCCAGCAGAGCGCCATCGCGCCGTGGCGGCTCACCCGGCCGTAGGTCGGCCGCAAGCCCGTCACCCCGCAATACGCCGCGGGCGATAGGATGGAGCCCCACGTCTCCGAGCCGATGGCGAACGGCACCAGCCCGGCCGCGACCGCGGAGCCGGAGCCGCTCGACGAGCCGCCACTCCACGCGTCGGGGCCCCACGGTGATTTCCCGGGGCCGGTGAACGAGGCGTTCGGCTGCCGATAGCCCATGCCGCCGGCGAGCTCGACCATGGCGAGCTTCGCCACCAGCACGGCGCCGGCGGCCTCGAGACGATGGATGACGGTGGCGTCGGTGTCGAAGGTCTGGGCGCGGAGTGGCGCGGCGCCCCATGTGGTCGGTGCGCCGACCGCGGCCAGCAGATCCTTCGCGCCGTACGGGATGCCGTGCAGAGGCCCGCGCCAGCGTCCCGCGGCGATCTCGGCCTCGGCGCGTCGCGCCTCACGGAGCGCGCGCTCGCGCGTGACCGTGACCACCGCGTTGTAGCGCGGGCCCAGGCGCTCGAGGCGCTCGAGAAAGGTCTCGGTGAGGGCAATGGGCGATAGCCGTCGGGCGCGAATCGCCTCCGCGAGCTCGCGCACCGGGCGGAAGACCGGATTCACGCGTCCGCGCGGAAGGGCACGAAGCGCTGGACGGGCTCGTCCGCGTTGGACAGCCGCACCGCGCGCAGCAAGGCGGACTGCGCGACGACGGCGGCGACCCCGCGGCGAACCCCTTCGAGCTGCTCGGGCGTCAGGCGGTTGCCGTAACGGGTGCGGATGAGATCGAAGAGGAACGCGGCTTCGCGGGGATCGGGCGCGGGCTCGCTCATGCGGCGCATCCTACACTCCGCCTGCCGGCCTCTGCCATCCGTGATACGCTTCAGCCGCGCCCCCCTAATCGAAGGCGCGATGTGACGACCGAATCCAGAAAGCCCACGAAACGACGGCGCGGAGCACGGCGGCGCAAGCCGCGCGCGGCCTCTCCGCCGCCGGAGCCCATCGCGCCCGAACCGGCCCCGGTCGAGGCGGCGCCCGAGCCCGCGCTGGAGCTCGCCGCCGAGCTCCTCCCGCTCGCCGAGCCTGAGCTGGTCTTCGCCGGCCGGGCAGCGGCCCGGCCCCCCGAGCCCGAGCGCCCGCTGCCGACCACCCGCCGGGCGATCTTCTTCGATGTCGAGAACACGAGCCGCGTGCAACATATCGCGCGGGTCATCGATCACCTGGCCGTCGATCGGCTGGGCCGCCGCACGGACTTCATCGCGGTCGGCAACTGGCGCGTGATCGGTCACGACACCGCCCGCCTGCTCGCCGGCCACGGCGCCCAGCTCCTCCACAGCGCGCCGGCGGTCGGCGTGAAGGACTGGAGCGATCTGCGGATCGCGGTCGCGGCCGGCGTCTGGCTCGGCACCGCGCGGCCGGGCGACGTGCTGGAAGTCATCTCCGACGACCGCGCGTTCGACGCCGTGGGCGACGTCGCGACGAGCCTCGGCATCACGTTCCGCCGCCTGTCGTATCGCCGTCTCACCGGGCTGCCGACGGCGGCGCCGCTGGCGGCGCCCGTCGAGGAGCCGGCGCCGCAGCCGTATCAGGAGCCGCGCGGCGACTCCCGCGGAGGCCGCCGCCGTCGCGGCCGTCGCGGTGGCCATCGGCGCGAGATGCCGCCGCCGCACCAGGCCATGCCGGCGCCGCCCCCGCCGCAGCTGGCACGACCGGGCGCCGAGGAGCCGCACACGGCGCCGCACGACGAGCTGCTCGGCGTGGCACGCGACCTCATCGAGCGCTCGTCGGGCCGCATGGTCACGCTGGACGCGCTCGCCAACGCGCTCAAGGCCCGCGGCTTCAGCCGCCCGCCGGGCTCGCCGCGGCTCATCACCCGCCTGCGGCGCCTGCGCGAGCTCCAAGTGAGCCGCTCGGGCCAGATCACCCTGGTGGTGGATGGTGGCGGCGGATCGGACGGCGCGGACGTGCCGACGCCGCAGCCCGCGGCCGCGCACACGCCGGAGTCCGACGAGGACAACGAGCCGAGCCCCGGCAACGAATGGCCGCCCGTGCGTGGGTCCGGCACGCCCTCGTACCGCGACCGCCGGCCGCTGACGTACGAGGATCGGCGCGCGGCCGTCGATGCGGCGCAGTACGGAGCCGCCGCCGGCGCACCGTCGTCGGACGAGCCTGGACAGGACGACGGTCCGCAGGGCAACGAAGCGCCGGGGGACGGCGTTCCGGCCGAGGGCGCGCCGAGCGAGGGCGCCCCGCGCCGTCGCCGCTCTCGCCGCGGCGGCCGTCGCCGTCGCCGCCACGGCGCTCCGACCGCCTAGATCCCCGCTCGCTCGCCCGGCCGCTCTACGCGAACGTCCAGCCGTCGAGTGCACGCGGCGCAGCCGGAATGATCCGCAGCGGAAGATCGTGCTCGGCGACGATGCCGTGCGCGATGAGGGCGGCGAGCGCGTGCTGCCGATCGTGTGCCGGCCGGGGGAGCTCCGGCATGAGCGCCAGGCGTCGCGCGAGCGCGCGGGCGGCGGGCGCGAGGGCGAGCGCGCCGTCCGGCGTCACGACGCGCGCGCCGCTGACGACGACCGGCACTTGGGTGAAGAGCCGCGTGCGCGAGGCGCGCGGTATCGCGTCGACGCGTCCCGACACCACGTCCCAGTCGACCAGCGCGCGGGCGCGTGCGTCGCGGGTGCCGCGGCGAGTCCGAGTCGTCGGCGCGCGCCACGTCAGCGACACTGCCAGTGAGCGGCCGTGGCACACCACGTCGTGTGGCGTCCACGGCGGCAGGTGGAAGAGCGTGCCGGGTGCCAGTGACAGCGTTGTCCAGCCCCGGCCGCGGCGCGCCGGCTCGGCGAGGTCGGCGGGCGTGCCCGGCGCCACGCGCGGACCCAGCGTCACGGTGCGGCGGCCTTCGAGCTGCAGCCAGAACGCGTCCACGGGCCCGTCGTGATGGAGCCCCATCCCGGTGCGCCCCCGGCCCTCCACCAGGAAGAGAAACGAGCACTCCTCGCGCGGGACGCCGAGCAATGCCGCGCGCAGCGCGACCATGAGCCGCATCAAGCGGGGCAGCACCTGGTGGGCCTGGGGCAGGAAGACGGTCGCGCCCGCACGCAGCGCGGGCCGCAGGCGGCGCCGATCGGCGGAGCGGTCGTAGCGGCGCTCGTCGGCGACCTGGAAGGGGAGCCCCGACGCCGCCATGGCGACGGCGCCGGCGAAGCCGGGCGCGATGGCGCGCCATGCGCCGTCGCGAGGCGGCAGCACCGTCGGACGCTTTCCGAGCCGTGTCCGCTGAAAACGGGCGAGCGCCGCGGGACCGGCGAACCACGTGGTCAGCGGCGAGCGTCCCCGGCCCCGCGCGGCGGTGCTCATGTGCAGACCTGGTTCCGGCCGCCCTGCTTGGCGCGGTACAGCGCCTGGTCGGCGGCACGGACGACGTCGTCGGCCGGCGGACCCGCGGCGCCGGCGGCCGCCGCGCCGATGCTCACCGTGATCGCGATGCGCGGGCGCGCGACGGGGAGCGGCGGCGACTCCGGGCGCGTGCGCGGACGATGGGGACCGCGCAGCGTGAAGCTGGCCCCCTCGATCGTGCGGCGCAGGGCTTCCAGATGGACGCGGGCTTCCGTCACGTCCTTGCCCGAAAAGAGGACGGCGAATTCCTCGCCGCCGTACCGGAACGCGCGGCCGCCGCCGCCGATCTCGCCCAGTCGCGCGCCGATCATCCTGAGGAGCTGATCGCCGACGTCGTGGCCGTGCTCGTCGTTGAAGCGCTTGAAGTGATCGACGTCCACCATGGCCACCGTGTACACGCCGCGCAGGCGCGCCAGGGCCTCGTTGAGCGCGCGCCGAGCCGGCAGGCCGGTGAGCTCGTCGTCGTACGCCATGCGATGCCACGTCTCGATCAGCGAGAGCACGAGGATGAGGCCGCCGGTGGCCAGATACGCGCTCGAGTCGAGGCCCCCGCCGCCGGCGCCGAGGGCGAGGAAGGCGGCCACCAGCGCCCACACGGCGCCGCTCTCGACCGAGGTCCCCTGCCGCACCGCTCGCCGCGCGAGAATCGCGAAGGCCACGGCGAACAGCACGAGCGCAACGGACGACAGGGCGCCGAGCGCGCTGCCCGCCCGCGGCGCGTCGAGCCGGACGGCCATCGGCACGAACAGCGGCTGGCACAGCACCGCGATCAGGATGATCTGCACGCCGAGCACGACGAGGGCCACCTGTCCGGGCCGCGCGAGCAATCCGCGCTCGGGCAGCCAGGCCAGCGCCGCGAGATCCACGGGAAGCAGGATCGCGAGCGCGCCGAACACGACCCGGCCGACGTCGCCGCCGCTGCCGTCCACCGGCACCCACAGCAGCAGCGCCCGGTCGGCGAAGAGCAGAGCGGCCAGCGTGAACACGAGCCGGCTGCGGTCGAATCGCCACGCGAGCAGGATGCCGGCACCCAGCACGACCAGCGGATAGGCGGGTAGCAGCGGCCACAGGACCGCGCGGAGACGGAGGGAGTGCAGGGCCACCGCGAGGGCGACCAGGAGGAGCGCCCCTGGCAGCAAGCGGAGCAGAACCGTGTTCACCGGCGCCAGCATGCCCCGGTGACAGGGCCGGACGCTACTTTTGGGTGACGTGGGGCCGGCGGCGGGCCGCCGACCCCACGCGATGCGCTACGCTTTTTCGACGATGTACATGTGCGGCAGCATGTCGAAGTAGATGTTGCCGTCGACGACGGTCTCGCCGAGCTTGTTCTTCTCCAGCCCCTTCACGATCGGCTTGACGGCCGCCCAGCGGCTCACCCACGCCACCGGGATGTACCCGACGTCGGTCTGCATGATCTCCTCGGCCTTGGCGTAGTTGACCAGCCGCTTCTTCTGGTCGCGCGTGTCGCGCCCGGCCTCGAGCTCCTTGTCGAACGCGTCGTTGACCCACGCCTGGCGCTTGCCCTCGGTCTTCTTGCCGTAGAACGTGTCGAAGTACTCGTTGTGCGGGTCCGGATAGTCCATGAACCAGCGGATCCACACGAGCTGGTAGTCGTTCTTCCAGAGGCCGGCGCGGAACACGCGCTGCTCCAGCACCTCGAGCTCCGTCTTCATGTTCAGGTGCTCGAGGAGCACGGACTGTACCGCCTCGGCCAGGGGCTTCGAGCCGAGTCCTTCCTCGCGCATCGTCAGGGTGATCTTCGGCCAGTTCTTGCCGCCCTCGAACGGTGTGCCCTTGAGCTGCGCCATCGCCGCCTTGGGATCGAAGCGCTGGATGTCGCGGATCTTCTTGTCGTCCACCGCGCCGGGGAAGCCGGGGGGAATCATCGAGTGCGCCGGCACCGCGAAGCCGTCGGCCACGCGCACGACGTTGTCGCGATCGATGGCGTGGGCCACCGCGCGCCGGACCTTCACGTTGTCGAACGGCGGCTTCGTCACCTGGGGGGTGAGATACCAGGTGCCCGGGAATGGATAGCGGAAGACCTGCGACTTCGTCGCCGGCGCCTCACGCAGGCGCTTGAGGTCACCGGTCTGCAGCGGCGAGAGGTCGAGCTCGTTGTTCTCGTACGGCAGCGCGCCGGACTGCACGGGGATGATCGGGATCGTGACCTTCTCGATCGTGACGTCCTTGGCGCCGATGAAATGCTTGTTCTTGCGGAGCACCATCACCTTGTTGTGCTCCCACGCCTCGAGCGTGTACGGCCCGTTGGAGACGATGTTGGCCGCCTCCGTCCACTTGTCGCCGTGCTTCTCGACGGACGGCCGGTGCGCCGGCAGCGCGGCCAGGTATGCCGAGAGCACGGGGAAGTACCCGCGCGGGCCTTCCAGCGTGACCTCGAGCGTCCAGTCGTCCTTGGCCACCACGCCGACCTGCGAGGCGTCCGGCACCTTGCCCTTGTTGAAGGGCTCGGCGCCTTTGATGTCGTAGAAGTAGCTCGAGTAGGGGTTCTTGCTGGCCGGGTCCATCTGACGCTTCCACGACCACTCGAAGTCCTTCGCGGTGCACGGCGAGCCGTCCGACCACTTGGAGTCCTTGCGGATCGTGAACGTCCACACCGAGCCCTCGGGGTTCGAGCTCACCTTGCTCGCCACGTACGGCACCGGCTGGAAATTGACGTCGAACTTCATCAGCCCCG
>Ga0134122_10002315_pt1 | contig 13978 bp, 11 predicted proteins | sample KB302_FD_96461 | JGI IMG/M metagenome (GOLD analysis project Ga0134122, IMG submission 96461) | Terrestrial soil microbial communities without Nitrogen fertilizer from Kellogg Biological Station, Michigan, USA - KB3-0-2 | ecosystem: Environmental > Terrestrial > Soil > Unclassified ... | reverse complement strand
TCCATTGCCATTTTTCGGAAGGCCTTCGGGTACTTATTGACGGTTCGCTTTTTCTTGGTCACTTTGCGATTTCCTCTCCGCAAAGTGTCGCAAGCCCGTGTCTCAACTTAGGGGTTCAGTCCAATGAAGCGGTTTCGGTAAGTTAAACTGGGAGGCAGGGATTTGAACCCCGATAAGCAGATTCAGAGTCCCTGCTGACTCCTTCCTAAACCTACCGAAATACACCTAAACACTAATACCGACGCGGGTTTTTCGCCAAAGACAATCCTAAGTCGGGGTAATTTCACCGAAGCGATGGTGGCGACAAAGTGGCGACAAGATTCTTCGAGTCGGAGGCTTGTCGCGGCACATTTCGGAGGCGTATGGGTAGGTACTTTTTCGAGGACCGGATACCGAGATCTCTAATCTCTCGTCACCGCTGGTTGTGTTGGAGGTTGCAGGCGAGAAACGGCAAACTCACAAAGGCTCCGATCAATCCGCGTACAGGCGCGCTCACGTCAATCTCCGATCCCTCCGTATGGTCAAATTTCAATCTCGCGAAAATAGGTCGCGATCGATTCGGTTGCGATGGTCTCGGCTTTGTTCTGAACGGCGATGGACTTGTCGCGATCGATTTGGATGATTGCGTCAAGTGGGACGATCAGAATCCTAGATTCGATAATCAGGCCGGAGCCATCATCCGGGCCCTGGGCTCCTACGCAGAGTTCTCACCGAGCCGAAACGGTATACACATTTTAGCGTTTGGCGATTTGCCTCTGGCAAACCGTCGAAACGAAGCTGCGCGAGTTGAAATCTATTCCAGAAAACAATACTTGACCGTTACCGGCGATCTCGTTCCTGGGAGCTCGGTCAGTATCTGCAATCGTCAACTGCAACTCCGAGCACTTCTCAACCAATTCTTTCCGGGGGAGGCGCGAGATTTCTCTCAGGGTCGGGCCTCGGAGTACCGTCGAGATCCCCGCACCACCCCTACGCCATTGCGCGTTTTGGACGATGACTCGCTCTTGATGCGAGCGCGATCTGCCAAGAACGGAACGCGATTCCGTACGTTATTCGATGATGGTACTGCCTGCGAATACTCCAGCGACTCCGAGGCGGATCTTGCTCTGTGCCTGATCCTGGCATTTTGGACTGGCCGCGATGGCGACCGAATTGACAGGCTCTTCCGGCGATCAGCTCGAATGCGGGAAAAATGGGAGCGTGAAGACTACAGGACTCGCACGATCGATCGAGCCCTCAACAGAGTACAGTCCACATGGAAACCACGGATCTACTAGCGACAGAAGACATCGAAGCAGTAGCGGAGCGCCGTGCAATTCAGCACGAATCCACTGTGGTGGAGCTGAACCTCGACATCGCGCTTGAAACGTGCCAGCGGGTCGGCTTGACCGCAATGTCTGCAGTGAAGCCAGAGAAAGTGTCCTTCTTGTGGAATCCTTATATCCCGCTTGGAAAAATCACTTTACTCGATGGCGATCCGGGCCTTGGAAAGAGCTTCATCACTCTGGCGATAGCAACGTCTGTGAGCCGGGGAGTCGGTCTTCCTGGCGAGCAAACGTGCGAACCAGGCCGCGTGTTGTTGATGAATGCCGAGGACGGCCTTGGCGATACGATTCGGCCACGCCTAGACCGAATGGAGGCGGATTGCAGCCGGATTTTTGCCATACCAGACCGATTAGTACTGGATCCGAAGGGACTGGCTGACCTTGAAAACATCTTCGACCTGTACCTACCTCGCCTTGTCGTGATCGACCCATTGTTCGCATACACAGGAGCCAAGATGGATATCCATCGTGCGAATGAAACACGCGAATTCATGGATAAGCTGTCGCGTTTGGCTGCCGAGTATCACTGCGCGATTATTGGTGTCCGGCATTTAACCAAGGGAGGGCGCGACAAATCCATCTATAGGGGAGTGGGTAGCATCGACATCTCAGCGGCGTGTCGGTCTGTACTGCTCGCCGGAGCAGACGCTCAGGATCGAGATAAACGCGCCCTCGTACAAATCAAAAACAACCTTGCCCCGTTTGGCGAGGGGATTGGTTACGAGATTCGAGACGGGGTTTTTGCATGGACAGGAAAATCGGACCTAACGGCAGATCGAATCCTGGCAAGCGATCAATCTGTCAAGAATTCTTCTCGCTTTGACGATGCAGTAGAGTTCCTCCGCAATGTGCTGCGAACAGGCCCGATGTCATCCAACGACATCATGACTCGTGCACGCGAAGCCGGTTTGTCGGAGAGGACTATTTGGCGTGCGAAGCAGGAGTTGGGGATCGTCGCCCATAAGATCGGCTTGGATCACTGGGTATGGGAGCTTTCCGAAAGTTCGTGAGCATTTCACCAGAGTAGCAACATGGCGAGGTTGACAGCCTTCGGGCAAGTTTTAGAGAAGGAAGGGACAAATTAAAGGCTGTCAATGGCAGCCTTCGATGACAGACTTCGACAAATCGCCCGCCTGTGAGCTGATTTCAAAATCAATGACTTGACGGAAGCTCAAAAGGGGGAAGGTGTGTTCACACAGAACCCGGTGAACCATGAAATGGTCAAAGTAGCTCACAGGGGGAAATTGCGCCCACTCCGTCGTTTCAAAATAGTGAAGACCGATATCAGGGCATCGCTGGCCTCAATTGTTCAGAAAACGTATTTTCCGGTGTGCCTACCTTACGGCCAGTGAAACGGTAATCGAAGATTCGGGCAACGGCTAGACAATCATCCGAAATCGGCGCTGGCACCATCGTGAAAGAAAAGAAATCCATGGCGCGACGATTGACGGCTCCATCGCCGTGTTAAACATCGTAATTTCCCTGGGCGATTCGCAGCGCCCTTCGAATGCAGTCCGTTACTCGTTGCCTGTTCCGTTCGTTTTGTGAGATCCAGTGCTGGAAAGCAGAGTAGCTATCGTTTTCGGTCCATTCGTGCTGATTCTTTCGCAAGACGGCAATCTTGGCAGTCACTTGGTGCTGCATTTCATTCAACCACTTAAGTTCGTCAACTTTTTCGGCATCATCGGCTTTCGAGGACCAGATGTCACGCGCAGCGACAGTTAGATCATGTGCGAGGCTCTCGTAGAAGTCGAGCCGTTGGGCTTGATTGAGTTCGTTCATCCGTTTAAGCATGTCGTCATCAGTCATCGTTCAGACCTTTGACGAGCTGGAAATGAGGCGCAATATGTTTCTTTGCGCTGTCGGTTCCATTTCCTTGTTATCAAGCATTGAGCTTTATTCCGAGTTGTCTTAAGGCCTCTCGAATCGCGCCAACTGTTTCGTTCAAATCCTCTGAAACACAAACAACTCGAAACGTATCCGGTTGCAGAAAACGGCCCAGCACAACTCGTGCTTGATTGACGGCAGTCGTCGGATTCCCTATATAGACCGGAAGAAGTAGAAGCAGCTTGCGTTCAAATGGATGCATTACGAGATCAACCAACGCTCCGCGAATCTGTTTTGGAACCCTGGATTCGATTTCGATCGCAACCAGTCCACCCACCGTTCCATCGATCCTTGCTCTTCCTGCCTTAGGACCAAACTCGAATGAAACGGATGGACCGTCGTCGGTGAATAAGTCACCAGCCGCAACACGCATCAATTTCTTGCCCAGATTGTCCAGTTCTCCCATTTAGTTGGTTGCTTTCGTCTGGCTAACGGCTTGCCGCTGAGCCGCAGCGCTCTTCAGCGGTCGGCTCCAGCGGCGTGTTAGGCCGCTTCAGCAAAGTGTCCCTCCACTTCAGGGCTCAAAGCGAGGCACAGATTCAACACCGCGATGCAGGCTTCAATCAATTGTAGATTTCTAGCCACCTCTGGCACGGGGCCCGTTGGATAAGGGTACTTCCCGCCGTGGAAGAGATTGTTCCTTACAGTTTGGATCATGCGCAGGACGTATCGCTCCCTTGATTCCCCATCTCCTCGCGATGTTAGCTTCCAATCAAGACAGCGATTCACGACGATCTGTACTGACGGTGGGTTGACCTCAAGGTAATTGAGAGCTTTCAGAAAGTTGGCATCGTTTACAGCCTTAAATCGGTCCTTAAGACTGTTGCCATACTTATCCCAATCCGCTTCCGCTCGCTCCTGGTCTTTCAGGAAGACAGAGGACCTTTTGAGTGCATATTCAAATCTCGAAAAAAGGAAGAAGAACTCAAGAACTTGCTCGCGATCTGCGCCCAACGAGCCGAGGGCCTCAAAATGGTCTTTCACCGTACACGCTCCTTTGGGCGGCCTCGTTATTAGCCTAATCCCCGGAGACTATAAGCAGGATTACCTTTTGTTGTCGAGCGCTCGTCTACCACTTTGGGACGAACAGGCGGTTTTCGTTGCCGAGGTGGAACACGAAGTCAAGCGACTGCTTGATGTGGAGAACTCCCGTGGTGTACCAGTATTTGCTCTCTTGGCTGCCAACTCCTTTCTCGTTGTGTCGCAGAATTACAAGAATAAGAAGCTCCTTCCCCAGTGTCGAAAGAATGGTTTTCAAGAAGGTCGGTGTGGACGTGAGTCTATAGCCGCTGTCGCGTGCTTTGTCCTCACTCCTAGTGTTCCTTCCCCATGCCTGAGAGCGTGCCGAGATGGTTCCGTTGTTGTCTACCCAAGCTCGCCGAAATTCGTCGATTGGATGCAAATTACAAATGGAAGCTACATTTTGAAAGAAATGCAGTCGTTTCAAGACGGAGTCGGCCGCCAGAGGATCGGTCTTGTCAAGTCGCCCCTCATGGTAGGAACGCACGATCCATGGTAGAAAATTGGGTTTCTTATCAAAGTCGGATTCGTTGTCATCCTCGTGAGCTTCTGCTTGCGGGAGCCAAACGTTAAAACCATCTTCGCTCGCGAGTCGCTTCGCAAGTGATTCTGCTTCTTGCGACTTAACAAAAGCTGAATTCACACTAATGTCGACGTCGTCGGCCGCCGGCCAATATCCAGCGACAGTTACCGCATTCGCGGCCGCAATCGACGATTTAATACCGAGAACTGCGAGAATTTTCGCAGAGTGTGAGGTCAGGACAAGTCCTTTTTTGCCTTTCTCAAGCAGATTTACTTGAGAACTAACAGGCGTTTTGTCGACCCCATCTGCGAGCCAAAAACCATCTCTTCGAGAAAGAACCTCACCATTAAGCCAATCTCGCCATACGTCATTGTCTTCGTTCGTTCTGGTAGCAACTGGATATTTCATCAGCAGCTCGCCAGCTACCAGAAAAAGTGCGTTCCAACCAAGCTGTTGCCCATATCCGTGATTTTCATCACTAAGACCGCGCATGGTTTCCCGATGACTGGCATACCTGCCACCTCGTTCATACATGCCACTGACTTTGGAGTCGAACTTGCGTACCCAGGCAGTCAGTGCGTCTTTCACTTCCCACCTTGAAATATCAAAGATACGGGCCACACGATCGATTTCCATTTTGTCGAAGTCATAGTCCAAATGGAATTCGTCTGCAGGTTTTGGGTGCGTATTCGGACGGGAGGAGTAAAAGGAATCCCGATTTTGCGAACTTCCGGCTTGTGGCGGAAATTGAGAAACGTTTACGGAGTTCAGCGCAATCTTGTCATCATTTGATAATGCTAGCGCTCCTTTTTCAGCACATGTAATCAACGCAAGTGCAGCGAAATGCCGAATGAGTACATGGGGTAATTTGGTATTTAGTGCGATGCCCTTTAGGGCGACGCTATAGTTGGCGATGTGGTTCGGATGGTCCTTTGCAATTCTTGCGAGCGCGATCAACAGCCAAAGGCGGGCATATAGAAAGTAGAAGACCAATTCAGGGGCTTGAAACGGACCGGCATCCATAGTCCCCAGCTTTTCTGTAAGGATGTCAATCACATCCCATTTTCCAAACCTAGCCAGGCACCGAACGCTGTGCGCTGCCCGCCATCGTTCTTCCGCTAATGGTGATCCCAGCATTAACCAAATTAGTCCTGCTGCGGTATCAGTCTCTGCGCCAGAGGGGTATAACTTTTCGTTCCACGCACCGTCGGTAATCGAATCAGCCAGCCTGGCAGCATCGCTGTTGAGCAGACGTTTCAGGGCAGCTTGACCAACACCAGGGTTTGCTTTCTCGCAAATGAAAGTCGCGATACCGAGCCAAATCGAAGAGGGAATATCTGAATCACAGGAAGCGAAAACCTGTATCAGTTCCATAGCAAGAAGCGACGACGGAATTCTGCTCAAGTCTGAAAGCTCCTTCAGTCTCCATCCTGAAAAATAGGCATTCAAGACAAAGTCATCCGAATGCCTCTTAATGAGCGGTACTGCGAGGGCACTGAAAACGCTGGCCAACGCTACGGATGAACTCGACCATTCATTCTTGCATGCTTTCAGTTCTTCAAACTTGGCTTGGACCTTCAATCCGGCAAGCCTCGATACAATCTGGATATATTTACCGCGATCAGAATAGGCTACTTTTTTCCGGAGCATTTGAAAGAGTGGAGCCGTCATAGCGAAAGCATTTCCCAAGGTCTCCAGCAGTTCTATTGCTCTAGACATTGACTCCTCGCTGCTCGTATCCGTTTCCGCAGCTATCTGGCGCATTTTTGCGAGGTCTTTGTCCTGGGTCCGTTTCGAGGGACTTGAGGGGAAGCTACTTGCCATACCAGGATACTTTCGGGGGTCTTGCTCGTCCCTGACTTTCCTAAACCTGGCGGCCGCGATTCTGAGATAGGTTGTTTCCTCCGCATCACCTCCGAGCACCCGAGTCGATACGTCTCTCAGGACTTCCAATGTTGCTGGCATGAATGCTCCGGGGTGGTTCCTCTCGAATTGCTGAATCAATTCAGCTATTAGCTGCTTGGCGTTGGGAAACGACTTGCGTTCGACGAGTTCCACAAGTTCTTTTGTCCCGCTATTCCACAATTCGGCGGGATCGGCTAAGCGTAGAAGCGAAAGTGCCGCTCCAGGGTCGATCTTATCCTGCTCCAACATCGCCATCAGATAGGGAAGTAGCGTGTAATCAATTGAAACCTTGGATCGATCATGCCAGCGGCCTAATCTTGCAAGCATCCTATTCCCAGAGGTGCGAGACAACGCACGCCCAAAAGCAAGCCAAGGAAATTTCTCTTCCTCTGAATGCATATTCAGTTCGCAGATATTTCCCAGAATGTGAAAGTCTCGCTCCTCCAGATTGTTGCCTTTTAGTTCCGTTGCGAAAAGTAACAACTCATTCGTAAATTGATAGTCGCCAGAACCGATGGCGTCCATTTGCTCAAGACCAAGACGGAAATACACCACGGCCTCTTCCCGGCTAGCGAGAAAGATTGCCCTTGAAAGGCGAGCGAACAGATTGGCGCGAAGGAGGACGTCGTCTTCGCGTTCGACAAGAGTTCTGCACGTGACGGCAGTTGTTCCTGCGAGGCTATGTAGGACTGATCGCTTGGATAGAATCTTTGTGATCTCTGCGAGCGTTCGAGCATTTGAAACGCCTTCTGCTGATACCCGATGGACAAACGTCTCGATCACAGTCTCGCCAAGGTCGCTTCGTGACCAAAGCGCGAAGACTAGCAGTTCCAACCCGAGATGATGAAAGAAGAACTGCGCAGCATCGACATTGGAGTAACCTGACCGCTTCGATCGCAGCTCGTTCCATGAATCCAACAATTCCAAAAACGGTTCGTCGCTGGAGCCATCCTCTGCACCGAGCAGACTGGCGAACGGTAGCGCAAGTTGCATTAGTGGTTTAAGACGCTCATCCAAAAACCTTTCTATCGTCCTCATTCTTTCGTAACTGAGGGTACGTTTACTTTCTGGAACGCCTTTTTCCTTTTCGGATAGTTCCGAAAGTGTGGCCTTCAATGCGTTTCGGAAGTCATCACCTGTTAGGTCCTTCTTGATGACGTGGCAGAGTTCGAAGAGTTCGGACGGTATTATGTCTCGCTCGTTGAACTCGGTTTTGTCAGCGGCCGACACGAGGGCTGAATGAGTGATGAATGGAAGGACGTAATGGTTTGAGATCGGTCCGTCGTAGGCCCAAATGCTGGGGCGTTCGTGCGGGATAATTGAAGTGATGATCTTGGCTTCAGCGTACATGTTAAGGGACAACGCGATCGTTGCGCTCTTCTGAAGACCGTCTTCAAGCGTAAGCTCGCCATCGCGATTGAAATTGTTCTTAAACTTGAGTGCCTCTTTGACATTTGTGCATGCCTTTGCAAGTTCGCTAATCAGTCGTCTGCGCGTACGGCTGTCCGCTACGGAAAATGAAATGGCCCCGGTGAGCGCACCGACGTGCGATGTCAACGACCTCAGAAATTGCTCTACTTGCACTTGTTCAATGGATTTTCTGTCCAGAGCGTGCTCAAGCAACGCAAAGACGCGTTCGCAAATTTCAAAAGCGTACCAGTCAATGTATGACTTGATAAAGCCCGCAGCATTGTCCGAACTGTTTCGTGCTATGAGGTAGAGGGGAATTGCGGCGACATCAAGTGTTTCGGGGCCGGTATTCCTCTCGTTATCTTTCTGATTGTAAAAATGTGAAATCCATTCGTTAGCGCTTACGGCGTGGCGCGAGGCGTCATCGAGGTCGGCCGCCAGTACGCTTGCTATCGCAAGACGTGCAAACCTAGTGCCCGCCCAAGTGGTGCGAATTTCATAAAGCCGTCGGATGGCATCTACGTCTTCTGACGCAATAACGAGATCTGGATTGTTGAGCAGGTAATTGCTTCCGCGTTCGTTAACGGCAGATTGCGTCGATAGCTCCAAAAGAAGATGGACAAGCTGGTCGAAGTCAGAATTCCGCGCTGCATGAAGTACGGAAGCTTTGAGACGCATATAGCGTATCTTCTGTCTACCGACCGCGCTAGTGATCTTGCTAGGAAAACGGCTATCGAAGGCGAGTTCGAATAGACGCTTACCATCATCGAGTTTTTGAAGGAGTCCTGGAAGTGCGCTTGCGGCATAAACGGAAGCTTCCTGTTTTCGAAGCAAATTGTCGGCAAGGGTGCGAAGCGTTTCCATTTCGGAGCCATACGTATTGCGGAGAAGAGTCTCTGTCGGCTCATCGCGGAATATGAGCCCGTGCTTCGTTTGTTCCAGGAGAGGAGCCAAATCTGCCGCAAAACTCCTTATTGCGCTCAGGTCCATACCGTGGGCGTCTGCGTAGTCTGCGATCGGTACTGGAGGGGGGAGTACAGAAAGTCCTGCGAGGAACGCGTTGATGGCGGAGTTGTGGTATCCCTGTCTCTCAGCTGCACGAAGCGCATTCGCAATTCGTCCACGTAAGAGGTCGTCCAGTTGAATCTTGTTTGTTAGTTCGGAATGGTCCAGGAGTTGTCGATCGTTAACGAGGTGTTCAAGAATCCGAGGATTGCCGGTGGATCGAGCATATGCAACACGGACTTCTGTTTCCGTTGCTTTCGGAAGACGTTCGCGAACATATTGCTCGGTCTCGTTCTTGGTGAACGGTTGCAATGAAAACGGTAAGTAATCGATATGACTGAAGTGATGCTGCCGTTCTGATCTGGAGCTTAGAATCAGTTGGACGCCGTCTTCCGATCCGATGTGATGAAAGCTCTCCAATATGAGGGTAGGAAATGCAGACTCTCCCTTGTCCCTTGCGTGCTCTGCGGCGTTGTCAATTGCGTCGATAAACAGCAAGAGCTGTCGGTTGTGCGACACTCTCTTCAGCGTGGCGACGGTTTGGGCAAGCCGGGAGCGGAAGGCTCTGATCAGATCCTCCACGTTCTCGCTTGATGGCAATAGCGGATCGCAGAGGCCATCGACGGCAAGGCTGTTGACAATATGGATTAAGCCGCGTTTGGGTAGGTGTCTGGCATCTTCTGGTGCACGGTAAGCTCCCCCGCCAAAGCAATCGAACAGGATTACTTTGTGACTATCGGCTAGTGCTTTCGCGAGACTTTGCATGAAGACAGTCTTTCCAAGCCCGCCTTCGGCATGAATGAGAAGTGGCTTGTCGAGCTTCGGAATCAAATCGAGGACGGTTGGCAGCTGCTCGCGGGCGACCACTCTACCAATTTCAGGAAAGACGGCTGGGCAAGGAAGCAGGTCGGCAGGACTCTGCACGTTGAGCTTATGCAGAACATCGACTCGACGTATTACGTTTCTGCCCTCGCCCTCCGAGCCTGCCTTGTCGCGCAGTAATTGACGGATATTCCCGAGCATGGCTTGTGCCATTGCATCGCGTGCAACCGACCAGTCAGCCACAACTCGCGAAAGATCTTGTTTTATTTCCTTCAGGCTTCCTGCGAGGCCTGTTACCCGCAACATCTTCGCAAATTCTCGAAGGTCCACGGCCTTCAGACCTGCTGCTCTTTTAAATTGCGCTGCTTGTCGCTTTTGGTTTCCGTTGACGGGAGTGCCGGAAGCAATGCTCTCTATTGCTAGATTGAAGTCGTTAAGAACCGGCCTGTTTGTAATTAACTCGAACCGAAGTTTCTTGCGCGTTGACAATGCGCCGAACTGTCGTTTGTGGCTACGATATGCGGCCGCGAATTTGTGAAGTGTTTTCTTTGCGTCGGCGGCACGAAAAGGAACCGTTTTCGATCCTATGGAATACTTGAACTGAAGAATTGCAACAGCCTTCGCTTTCTCAAATGTCGCAATTTTCCCGAAATAAAGAACGAGGTCGGCGACTTCGATTGTCCTTGAATCGGCGCTCTTCTGATCTTCGGGGGCAAGACCCTCGACTGCTATCCCAATCAGTCCGTCGCGCGGCATGACGAGCTCCAGCGCACGACGTGCTGCCCAGGCTTCGTGGAACTTGTGACCGTCGTGAGAAGCTCTGACTTTATCTATTGGTAAGGAGAGTCGGCCTTTTCTTGTTTGTGCCATCGGTCACTTTTCGAGAATCACATTTGCCTTATGCGGTCCACATTCGCAATTGGTGGCCTTTGGCAGTGGCGACGATGATAGTTTCGATTGCTTCAAACCGACAATCGGAATTCAGCAAAGTTCAGGAGAGTCATGGATTGAGACGCGGGTTGAAGATCGGATTGTTGTCAGGTGTTGGGACCTAATTTGTCCAAGGGCCAGATATACAGTCACCAACAAAATGTCAAAAAGGGTGCGAAAGTCAGGACGGGCTGCGTCGAGTGTTGTCGATCGCAGAGAAGAAGCTCGACTGAAAGAAATAGTCGAGAGCGTTGGACTTCCCCGCGAACCAATGGTGAAGTTCTATCGCTTGCCTGGTGACGGCAGACACATCCTTGTGGGCGCGATTTCTCTCGACGAATTCCCCATGGACAGCTGTGAGGAATATCTTCGCGAAATGTTTGGCGGAGGAGAATATTTAGTTCGGACTGTTCGGTCAAACGGTACGTTTGGTCCGAGTCGAACCGTTCGAATTGCGGAGCGACGGTATGTCCACAGTTGATGAAGAAATTAAAACGCATTCAAGGAAGTGGCTGGTCGAATTGAATGGCTGCTTGAGTTTTAAGAATCTCTTGGCGTTACGAGACGTTCTTGATGCTGTGGCTGACGTAATTACGGATCAGCTGAAGCGGATGGCGAAATCAAAGCAAAAACGTCTTTTTCAAAGGCCTTCAGAGGAAATTGTCCGTGATTTTGAAGCCGCGCTGCTCCGCTACGTCAATAGCGACATCAACCCCAATGAACGGTGGTCCGAATTAAAGCTGTGGGTGGAGGAAATTCTTCTACCCGATCTAAAGCGAGCAGTTGAAGAGATCCTCACGGGACGCGAACCTTCAAACAGGAAGGAGAGTGTTTACCAGATGACTAAACGAAGGTTTTCGAAATCGATTCGAATATTCTTACGCGAATCCCCGGGGAGAAATTCTGACCCTAAGAAAAACGAAAGGTATGCGGAGGCATCAAGGATTCGTGAAGAATTGAAATGGAGCTACAAAAAGCTAGCTCAGGAATTATTTCCAGCCGAATACGCGAACAATCCCAAAAACGCGGCTTCTATGGTCTGTCAGGGTATCAAGCGCTACCGAAGTAAATTCAAACCAAAAGCAGCATAGAAGTTTCCTGCCGAAAAAAATTAAATCCTCAGAAGTTTTAGTTACCTCCCGACTTCGATAAAAGGAAGGCAGGAGGTTGATCGTATGTCCCGACGGATTAGACGCCTGCACACTGGCTTGTTCGAGTGTGACGAATGTTCGGCCCGTTACGAGGTCGAAGATGTGCCCGAAGAATCCCTGTACTGCGAGTGTGGCGCAGATCTTGTGCCAATATTAGTCGACGCTGAGGATGAGCAGCCCGAGGATTCCGAGTAGCGAGGGGGGAATCGTGATCGGAAAACCCATCGCTCTCATTCAGATTCCAATACAGCGTCTCTTCAAGGTCCAAGCTGCCGCCAGGTACCTTGGGATTAGTGACGACACTCTGAAGAAGTACACCGCTCTCGGTCTGGTCAAAGCCCACGACCTGAAAGGTTCTCGTGTATACAAGCTCGAAGATCTTGACCGCTTGATCGAGAGCTTGACGGAGTGGGATGATGCGCGTGGCGAAAAACCCGCGAAGGTCATGGAAGGATGAATACATGATCTTTAAGGAGAAGGACAAACGAACCGGGAGGAACGTGATTGTTTGTTCAATTTTCTGGCCAGACAGGACGAGATTCCGACGACGCTATCCGAATAGGGACATTGCAACTCAGGTAATGCACCGGATCATCGCTTCGAAGGCGCTTGGTACCTGGAGGGAACTGAAAAAGGAACTGACGACAGGCCCGGAAGACGATTACACCATTAAAGAATTTGGGGAGGTTTATCTTGAAGAGTACTGCAAGATCCGGAACACCAGACCGGATTTCAAAAAAGAAACGTTAGCCGTGATCAATCGGCATATCGGCACTCGCAATCTCAGGCTGTTTTCTGTTTCGGACGCTCAGTACTTCGAAAAGGAACGAGCGAAGGAAGTATCGGCCGCAACCGTTAATCGCGGTTTGGCTGTGCTCAGCAACATGCTCACATTCGCAAGGCGAAAAGGATTGATGCTGCGAAATCCAATGGAGGGCTACGGACGGCTTCCAGTGGATCAGAAGGTGCTTGATGTAATGGAGCCAGCCGAAGCTCGACTGATCGTGGAAAAGACGCTGGAGGTTGATCCTGTGGTCGGAGCGTACGTCGGCATCCTGGCCGAAACGGGGTTGAGAATGACAGAAGGCCTGGAGTTGAAGTGGGAGCACGTCAATCTCGGTCGTCGGCAATTGACGGTCGAAGCTTCCAAGAACTACAAGCCGCGACGTGTTCCTATTTCCGACTACGCTGCGGAATTGTTTCAAAGCTTGCCTCGTATTTTGGGGAACCCGCATGTTTTCGTCCGGCTCAGCACGATGGATCGGCTGAGGGCGCCACGCAAGGAGTTCGAAGCAGGGAAGGCCGCAGCGAAGATCATCTGGCCGGGATTTCATTCATTCCGGCACTACCGGGCCACACAGTGGCTCAAACATGGTGTGGATATCCGGACGGCCAAGGAGTGGCTGGGACATTCGGACATCCAGACGACCATGAGGTACCTCCACTTCGTAGAGGGCCATGCCTTAAAGAAGTTCGTCGAGGCAGAAAAGGCGGAGCTTTTGGAGCTCGCCGGAAGTGGCGACAAAGTGGCGACACAATGAACCGGTTTCGGTAAGTTAAACTGGGAGGCAGGGATTTGAACCCCGATAAGCAGATTCAGAGTCTGCGGTCCTACCGTTGGACGACCTCCCAAGGTCGCATCAAGCTCGAAAAGCGTAACAGAAGGGAAAAAGCGGCGCAATACCGCTCCTGTACAATACTTCCATGGCGAAGAAACTGATTCGCGACGCGGTTCACGGAGACATCGAACTCAGCGCCCTGGAAATCGAGCTCATCGACACTCCGGAATTCCAGCGTCTACGCGGGATTCGACAGCTGGGCACTGCCTATCTGGTGTTTCCCTCGGCGACCCATACCCGCTTTGAACACTCTCTTGGCACGTCCTGGATGGCTCATCGCATTGTGGAAGTTCTTCGCCGGCATACTCGCATCGATGCTGGTGCGGAGAGCCTGATTCGCGTTTCGGCGCTGCTTCACGACATCACGCACATCCCGTTCGG
>Ga0134122_10002314_pt1 | contig 13986 bp, 20 predicted proteins | sample KB302_FD_96461 | JGI IMG/M metagenome (GOLD analysis project Ga0134122, IMG submission 96461) | Terrestrial soil microbial communities without Nitrogen fertilizer from Kellogg Biological Station, Michigan, USA - KB3-0-2 | ecosystem: Environmental > Terrestrial > Soil > Unclassified ... | reverse complement strand
CTGCTTGTGGCGAGTATACATCTGAATGCGTTCTTCTTGCAAACGGCGGTCGGCTTCGGTACGAGCGGCTTGGTCGAGATCGTCGGCTCTGTTATCCCAACTCTGTTCTCGTCTCCAAGTTTCGAGAGAGACAATATTGACCGGACGGCCTGTGATCGAATCGAGATAATGCCTTTGAAAGATAGTTATCCCTTTCCTCCCGCCCCCATACCACGCTTGGAAGGCCGCTTCTTTCTGTTCTTCCGTGTACCTAAATGGCATCTCTCACCTATATAAGACTCCCCTGGTTAGGGAAGAGTTCAAAAAGAAGTGGCCGCGCCGAAAAATCCGGTTTTAGGCCTGTTTACCCCTTACCAAAACGACTGTAAACGCTGGTTACTTTACAATTTGGACAGATCGGGCTTGATACCGATTCCCGCCCAGCTTCGGGCCGATATACCCACGCTCCGTTATTCTGGGAACCGCGATGGATCGGGTGTGTCCTTCCACACCGCTGTCCAACTATTCGCCTTCAGAGATAATCCCCGCCAGGGCTTCCCGCGCCTCTTCGATAATGGACACTACCAGCAGGGCATCGGGCAAGTTAGCGATAGCCAACATATCTTCTGAGTTAGAGACTATGATATAACGGGCCGCGCCGTTCAACGCCCGCCAAACCTTTTGTAATGTTTTTGTATCATCAGCCGAAAGATTCATTGTGGCTCCTAACAGAGTATAGTTAGGGCAGGCTGGTTTCGACACCAACTGCGGACGCCAAGCGGCAATTATCAATGCCGCAGTCAAATCCGCATTCGCTGGGCTGTACGTCCTTCCGTACTGCTGCCCTTTGTTGTAAAAATAGATCGTGGGAGGGATTTCCACCCCGCCCTAGACAGACTCTTCACTAGAGTGTATGGGCCTCGAACCCATCTCTCCCTACTTGGCTCTATAGTCCGGCTTCAGCCTTTCGGTTACAGCGCCCTATCGCGCACCACGATCTAAGGTGTCTTGGGGAGGTAGTGAACCTCCACAGGCGGCGCTTTCCCGTTCCAACATGCTTTGGCCTCTACTCTCCGTGGTCTTGCCTATTTGCCCAATAGAGTTCCACGTACCCTGAAAGTTTGGAGCATGGTTACAGAGACTTTCTCTGTCCCAAGACATATAAAATTATATTGGCGGGCGGTTTGGCTACCGCTTCATCTCAGCGCTAACCCGCGAAGGGTCTATTGCGCTTGCCTTAGATAGGCTGGATAGATGGCCCATTATTTTCTTTCGCTTGGGTCTAACCCCAACGCCGCCAGATACTTGATAGGCATGTGCTATTACGCCAAAGACTCCTACTCGTCGCCAAAGAGTTCTCAGAAATTGGGTTTAGCCTCCAGCCTTTCATCATCCATTCAGATTGGCCGGCCACACACGACGAGACTCTAGGTTCAACTCCTCCCGGCATGGATTACCGTCGGGCCTGTCACTCCTTAGAGGATGGCTGCCTTCAAGCCAACCTTTGCCTATCAGTACTCTACTAACTGCCAACCCGGTTTTTCTACGAATTGGTTTAGATGACACACCCAGATAGCCGCGACCCCGTTTATCGTAATCAAAGCCCCATGAAGGCTTCGGGCTGGCATTGTGCCTGGTGGCTGACATACCGTAACCATCAGCGTTGTAAAAGCACCCATCTAGTTAGGGTATACCCTTTTCGGTTAGCAGTTTAGTATTCAAACAAAGTCCCGGTGACTCTATCCGGGTTGGCGTCCCTTTTCCTGTAACTCGTATCTCAACCTATCCCCTACTGTCGCAGAGTAGACAATTGATACTCTCCAAAGATGTGTTACTTGTTGACTGGCTGGCGGCCCTTTCGGATGGCTCTTTGATTACCAGATACCGTATTCGTAAGCCAAATGGAATGTCGTCACTGCCGCGCCAATTTCTTTATCCGCCAAAGCTACAAACTAATTATCCTCGACCGGAAAGGTCTTCACATACACCACCGACTTTTCCAGAATCTCTCGTGGGAGAAACATATAGCCATCGGGCCGCTGGAGCATTAGAACTGACGCATCTTCATTTCCCAGAATGTCACACAGTTCTTGCACATTTTTATGATACTTCTCCGAATCCTTCTCGTAGATGATGGACTCATAAGTTATCGCGGGGGCGCGGACAATAACTTGAAACTGAATAAGCTCAACGTCATCTTCGGACTCACTCTCTGACCACTTATGCCAAGCATACAACGAATCCCCCCAAGCGGAAAAGAGTAATCCGACCCAGCACGCCAACAAAAAGCGAACAGCCAGCGAACCGTCAGAGTCCCAAACAGTCGGGAGTAGAAAGAAAGCCACGCTGTTCAGAAGGATAACAAACAGGTTGCCCCACAAGACTTTCGGCTTGCCTTCGGTCGGGATCATGCTTAGAAGTTCTCCGCCACACCCACAACCGGGAGCGCCGACTCAGGAACAGGCTGAGGATCAACCGGGATCGGCTCTATCAGTTTGAACCGATTCAAAAGCCGCGCCTCAGAGATCGCTGTCTTTGTTCCAATGTTCGATTGGACATATACCAAGCCGTGATTCGGCTCGTTTCCAAGCACCGTTACTGTTCGCCCCACCCGGCGCTTGTCCTTGTCTTCGTACACTTGCCCCACGATAATTTCTGCTGCTTGCGTCATGTTTCGTTTCTCCTTTTTTGATATTAGCGTAACGATCTTCGTAGACCGTTTTTGTTAGCTTCACACGACTCCGGCAAGAGATTCTCCGACTGACCCAACCGGCCCGCCTCGATCAACTCCAGTATTCTAACATATTCTGCTTCCGAAAGCTCTAGTCCCCGCTCTCGGCCCGGCCCCATCAGAAGAAACAACGGCCCCGCTTGCGGAACAAAGGCACAACCAGGAAGAACGATGGGCTGACAACCCAGCCGCCAACCATACGCCCCCAGATCGCCAGTCGTCATCCTAAACGATACATCCGATGTTCGAGCTAAAGCTAAAACCGCTGTTCGGGCCGCATTGTCCATAACGAATAGCACACATGAACCATATGATATTGTCTTCCAATGAATCCGAGACAGATGCCCATACAGTTCCCGCGAGGGCATAGAACAACGAGTCTCGCGGATCACATCATTTACAACATATCGGAGCATATCTTCTGGCAGTGATTCCCCACCGTACCAGAATTCGGGTCGCTCCATACCCAATCGGGAGTATTCCCAACGCCGGAGCCGGCCATTTTCGACTACCGACCAATCATTGCCGATGCGATATTCTCTCGGTCTCTCAGGAATCGTTCCTGGCGCTCTGCCCCAAGATTCAGCGCGGGGATAGACGTAACTATTTTCTCGCGGCTCAGGCGTGTATATAGCCCATGAACTACTATCTAACCAAGATGGTGTAGGAGCATTCGCAATAGTGGTGGAGAGCCGACGCACAGACCGAGCAGATTCATTCGCCGCCCGCGACATTTCCTCAAAGCCACCCACAGTCATTCGACGAAATTCATCCACAATATTGGATGCGATTATAGACTCTAATTCTTCTCTGGAAACGCCTGACCTATACGTAACGGGCGCAGCATTAGCCGTTGCCTGAAAGGTTATTTCCACATCGTTCGGATTAGATGTCATAGCCGGTTTCTCCTAAAAATTCAAAAACTCCCCCCAAAAATCTTGGTAGTAGAACGTCACATGCGTTTGAATGCGTTCCGGCTTCAAGGACAGCTTGAAGTTGGTCAAACCCGAATTGATGCCGCCGCTCCCATCGTCTATGAAACTCACCCCCAACGCAATCGCGTGCTTAGATAAGTCAGACAACAACAGTCGAGATGAAATTCTGTGTTCCCGTTCCACTAATCGAATAGACGGATACAACTTTCTTTCAGACACATCATACCACGAAGCGCAAAAACCGACCACCCGCCTGTCAAGGGACACAGTTTGCCACACGAGCTTATCCGGGTCTTTATCCATATCCGGGATAAGCCGGATTAGTTTCTCAGCCTCACAATGTTGACAACCAACCCCATCGAAATGCTCAATTCCACTTCCCACCACGATGCGTTGAATCTCATCCGATTCGGGCCTATCGCCACGAGTAACTTTATAGCCGCGCTTTATAGCTTGATCGTAAGCCCGAAAATCTTGACACCGATCCAAAAGGGTTGCGGGCGAATACATAAAGCCATAAGTATGTTCCACAATCATGTTGCAATCGTGATTTGGGACTGATGCCACAAATTCAGATGGCAGCATTCGATGGTTTTGGCCGGGGAGAAAAGTGTGGGCATAACCCCACCGAAAGCCGGTTAGTTCATCTACCAAGTAATCACCCGTCACGACAGAATCTCCGGCTAGAGCTAAGAAGAATGGAACTTCTTGATAGGTCTGGACTCTCTGCTCCCGGCAAAATTCGTAGATAGGATTCACGCGGCAGCTCCTAACACAGGCGAAATCACATCTGAGATGAATTCCGAATAATCTAAGCCCAACTGGTCATAAGCCCAGGCAAAGTACGATCTATCGGGACTTATTTGTGGAAAAGCATTCACCTCCAAGAAAAATATTTCGCCGGTATCCTCTCGGAGTTTGAAGTCTACCCGAACAAAACCTCGTAAGCCTAAACGTTCATACACTTGCCGGCCCATATCATAAACTCTCTCTGAAATGTCGGCGGGGGCCTTCTCATACACCCCAAAGTCCGACTCGGCCGTTAGTTCAGATGAGAATATATTTTCGGATGAGCGTACAAAGCAAACGGGGAGAGCATGCCCCCAAAGAATACCCACCGTAATATCCGGCCCGGAGATATACTCCTCAACCAATGCCGGCTGATTATACTCAGAAATTGAACGACTCACCACTGAACGCAGTTCACTCAAGTTAGACACGCAAGACCGTGAGTCAATCCCAATAGACGATCCCTCCCAAAGCGGCTTCACGAGTAACGGAAAATTATATTGGGTAGAGTCCAGTTCTGATTCCGAAGTAATCTTTACGGCGACCGGGGTCTTTATCCCGGCCAGAACCTTCGCCATATACTTATCCATTGTGCTTGCAGTTACGATGGAATTTGAACCCGTTTGTTTGATCTCCATTGCCTCCAGAACAGCCGGAACAAGCAGTTCCCGGCCCGCTCCAATATAGCCCTCACACATATTGAAAACAAGGCTGGGGCTATACTCGCGCAGCTTGGTTACAAGTTCCAGATCGCCCTCAAAGAATCTTGCGGTAAATCCAAGATTTCGCAACGACTCTAAAACAAACAGGATCGTACTCTCAGAGTCCCCCTCTGAGACTCTGCGAGCGTCGGGGTAATTCACAAACAAGTTAGCCGTTACTGCGATTTTCATTTGACCCCCTTGTTGCTGCTGGCCGGCATGTTGATAGATTTATTGATTTCCTTACGCCGTTTGGCTTCGGGAATAGAATAGTTATCTCGACGGACATCCATCCGAGTAGGAATAATCATTGCTCTATTCTTCCAAGACTTATCTATCACACGCTCTGCATTTGCCACCCCCTGCACCAAAATCTTTTCAGGCTTTAGGGTTTTGACAGCCAAATTCAAGCCGAAGGCGGCCTCATCTTTTTCATACTCGGAACCATAACCCACATTCTGGGCCTGGAAAGCAATCGCGGGCGGGTTCTTAGGAATCCCCTCCAAGTAGAATTCAAAATCTGAACGAGACCCCAACCCAAATTCAATGTTGGGAATAACTTTAATCCCCACCTCCTGAAACAGGCGACCCACATAACGCTGTCGAAAATGAGACCAAATCCGAGTCGCTTCGGGGGCAAGTGGATAGCAAGAATAATTAGGAACAACCGCTATCGGAAATTTTCGGTAAAGCATTTTGGAAGCAAAGGCTCCCAGACCATCCCAAAGATTTTCTAATGGCTCATCTTCCGTGTAGAAACTGACAATCGTTCGGTTTGGAGGCAGCGCCCATAAACCCGATGTGTCAAACTCAGCCCAAATAAACGATGTGCCATCATCGGGTTTTGAATATCCCGCGTTTCCAGAATACACAATAATTTTTTCAGGCAACTCCGCCAACATGTCTGACCGAAGTTCTGGGATTCCGTATTTCGTTGTCGTCGGAACAAATTGGGGTCGGAGGAAAAAATCCTTTCGGTCATACGCCGACAAATCTATCCCAGAAAATTGATGTTGCGGTGATCGAAGAACTTCATCCAAAGTCGGGACATCTTCACGGCCAGAGAACATGATCTTGAGATCAAGTCCTTCCGGCATTTGGATATTCTTGACCAAGTTAGAAAGAATCTCTCCGTCACCTTGCGCCAGAGTGCCAATCGGGTCAAAGGTTGCCAAAACAAAATCGGCCTCGGCATCGGTCAGGTCTAACACCAGCACCGGAACCAGCGAGTCATTTTCCTGTTCCGCGACTCCCGTTCGAGCGTGACCATCCAGAAGCTCAATCGAGCCATCAGGCAGTTCCCGGCCAATAGCTGCTTGAACAAAACCCACCTGCCCCAGAACCGCTTTGAGAGCATCTACCTGCTGCTTCGGATGCTTGCGCCAATTTTTCGGATTCGCTTTTAGCTCCGACGCTTTCACATGCCGAAGCTCTTTGATCCGGGAACGAATCTTGGTCAGATCAAAACGCTCCTCAATCGGCGTGTCAGAAACAACTCGCGCTCCTAACACGCGCCGCTTTTTCTTCCGGGGGGTCTTTGTTGCAGGAATCGTTCCTGCCGTTGTTTTAGTCGCCATATGTTGCTAAAGCCCTTTCTCGCCATTGACGAAGTTGATTCACCATTGCCCGCACCCCGGTTTGAGTGTGAATGCGATTATGAATTTCGGCACACACCGGGACTCGGTTTTCAATCTGCATTGCGATCTTGCCTTTGGATCGTGGCAAAATCTCATGGATCGTTACGGATTTTTTCCCGCAGTGAACGCATCGGCCATGAAACATTGCCATGATTTTATCATAGTCGGGATCAGTCGACTCGGCGGGAATTTCGACTAGAATTTTTCCGCGCCGTTGAACCTTTGGCTTTGACATTCTCAGCTTTCCGCTCCCGATTATACTCATTTTGATAAAGAAGTAAATGCTCTCGATTGTCCTGATAGTATTTCTTGCGGCGGGCGCTGATCTTGCCTTTGTTGCGGTGATAGTATTTCCGCATTCGGGCAAGATAGGCTTCGTAGCGTTCTAGCTTTTGGGCAACCGTCAAAGCCCGCCGCCGTTTTATTTTGGTCATATTACACCTTCCAGAGATGAAGAATCTTTGTTGCTATAAATAAGATAGCTCGAATAAGAAAAGATGCGTATGCAAATTTATATACCCAAGCATCATCGGATTTGATTTTTTCTAAATTCGGATCAAACCAAGCACAGACAAAAACAATAGCACAGATGATAAGAACCCGGATTTGCCAAAATGTTTCTTCCATCACATCACTTACGCAAGAACCTGCGCCGATTCTTTTTCTTTGCTGGAAGTTCTGAAATGATCTCTGATTGTGTTTCTCGATCTTCAACCATCTCAAAAGCATCACAAAATACTTGGGCTACATCGGGATGCAAACGATACCAACCAATCGCCGGGTAATCTGGGTCAGGCAAAGTCACATCTACTCCCAAAGCAGTCGCCAAAGCCCCGGCATGATTGCACCCATCCACCAGCGCGGCATCATACACCGGCTTTGTTTCTCCGTCCAGAAATCCGTTCAAAAGATTCTCATCAGCCGCCGAGTCAGGCACAAGTGTATACGCCCCCGAAGAAATATACTCACTCATATTCTCTTTGGACACAATTGAGAATTCATGGGGGAAGACTCGAATAGGCATTCCACAGAAAAGAATTTTTCTAGCCCCAACCCAATTCGGCTCAACACCCAAAGACGGGCCGCTACATCCATACAAATCACCTTTGGTTGTTGGCCGAAACTCATCAAGGCAGTTACACTTGTCCTCAGTTAGTTGGCAAAGATAACAAGTTTGAGCTTGCAATCTAGAAATTTTTGTTCCCGCCCAAGCCGTACTCCAAAATAAAGACATTTTGGGCGGGGATGGTTTTGTTGGGAGTTTCTTTGTCAGCATGATCCACATTGTCAAAATTCCTATACGTATACCTGGGCCTGCCTATGCGCCAGGGGATTCTTAATAACATATGATTCATATATTATTGAATCTAGATTCAATAATTTCTACTTATATAATACAAAGCTAAAATTTCTCTTTGTTTCTACTTGATCTAAAATCCATCCCTCGCTTCGCTCGGTCTGGATTTTAGATTCATAATGTATTTGTTGATAGGTATATTGAAAATATTCAATATACCCAAACAGCCCGAAATTTTGAATACAGTAATTTTGTATAGGAACGATTCCTATACCCGGCGGGCTGTTGTTTATTCGGTTTTGGTTTAGTGGAAGTAGGTTAGGTATGGGGTATAGCGTGGTATAATGTTGGCAGCATTTTACCCTACGTTATAACCCCCCGCAATACCCCAATTTTTGGTTTACATAATATATAAATTGGCCCTCGCATCATTTTGTCAAATAGTGGTAAAATAACCCCATAACAAACCGTACGGGGCAAACCGGCCTCACTAGATTTCAGGGAAAGGAATCTAAAAATGAACAATTTTCTTGGCTTATACACCAGCAGCACCAAAAAAGTAGCGAATAAAATTAGTTCAGTTCTAAAGCAAAAATTCCCCCAATACAATTTCCCCGTAGTTCACACGCAAGGCGAATATATCCTCATGGTTACTAGCCCCAACATTATCCCCACCACATATCAGAACCGCTTTCAAAAATGGATTGAAGCTACCCTAAACGACTAATACGCGAAATGCCGCTAAACAACTAGCGGCATCCCTCGGAAATTGGCCGAGGCTGAATGAGCGAAGCACCTTTACAAACCGAAAACAGTATCCCGCCGAAATTTTAGGCCGCCGCTGGGCGCATGCGAAAAATCTACTACAATAGTAGTGTGGCCTAAAAAATCCAAAATCTCCGTACTCAGAGAAATACTGACAACCGGACAAACAGATTTGCGGGATGATCTTGATGGAAAAAACTGTGAAAAATTGGGTGGGGTAGAAACCCGGAATAATCAGGTATGGTAGCCCGGACGCAATGTAGCGCACCAGAACACGACTAACCAGCCAGCCCAAATCGGAAAATAATTATCTGTTCTAAATTTTGGGGCCTTCTCATAATGATACCCAAAGGGAAAGGAAGCCACAAAATGACTAAGAAAAAACCGCTCCCCTTATCGGTAAAGACAAAAATAGCCAAAATCGAAGCACGCTTGAAACGCTTAGAGCAGCGCAGGGATAAATTGGAAAATACCTTGAGTGAGATTGACTTGAAACTTGTGGACGAGGACGAAAAAATAGGCGATTTGCTCCGTCCTTATGTCCCCCACGTTGGCCCCAAAAAATTCCACCGTCGTTAGCAAGCAAAATCGAAGGCCCCAAAATTTAGAACAGATAATTCCACATAACCAGTACACGCCGGAAAAGTAGGTGTAGACCATTGCCAATGACTCACCGAGGATAAACTGATAGGCGTAGAGAGATAAAGCTTGGCGAACTAAATAATCCGCCCGGTCAAAAGCCGGTCGCTGACGTTGGGGCCTTGAAACCGCCAACCGAAAGCGTAATTAGGATGCCACTATGCACTTATGACTTGTGAAGGATCGGCCTCCGTTCTCCTTCCTCGCTGCGAACTCATTTGTTGCAAAACCCGCCAAAGTCAAGATACAGAATGCGGTGGAACCGCGATACTGTACCTGAGGCAGACTCAGGAAACGTAATCTCTCGCAGAGAAGCATTTTTGATCTTGCTCTCTGTACTGAAGACGAGCCGCCCGCCGGGTTCCTTTCCCAAAAGTCGGCCCCTCATGTAATCCCCCAAAAGGCGCGGTAAGTTCGTCTTCAGTCCAGACAGCAAGATTGACTTGCTGAATTATGATTTCAGGGAAAGGAATCTAAAATGAAAACCAATTTGAAAGTATCTTATGATTTGCCCGACGAAGGAGATTATGACCTTGTTGAATTTGGTCACGAAGGGATGAAGTATCTGAAAGGCAAGACACCCAAAGCTAAGAAAAATTTGATGGAAAAGCTGGCGGCGTGTTGTTTGTATAGCCCGGATGACGTGAGAAAACTTGGGTTGGGATACGCCTACGGAATTGAATATCGGGGCAAATGGTACAGACTCTTTTGGAATCTGGAAGCAATGACTTTGGTCTTGACAGACTTCCCAATAAAGGTTTTATGCAATAGGATGGAAAAACCCGTGAAGCACAAACGAATAAATAGATAGGCACATAACTAACTTGCTGAGTTACCCAAAAGGGAAAGGACAACAAACATGAAACGAAGAATAGTTTACCCCCGTATCACTAACCCAACCCCCAAGCCAAAGCCCCGCTGGGGGATTTTTCATTGGAATGTGGATACGCATCACTATCGAGAAGAGAACGCTATTCGTATCTACGCTAGGCAAAGTGCGGCAGAAAAGGCCGCCAACAAGATGAATGGCTTTGATACAACATCAAAGGGTATTTTCAATGATGTTGTTGTAAGACCTATCTAATATAATGTAGCTAAGGGAAAGGATACCCAAACCATGAATACGATAGCGCTAATTGAACCAAAAGACCCACCGTTTCTAAGTGTTCAAACAAAACGGATGCTCAAGGCTTTTCCAGACACAGATGGAAAACCGACCATCACACCGGAAGATGCCAAACGACTTTTGAAGTGTTTAGATAAAACCCGGTTTGGCTATGCCACGCTCACTCTGTTCTGCCCCACGGTGACGATAACAAACTTTTTGAGGACAAAGAAAGGCCGTTGGATGTATTTCTACGGTGCAACCAAACAAGATAGAGAATACATCCGTGAATGTTGGGGCCATATCGCTTTTAGTGGCACACGGCGGGCGGCTGTTGAATTTCTGACCAAAATTGTTGACAGCTAGAGGAATCGTTCCTCTGGTTCATAACCATTATTCCCTGGGAAAGGAATCCACAAAATGACTAAGAAAGATTACAAACTCATTGCCAGTGCGTTTTCTGAGCGTCTTTCTCTAGCGGGGAAAATTCAAAACAAAAAATCCCGCGAGACCCACTACAAAGAATTGGCGCAAACATTGGCCGAAAAACTCGCCACAGAGAATCCCCGTTTTGACCGGCAAAGATTCTTGTCGGCCTGTGGGGTGACTGAGCAATGAATAAATCCCTTACCGCCGCCAACCAAGCCCGCCTTGAAAAGGCGCTTTCAAAACTGTACCGATTCGACCCTATTGTATTGTCTTTGGGCCAATGGATCGAAGCCGGAGGGATTACCCGGAAATCGAAGCATGTTCGACGAACGGCTTCAAAAAAGCGCGGGCTTGAATACAAAACCTTATTGGAAGAAAAAACAGAATACACGCTTTGGAAGGGGGACTATGGTTTGGATGTTCCCAAACTTGTATATGACTCTGTGGAAGCGCCAGAGTCTATAACTTCTGAACAATATTCCGAATAATCAAACAATCAATGGGAAAGGACACCTACAATGCAACCGATGATGCCAACTATTGAAGTGCCGGGGGATTTGCCGAATCGAATCATGGCCCGATCCGGGAAGCTGGTGGGATTTTCTAAGACGCGATTTGTGTGGTCATTTGGATTTTTGGCCGGTTCCAACAACGCTAAAGCCTTTGGCTGTCACTCCGACGATTTCCTTTGGGTTTTAGCTGATCGTGCTGGCAATGTATTTCTAACCCACTTCGACCCCAATGCGGATACTCTTTCGCGCTTTCTGAAAGTTTTGGAATCTAATCCAGATGAAGAAGTCTACGACGCAGCCAATTTACTCATTGAAGCCGCGAAAGTTATCCGCGAAGACTTGGATGCCGCCGGAGGTTGTGACCATGCGGTAGGAATTTGTCAGTGTGGTACAGAAAACCTGTTTGAACGCATTCAAGTTTTTCTGAAAGAAACAGGCATGGGAAAGGAAACCCGAAAATGAAACCCATCAAAGAGATTATCTGTTGGGCTATTACGATGTATTCCGTCGAACAACTCCCCAAAGAGACCCCGACCGAACCTTACAAGATCACGCAACAGTCGGGAAAAACCTTCGGGGCTGTTGAAGGGTATGGTTGGTCAGGACGCGAGGAGTTTCTGACGAAGGTACGCGGGCCGTACGCCGATTGTGAAGTTTTCGTTGATGGGGAAATCGTCTACATGACAAAGCCACTGGCCGAAATGCTCAGGATAGAAACATGGGGCCGAGATTACATCAAAATCGGCCAAAGACACTACATCAAAGCTGACGGAGAATTCCGGGATGAACTTATCCAACTCCTAGAATACCCTCGGCGTAATGGGCGGGAAGAGAAAGTCTCACTCCGCAACACATCGTTTGCTTGTTGGTTCTGGCATCAATTCTTGGGGCGCGACATCTCAGAAGACATTGACGGATACTACACAAGACAAGAAGCGGAATTGGTAGGATAAAATGTATACTGAAAATGGAATCAATTACACATTCGACAAACAAATAGCATCTGACGTGGGAGCTAGAGCATTTGAGTATATCTGCTTTCACTTTCCCACGCAAACAGAACACAGCCGAACCGTATACTGTTCTACCCAAGATGATTTTCAGCATTTGATGTTTCATTGGAACCGCTGTCCCCTAACACAGTTTCGATACACTGCCTACTAACGCGTGCTGCCAGGAATCGTTCCTGTACCTCACAACCCATATCGAAAGGACAATTAGATCATGGACACCCAACAGATTACTAACGAAAAGAAGGTCTTCGATGTAGGCGAATACTTCGGAAGTCAGCGCGGGATTTTTCAAGGGGAAGCGGTTATTGCTCTCGCCGTACAGAACGGCTTCAAAGTTCTTCCCATCAGCGTTGATGATATGAAAGCCGCCGGCCCCTATCACATGGGACTCTGGGATGACGCCGAAAACTTTATGAACAATACCTATCCCAAAGACGGTTATTTTTGGGGGAATAACGAGAACGGCGATTGGGGCCTGTGGCCGTTGGAGGATGACGATGACTAAGAAGATCACTTACTTCGTCGCTTATACTCAAAAGTCACCTCACGGGGTCGTTTTGGTCGCCGGAGATTTTCCTAAAACAAAAAAGGCGGCGCTAAAAGAGTCTATTCGGAAGTGGGAGTTCATTGTAGATTACCACAAAAAGAATCCCCACCGAGGTCAGCCTTTGGACGCAAGAGATTCATCGTGCGCTCTTTGTAAGCTATTTGCCGAGGATCACACATGCCGGGGTTGCCCCGTGGCGAATGCCGCTATGAATTATAGCTGTCGAGGGACTCCCTGGGTAAACTATCAATGGGCAGATACACCCACAAAGTGTCTCAATGCCGCCATACGCGAATTGAATTTCCTGAAGTCTCTATTAGCCAAAATGTAATCTCATATTCACCCACCACGAAAGGAAGCTATACAATGGAAACTGTTTATAAACTCACCGATTCAAAGAATCAGACCTACAATGAAACCCAATGGGGGCCGGGAGTTACTCACACCGCGCCCGGTGGGGGTGATTTGTGTTCCAACAAATGGATTCACGCTTATCCCGACCCGGTTCTAGCTGTATTTATGAATTCCGTTCATGCCGATTTCAAACCGGCTAGGTTGTGGGAAGCAAATGGGGAAGTCGGTATCCGAAAGCCGGATAAGATCGGTTGCACATCACTGACCACCATCCGGCGTATAAAAGCACCAAAACCAACCCTAACCCAGACTCGCGCTTTTGCGATTCTGGTTGCCAAAGACGTTTTTGAAGAATACGTCCCAGACTCATCAGATAAATCCGCTTGGTTAGATTGGGCCGAGAAATGGTTGTCTGGAAAAGGTAGAAACAATAAAGACGCGGCGGAGTGGGCGGCGAGGGCGGCGGCGAGGGCGGCGGCGGAGTCGGCGGCAGCAGAGTCGGCGGCGGCGGCGAGGGCGGCGGCGGAGTCGGCGGCGGCGGCGAGGGCGGCGG
>Ga0134122_10002313_pt1 | contig 13993 bp, 14 predicted proteins | sample KB302_FD_96461 | JGI IMG/M metagenome (GOLD analysis project Ga0134122, IMG submission 96461) | Terrestrial soil microbial communities without Nitrogen fertilizer from Kellogg Biological Station, Michigan, USA - KB3-0-2 | ecosystem: Environmental > Terrestrial > Soil > Unclassified ... | reverse complement strand
CCGAGCTCGGCGGCGTCGGCGCCCAGGAAGACGCGGAACATCGAGGAGCCGCCGTAGACGCAGCCGCGCACGCCGCGGGTCTTGAGCGTCTGGGTCATGGCGGCGCGCAGGCGATCGCCCTTGCGGTTGAGCTCGCGCTGCACCTCGCCCGTCTTGAGGATCTCGAGCTGGGCGACGGCGGCCGCGGCCACCAGCGGCGTGCCGCTGTACGTGCCCTGGTCGGCGACGCGCTTGGTGCGGTCGCGCTTGGCATCGCCGCTGAACGCCATCATGTCCATGATGTCCGCGCGTCCGGTGAGCGCGGCGCCCGGCAGGCCGCCCGCCACCGCCTTGGCCAGGCAGGTGAGGTCGGCGGTCACGCCGAAGTATTCCTGCGCGCCGCCGGCGGCCATGCGGAAGCCGGTGACGACCTCGTCGAAGATCAGCACCACGCCGCGCCGGCGCGTCTCGTCGCGCAGCTCCTTCAGGAACTTCGGATTCGTCGGCACCGTCATCGAGCGCCCGCCGGCGGGCTCGAGGATGATCGCCGCGACCTGGTGGTCCTCGAGCAGGTCGCGCACGGCGTCGATGTCGTTGCACGGCGCCACTAGCGTGGTGGAGAGCGTGCTGGCCGGCACGCCGGCCGAGGCCGGAATCTCGAAGGGATCCTTCACGGCGGCCACGAAGGCGTCGTGCACGCCGTGGAAGTGGCTCTCGAACTTGATGATGTAGTCGCGCCCGGTGAACGCGCGCGCCACGCGCACCGCGAGCGACGTGGTCTCCGTGCCGGTCAGCGTGAAGCGCACGCGCTCGGCGCCCGGCACGATCTGCCGCACCAGCTCGGCCCAGCGCACTTCCAGCTCGGAGCCCGCGCTGTAGTGCAGCCCCTTCTGCGCCTGGTCGGTAATGGCCTTCACCACGGCCGGGTGCTTGTGGCCCAGCATCAGCGCACCGTGACCGCTCCAGCAGTCGATGTACTCGTGGCCGTCCACGTCCCATTTGCGAGCGCCCTCGGCGCGCTCCACGTAGAAGGGGAACGGGGCGAAGTAGCGGCCGTCGTGCGCGGCACCGCTCGGCATGGCCGCGCGGGCGCGCTCGTAGAGAGCCTTGGACTTCGGGCGGGCCTCGGCGTACTGCTGCTCGATGGTCGGGCGTGATGTCGTCATGCGCGGTAGCATAGCAAACATGAAAATCACCGGCATCGACAGCGTGGTGCTCCGGATCCCGTGCCCCAGGCCCATGTCGCTCGAGTTCGCCGACCACCGGATGGTCGCTGCCTTCATCTCCACCGACCAGGGCCTCGAGGGCTTCGGCTACACGCTGGCCTTCGGCGGCGGAGGGGCGGAGGCGATGCAGGTCTATCTCGAGACGCGGCTCAAGCCGCTGCTGCTCGGCGAGGACCCGCTGATGGTCGAACGGCTGTGGGAGAAGATGTTCCGCGCCGACCGCGGCATCCGCCGCGTGGGGCTCGCGGCCTACGCCGTCGCCGCCCTCGACATCGCGCTGTGGGATCTCGCGGGCAAGGCGGCCGGCCAGCCGTGCTTCCGTCTCTGGGGCGGCGCCGCCGATCGCGTCGAGGCCTACGGCAGCGGCGGGTGGGCGAAATACCGGGTCGAGGACGTGATCGAGGAGGCGCGCTTTTACACGAGCCAGGGCTGCCGCTACTACAAGATGAAGATCCACGATCCCGATCCCCGCGTGAACCGGCAGCGCGTGGAGACCGTGAAGAAGGCGCTGGGTGACGGCGTGCGCATGATGGTGGACGTCAACCAGAAGCTCGACGTGCTGAGCACGATCAAGCAGGCGCAGATGCTCGAGGACCTCGACCTCGTCTGGTACGAGGAGCCCGTGCTGGCCGACGACTACGCCGGCCTCGCCGAGGTGGCGCGCTCCATCAAGATCCCCGTGGCGACCGGCGAGAACCACTACACGCGCTTCGAGTTCCGCGAGCTCTGCGAGCGGCGGGCCGCGCGCTACCTGATGCCCGACGTCGGCCGCGCCAACGGCTTCAGCGAGACGCTGCGCATCGGCCACCTGGCCGCCGCGCACGGGCTGCAGGTCTCGCCGCACGTCGTGCACGAGGTCTCGCTGCAGGTGGCGGGCGCGCTGTCCAACGCGTTCCTCGTGGAATACATGAACTGGGCGCCGGCCGACCTGTTCGTCGAGCTGCCGAAGTGCGAGAACGGCTGGTTCCGGGTACCCGACCGTCCGGGCCACGGTATGGCGCTGACGCCGGATGCCGTCAAGAAGTACCGCGCGCCGTGAGTGGGCGATAGAATCGGGCCCCGGGAGGAGATCGCGTGAGCCACGACCATGAGCACGAGCACGGGCATCACCACCATCATCACGACGACGACGACGTCCAGGAGCATCGCGAGCACGGCGCGCCGCTGACCGACGTCGAGCTGCGCGTGCGCGCGCTCGAATCGCTGCTGGTCGACAAGGGGCTCGTCGAACCCGCCGCGCTGGATGCGCTGATCGACACCTACGAGACCAAGGTCGGCCCGCGCAACGGGGCCAAGATCGTCGCGCGCGCGTGGGTCGATCCCGTCTACAAGCGCCGGCTGCTCGAGGACGGCACCGCGGCCGTGGCCGAGTTCGGCTTCATGGGCCGGCAGTCCGAGAAGCTGGTCGTCGTCGAGAACACGCCGGATGTTCACAACGTCGTCGTGTGCACCCTCTGCTCCTGCTATCCGTGGGCCGTGCTCGGGCTGCCGCCCGTCTGGTACAAGTCCGCGCCCTATCGCGCCCGGGCGGTCATCGATCCGCGCGGCGTGCTGCAGGAGCTCGGCGTCAACGTGCCGGAGAGTCGCGAGGTGCGGGTGTGGGACAGCACGGCGGAGATCCGCTACATGGTGCTGCCCGAGCGGCCCAAGGGCACCGAGAAGCTGAGCGAGGACGAGCTGGCCGCGCTGATCACCCGCGACGCGATGATCGGCGTGGCCGAGGTGAAGCGGTGAACGGCGCGCACGACCTCGGCGGCATGCACGGCTTCGGCCCGGTGGACATCGAGCGTGACGAGCCGGTGTTCCATAGCGACTGGGAGCGCAGGGCGTTCGCCATCACCCTGGCGTCCGGGTTCCTCGGCAAGTGGAACATCGACATGTCGCGCTACGCTCGCGAGCAGATGCCGCCGGCCGAGTATCTGGCCACGAGCTACTACGAGCACTGGATGTTCGGGCTCGAGAAGCTGCTGCACGATCACAGGCTGGTGACGAAGCCCGAGGTGGATGCGCGACTGGCCGGCCGTGCCGAGACGCCGGCGCCGGTCAGCGGTGCCCGCGTGCTCGCCGCGCGCGACGTCGAGAAGGCGCTGCGCACGAGCCGCACGTCGAAGGCCGACGAGGACGTGGCGCCGCGCTACAAGGTCGGCGACCGCGTGGTCACCAGGAACGTCCACCCGCTCGGCCACACGCGCCTGCCGCGCTACGCCCGGGGCAAGCGCGGCGAGGTGGTGCTGGACCACGGCGTGTGGGTGTTCCCGGACACCGCCGGCAACGGGCTCGGCCGCAAGCCGCAGCACTGCTACACCGTGCGCTTCACCGCGCGCGAGCTGTGGGGTGACGACGCGCCCGCTCGTGACGCCGTCCACATCGACCTCTGGGACGATCACCTGGAGCCGGCATGAGGCCGCCTGACCTCGACGCGCTGCCCGCCATCCCGCGCGACGACGATGGACCCGTGTTCCGCGCACCGTGGGAGGCGCAGGCCTTCGCCATGGCCGTGGTGCTCCACGAGCGCGGCCACTTCACCTGGAAGGAATGGGCAGGCCGGCTGGCCGACGAGATCGCCGCCGCGCGCGAGCGCGGCGAGAGCGACGACGGCAAGCGCTACTACCACTTCTGGCTGGCCACCCTCGAGAAGCTCGTCGCCGACAAGCGGATCGTGCTGGCCGACGAGCTGCGCGCCCGCAAGGACGCGTGGGAGGCCGCGGCGCTGGCGACCCCCCACGGGCAGCCCATCGTGCTCGGCGCCGACCGCGCGCGCTCCGGGCCGTGACGTGTCGCCGCGCTCGGTGCGGCGACACCTAGAGTCCCATCGTACCGACAACATCGGCTGGCTGCGCGCCGCCGTGCTCGGCGCCAACGACGGCCTGATCTCCACGAGCAGCCTGGTCGTGGGTGTCGCCGCCGCGCAGCCCGCGCGGGATCCCATCCTGGTGGCCGCTTTCGCCGGGCTCGTGGCCGGCGCGCTGTCGATGGCCGCGGGAGAGTACGTGTCCGTCAGCTCGCAAGCGGATACCGAGCATGCCGACCTCGACCGCGAGCGACAGGAGCTCGCCACGATGCCCGAGCGGGAGCGCGACGAGCTGGCCGCGATCTACGTGACGCGGGGCCTGTCGCCGGATCTTGCTGGCCGCGTCGCCGATCAGCTGATGGCCCACGACGCGCTGGCCGCGCACGCGCGGGACGAGCTCGGATTGTCCCACGCGACCCGGGCCCGCCCCATCCAGGCCGCGCTGGCCTCCGCCGCGTCGTTCGCCGTCGGCGCCGCCCCGCCGGTCTTGCTCGCCGCCGTGCTGCCGTTGTCGATGCTCACCCCGATTCTCGTCGCGAGCACGCTCGTGTTCCTGGCGGCGCTCGGCGGCACCGCCGCGCGCCTGGGCGGTGCGCCGCGGCTGAAAGGCGTGGTCCGAGTGGTCTTCTGGGGGGCGGTCGCGATGGGATGCACGGCGCTGGTCGGCCGTCTGTTCGGCACGATGGCCTAGTGCGGCTCCGTCCCCAAGAACGCGTGCAGGCGTCGCGCGCGGCGGTCCCTTGGATGCGAAGCACGGTGATGGCGCCCGGGTTGCTGGCGTTGAGCGGCTGCGCGATGTCCTCGCCGGCGGAGCCGACGCGGTCGGTGGCGACGGCGGGGCCGCTGGCCGTCATCGTCGTGCCGTTCGATGCCTCCGACCTGCCCGCCGAGCGGCGCTGGCTCGGGACGGGCATCGCGGAGGTCGTGTCGCTCGGGCTCGTCGAGCACCCCACCATCGTGCAGCTCGATCGGGCGCGGGTGACTGCGCTCAGCGATGCCGCGACGTGGACCGAGGACACGGTGCGGCGGGTTGCGCGTGCCGCGCACGCCCACGCCGCGCTGTATGGGCGCGTGCAGCCCGATGCCGGCGGACTCGTGGTTTCGCCGCGCGTGCTGGATCTGCGCACAGGACAGGTGACATCGCTTCCGGCGCTCAGGACGTCGGACTTGGAATTGCTGCTGCGGCTCACGACGGTACCCGTGTTGTACGCTCGTGAGCTGCAGCCGGGGGCGACGGACGCCCTGAGCCCGCGCATCGCGAAGGCGGCCCACCCGACCGGCTCCCTGCGCGCATTCGAGCTGTTCTCGCGCGGCCAGGTTGCCTTCGACCACGGCGACGCCGAAGAGGCGGTGCGTCTGGTCCTGCGGGCCGTCGAGGCCGATCCCCAGTTCGCGGTGGCCCAGTACCGGTTGGGCGTCGCCCATGTCGCGCTTGGCAATCTCTGGAAAGCGGCCGCGCAGGTCCGTGCGGCCTGGCAAATCGATCGAATGATGCCCGAGCCGTACAAGGCGCTCGGCGATCTATTTCTCGGTGCGCCACGCCAGCTCGTCGAGCAGGCGATCGAGGCCTATTCCAAGGCGATCGAGCTCCGCCCCTTCTACGCCGACGCCCACGTGGGGCTCGGCGACACGCGGACCGCGAAGGGCGATGCCGACGGCGCGCGGGCCGCGTACGAGAAGGCACTGACGTTCGATCCGTTCAAGGCCGGCACTCACGTCAAGCTTGGGAGGATTTTCGCGTCGCGCGGTCTTTGCAACGCCGCCGAACGCGAATACGAGCGGGCGCGGGAGCTCGATCCGCGTTCCCCGGACGTCCGCTGCGCCGAATGACCACGCCATCGTAAACGGTGTCTGCCGGGATTGCGTCCAAGCATCTAGCATCGGCGGACTGGCCGCCGGTCATGACATGGAGGCTCACATGCGCATCAAGGCCTGGTTCCCGATCTTCGCGCTGGCCACAGGACTCCTGCTCGGCGCCAGCACCACCGCGCTCACACAGACGACCGCGCCACCGGCGCAGCGGCCGGCCGCGGGCGGCCGCCATCCGCACATCGCCGGCGCCGAGCGCGCGCTCAAGCACGCCGAGCGCCAGCTCGAGGAGGCCGCGCATCACTACGGCGGGCATCGCGCCAAGGCGCTCGAGCTGGTGAAGCAGGCCGAGGGCGAGCTGCGCGAGGCCGTCGCCTACGCGCAGGCGCATCCGGACGAGTTCAAGACGCCGCCGGCGAAGTGACCGGCGCGGCGGCGCCTCAGCGCACGAGGCGCCGCCGACCCTCCCACTCGTCGAGGGTCTTCGGCCAGTCGGAGTGAAGCAGGCGTGAGAGCGAGCGATCGGCGAGCATGCGGCCGCCGGTCTGACAGCGCGCGCAGTAGTTGGTCTCGTTCTCCGCGTAGACGATGCGCTGCACCGGGGCGCCGCAGTCGGGGCAGGGCTTGCCGTAGCGTCCGTGCACCTTCATATCGAGGCGAAACGCCGTCACGCCCTCCGGGAAGCCCTCGCCCGCGTCCGCACGCAGCCGCTCGATCCACTCGGCGAGCACGGTCCGCGTGGCGTCCTGGAGCCGGCGGATCTCGTCGTCCCCCAGCGACTGCGTGAGCTTGACGGGCGACAGCCGCGCGCGATGGAAGATCTCGTCGGAGTACGCGTTGCCGATGCCGCTGAACACGCGCGGATCGGTGAGCGTGCGCTTCAGCGTGTGGTTTTCTGCCGTGAGCGCAGCGCGGAACTGCTCGAGCGAGGCGTCCATCACCTCGATCCCGCCCGGGTCGACCGCGCGCAGCGCGATCTCGCCGCGCACGGCCTCCAGCGCGGCGCGGCGCTTCGTGCCGGCCTCGGTCAGCACCAGCGTGCCGGTCGAGAAGTCGAAGGCGGCCAGACCGATCTTGCCGGGCGGCTTGGCGCCGGCGGCCTTCCAGTGCAGGCGGCCGGCGATCATCAGGTGGAGCACCAGGAAGAGATCGTCCTCGAGCGCGATCACCAGGCGCTTGCCGATGCGCCGCAGCCCGGTCACGCGCTTGCCGGCGACGGCGCTCAGCGGGGGATCGACCGAGCGCAGCAGGAACGGCGTGAGCAGGCGCACGCGCTCGAGCGTGGCGCCAAGAATGCGCCGCTCGAGCGCCTCGAGATAGACCGTGACGTCCGGCAGCTCGGGCAACGCTTACGGCCGCAGGCGCCCGTAGATCAACCGGTCGCCGACGCGCCCCTGCTTCACGACACCCTGCCGGAGGCAGCCCTCCAGCGTGTAGCCGGCCTTCTCCAGCACGCGGGCCGAGGCCGGGTTCCAGCTGAACACGCCGGCCTCGAGGCGGATGATGTCGAACGTCGCCCACGCGTAGTCGGTGAGGGCGCGCAGCACCTCGGTGGCGATGCCGCGGCCCCAGAACGGCTCGCCGAGCCAGTAGCCGATCTCCGCCGAGCGATGGAAAACGTCTGCGCCCAGCTCGATGCCGGTGCCACCCACCGCCTCGCCGTCCACGACGATCGCGAAGTTGACGATCGGCATCTGGCCGGACGCGTGCGCGATCCACGCCGTGGCGTCGGCGGCAGTGTAGGGAAAGGGGAAGCGGTCTTTCAGGTTGCCCGACACGTTACGGTTGTTGGCGTAGCGCACCAGCGAGGCCCCGTCGCCGGCCCGCCACGGCCGCAGCGTGCACCGCGACAGTTTCAGCTCGACCACGTCAGACGCCTTGCACTTCCACACGCGTTTCGAACGACGCCTGGCCGCCGGAGAACCCGAACGTGTCGACGGCCGCGTCGGGGATTGCCGCCTCGCCGTTCGTCAGGTCGTTGAGGCCGGCCCAGCCGTCGCGCATCCACACGGTGCCGTCCGGCACGCGCGGGGTCATGCGCGCGCGGGCGCGCATCTCGCCGCGCGCGTTGGCGATGCGGATGGCGCCGCCGTCACCCACCCCGCGGCGCGCGGCGTCGGCCGGCGAGATCCACAGCTCCGGCCCGGGATCGGCCGCGGCCAGCGTCGGCAGTGCGCGCCCGTGGTCGTAGAAGCCGTGGAAGTGCGTGAGCGTGCGGCCCTGGCGCATCGTGAGCGGGTAGGGCGAGGCGGCCGCCGGTTCGTGAATCGGCAGCGCCGGCAGGCCGAGCGCGGCGGCGCGCTCGGAGTAGAGCTCGATCTTGCCGGACGGCGTCGGGAATTTCAGGTCCGGATGGGCGACGTGCGAGATCATCAGCGTACGGATGCCGCCCTCGGCGGCGAGCGCGGCGACGCTGGCGTGGCCCGTGGCCGGGTGGTCGAGGATCGCGTCGAGCGCGCCCGCCTCGTCCGTCCACGGATAGAAGTCGTTGACGCCGAGCCGGCGCGCCAGCTCGCGCAGCACCCACGTGATCGGCCGCGTCTCGCCCGGCGCCTCCAGCACCTTGGGCATCAGATAGAGGTGCGTGTTGGTGGACTTGCAGCCGAGCTCCTCGAGCCACGCCGTCGCGGGCAGCACCACGTCGGCGAAGCGGCGCGCGGTGTCGCTCATGAAGAGATCGTAGGCGACGACGAGATCCTGGCGCGCCAGGCCCTCAGCCACCCGGCCCGCGTCCGCGAACGACGAGAGCATGTCCGTGCCGAGCACCAGCATCACGCGCAGGCGGCCGTCGAGCATGGCCTCGGTGATGCGCGGCATCTGGTTCGGGATCCAGTCGCCGGCCGGCCGCCGCTCCTCGGCCGCGATGCTGGAAAGCCCCTGACCGTGGGTGGCGGCGCCGTGGCGCGGACCGAAGCCGCCGCCGGGGATGCCGACGTTGCCGGTGAGCGCGGGCAGGCAGCCGATGGCGCGCGCGGAGGTCCAGCTGCCGGCGCCCTTGTGCATGCTGCTGCCGCCCAGCACGATCATCGCGGGCTTCGTGGCGGCGTAGCGGCGCGCGAGGGCGACGATGCGCTCGGCCGGCACGCCGGTGATCTCCGCCGCCCACTGCGGCGTGTGCGAGGCGACGTGGGCGGCGAGGGCGTCGAAGCCCACGGTGTGCGTGTCCACGAAGCCGCGATCCACCAGGCGCTCGCCGATCAGCACGTGCATCATCCCGAGCGCCAGCGCGCCGTCGGTACCGGGGCGCACCAGCAGTGTCTCGTCGGCCTGCGCGAAGGCCTCCGTCTCGCGCACGTCGATGGCCACGACGTGGGCGCCGCGCCGGCGCGCGGCCGTCAGGTGGCGCGCGGTGTTCGGCTGCGAGGCGAGGTTGGCGCCCCACAGGAGGATCAGCGCCGCGTGCGCGCCCATATCCTCCTTGGTGTTCACCTCGAGGATGCCGGTGAGGCCGAGGCCGAAGCCGCCCAGGCCCCAGCAGATCATCGTGGGGTTCCACCACTGGCAGCCCCAGAGATTCGCGAAGCGCCGCAGCAGGTGAGACGCCACGCGGGTGCCGTAGTTGTTGGCGAAGAGCCCGTGCCCCGACCACGCGCCCACAGCCGGGCCGCCGGCCGCGCGCATGCGCCGGGCGACGAGGTCGAGGGCCTCGTCCCAGGTGACGCGCCGCCACTCGTCGGCGCCGCGGCGGACCCGCACCAGCGGATGGAGCAGCCGCGCGCCGTTGCCGATGATCTCGCGCGAGGCCTGGCCGCGGATGCAGAGGAACCCGTGGCTGTCGGGGTTGTCCGGGTCGCCGCGGACGCCGAGCAGCCGCCCGTCCTCCACGTCGACCAGCATCCCGCACAGGGTGGGATGGCAGTTCATCGGGCACATCGTGCGCACGGACGCCATGAGGATTCCGGCGCTATGATACACGGCGCTTCCGCGGAGGAGCGGCCATGAACGCAGACGAGATCCGGGCGCTGACGTTCGACGTGTTCGGCACGGTGGTGGACTGGCGCGGCAGCCTCATCAGCGAGGGCGAGGCCTTCGGCCGCGCCCATGGGCTCCAGGTGGACTGGGTGCGCTTCGCCGACGCCTGGCGCGGGCTCTACCAACCCATGCTCGAGCGCGTGCGCAGCGGCAGCCTGCCGTGGACGAAGCTGGACGACCTGCATCGCATGGCGCTCGACACGCTGCTCGCCCAGTTCGGCGTGAGTGGCCTCGCCGAGCGCGACATCGACCACCTCAATCGCGCCTGGCACCGGCTCGACGGCTGGCCGGATACCGTCGCCGGGCTCACGCGGCTCAAGCGGCGCTTCATCCTGGCCACGCTGTCCAACGGCAACGTCGCGCTCATCGTGAACATGGCGCGCCACGCCGGCCTGCCCTGGGACGCGGTGCTCGGCGCCGAGGTCGCGCGCCACTACAAGCCGCAGCCGCAGGCGTACCTGACGACCGCCGCGCTGCTGGGCCTCGAGCCGCGGCAGTGCCTGATGGTGGCCGCGCACAACAACGACCTGGCCGCCGCGGAGAAAGTCGGCTTCCGCACGGCGTTCGTGAAGCGGCCGACGGAATACGGGCCCGGCCAGACGAAGGATCTCGCGGCGACGCAGGCGTGGGACGTGGTCGCCGACAGCTTCACCGACCTCGCCACGCGCCTCGGCTGCTGAGCGGTGTCCACGCACCTGGCGCTGCCGCTGCTCGTGGCGGCGGTGCACGTGGCGCTCGGCGTGGGCGCCGCGGCGAGCGGCCGAGATCGACCGACGCAATGGCTGTTCGCCGCGCTGGCCGGGGTGCTGGCGCTGGCGGCCCTGGGCGTCTACCAGATCCGTCACGCGCCGGACGCGGCCGGGGGCCTGCTCGGACAGCGTGTGCTCCATCTCACCTTCGCGCTCACGCCGGCCGTCTACTATCACCTCGTGTGCCGGCTGACGCGCACCGTGGAGACGCGCCGCACCACGGTGAGAATGGTGTACGCCGGGGCCGCCGTCTTCGTGCTGGTCTCGCTGCTGGTGCCGTCACTGCTCGTGCGCGAGGTCGTGCGCACACCGCGGGAATGGGCGCCGGTCACCGGGCCGCTGGGCCTGCTCCTGTTCGCGTACTACCTCGCGGTGATGGCCGCCACGCTGCGACCGCTGCGCGGGGCGCAGCGCAAGGCGCTGGTGGCGGCCTCCCTCGTGATGCTGCTGGCGCCGCTCGTGAACTTCGTGGCGGTCTTCCTCGTGCAGGCCCGCGTCATCGGCCTGGCCGTGCCCTCGCTGCGCATGCCGGCCAGCGTGGTGTTCATCGCGCTGGTGTGGTTCGCCACGCGCGAGAACGCCACGTAGAATCCCTGCCATGGACGCCTACCGGGCGGTGGTGGACAAGCGCGATCAGCGGATCTTCCTGGACCGGCCGATCCCCGAGGAGACGCTGCGCCGGATCTTGCAGGGCGGCCGCATGACCGGCAGCTCCAAGAACGCGGAGCCCAACCGCTTCGCCGTCGTGCGCGAGCGCGCGCAGGTGGCGGCGATCGCCGCGCTCGGCCCCCAGGCTCGCTGGGTGGCGAGCGCCGCGGCCGTCATCGTCATCGTGCAGACGGAGCGCCACGAGTACGACGCCGGCCGCTGCGCGCAGAACATGATGGTGGTGGCGTGGGCGGAGGGCGTCGGCTCCTGTCCCGCCCACGTGGACGAGGCCAGGCTGGGCGCGCTGCTCGGCGTGCCGCCCGGCCTGCACGTCAACCGCCTGCTGGCCTTCGGCTACGTCGATCCGGCGCGGCCGGGCGTTCCCAAGAGCGTGGCGCGCCGCCGCCGCCCGCTCGACGAGCTCACCCACTACGAACACTGGAGAGTGTGATGGCGCCGACCCCCGCGCTGCTGCAGCAGATCAACGCGGCCTTCAACAGCCGCGACGTGGATCGCATCATGGAGTTCTTCGCCGAGGACTGCACGTTCCTGATGGCCCGCGGCCCCGAGCCCGACGGCCGGCGCGTGCACGGCAAGGCCGCCGTGCGCAAGGTGCTGGCCGACCGCTTCAAGGTCATCCGCGACATGCGCTGGGACCACGTGGACCAGGTCATCGCGGGCTCGCGCGCCGTCACCGTCTGGATGGTCACCGGCAAGGGCGACGACGGCGAGGCGCTCAACTACCGGGGCTGTGACATCTACGAGTTTCGCGGCGACAAGATTTTGAACAAGGACACGTACTGGAAGCTGGTGGAGAAGAAGGACCGCCTCTAGTGCCCCAGCCGCCCGTCGCGAAGAAAATCCCCAAGACCGACGTCGTCCACGGCGACGTGCGCCAGGACGATTACTTCTGGCTGCGCGACAAGGACTCGCCCGAGACGATCGTCTACCTCACGGCGGAGAACGCGTACGCCGAGACGACGATGGCGTCCACGACCGCGTTCCAGGACTCGCTCTACCGCGAGATGCTGGCGCGCATCAAGGAGGACGACCAGTCCGTCCCCTATCCGTTCGGCGGCTGGCTCTACTACTCGCGCACGGAGACGGGCAAGCAGTACGCGATTCACTGCCGCAAGCGGGGGCCGGACGGTGCCGAGCAGATCACACTCGACCTGAACGCGCTGGCCGAGGGCCACCCGTTCTGCTCGCTCGGCGCCTACAGCATCAGCGACGACGGGCGCTGGCTGGCTTACACCATCGACTTCACCGGTTTCCGCGACTACACGCTCTACGTGAAGGACCTGACGACGGGCGTGCTGGCCGCCGAGCGCATCGAGAAGGTGTCGTCGGTGACGTGGGCGGCCGATTCCCTGACGATGTTCTACGTCGTGGAGGACGACGCCAAGCGGCCGCATCGCCTGTGGCGTCATCGGCTCGGGGCGCCGATCGCCGAGGACGCGTTTCTCTACGAGGAGACCGACGCGCTCTTCCGCCTCGGCGTGTGGCGCTCGCGCAGCCGTGCGCTGGTGTTCGCCGGGTCCAACAGCTTCACGACCACCGAGCTGCGGTGGCTGCCGGCGGCCGAGCCCACCGCGCCGTGGCGGCTGGTGCTGGCGCGCGAGCACGACCACGAGTACTGGGTGGATCACGCGCTCGGCGCCGGCGGCGGCACCTTCTATATCCGCACCAACGCCGGCGGCCGGCGCAACTTCCGCCTGGTGACCGCGCCGGTGGACGACCCCGCGGTGGGGAGCTGGCGCGAGCTCGTTCCGCACCGCGCCGACGTCATGCTGGAGGACGTCGACGTCTTCGCCGATCACGTCGTCGTGCACGAGCGCGCCGAGGGGCTGATCCGCCTGCACGTCACCACGCTGGCCGACGGGCAGTCGCACCACATCGAGTTCCCCGAGCCGGCCTACGAAGTGTCGGCCGACGCCAACGCCGAGTACGTCGCCGCCGCCTATCGCATCCGCTACCAGTCGTTCGTCACGCCGGCCTCGGTCTTCGATTACGACGTGGCCGGGCGGCGGCTGGTGCTCCTCAAGCAGCAGCCGGTGCTGGGCGGCTTCGACCCCGCCCGGTATGCCTCCGAGCGGATCTACGCCACGGCGGCCGACGGCACGCGCGTGGCGATCTCGCTCGTCTACCGCGCCGGCACGCCGCGCGACGGCACGAGCCCGATGCTGCTGGCCGGCTACGGGGCCTACGGCCTGCCGTACCCCGTCACGTTCTCGTCGAGCCGCCTGAGCCTGCTCGATCGCGGCGTGACGGTGGCGATCGCGCACATCCGCGGCGGCGGCGAGCTGGGCAAGCGCTGGCACGACGAGGGGCGGATGCTGGCCAAGCGCAACACGTTCACCGACTTCATTGCCGCGGCCGATCACCTGGTGACGACCGGGTACGCCGCGCGCGACCGTCTGGTGATCGAGGGCGGCAGCGCCGGCGGCCTGCTGATGGGGGCGGTGCTCAACCTGCGCCCCGACCTCGCGCGCGCGGCACTGCTGCGCGTGCCGTTCGTGGACGTCATCAACACGATGCTCGACGAGTCGCTGCCGCTCACCACCGAGGAGTGGATCGAGTGGGGCAATCCCAGCGAAAAGAAGGCGTGGGACTATATGGTGCAGTACTCGCCGTACGACAACGTCAAGGCACAGCCGTACCCAAACATGCTCATCGAGGCATCGCTCAACGACAGCCAGGTGCCGTATTGGGAAGGGGCCAAATTTGCCGCGAAGATCCGAGAAATGAAAACGGACAACAATACCATCCTTCTCAAAACGAATATGGGGGCGGGCCACGGCGGTTCGTCAGGGCGCTAT
>Ga0134122_10002312_pt1 | contig 13993 bp, 13 predicted proteins | sample KB302_FD_96461 | JGI IMG/M metagenome (GOLD analysis project Ga0134122, IMG submission 96461) | Terrestrial soil microbial communities without Nitrogen fertilizer from Kellogg Biological Station, Michigan, USA - KB3-0-2 | ecosystem: Environmental > Terrestrial > Soil > Unclassified ... | reverse complement strand
TGCTCTGCTACGTGACGCCGAAGGAGCACCTCGGCCTGCCGAACAAGAAGGACGTGAAGGACGGCATCATGGCGTACAAGATCGCCGCGCACGCCGCCGACCTTGCGAAGGGCCACCCCGGCGCGCAGATCCGCGACAACGCCATCTCCAAGGCGCGCTTCGAGTTCCGCTGGGATGACCAGTTCAACCTCGGCCTCGACCCGGACACCGCCAAGGACTTCCACGACGAGACGCTGCCCAAGGACTCGATGAAGGTGGCGCACTTCTGCTCGATGTGCGGCCCGCACTTCTGCTCGATGAAGATCACGCAGGACGTGCGCGACTACGTCGAGCGGGGGATGCAGGAGAAGTCGATCGAGTTCGTGAAGAAGGGCGGCGAGCTCTACCCGAAGGCCTGAGAGTTCGGGGTCAGGGTCGCAATTCTCTTGCGCGCAGCGATCGAATTGCGACCCTGACCCCGAATTGCTACTTCGCGAACAGCTGTTCGCTCGTGACGGGGAAGCGCCCCTGCTCGAGCGTGCGCAGGATGCGGTAGGGCTCGTCCGCGGTCGCTTTCGGGTCGCGCGACAGGTCGAGCAGCTTCTGCGGCCGCAGCTCCACCCCTTTGATGTCGCGGATCACCACGACGCGCGGCTTGAGCCGCTGCTCCGGATTCTGCGAGATGACGACGCCGGTCTCGCCGCTGTTCAGCTCGACCAGGCTGCCGACGGGGAAGATGCCGACGAAGCGGATGAACTGCTCGACCAGGCCGGCGTCGAACAGCGCGTCGCGCCACTTGTAGAGGCTGCTGATCGCCGCCGAGGGCGCGACCGCGTCGGCATAGGGACGCGGCACCGTCATGGCATCGAAAGTATCGGCGATACCGGCGATCGCGCCGATCAAGCCGATCTCGCTGCCGCGCAGCCGGTTGGGATAGCCGCTGCCGTCATGGCGCTCGTGGTGCAGCATGGCGAGGCGCGGCAGGTCGGGCGGCAGGCCGGGCGTGGTGCGCAGGATCTGGGCCGAGTAGTTGACGTGCAGCTTCGCCCGCGCGAACTCCCCGGGGGTGAGCGCGCCGCGCTTCTCGAGCAGCGTCTTCGGCAGGCGGACCTTGCCGATATCCTGCAGCAGGCCGAGGTAGCCGAGCAGCTCGATCTGCCCCTGCTCGAGCTGGAGGAAGCGGCCGAAGGCCGTCATGTAGATCGCGACGTCGAGCGAATGCGACTCCGCATAGTCGCCTTTCTCGCGCAGCTGCGAGAAGAGGAGCATCGCGTTCGGATTGCGCAGCACGCTCTCGGTCAGGCTGTGGATCGCGTCGCGCACGCGCTCGGCGTCGAGCTTGCTGCCGACGCGCACCCGGGTCAGCGCCTCCCGTACCAGCGTGTGGCTGCTGGTATACGCCGAGCGCGCGGGACCGAGCTCCTGCTCGACGCTCGCTCTCTCGGCGTAGACCGTCCTGCCGAAGTACTGCATGCCCGGCCGCGGCGCAGCGGCGAGCGTGGTGCTGCGCTCGCTGTCGACGACGACGCTCTTGCAGTATTTCTTGAGCGCATCGAGCTGCTGCTCGCTCGAGAGCACGAAGCCCTGGAAGCGAAACGGCGTCTCGGTCCAGGGCCGATCCAGTTCCGCGATGTACATGCCGAAGCGCAGCTCCGACACAGGCACGTTTTTTCTCAACGCCGACTCCCTGTGGGGCCTTAAGATTATTGAGCAGACAAAGACATGGAGTCGGTGACCTTGGGCGCAGTACTGAAGGTGGTCGCGGCGGTGCTGATCGGCGTGCCGTTGCTCGTCTTTCTCCTCCAGGAGCGGCTGATTTTCATGCCCCGGCCGCTTTCCGAAGCCGCGTTGGCGGACATCCGGCTAAAGTTTCCCAAAGGTCAAAGTGTGTTCGGGCAGGCTTCAGACGGCACTCGCCTGCACGCCTGGCATGTCCCCGGCGCGCCCGGCGCCCCGCTCGTCCTCTACTTTGGCGGCAATGCGGAAGACGTTTCCTGGATGCTCGGCGAAACCGATGCCGCGCCGACGGTCGGCTGGCTGCTCGTCGACTATCGCGGCTACGGCGCGAGCGAAGGGTCGCCTTCCGAAGCGGCACTGGCGGCGGACGCGCTGCTCTGGTTCGACAAATTCTCTTCGCCGTCGAAAAAAATCTACGTCCTCGGCCGCAGCCTCGGCAGCGGCATCGCGGTGCGCCTCGCCGCCGAGCGTCGCGTCGACGCGGTGATCCTGGTGACGCCGTTCGACAGCATGGTGGCGGTCGGCAAGCGCCACTATCCGTTTCTGCCGGTGAGCCTGCTGCTCAGGCATCGCTTCGATTCGGCGACGCTGGCGCCGAAGATCAGCGCGCCGCTGCTGTGTCTCGTCGCGACGCGCGATAGCATCATTCCGCCGGAACATGCCAAGCTTCTGTACGACGCATGGGCGGGGCCGAAGCGCTGGGTGGCGCTCGAGGAAGCCGGCCACAACACCGTCGACTCGCACCCCAACTACTGGCGCAGCATCAACGCATTCCTGAAATGAGCGATCTTCTCAAAGCTTTGGTCCTCGGCGTGGTCGAGGGCCTGACCGAATTCCTGCCGATCTCGAGCACCGGCCACCTGATCCTCGCCGGCGAGCTCCTCAACGCGAGCGACGAGCGCTGGAACGTGTTCAACATCGTCATCCAGACCGGCGCGATGCTCGCGGTGGTCTGGGAATACTGCGCGCGGTTTTTCAAGATCGACGTGAACCTCTATCGCAACCTGATCGTCGCCTTCATCCCGGCCGCGGTGCTCGGCCTGCTGTTTTCGAAATACATCAAGTCCTACCTCTTCCATGCCGTGCCCGTAGCGCTCGCTTTCATCGTCGGCGGCGTGATCATCCTCATCGTGGAGCGGCGATCGCTTCAGCCCCGGGTGGAAACCGCGCAGGCGATGACCTGGGGGGACGCCTTGAAAGTCGGCATCGCGCAATGCTTCGCACTCATTCCCGGAACGTCGCGCTCGGGCGCGACCATCATCGGCGGCATGCTCTTCGGCCTGTCGCGCAAGGCGGCGACCGAGTTCTCGTTCTTCCTCGCTGTGCCGACGCTCGTCGCGGCCGGCCTCTACGACCTGTGGAAGCACCGCGAGATGCTGTCGGCGGCCGACGCGCCGGTGTTCGGCGTCGGCTCGGTCGTGTCGTTCGTCTCGGCGTTCGTCGTGATCCGCTGGCTGGTCCGCTACGTAGCGACGCACGACTTCAAGCCGTTCGCCTGGTACCGCATTGCCTTCGGGCTGGTGGTGCTCGCGACCGCGTACTTCGGCTGGGCGGACTGGAAGGCCTAGGCTCAAACGTCCACTTTGTAGCCAAGCTCAACCTCCGAGGCGGGGATACCGCCCCGGATCCCCCAGTTCTCGGCCGGCAGCTCGTGGATGACGATGGTGATGTCCGATGCGTCGACACCCAGGCGTCCGAACCGCTGCACGATGGCCTGGTATAGCGCGCGCTTTGCCTCGAGAGAGCGGCCGGAAAACATGCTCACTTCCACGAGCAGGTAGTTCTCGCTCCTGCCGGGGATCACATGGAAGACCTCCGGCTTGTGCTCGACATACCGGATCTGCCGATCCCACTCCGGAACCTGGAGAGCCTCACGCTGCGCGAGATACACCGCCTCGATGAGCGCTTGCACCTCATGCGAAGTGCGAATCCGCCTTGCCTCGATCCTGGTAATCGGCATATCGCTTAGCTCTGTACCCAGGGCAGGCCGGCCTTGCGCCAGCCGCCGACCGTGCCGCGATGCCCGTCGGCGTCCTTGTTGCCCTCGAAGCCTTCCAGAATGTTGTAGGCCTCCTTCCATCCGGCGCGGGTCGCGGCATCGGCCGCGGAATGCGAGCGCGCCCCCGAGCGGCAAAGGAACATGACCGGCGTGTCCTTCGGAACCGCGGCAGCGAGCTCGGCGAGGAACTCTGGGTTTTCGCGGCTGCCGGGGTAGGTCTGCCATTCCACCGCCAGGCTGCCGGGCACTTTGCCGACGTAGAGCAGCTCGGGCTTGGTCCGGACGTCGACCAGCTTGGCGCCGGTCTGCATCAGCTTGTGCGCCTCCGCCGGCAGGACGGCGCCGGCATATGTCAGCCCCATCTTTTTGCCCCGCTCCGCGGCCGTCTTCTTGATGTCGTCCATCGCGCCCTCTCATTGTGCAACCGAACGCCCGATGCCTCTATACGGTGCGCTCCGGATGAGTAAAATGCCCCAGCAACCAGCACCGCCGTTTGGCATGGAACGTGCTGAAACGCGGGGCTACCGCAACTACACGATATCAACCAACCCGGCTTAGGGAGCCCGAGATGGCGATGACGCCTGATGACGTATTGAAGCTCGTCAAAGAGAAGGAAGTAAAGTTCGTCGACTTCCGCTTTACCGATACCCGCGGCAAGGAGCAGCACGTCAGCGTACCGGTGAAGTACTTCAACAAAGAGAAGTTCGAGCTCGGGCACGCCTTCGACGGCTCCTCGATCGCCGGCTGGAAGGGCATCCAGGCCTCCGACATGCTGCTGATGCCGGACGCGTCTTCGGCGCGCATGGACCCGTTCACCGACGAGCCGGTCCTGAACATCAGCTGCGACGTCTACGACCCGATCGAGCAGAAGCCCTACAACCGCGACCCGCGCGGCATCGCCAAGCGCGCCGAGGCCTATCTCAAGTCCACCGGCCTGGGCGACGTCGCCTACTTCGGCCCCGAGCCCGAGTTCTTCATCTTCGACGGCGTCACCTGGAACGTCGACATGTCGGGCTGCTCGGTGAAGATCAAGTCGGAGGAAGCGCCCTGGTCGACCGGCATCGACTACGAGTCGGGCAACATGGGCCACCGCGCGCCGGTGAAGGGCGGCTACTTCCCGGTGCCGCCGGCCGACACGCTGCTCGACATCCGCAACGCCATGTCGCTCGCGCTCGAGCAGCAGGGCGTCGAGGTCGAAGTGCATCACCACGAGGTGGCGGCCGCCGGCCAGTGCGAGATCGGCACGCGCTTCGCGCCGCTCGTGCAGCGCGCCGACTGGATGCAGATCCTCAAGTACACGGTGTGGAACGTCGCGCATTCGTACGGCAAGACGGCGACCTTCATGCCGAAGCCCGTCGTCGGCGACAACGGCTCGGGGATGCACGTCCACCAGTCGGTGTGGAAGGGCGGCAAGAACCTCTTCGCCGGCAACGGCTACGCAGGCCTTTCCGACTTTGCGCTGCACTACATCGGCGGGATCCTCAAGCACGCCAAGGCGCTGAACGCGATCACCAACCCGGGCACGAATTCGTACAAGCGGCTGGTGCCGGGCTTCGAGGCGCCGATCAACCTCGCGTACTCCGCCCGCAACCGCTCGGCCTCGTGCCGCATCCCCTTCGTGTCGAGCGCGAACGCTCGCCGCGTCGAGGTGCGCTTCCCGGATCCGACCGCCAACGCGTACCTCGCCTTCTCGGCGATGCTGATGGCGGGCCTGGACGGCGTGCAGAACAAGATCCACCCCGGAGACCCGATCGACAAGGACCTGTACCACCTGCCGCCGGAAGAGGCGGCGCGCGTGCCGCATGTCTGCGCCTCGCTCGAGGAAGCGTTGAAGAATCTCGAGGACGACCACGCCTTCCTGACGAAGGGCGGCGTGTTCGACGACGACACGCTCGAGGCGTACATGGGGCTCAAGACCGAGGAGCTCACCCGCTTCCGCATGACGACGCACCCGGTCGAGTTCGACATGTACTACGCCTCGTAAGAGGTTGTTTTCAAGGTAGTGAGGAAGGGCGGCGACTGAGCCGCCCTTCTCTTTTTTGGGTAGACTGAGGCTCGATGAAGTTCTTTAGAGCCTTGATTTTCGTGACTTTAGGAACGTCGCCGGTCGTCGCCTGCGCGCAGGCCACGGAGATCTACAAGTGCGTCGACGGTACCGGCCGGCCGCTGTACACGAGCGACAAGCGCGACACCGCCGGCAAGAAGTGCGCGCTCGTGTCGCGGGAGGTCAACGTCGTGCCTGGGCAAAAGCCGAACACCGGCAAGCCCACGGCGGGCGCATCGCGCGAGCTCGGTCGCTTCCCGCGGGAGACGCCTTCCCAGGCCGCCACCGCCAAGGGCCGCCAGCGCGAGATCCTCGAGAAGGAGCTGTTCAGCGAGCAGTCGGCGCTGGCCAAGGCAAAGCAGGACCTGGCGGAGCAGGAAGCCGTGCGGTTGGGCAACGAGGCCAACTACGCGCGCGTCGAGGAGCGCCTGCGGCCGTTCAAGGACAACATCGAAACCCACGAGAAGAACATCGAAGCGCTCCGGCGCGAGCTCAGCAACCTGCGCTGAGTGAGTTCCTCCGCGGCAGAATTCGCCGGCCTGGACCTCTTGCCTACGGCGGTCGTGGCGCTCGACGCCGATCTCGTGGTCCGTTACGCCAACCCGGCGGCCGAAGACCTGTTCGCGACCGGCGAGAGCGCGCTGCGCGGGCAGGCGTTCCTGGCGCTGTTCGCCGAGCGCGACGACCTCGAGCGCTCGCTGCGCGAGGCGACGCGCACCCACTGGGACTACGCGGCGCAGACCGTCACCTGCGTGCGGCCCGGCCGCGAGCCGCTGCTCCTGTCCTGCGTCGCGACCGGGATCGAGCTGCGCGACTTCGCGCTCCTCGTGGAGCTGCGGCCGATCGAGCAGCAGCTGCGCCTGCTGCGGGAAGAGCGGATGGTGATCGAGCAGCAGTCGAGCCGCGAGCTGCTGCGCAACCTCGCCCACGAGATCAAGAACCCGCTCGGCGGGCTGCGCGGCTCGGCGCAGCTGCTCGAGCGAGAGCTCGAGCGCCCGGAGCTGCGCGAGTACACGCAGGTCATCATCCAGGAGTCCGACCGCCTGCAGGCGCTGATGGACCGGATGCTCGCGCCGCACCGGACGCCGAAGATCGAGCCGCTCGGCATCCACGAGGTGCTGGAGCGGGTGCGCAGCCTGGTCCGCGGCGAGTTCGCCATCGACATCGCGCGCGACTACGACCCAAGCCTCCCCGACCTGCAGGCCGACCGCGAGCAGCTCATCCAGGCGATCCTCAACATTGCCCGTAACGCTGCCCAGGCAGGCGCGAAGACCATCGAGTTCCGCACGCGCGCTCTTCGCCAGCCGACCATTCTCCGGCAGCGCTACAGGCTGGCATTAGAATTGCAGGTGGTGGACGACGGCCCGGGGGTGCCGGATGAGATCCGTGACAGGATCTTCAATCCGCTGGTCTCGGGGCGACAAGGCGGAACAGGCTTGGGACTCTCACTAGCGCAGACCTTCGTCCAGTACCACCAGGGCGTGATCGAATTCGATTCGCGTCCCGGCCGCACGCTATTCCGCATCCTCCTGCCGGTGTCATGAAGCCCGTCTGGATCGTCGACGATGACCGCTCGATTCGCTGGGTGATCGAGAAGGCGCTCAGCCGCGAGGGCATCGCCTTCGACTCTTTCTCCACCGCGCAGGAAGCGCTCGCTGCGCTCTCCGGCGGCGCGCCTGAAGTGCTTGTCTCCGATATCCGCATGCCAGGGCAGTCGGGCCTGGAGCTGCTGCAGGCGGTGAAAACGCGGCATCCCGCGGTGCCCGTGATCGTGATGACCGCCTACTCCGATCTCGACAGCGCGGTCGCTGCTTTCCAGGGCGGAGCCTACGAGTACCTGCCGAAGCCCTTCGACGTCGACCAGGCGGTCGAGCTGATCCGGCGCGCGCTGGACGAGAGCCGGCGCGAGGCGGAGGTCACCGAGCCGATGGGCGAGACCCCGGAAATCCTCGGCCAGGCGCCGGCAATGCAGGAGGTTTTCCGCGCCATCGGCCGGCTTTCGCAGTCGAGCGCCACGGTCCTCATCACGGGCGAATCAGGAACCGGAAAGGAGCTTGTGGCGCGTGCGCTGCACCGACATAGTGCGCGCGGCGCCAAGCCCTTCGTCGCCATCAACACCGCTGCGATGCCCAAGGACTTGCTGGAATCCGAGCTCTTCGGCCACGAGCGAGGCGCCTTCACCGGCGCGCAGCAGCAGCGGCGAGGCCGCTTCGAGCAGGCCGAAGGCGGCACGCTGTTCCTAGACGAAATCGGCGACATGGCCTCCGAGCTGCAGACGCGGCTGTTGCGCGTGCTCTCCGACGGCACCTTTTATCGCGTCGGCGGCCACCAGCAGATCAAAGCCAACGTGCGCGTCATCGCCGCCACGCACCAGAACCTCGAGGACCGGGTGCGCGAAGGCACTTTCCGCGAGGACCTCTACCACCGCCTCAACGTCATCCGCCTGCGCCTGCCCAGCATGCGCGAGCGACCGGAGGACATCCCGCTGCTCGCGCGGCACTTCCTTGCGCTCTCCGGCAAGCAGCTGGGCGTCGAGCCGAAACGCTTCTCGGACGAGGTGCTGTCGCACCTCTCGCGCCTCGCATTCCCGGGCAACGTGCGCCAGCTCGAGAACCTCTGCCACTGGCTGACGGTGATGGCCGCGGGGCAGGTGATCGACGTCGGCGACCTGCCGGCGGAGTTCAAGGATCAGGCGGCGGCGAGCGCGCCCGACTGGCTGGCGGCGCTCGAGCAGGAAGTGGAACGGCGCCTCGCGCGCGGCGAGAGCGGCATCCTCGACGCGCTCGGCCCGCAGTTCGAGCGCGCGCTCATCATGCGCGCACTGGCGAAGACGGGTGGCCGGCGCATCGACGCGGCCCACCTGCTCGGCATGGGCCGCAACACCATCACCCGCAAGATCCAGGAGCTCGGAATCGAGGACGATTCCGGCCCGGAGAAGGAAACCTAGGCCGTCTTCTGGGCTTGCGCCGGTTTCAGTCCGGCATCGGCCTGCGCCTTCTTGCGGTTCGACTCCAGCTTCGCGTCGACCAGCGCCACCGTCTCGTCGAGCGTCGCCGAGCGCATGCCCTTGGCTTTGGCAATGGTCTGCACCAGGCGATCGACGCGCTCGATGTTGGGCGCGCCGGCGTCGAGGGCGCGCGCGGCGGACGACGGGCTGCCGAGGCTTTGCGCCGCGGCGGCGTACTTCTCGAACGGCACCAGGTCTTTCTCATTCGCGCCGAGCGAGACGCACAGCTTCACGACCCAGTTGTACATGTCGCGCGAGGCGTTGAGGTCCGAGTGCACCGCCTCCTTGATCGGGCGGATGCCAGTTCTAGTCACGCAGCGGTAGTTGCCCGAGACCAGCATCGCCCACTTGGCGAGCGGCACGAACACCGATTCGTGCACCTTCAGCTTCACCGGAAGCTCCATGCCGTCGAAGCGCGCGGCCTCGACGTCGGCCTCCAGGCGCCTGAGGATGGCGGTGTGCGCCTCCGAGGGAAAGCGCGCCGACTTGAAGTTGGTCGGCAGGCGTACCTGCAGCACGTTGAGCTTCTCCTCCGGCGGGCGGAACGCCTGCGGGTCGGGGCTGCAGAGCGTCATGAAGTTCGGATCGAAGCTCTTCCACACCGAGGCGTCGGTGTAGCAGGACTCGATCGCCTTCACATCGACACCCGGAATGCGCGCCATGTACGGCAGCGGCGGCATGTTCATGATCGACATGCAGGGCAGCTTCGCCTTGGCGACCGCATCGAGCAGCTCGCGCACGCCCGGCGAGCGGTACTGCGGCTCCTGCATGCCGAGCACGACGAGGTCGTAGCCCGAAAGCTTGATCGCGGTCGGCACGTCGGCCGACAGCTTGCCGGTCAGCTTGCGCGAGTCGACTTCGACCAGGCCGTCGCGTCCCTTCACCGGCATGCGGACGCGAGAGCCTTCCTTGTTGAACAGCTCCACCTCGGCGGGCGTGCAGACCATCTTCACGTTGTGCCCGCCGAGCAGCAGCTTGGTCGCCAACAGGGAGCCGTACGACGCGCCAAAAATCAGGATGTTGTGTTTCATGGGTTTCCCACAATGTGAAATGCTGACTTGCTAGTCGAAAGTCAGCCTACTCCCTTCAGATCAGGAATTCATGTTGCAGCGCCGCATTCGGTTTCATAGAATGCTGCAATGCAAACATCCGTCCTCAGCGCGCAGAGCACCGCCACGAGTGTCGCCCTTAGCGCGCGCGTCACGACGGAATTCGCCGAGATCCTCTCGCCGGAAGCGCTGGCGTTCCTCGCCAAGCTGCATCGGCGTTTCGAGCCCCGCCGCCAGGAGCTGCTGGCGCGGCGCGCGGCGCGGCAAAAGGAATTCGATCGCGGCGTGCTGCCCGATTTCCTCGCCGAGACGAAAAAGATCCGCGAAGCCGAGTGGACGATCGCGGCGCAACCGAAGGACATGCTCGACCGGCGCGTCGAGATCACCGGCCCGACCGATCGCAAGATGGTGATCAACGCGCTCAACTGCGGCGCCTCGACCTTCATGGCCGACTTCGAGGATGCGAACTGCCCGACCTGGCACAACATGATCGACGGGCAGATCAACCTGCGCGACGCCGTGCGGCGCACCATCAGCCTCGGGCAGAACGGCAAGCAGTACCGGCTCAACGAGAAGACCGCGGTGCTGCTGCCGAGGCCGCGCGGCTGGCACCTCGACGAGAAGCATGCGACGGTCGACGGCAAGCCCGTCTCCGGCAGCCTGTTCGACTTCGGCCTGTTCTTCTTCCACAACGCGAAGGAATTGCTCGCGCGCGGCTCGGGCCCGTACTTCTACCTGCCGAAGATGGAGTCGCACCTCGAAGCGCGGCTCTGGAACGACGTCTTCGTCTTTTCTCAGGAAACGCTGGCGATTCCCAAGGGCTCGATCAAGGCGACGGCGCTGATCGAGACCGTGCTCGCCGCCTTCGAGATGGACGAGATCCTCCACGAGCTGCGCGAGCACTCGGCAGGACTCAACATCGGCCGCTGGGACTACATCTTTTCCTGCATCAAGAAATTCCGCGCCAACGAGCAGTTCTGCCTCGCCGACCGCTCGCAGGTGACGATGACCGCGCCCTTCATGCGCGCCTACGCGCTGCTGCTCGTCAAGACCTGCCATCGGCGCGGCGCCCCGGCGATGGGCGGCATGGCGGCGCAGATCCCGATCAAGAACGACCCGGCGGCGAACGACGCTGCGCTCGAGAAAGTGCGCCAGGACAAGCTGCGCGAGGTGACCGACGGCTGCGACGGCACCTGGGTGGCGCACCCCGGCCTGGTGCCGATCGCGAAGCAGGTGTTCGACCAGCACATGCCGGGACCGAACCAGTACGCCCGCCAGCGCCCCGACGTCAATGTCAGCGCCAGTGACCTTCTGGCCTTTCAACCTTCCTCGCCGATCACCGAGAGCGGCCTGCGCAACAACATCTCGGTCGGCGTCCAGTATCTCGGCGCATGGCTTGCCGGCAACGGCTGCGTCCCGGTGTTCAACCTGATGGAAGACGCCGCCACCGCCGAGATCTCGCGCTCGCAGATCTGGCAGTGGATCCGCTCGCCCAAAGGCGTGCTCGAAGATGGCCGCAAGGTCACCGTGGACCTGTTCCGCTCGCTGCTCGCCGAGGAGCTGCCGAAAGTGAAGACCTATCTCGGCGACGTCGCCTGGAGCGCCGGCAGGTACGAGGATGGCGCGAAGCTGTTCGAGAAGCTGATCGTCGAGGACTACGTCGAGTTCCTGACGCTCCCGGCGTACGCGAAGATCGACTAGAGCTCCACGCTCACCGGCGCGTGATCCGAGGGCCGCTCGAGCTTGCGCGGCTCGACATCGATGCTGCAGCTCTTGCAGCGCGCGGCCAGCGCCGGCGACAGCAGGACATGGTCGATGCGCAACCCCCAGCCGCGCTGGAACGCCGCGAGGCGATAGTCCCACCAGGTGAACTGCTTCTCCGGCTGCTCGAAGAGCCGGAAAGCGTCCCTGAATCCCAGCTCGATCAGCGCCCGGAACGCGGCGCGCTCGGGCTCGGAGAAGTGGATCTTGCCTTCCCAGCGCTTCGGGTCGTGCACGTCGCGCGCCTCGGGCGCGATGTTGAGGTCGCCCAGCACGGCAAGGTTTGGCGTTTCTCGAAGAAGATTTTTCAGCCAAGCCGTCAAGGCGGAATACCAGCGCAGCTTGTAGGCGTACTTCTCCGATCCCGGCTCCTGCCCGTTGGGCGCGTACAGGCAGACCACCCGTAGGTCGCCTATCGTGGCGGCGATGACGCGCTTGAGATCGTCCGGGAAATCGGGAATGCCGCGCAGCTCGGCTGAAAGCGGCGCGCGGGAAAGGATGGCGACGCCGTTGTACGTCTTCTGCCCGCTGTAGGCGACGCGATACCCCGCAGCCTCGATCTCGGCGAGCGGGAAATTCCTGTCCTCGGTCTTGGTTTCCTGGAGGCAGACGGCGTCCGGCTGAACGCGGCCGAGCCAGTCGAGGAGATGCGGGAGACGGACCTTGAGGGAGTTGACGTTCCAGGTCGCGAGCCGGACCGTCACCTCGGTGCGTAGGGACCGCGCGGCCTCGTGTCTTCCGGCGGCTTTGCCGGCTGCGCCTTCAACGGCTCGGCGTCGGTGGGCGGCGTGTAGCCTTCGGGCGTCGCCGGCGCCGCCTGCGCGCGCGGCTTGAGCGCACCCGCCTTCGGATAGCGCGCCGAGTCGAGCAGCTCGTCGAAGGCGCCGATCTCGTAGCCTTTCTGCACGCTGCCGCCGACGATCACGGTCGGCACCTGGCTCGAGCCCGAGACGCGCTTCAGCTCCTCGTTGCTGTCCACGTCCCAGACCTGGATCTCGCGGAACGGAACGCCGCGCTTGTTGAGATGATCGCGCGCGCGCTGGCAGGGCTCCTTGCACATCGGCGAGGTGTAGAGCGAGACCGGGTAGTCCTTCATCGCGAGCTGCAGATCGTAGGAATTCTGCTGGCCGCCGTCGGCGGGAGCGGCGCCCGCGGGCACGCTGCTGGCGCGCTGCTTCTGCACGCCCTTCGCCGAAGCCGGCGGCGGCGTGTCGGTGATGTGGACGCGGCCGTTCTGATCGGTCCAGCGATACATCTGCTGCGCGCCCACCGGAGAGACGAGCGCCGCAGCGGCGAGGACGATCACGAGAAAAACAATCGCGCGCGTCATGCGGAAATCATACCACTGTGCCTGAGCAGGGCATCGACGCTCGGTTCCCGGCCGCGGAAGGCGCGGAACGATTCCGCCGCGGGTCGGCTGCCGCCGACCGCCAGTACCTCGTCGCGGAAGCGCGCGCCGACCTTCGCATCGAGGATGCCGTTCTCCTCGAAGAAGGCATAGGCGTCGGCCGACAGAACCTCCGCCCACTTGTAGCTGTAGTACCCGGCGGCATAGCCGCCGGCGAAGATGTGGGAGAAGTTGTTGGGGAAGCGGTTGTAGGCGGGCGGCTTCAGCACCGCGACGCGCTCGCGCACCTTCTCGAGCAGCGCGAGCGCGCTGCCATCCTTCGCCGGGGTGAAGTCGCCGTGCAGCCGCATGTCGAACTCGGCGAACTCGATCTGCCTCAGCATCGCCAGCCCGCTCTGGAAGTTTTTCGCGGCCAGCATTTTCTCGAAGAGATTTCTGGGTAGGGGATTTCCGCTATCGACGTGCCGTGTCATCTCGCGCAGCACGTCCCACTCCCAGCAGAAGTTCTCCATGAACTGGCTGGGCAGCTCGACCGCGTCCCATTCCACGCCGTTGATGCCGGAGACGCCGAGGTCCTCGACGCGCGTCAGCAGGTGGTGCAGTCCGTGGCCGAACTCGTGGAACAGCGTCAGCACTTCGTCGTGGGTGAAGAGCGCCGGCTTGCCGGCGACCGGTCGGGAGAAATTGCAGTTGAGATACGCGACCGGCGTCTGGATCCGGCCGCCCTTGCGCCGCCGGCCGATCGCGTCGTCCATCCACGCACCGCCGCGCTTGGTTTCGCGCGCGTAGAGGTCCATGTAGAACTGGCCGACCAAAGGAAAATGAGGTGCCTTCGCGTCGCGCACGTCGAAGAAGCGGACATCCTCGTGCCACACCGGCGCCTGCGACGGCGTGATCTTCACCTGGTAGAGGGTCTCCGCGACGCGGAACAGCCCGCCGACCGCAGCGTCCTCGGGGAAGTACTGCTTCACTTCCTGGTCGGAAAAGGCATAGCGTTTCGCCCGCAGCTTCTCGGAGGCGTACGCCACGTCCCACGCCTGGAGGTCCGGCGAAAACTCTTTCAGCTCCG
>Ga0134122_10002310_pt1 | contig 13996 bp, 14 predicted proteins | sample KB302_FD_96461 | JGI IMG/M metagenome (GOLD analysis project Ga0134122, IMG submission 96461) | Terrestrial soil microbial communities without Nitrogen fertilizer from Kellogg Biological Station, Michigan, USA - KB3-0-2 | ecosystem: Environmental > Terrestrial > Soil > Unclassified ... | reverse complement strand
AGCGTTCGGCTGGCAGCCGCGCGTGATGGCGGCCTATACTTCCATTGATTGCAGCGATAAACTCGGCTCTGGGCGCCGGCACATTGGCAAGAGCACCCTCGTACGGGAGAAGATCATGAAGTTCCATTGCGCTTTGCTTCGCGCATTCATGCTGGCCCTTGCGCTAGCTGCGAGTTCAGCGGCCGCGCAGGAAAGGACTCTGAAATTTATCCCGCAGGCTGATCTGCGCATTCTCGATCCCATTACGACCACGGCCTACATCACGCGCAACCACGGCTATATGGTGTACGACACGCTATTTGCGACCGACGCCAAGTTCAAGGTGCAGCCGCAGATGGTCGACAAATGGGATATCTCGAAAGACAAGCTGACCTACACGTTCACGCTGCGGGATGGGCTCAAGTTCCACGACGGCCAGCCCGTGCGCTCGGCCGACTGCATTGCGTCCTTGGAGCGCTGGTCCAAGCGCGATGCGCTCGGTCAAAAGTTGGCGCAATCAACCGAGTCGTGGACGGTGGTGAATGACAAGACCTTTAAGCTCAAGCTCAAGAAACCGTTTCCGCTCACCCTGGATGCGCTCGGCAAACTATCGTCCAACGTTCCGTTCATTATGCCGGAACGCATCGCCAAGACAGACCCGCTGCAGAACATCTCGGATGCGACCGGTTCCGGCCCGTTCAAGTTCGTGAAGGATGAGTGGATACCCGGCAGCAAGGTGGTCTATGTCAAGAACACGGATTACGTGCCGCGCAAGGAGGCGCCATCGTGGGCTGCGGGGGGTAAGGTTGTCAAAGTAGACCGGGTCGAGTGGATTTACATTCCCGATTCAGCTACCGCGGCTGCGGCCCTGAACGCGGGCGAGGCCGACTGGTGGGAGCAGCTGCCGCCTGATCTGATCCCGCTGCTGCGTAAGAACAAGGACGTCCGGGTCGAGAATATAGATCCGCTTGGGTCAATGGGCATCATGCGCTTCAATTTCCTGCAGCCTCCGTTTAATAACCAAAAGATGCGGGAAGCACTGCTCTACGTCGTCGACCAGAGGGATTACGTGCTCGGCATTGCTGGCGATGAGAAAAACGGTCATACCTGCTATTCGTTTTTCACGTGCGGCACGCCGTTGTCCTCGGAGCTGGGTGCCGAACCGCTAAAAGGCAAACGCGACTTCGACAAAGCCAGAAAGCTCATCGCGGAGGCCGGCTACAAAGGCGAGAGAATCGTCATTATCTCGGCCACCGACCAGCCGATCGTGCATTCGCAATCGCTCATCACGGCGGAGCTGTTGCGCAAGCTGGGCCTCAACGTCGAGCTGCAGGCCAGCGATTGGGGCACGATGATTACGCGCCGGACCTCGAAGGAGCCGGTGGACAAGGGCGGCTGGTCAATCTTTCACACTTGGTGGGTCGGGGCAGATATCGCCTCTCCGGCCTCCATGGTGATGGTGAATCTCGGTGAAAAATCCTGGATCGGCTGGCCAGCCGATCAAAAACTGGAAGAATTGCGTCAAGCCTGGTTCAACACGATCGACGCGGCTGCGGGCAAAAAGGCTTCCGATGCGGTTCAGGTCGAAGCATTCCAGTTCGTCCCATATATCACCACCGCGCAATTCATTCTGCCGACCGCATATCGCTCTAATCTTTCCGGGCTGATTGTTGCTCCTGTCACGTTTCTCTGGAACGTCGAAAAGAAGTAAGCCGCCGCGGTACTTCACTTCACATGACATGATTGTCTACATTATTCGCCGTCTTGGAGCGACGTTCATTGTCATGGCGGTGGTCGCACTGTTCGTGTTCTCGCTGTTGTTCCTGACGCCCGGAGATCCGGCTGCGGTCATTGCTGGAGACATCGCGACCGCCGACGACATCAAGCTCATCCGCACTAAACTCGGTCTGGATGAGCCGTTCCTGGTGCAGTTCGGGAGTTGGGTCGGTCGGCTGCTGCAGGGCGATCTCGGCACATCAATCTTTACCAGCCTTCCGGTTACGAAGCTGATTGGGCAGCGCGTTGAGCCGACGGTATCGTTAACGCTGCTTACACTGGTGATTGCGGTATTGATCGCGGTGCCGGTCGGTGTATTGGCGGCGGCGAAAGCCGGTAGCCGGATCGATCGGTTTGTCATGGGCGCCTCGGTACTGGCATTCTCCGTGCCAGTGTTCGTGCTGGCTTATCTGCTGATCAGCCTCTTTTCCATCGAGCTGGAATGGCTGCCTGTGCAGGGCTACCGGCGGCTCAGCGAGGGCGTGTGGCCGTGGCTGTCGCATTTGATACTGCCAAGCATCGCACTTGGCACGGTCTACATGGCGCTGATCGCCCGCATCACACGCGCGGCAATGCTGGACGTGCTGTCCCAGGACTACATTCGCACGGCCAACGCGAAGGGGCTCGGATCGAGAGCGGTGCTGACGCGCCACGCGCTGAAGAATGCGGGCGTGCCAATCATCACGGTAATCGGCATCGGCGTCGCACTGCTCATCAGCGGCGCCATTGTCACCGAGACGGTCTTCGCTATCCCGGGCATCGGACGGCTTACAGTAGATGCGATCCTCCGGCGTGACTACCCGATCATTCAGGGTGTGATCCTCCTCTTCTCAGGAATCTACGTACTCATCAATCTGGCTGTTGATCTCTCCTACAGGTTGTTCGACCCGCGTATCCAGTACTGACATGAATACTGCAGCAATTGCGGCACCGCGCTCCATGTCGCCGACGTGGCAACGTTTCCGCGATGCCTTCCGCCGACACCCGACCGCGATTGCTGGCGCCGCCGTGCTGGTTGCGATGGTCCTGATTGCGCTGCTTGCACCTTGGCTCGCCACCTCCGATCCGCAGGCGCTCTCACCGATCCAGCGACTTAAGCACCCGTCGAGCGGGCACTGGTTTGGCACCGACATGCTGGGCCGCGACGTGTACAGCCGTGTAATCTTCGGTTCCCGCATCTCGCTGACGGTCGGCGCCGCGGTTGCTGCTCTATCCATCACTCTCGGCCTCGTAATTGGCCTTGTCACCGGATTCGTGCGCTGGGTGGATGCAACTGTCATGCGCGTTATGGACGGGCTGATGTCGATTCCCTCGGTGCTTCTCGCTATCGCACTCATGGCACTGACCAAAGCCAGTGTCGGGAACGTCATTGTTGCAATCACGCTGGCGGAGGTGCCGCGCGTGGTGCGCCTGGTGCGCAGCCTAGTGTTGAGTCTGCGCGAGCAGCCCTACGTGGAAGCTGCGATCGCCACGGGCACCAGACTGCCTCTCATCCTGCTTCGACACATTCTGCCCAATACCTTGGCGCCGCTGCTCGTGCAGGGCACTTACATCTGCGCATCAGCAATGATTACGGAGGCGATTCTGTCTTTCATCGGCGCCGGTACACCACCAAACGTCCCGAGCTGGGGCAATATCATGGCGGAGGCGAGGAGCATGTTCCAGCTCGCCAGTTATCTAATCTTTTTCCCCGGCGCGTTTTTGTCTGTCACGGTGCTCGCAGTGAATATGCTGGGTGACGGCATGCGCGATGCACTCGATCCACGCTTGGCTCGACGAATGTGATGACAGCGCTTTTGCATGTTCAAGACCTCAAAACCCGCTTTTTCATGCGCGATGGCGTCATACGCGCGGTAGACGGAGTCTCTTTCTCGATGGCGGCAGGCGAGACACTTGCCATCGTGGGCGAGTCGGGCTGCGGCAAGAGCGTGACATCGCTCTCGATCCTGCGGCTGATCGCCTCCCCCCCCGGCCGCATTGTGGGGGGCAGAATTTTGTTCGAAGGTCGCGATCTGCTCACGCTAACTGAAGACGAGATGCGCGCGATACGCGGCGACGCAATTTCGATGATTTTCCAGGAGCCGATGACTTCGCTGAACCCTGCGCTGACTATCGGCTGGCAAATTGCCGAAAGCCTGGTCTTGCACCGCGGTCTCTCGAAGGCCGATGCGATGACGAAAGCCGTAGAGATGCTGCACAAGGTACGCATGCCAGAGCCAGTGCGCCGCGCGCGCCAGTATCCGCATGAGCTGTCGGGCGGAATGCGGCAACGAGTCATGATCGCAATGGCGCTCGCTTGCAGCCCGCGATTGTTGCTGGCCGACGAGCCTACCACCGCGCTCGACGTGACGATCCAGGCGCAGATTCTGGAGCTCATGCGCGAGCTCGCAAGCGAAACCGGCGCGGCGATTATTCTGATCACGCACGACCTTGGCGTGGTAGCGGAAATGGCACAGCGAGTCGTGGTGATGTATGCCGGTCGTAAGGTCGAGGAGGCGCCGGTCGAACAACTGTTCGCGCATCCTCGCCACCCTTACACGAGCGGGCTGCTTGGATCAATGCCGCACCTCGGCCATTCGTTACAAGACCGTTCAGTCAAGCGGCTGGTAGAGATTCCGGGAATGGTGCCGTCTCTCCGGGAAGAGCACCCGGGTTGTTTGTTTGCTCCACGTTGTCCGAACGCGATTGCACGCTGCGTGCAGGAGGTGCCTCCGCTAGCCGCGCACGGCGCAGGGCACTCTGCCGCCTGTTGGAACCCCATGGTATGAGCGCGGCACGCGAGGTGTTGCTCAAAGTAGATGGCCTGCGCAAACATTTCCCGGCCAAGGCCGGTCTGCTTTCGCGCGGCGTTAAAGTCCTCGCCGTCGACGGAGTGAGCTTCTCGATTCATGAAGGCGAGACGCTCGGGCTGGTCGGTGAGTCCGGCTGCGGTAAGTCGACAACGGGCAAACTGATCCTGCGGTTGCTCGATCCCACCGAAGGCCAAATTGAGTGGCGCGGCAGGCGCATCGAACAGCTGAACCGGGCAGAAATGCGTCCGGTGCGGCGCGAGCTGCAAGCGGTGTTCCAAGATCCCTACGCCTCCCTGAACCCGCGCATGCGCGCGGCGGACATCGTTGCAGAGCCGCTCCGAAACTACGAATCTCTCGGGGCTGGCGAGGTGCGTACGCGCACCGCGAATCTATTCGAGCGTGTCGGACTGCGAGCCGATCAGCTCTTAAAATATCCGTACGAGTTTTCCGGGGGTCAACGTCAGCGTATCGGCATCGCACGCGCGTTGGCACTGCGGCCGAGTCTGATCGTGTGCGATGAGCCCGTGTCGGCGCTGGATGTTTCAGTGCAAGCTCAGGTAATCAATCTGCTAATGGATCTGCAGGCCGAGCTAAATCTGTCTTACCTCTTCGTCGCGCACGATCTCGCCGTGGTCGAGCACATCAGCCATCGCGTTGCGGTGATGTACCTCGGGAAGATCGTCGAGATAGCGCCCAAGCAGACCATCTTCACACAGCCGCAGCACCCCTATACCGTAGCGCTGCTCGAGGCTGTGCCCGTGCCTGACCCGACCCGTCGCAAGCAGCGCCGCGCACTTGGAGGCGACGTGCCGAGCCCGATCGATCCGCCATCAGGTTGCCGGTTCCATACGCGCTGTCCCCATGTCGAGCAGCGATGCAGGCGCGAAGAGCCCCCGCTACAAGAGGTTTCCCCGGGCCAGTGGGTAGCGTGCCATTTGCGACAGCCGGTCGCTTAAAATTATGAGCGCGAAGCCAGTGACCTGTTAACTACATTTCCCTTGTGGTTTGCTCTCGCTTTCGCGACATGCGGCCGCCTTGGGTCGGGAAGTTCGCGACAAAGATGGAGAAACAAAAAAAGCGGCCGAAGCCGCTCTTTGCCTTGGGGAATAAGGTCCTCTTATTTGCGGCGCATTTTACGAATCGCCGCCAGTTGCGCCGCCAACATCGATAGCTCAGCTTCTACCGTCGCAATTTCCTGCTTGTCTTTGGCATTGCGCAGTGCATCCTCAGCCCGCTTCTTCGCTTCGAGGGCTTTGGCCTCGTCGAGATCGTGTCCGCGAATGGCCGTGTCTGCTAACACAGTCACGATCGAGGGCTGCACCTCCAGAATGCCCCCGGCTACAAATATCAGATTTTCCGGGCCACCGCCGGCAGGCTGAATGCGCACCGCGCCCGGCTTGATGCGCGTGATCAATGGCGTATGCCGCGGGTAAATTCCCAGTTCGCCCGCTTCGCCAGGCAACACCACAAATTCCGCCTCGCCAGAAAATATCTGTTGCTCGGCACTGACCACGTCTACATGGATCGTATTCGCCATTGAAAGCTTTCCTACTGCAGTGTCTTTGCCTTCTCGAATGCTTCTTCAATTGCCCCGACCATGTAGAAGGCTTGCTCGGGCAGGCTATCGCACTCGCCATTGACGATCATTTTGAAACCTTTGATCGTGTCCTTGAGCGAGACGTACTTGCCCGGTGAACCGGTGAAGTTCTGCGCCACAGTGAACGGCTGCGACAGGAAGCGCTGGATCTTGCGCGCCCGCGCGACCACCAGTTTGTCTTCGGGCGAGAGTTCGTCCATGCCCAGGATGGCGATGATGTCGCGCAGTTCCTTGTAGCGCTGCAAGGTTGCTTGCACTTGCCGCGTGGTGCCGTAGTGCTCCTCGCCAATGGTATTCGGGTCCACTTGGCGCGAGGTCGAGTCCAGAGGATCGACGGCGGGATAGATGCCGAGTGACGCGATGTCCCGGGACAGCACGACGGTGGCGTCCAGGTGGCCGAACGTCGTGGCGGGGCTCGGATCAGTCAGGTCATCGGCCGGCACGTAAATCGCCTGCACTGAAGTGATTGAGCCGGTTTTCGTCGAAGTGATGCGCTCTTGCAGCCGGCCCATCTCTTCGGCGAGCGTCGGTTGATAACCTACTGCCGAAGGCATTCGGCCGAGCAGTGCGCTGACTTCTGTTCCCGCTAGCGTAAAGCGATAAATGTTATCGATGAAGAGCAGGATATCCCGCCCTTCGTCCCGGAACGACTCTGCCATCGTGAGGCCGGTGAGACCGACGCGCAAACGGTTGCCCGGCGGTTCGTTCATCTGGCCAAATACCATCGCGACCTTGGATTCCGGGAGATTATCGAGCTTGATGACCTCCGCCTCGATCATTTCGTGATAAAAGTCGTTGCCCTCGCGCGTCCTTTCGCCCACGCCTGCGAAAACGGACTGGCCGCCGTGCTTGGTGGCGATATTATTGATCAGCTCGAGCATGGTAACGGTCTTGCCCACACCGGCACCACCGAAGAGACCGATCTTTCCTCCCTTCGCGAACGGGCAGATGAGGTCGATTACTTTGATGCCCGTTTCGAGCAGATCGACCGAAGGCGACAGTTCCGCGAATTTGGGCGCTGGCTGATGAATCGCGCGGCGTGTCTCCGTTTTGATCGGGCCGCCCTCGTCGATCGGGCGTCCCAACACATCCATGATGCGCCCCAGCGTGCCTGCGCCGACCGGCACCGAGATCGGCGCGTCGGTGGACGTCACTTTCATGCCGCGGCGCAAGCCGTCAGAAGACCCCAGCGCGATGCAGCGGACCACACCGTCGCCAAGCTGCTGTTCGACTTCGAAGGTAAGCCCCTTCTCGGCAAACGATGCCTCGTTCGACTCTTCGAGTACCAATGCGTCATAGACTTTCGGCATGGCTTCGCGCGGAAATTGGATGTCGGTCACTGCGCCGATGCATTGAACGATGGTTCCTTGGGTCATGATGTTTTCCTAAAAGCGTAAGACAAATTCATTGAATAAATCCTGAGCTAGAACGGCCTCATACGGCCGCTGCGCCGGCGACAATCTCTGACAGTTCGTTGGTAATCGCAGCCTGCCGGCTCTTGTTGTAAACCAAAGTCAGCTCATCGATCAACGATGCGGCATTGTCCGATGCGGACTTCATCGCGACCATACGCGCCGATTGCTCGGAGGCCATGTTTTCCGAAAGCCCCTGATACACCACCGACTCAATGTAACGAGTCAGCACCTGATCCAGCACACCTTTGGCTTCCGGCTCATAGATATAATCCCAGCTCCCCTCCGGTATGCCGATGCGTTCTCCGGTCAGGGGTAGCAACTGCTCCATCACCGGCTCCTGTTTCATGGTGTTGATGAAGCGGGTGTAGAAAATGAGCACGCGGTCAAACTGATCTTCGCTGTAGCCATCCAGCATGACTTTCACTGCTCCAATTAGATCTTGCAGCGTCGGACGATCGCCCAGGCCGGTTGCTTCCGATATGACATTTGCACCGAGGCGATGCATGAACCCAAGGCCTCTCCCACCGATACAGCAAACGTCGATCTCTTCTCCCTCGCTCTGCCATTGCTTGTACTGGTTGAGCACCATGCGCAGCACATTTGTATTCAATCCACCACACAGTCCTTTGTCGGTGGTGATGACAATAATGCCGATCCGCTTCACGGTATCGCGCGCAATCAGAAACGGATGCCGGTACTCGGGGTTCGCGTACGATATGTGTGCCGCCACGTTGCGGATTTTCTCCGCGTAAGGGCGCGCAGCACGCATGCGCTCTTGTGCACGGCGCATCTTGGACGCGGCGACCAATTCCATGGCCTTGGTGATCTTGCGAGTGCTCTGCACACTCTTGATCTTGTTTCGTATCTCTTTTGTTCCCGCCATCGATTCAGTCCACAGTACGATTTAATTCAGAAAAAGCGAACAGCTGCCGCCGCGGTTTCAATAGGTGGCGTTCTTCTTCCAGTCCTTGATTGCCTCGTTGAGTGCTTTCTCATCGTCTCCGGATAAGTCCTTGTCCATGCGAAGAGCGAGTGCCGCATATTTTGTCTTTATGAAATCGCGAAGAGAATTTTCGGCCGACAGTGCCTTCTTGACATCGATGTCATCGAAGTGGCCATTGTTGGCGGCGAACAACGTCAGCGCCATTTCCCAGACCTGGAGCGGCTGGTACTGCAGTTGCTTCATCAGTTCCGTAACCATGCGGCCCCGGTCGAGCTGCTTACGAGTTGATTCGTCCAGGTCCGAGGCAAATTGCGCGAACGCTGCCAGTTCGCGGTACTGAGCCAATGCCAGGCGCGCGCCGCCGCCGGTATCCTTGCGTTTCATGATTTTGGTCTGCGCAGCGCCACCGACGCGCGAAACCGATACCCCGGCGTTGATTGCTGGCCGGATGCCCGCATTGAACAAATCCGTCTCGAGAAAAATCTGGCCGTCGGTAATTGAAATCACGTTGGTTGGAACGAACGCGGATACGTCGCCGGCCTGGGTCTCTATGATGGGCAACGCGGTCAGAGAACCTGTCTTGCCTTTGACGGCTCCGTTGGTAAAGCGCTCTACCCAAGCTTCGCTTACGCGCGCAGCTCTTTCCAACAGGCGTGAGTGCAAATAAAAAACATCGCCGGGATACGCTTCCCGGCCCGGCGGCCGACGCAACAGCAACGATATTTGGCGATAGGCCCAAGCCTGCTTGGTCAGGTCATCATAAATAATCAGTGCGTCCTGACCACGATCACGGAAGTACTCGCCCATGGTGCAGCCCGAATAAGGCGCTATGTATTGCAATGCTGCGGATTCGGACGCAGTAGCGGCCACAACGATGGTATAGGCCATCGCACCGTGCTCTTCCAGTTTGCGTACGACGTTTGCTACGGTAGATGCTTTCTGGCCGATGGCAACGTACACGCACAGGAGGTCTTTGCCCTTTTGATTGATGATGGTGTCCACAGCGACAGCGGTCTTGCCGGTCTGGCGATCGCCGATAATCAACTCACGTTGGCCGCGGCCGATTGGAACCATGGCGTCGATTGCCTTAAGGCCGGTCTGCACGGGCTGCGATACTGATTTACGCCAAATCACGCCCGGCGCCACTTTTTCGATGACGTCGAACGCTTTCGCTGCGATCGGTCCCTTGCCATCGATGGGTTGGCCCAACGCGTCCACCACGCGGCCAAGCAGTTCCGGTCCGACGGGTACCTCCAGAATGCGACCGGTACTCTTGACTGGATCGCCTTCGGAAATGTGCTCGTAGTTTCCCAGGACCACTGCGCCGACCGAGTCGCGCTCGAGGTTTAATGCAAGACCGAACGTATTGTCGGGAAATTCCAGCATTTCTCCTTGCATGACGTCGGCCAGACCGTGTATGCGGCAAATTCCGTCGGTTACGGAAACCACCGTGCCTTGTGTACGTACCTCGGAAGTAGAGGCAAGATTCTGGATCTTGCTCCTGATAAGTTCGCTTATTTCTGATGGATTCAATTGCATGACTCAAACTCCTATTTCGTAAGTGCCGCGGCCATGTTCTGCAACCGGCCCCGGACTGAAGCATCCCAAATCTTGTCACCGACCTCGACTTTGATGCCTCCGATCAGATTGGAATCCACAATCACAGTGGCATTGATCTTGCGTTTGAACCGTGAAGACAGCAGGTTCACAACCTGATTTCGCTGCGTGTCTTCCATGGGGAAGGCAGAACTGATTCTGGCATCCAGCTTGCCCTCATCTTCCAGTTTTAGCTGCTCGAACAAAGCGCGAATCTCGGTGAGCAGAGATAGCCTGCGGTTATGCACCAGCAACTGGATCAGGTTTCGCGCCACCCCGTCGATACGCTCACCACATATGGCCAGCATAAGTCGCTCGATTTCAGACGGCGTGACCTTCGGATTCGCCACCGCGGCTTGCATCTGGGGATCCCGGTATACAGTGGCGATTAAATTTAGCGCATCCGACCACGCGCCCAGAGCATTGGTCTGCTTTGCGAGACGGAATACTGCTTCGGCATAAGGCCGCGCAATCGTGGCGAGTTCAGCCATCTTCTTACCTGAGTTCCGCTTCCAGGCCCGACAACATCTGCGCGTGTGCCTTGGCATCAACTTCGCGCTTCAGGATTTTCTCTGCGCCCGTAACCGCAAGAACCGCAACTTGTGTACGCAAAGACTCCCTGGCGCGGAAAACTTCCTGCTCAATCTCTGCCTTGGCGCCAACGACAATACGCTCCGCTTCTGCCTTGGCTGCGCTTTTGGCTTCCTCTATGACCGCGGCGCCTCGTTTTTCTGCCTGCGAGATAATTTCGCTTGCTTGCACACGTGCGTTTTGCAGTTCCTCGGCTGCCCGCTTGGCAGCGAGCTCCAGATCTTGTTTGCCGCGCTCGGCGGCTGCCAGACCTTCAGCGATCTGTTTCTGACGCTGCTCTATGGCGTGCATGAGCGGAGGCCAGATGAACTTGATTGTGAACCAGATAAAGATCGCAAAAGCGATCGCCTGGGAGAGCATGGTTAAACCGATGTTCACGGTTGTCTCCTAAACTATTATCCGAAGGAGCTTAGCGAATGACAGCGAGCAGCGGATTGCCGAATGCGAACAACATCGCCAGACCCACTCCGATGATGAATGAAGCATCGATCAAGCCGAGCAACAGGAAAACCTTGGCCTGCAACGCCGGGATCATCTCTGGCTGCCGAGCCGCGCCCTCCAGAAACCGGCTGCACATAATGCCCACGCCAATACATGCGCCCGCGGCACCCAGTCCAATCATGAGGCCGATTCCGACACCGGTGTACGCCTGGATCAGTGCCAGAAATTGCATTTTTTCCATTTCGGTTTTCCTTCCTTCTTCTCAGTAAAAGTGGATGGCTTAATTAGTGACTTTCGTGCGCCATCGAGAGATACACGACAGTCAGCATCATGAAAATGAATGCCTGCAGAACGACGATTAAAATGTGAAAGATCGCCCAGCCGGCGCCGAGGAACACACCCGCCACGGCGCCGACCAGTCCAGTAGCCGCCCAAAGTCCCAGCAGCAGGAAAATGATTTCCCCCGCGTACATGTTGCCGTACAGCCGCAATGAATGCGACAGCGGCTTGGAGATATATTCAACGAGGTTAAACAGAAGGTTTGCGGGCCACAGGATTACATGATTGCCGAATGGCGTCCCGAACAATTCATGAATCCATCCCCCTAGCCCCTTGACCGCGATGCTGAAATAGATCATCAGCAGCCAGACTGATAGGGCAAGCGCGAAGGTGGTGTTGACATCCGCGGTGGGCACGCCGCGCCAATTGTGAAGATGCAGCACGTCTTCATAGAACCAGGCCATGATGTCCACCGGAAGGAAATCCATGGCGTTCATGAGCAGCACCCAAACGAAGACTGTCAATGCCGCTGGCGAAATAAACTTGTGCCGATCGCCGTGGAATATTCCTTTGACCTGGTCATCCACAAATTCCACTGCCAGCTCGACAAAGGCCTGACGCTTTCCGGGTATGCCGGCAGTCGCGCCGCGTACAGCCCACCACAGAAAGCCGAGACTGACAATTCCAAGCAGAACCGACATTACCAGGGTATCGACGTGCAGCACCCAGAAATCACCCTGAGCCATCGACGCTGTCATGTTCGTCAAATGGTGGGAAATATATTCGCTTGGGGTGAGTTCGCTAGCTTCTGCCATCGTTATGCATTAAATCTATAAGTCTCGTACGAAAAACGCCATCGAAAACACTAGAATCGAAACAATGAACGAGCCGATAAAAACGACTGCCACCACATCTCTATAAACCGCCAGTACCAGCCACAACAGAATCACCGCGACACCGATCTTTGTTGCTTCAGCCCTCAATGCCGCGATAACAGTGCCATCGGCAGATTGCGCCCCACCAGATTGCATGACCAGTGCGAACGCCAGTCCGGCTGTAACGCTGACTAGTCCGCCGAGGGCCGCAGACGCCATTGCGTGAATGCCGGTCAGCAAGCCGGCAATAATTGCCAGGAATGTTGTTACCGCAATCTGCCACAAAAGAACTGTACGCACTGGCTTGCTCTGAATCCGCAGCATCATCGCAGGACAACTACGCGGGAGCAAACGGTCGATTGTAAAGGGTTCCGCAATTTCGGGTCAACGTTATGTACGCTGATATCGATTGCGCATCAGTGGCGCAATAATTTTAGTACGTTGTCCAGCTGATCGAGGCTTGCATAATCGATGGTCAATTTACCCCGGCCGCCTCGCAACGTTTTAAAAGCCACCGTGGTACCGAGCTTCTCGGACAATTCTTCTTCGAGTGCCTGGAGGTCGCGGTCTTTTCTCGGACGTCTGCGCACAGCTTTGCGCGTAGTTCTCGCCGCCGCCCCTACCAGCTGCTCAGTTTCACGCACTGAGAGATTATCGCTGACGATCTGGCGGGCCAGCTCGGCTTGACGCGAGCCATTGATGGCCAGCAGGGCGCGTGCATGGCCCATCTCGATCTTGCCCTCCATCAACAAATCCTGGACCGCTTTCGACAAATTAAGCAGCCGCAGTAAATTTGTAACGGCGCTACGCGAACGCCCTACCGCTTCTGCCGCGACATCATGGGTCATCTCGAATTCGTCTATCAGGCGCTGGATGCCGGTTGCCTCTTCCAGTGGATTCAAGTCTTCGCGTTGGATATTCTCGATGAGCGCCATAGCCAAGGCCGATTTGTCCGGAACCTCGCGAACGATTACTGGCACCTGCGTAAGTCCGGCGAGCTGCGAAGCCCGCCAGCGGCGTTCGCCGGCGATGATTTCATATTTGCCGTTGTCACTCGTGCGTACCAGGATTGGCTGAATCAGGCCCTGGGACTTGATCGAAGCGGCCAGGTCGGCAATGGATTGCGGATCCATCCGCGTACGGGGTTGAAATCGTCCCGGCGTTAATAACTCAACCGGCAATTCAGCCTGCGCATTGTGGGTCTGCTCTTCGTTTCCGTGCAGCAATGCGTCCAGCCCACGTCCCAGTCCCTTTAATTTGGCCATTTTTGTCCTAAGCAACTTTGCCGAGCATTTCGCCAGCCAGCGCCAGATAGGCCAATGCCCCTTTCGACTGGCGGTCGAAACTAAGCGCGGGAAGGCCGTGGCTAGGAGCTTCAGCAAGGCGGATGTTTCGCGGAATGATGGTTCGGTAAACTTTGTCGCCAAAGTGCTGCTGCAGTTGGTCCGATACCTGTTGCGCCAACATATTGCGTGGGTCGTACATCGTCCTCAGCAAACCTTCGATCTCCAGGGTGGGATTCAAGCTAACTCGCACTTTCTTGATGGTTTGAACCAGGTCGCTCAAACCTTCGAGCGCATAGTATTCACACTGCATCGGAATCATTACTGCGTTAGCCGCGCAAAGGCCATTCACCGTCAAGAGGTTTAGCGCCGGCGGACAATCAATCAGCACGAAGTCGTATTCATCCTGGATTTCGCGCAAGGCATTCT
>Ga0134122_10002308_pt1 | contig 13998 bp, 6 predicted proteins | sample KB302_FD_96461 | JGI IMG/M metagenome (GOLD analysis project Ga0134122, IMG submission 96461) | Terrestrial soil microbial communities without Nitrogen fertilizer from Kellogg Biological Station, Michigan, USA - KB3-0-2 | ecosystem: Environmental > Terrestrial > Soil > Unclassified ... | reverse complement strand
TTCGAGGTCGAAGTACAATCGCGACCACACGATTACAGGCAAACGCTCTTCTGGCGGCGTGTGCTTCGCGCGAGCCTTGAAATCCGCGCGCACGTCTCCATCCAATGACAACACGTCGAGCATCTCGTCTTCACTCAACCCATTCTTTGACGCCGCAAGATAACCCAGACTGCGCGACACGACTATCTCGCCGTGATTGGAGTCCGAAGACAAGCGGTCAAACAACTGGCGAATGATCCCTGGAATCGTCGGAGTCAATTCAAAGTCTGTCGTGTAAGATTTCCAACGCCGCGCCTCTTCGAATGAGAGCTTCAGGAACAGCGGCATCCCGTGTTCTTTTTCGCTTCCTCCATTTTCGTCACCCGAGGAGAGCGCGAACTTACCGAGCACCTCTTCTGTTTGCGCCGGTTGAAGATCTCTGCCCGCCTCGGTTAGCCACGCGTCCAACAGTACGCCCGCTTCCGACTTTGGCATCGGATCGAGCTTCACCAGCGCCGCCGGGAGCTTTCGCTCGAGCGCCGATTTGCACTCGTGAGGGGGAGTGCCGGGTTCTCCGCTTGCCGTCGATACAACCAGGCGCACGTGCTCGGGAAGCTCGGCCGGAAGCCATATCAAATTGCGTGCGTGATCGGAATCTGAGAGCTGATCAAGCGCGTCCAGGAGAACGATCAGCGGCTTCCGGGCGGTAGCCAGCTTCAAGCGCTCGCCGAATTCCTTCACAAGTTCCCGGTAGTCAGTCGGAATCCCAGTCTCATCGCCACCGTAAGCCCGCGTGATTTCACGGCACAAGCTCTCGAGCAGCGAGCGGCCATCGGATGAAGCAGGCGTAGCTCCAATGAATCTGAACACCATCGCACGATCCGCAGTCCGCAGTCGGCAATCCTCAATGGCCTTTGCCATCAGCGCGGACTTTCCGGAACCCGACTCGCCCCACACCGCAAGCGGATGACGATCCGAACTCCTGAGATATTCGCCGATCGTGTCGAGGATGGGCGCACGTCCGACGAAAACGCGCGCGCGGTCCTCTGCGAAGGCTCGATGATCCGCGCTTTCTTTTTCAAGCAGCTCGATCTTTTCGAGTCGTTCGATTTCCTCCTCGATCACAGGGGCGAGCCGCTTCCAGACATCGACGCATACGGTATTGGGCGCATTCGCATCAGTGATCAGCGCGCGACACGCATCCAGATCTTCGGGCAAACTGCCGATGTGATCGATGGTAGTCCCTTCGCCAGTCCAGGTCGCCTGATAGTGAACAATGTTCCCCGACAACCGATTCTCAAGCAGAGCCTTCAGCTCGCGGAGCTCTGTGTTAGCGCCGCTGTCAAGAACGCCGGTCGGCTCGAGATCTATGAAGTCCCTTGCGCTCTCATCCGCGGGCAGACCTGTGATCTTGCGGAAGAAACAGAACACGTGATCGTTTGCATCGGGGACCTTTAGCGCACCAGCGGCGATTTCTTGCTCGGTCGCGGAAGCTTCATATTTGCGGCGCTCGTCTTCAGTCAGGTCCAGGCCGTCGATTCCGCGCAGCAGGATCTTGCGAAGCAGCCGCTCGACTTCGTCTTCCCAGATTTGAAAGACGGCGAAGCGATCCTCCTGTCGGCGCGGCTGCAAACAGTAGACCGGCTCCGGCTCTGAACGCTCGGTGCGTTTGTAGCGCGCGTTGTCGTCGCGCTTGTACCATGTGTCGAGCAACTCACGATCGCGTTGATCCGAAGTGTATTGGTGAATGTGGTCGAACTCGCGCCTGGGAATCTCAGCAGGAAGCGGACGCCAGCCGTAGCGATCGCCAAGCAGCACGATAAAGTTCGGCTTTGGCGAAGCTCGCTGCGATCGACCTACTTCATCGAGACAAATCTTCATCGTCTGTTGGTCGAGCCCGGCTTCTTCGCGCACACCCCATCGCAGATCGATCGCCTGAAACCGGCAACCGTGTTGAGTGCATAGTTCGCGCAGCCTGGGAAACACGTACTTCTGAAGCGCGTTTCGCTCTTCCTTCAGGTCGCTGAAAGTAGAGCTGACAAAGATTCGAAATGTTCTTGTTGTTTGTGCCATTTAGACCTCCAGTTCTTGCAGGCATTTCGAGAGCACCGCTACATTCACAGTCAACGTCGACTGGGTAAGCCCCACTGGTCACCGACTCGTTCGAGCGAAGCGCGAGCGATCTCACGCCAATCTCCGGCCGTAGTAACTGAATTCAACCTCACGAGTGCGTGACACAACGTACACTGCACTCTGCAACCCAGGGCAGAGGTTGAGACCGGCGACCATTCCCAGCAAGAGGAGCTCCAGCAAAAGGGGCAACGAAACGCCAGGTTCCCATCCTCCGGCGAGCACCAAGCAGTAAGAATCGGGGGGCCTGGAACGAGGTTCTCTATCAAGAGCAAGTGTATCGGTCCGCTTGTTGATCCGACTGCCAGAGTGCGGCCATCCAGGCTCCACGCCCACGCATTGCTCCAACCCGCTATTGGATAACTAACAAGCTCGCGGCAACTCGCGACATCCCACAATCGCAGACTTCCATCGCGGGAAAGCGAAGCGATATTTGCTCCATCAGGCGAGAACGCACAATCGGTTACTGACTGAGTGTGCCCGCGGAGTGTGCCGCTATGCTCTCCATTAACGCCATCCCACAGTCTCAGTGTCCCGTCGACCGAAGCCGAAACTATCCAGGATCCGTCGGGCGAATACGCACACGCATTGACTCCTCCCGAGTGCCCGACAAGAGATGCAAGCATCTTCCAGCTCGCTGCGTCCCACAGCTTCAACTCCTCCTCACCCCGAGAGCCAGATACCAGTCGCTTATCATCCGGCGAGAGTGCGCACGTAGTGACCCAGAAGGTGTGCCCTTCGAGCCTTGCCACCTCGCTCTCCGCATCCAGGTCCCATACTCTGAGAGTCCGGTCATGTGACGCCGAGACAATGCGGCGGCCATCCGCGGAGAATACACAGGTGTTTACCTGGTCCGTATGACCCTTCAGATCACCGGCTAGCACGAACGTCGTCGAGTCCCATAACTTGAGCACACCGTCGTCTCCAGACGATAAGATTAGACTGCCATCTGGGGAGAAAGCACAGACCGTGACCAGGGAACTGTGTCCTCTCAAACACGCCAATTCCGTGCCGGACACTACTCCCCAAACTATCAACGTCTGGTCGCGAGACCCAGACACAATCTGCCAGCCATCAGGCGAGAACGCACAAGTAAGCACTTCGTCGTCGTGACCTTCCAGCGTGTCTGTTACTGTTCCTTCCACCCCATTCCACAGCTTCAAGGTCCTGTCTCTGGAAGCCGATGCGATCAGAGTTCCGTCCGGCGAGAACGCGCAGGCTTCGACCAACGACTTATGCCCACCAGTCACGGACGAGGCCACTACCGATGACGTTTGCCATATCTTCAGAGTCTTGTCGTGAGACCCAGAGACGATCAAGCGCCCAGTCGCCGAGAACGCACACCCCTGAACCCGTGCCGCGTGTTCCACCAGCGTTGCTTCTTCTCTACCATTCGCGACGTCCCACAACTTCAGCGTGCCGTCGTACGACGCCGATACAATCCATCTGTCGTCCGAAGAAAAAGCGCAGTCTACTACGCAGTCGATGTGGCCCCTGAGCGTAGTCACTTCCGTTCCATTGACACCATCCCATAGTTTAAGAGTATGGTCGTCTGAGCACGACACAATCCGAGTCCCATCTGATGAGACACCGCACCCGTTCACGGGAGCGCGATGGCCGTTGAGAGTCATCAGATGCGCGCCGCAGACTGAGCTCCATACCTTTAGTGTGTTGTCCGAAGAAGCTGAAACGATTCGCGCCCCGTCAAGTATGAACGCGCAATCGTTGACATTTCCAGAATGTCCGATGAGAGCCGCGCGCTCGCTTCCCGTTTCACGGTCCCACAGTCTCAAAGTTCGGTCCCACGAAGCCGAAGCAATCCATCTGTCGTCTGAGGAAACAGCGCACGCTGTCACGGCACCCTCGTGCCCAGCGAGCACCGTCAACTCCCGCCCACTGACGCTATCGAAGATCTTCAGTGTCTCGTCCCAGGATGCTGAAACTATCAGCGCACCGCCCGCAAAAAATAGACAGGCGTTCACCCGGTCTGTATGCCCGACGATGGTGTTCAGCGCTTCACCGGTCTCTGCGTCCCATATTCTTACCGTGCCGTCGTCTGAAGCAGAGACAACCCTGCGCTCGTCGGGCGAGAACGAGCAGTCGTTAATCCAGCCCCTGTGCCCTGATAATGTTAAGAGGCACGATGAATACCGCTTAGCCTTGTTTACTCGCCGAAGCCACGGGCGCTTTTCGAGACGAGTTTCAAGCCGCTGTTGTGCCCGTCCAGCGGGGGCAGTCGAGTCGGGTTGATTGGCGCCTTGCTGGAACAACATCGCTGGCCGTTCGCGCAAGATGTGAGCGTCGCCGCGAATGAATCGCAGCCAGTCTTGCAGCTCCGCGCGCTTGGAATCTTGATTGACTCCGCTGTTCGACATTGCCATCACGTCCTTAGACCAAAAGACTCGCCTGTTATCGACAGTCTGCTGAGTGCAGAGTTCGCGCAAGCTCCGGAAGGACGAATCTCTGAAGCGCGTTGCGCTCTTCCTTCTGGTCGCTGAACGTAGAGCTCAAAAAGACTCGAAGTGTTCTTTGTGCCATTCTGATGTCTTCGACAAGAACTACGAGAGCACGTCCACATTCTCAAGCGGCCCGGCGTTCACCACAGTAGCGGCAATACCGGGAACTATACGGCACCAACTGACCGCAGTTCACGCATTCCTCTGCGGTAACGTCGTCATCGTCCTCGACTTCCTCCCGGCACTCTTCGCATCGCCCCGACGCTGAGCTTCCGGCGCCGCAGTTGTGACAAAAACCAGCATTGACCCACCAGAAGGCATCCCTGTCCGGCGGGGTGTCCCAACCCGATCCGCGCCAAGCCTTCGCGATTGGCCTCCAATCACAATCCACCGTGAAAGGATTGAGCATCAATCGCAGACCACATTTGTCACAAGTCAACAACCGATCAGCTTCAGCAACTGAGGCATCCAGCCATCTGTGACAACTGGGGCAGCTCGCCGCTTTAACCTCGTCTCGCGGCGACACCCATACAGTTGTGATCGGAGGTCCAACGGCAAGATTGCTCAATTCCATCAGGCGAACAAAACCACCGGCGGTTCCCGTTATGATACGCCTGCCATCGGGACTGAACCTCACCGTGGTCCCACCCTCCGGATGCTGGCAAACCAGCGAACCATCGAGCGCGTTCAGCAGGATCACGGAATCCCTGCCGGCGATCGCCAGCAGTGCGCCATCCGGCGAGAACACCAGCTTCCGCATGATGTCCTCACCGCGAGACCACGTCACAGGCAAGGTTGTTAACCTGGCTCCATCAGTGGAATACAGATCGACCACTGACCCTGAAATCGGCGCGACCGCCAGACGCGACCCATCCGGCGAGAAAAGCCAGACGATTGGAGACTTGCGCTTATCCATGGAGATCCCGCTCCAATAGCTGCCGTTGCCCAGTTCTCCCTCGCGGGGATTCCAAATCTCGAGGGTCTCGTCCTCAGAGACCGAAACAATTCGAGCCCCATCCGGAGACGCACCACAATCGACAACCTTGTCGCTGTGCCCATAAAAAGTGGCAAGACTTTGCCCCCCTTCGGAATCCCACAGCTTAACTGTTCGGTCGTCCGAGGAAGAGACTATGCGGTTCCCTTTATCCAGAAATGCGCAATCTCGAACTCTGTCATAATGTCCGGTAAGCAAATTGAGCGCGGCGCCCCGGCGAGTGTCCCAGACTTTTAGATTAAGATCGTCCGAGGCACAAACCAGTTTGCTTCCGTCCGGGCTAAACGCCCAGACGCTTGGCGAAAGGTATGAGATGTAGAGTGTGGGCTTGACTGATGGGCCGTCCAGACGCGCAAGCGACGCCCCGGTCAATGCACTTCGGAGTTCGACGGTGAATGAGCCAAACGCTGAGGCAATGCGATTGCCGCGCGAGGAAAACACATATCGGCCACCGGTGACGACTCGGCCCGCCGGTCGCGCATCACCTGCGATCTCGGAAATCTCCTCCAGGGACTCGGCACCCAGGTTCCTCAAAGTGCCGTCTTCACCGATACAGACAATCCGATTTCCGTTGGGAGAAAAGTGAACGTACCTGGGTTTTATTCCAACATTCACCCGGGCGATCTCACGCCAATCCAGGGTACTCAAAACGCATATCGCATTGTCTTGAGCAGCGAAAACAGTTCGTCGTCCATCGGCGGACAAAGACCACGGAGTTACCGAACGCGCCCGGCCCTCGATCGTCTTGAGAAGCCGGCCGGATTCGGCATCCCAGATCCTCTGGGTGCTGTCTGCTGAAGCCGAGATGATCCATCGCCCGTCGGATAAGAAAGCGCAGCCGGTGATCAGACTCTGATGCCCGGTCAGTGTGGCCATTTCAGCTCCGCTTTCGATGTCCCATACGTTCAGCGAGTCGTAATCCGGAGCTGAGACGAGTCGGCGGCTATCCGGGGATACCGCGAAGGCGCCTTCGAACCCAATGTTACCCTGTCTCCTGTTCCCTCCAACCGTGATCATCTCCTGACCTGTCCGAGCATCCCACACTTTAAGCGTATTGAGTTTGTCCTCCATCGAAGCCGAAACAATACGCCGGCCGTCTGGCGAATAACCGCAAGCCATGACGCCGCTGGAGTGCCCTTGAAGGACAACAGCAGTTTTAGCCGTATCCGCATCCCACACTCGCAGTGTCTTATCCGAGGAAGCCGATACGATTCGAGAACCATCCGGGGAATAGGCGCAGGCTCGGACATAGTTGGTGTGCCCGGCGAGTGTGGCGATCTCTTGTGCGCTCTCGAGATCCCAAAGCTTGAGAGTCTTATCGTCTGAGGCCGATACCAATCGTCGTTCGTCGGGCGAGAACGCCCACGCGTTGACATGCTCCCGGTGACCGTGCAAGCTCGCCACTTCGCTCGCCGTTTCAACATCCCAGACCTTGAGAGCGTATCGCACCGACTTCGCCGCGATCGACCTGCCATCGGGAGCGAACTCCCATGCAGTGACTCGATCGCCATCGGCCAGCTTACATACCTCCATGCCCTTGGCGACATCCCAAAGCGTAACTTCTTCAGCGTAAGATGCCGCAACTATCCGCTCGCCATCAGGCGAGAACTCGCAGGCGCGATATGCGTCCAGATGACTGACAGTCTCCAGCAGTCGTCCATCATCGGCGTTACGTATCTTGATCGCGCCGTCGGAAGACCTTGATATGATCCGTCTTCCATTCGGCGACAACGCGCAATGCTTTCGTTCCAGCACGTTGTGCTCGAGTGTGCTGCGCTCCTCGCAGTCGGCCGCGTCCCACAACTTGATCGTATTACGATCGGCAGAAACGATATTCCGCCCGCTGCTCGAGAAGCCGAGATAGTCCACGGACCCGGTATGGCGCTCGGACGATCCGAATTCAGCGCCAAGCCCGACTTCCCACAACCTGATTGCTTCTCCGGAGAGAGAAGCGATTCGCCGCCCATCACTGGAGAAAACACACGACGTAACCGTGTCCTGATGCGCGGTGATGGTTGCCAATTCCTTACCGGCCTGTGCATCCCAGATGGTCACGATCCCGTCGATGCAACCGCATACGATTTTCGTTGCGTCCGGAGAGAAGGCGCAGTGCACCATCTCATCCCGATGCCAGCCGAAGGAACTAATCTCCGCTCCGGTCACGGCATCCCACAACTCCAGTGCTTCATCACCTGCGCACGTGGCTATTAACTTGAGGTCCTCGGAGAAGTCCCACGCTCGCCCGTCGACTGGAATCGGCTCGATTAGATCGACTCCAGCCTCAACATCGAAGATCCTTACTTTGTTATCCTTCGACGCGGTTAATATTCGTCTGCCATCCGGCGAATACGCGCAGGCAATCAGAGCCGAACCATCGGTCGCATGCGAGATGGCCGCTGCCGGATTCCGAACATTCCAAATCATCAAAGTTCCGTCCTCCGATGAAGACGCAACGTGAGACCCGTCCGGTGAAAAGGCGCAATCACTGATCGCGGCCGTGTGTCCGGAAAACACCGCGATCTCGCCGCCTGTTCGCGCGTCCCAAAGTCGCAGTGAATTGTCCATAGAGCCGGAAACTATTTGGCTTCCATCAGTCGAAAACGCGCAGCACGTTATCTGGGCGCTCGCGCTATCACAGATAAGCGCTTCGATACCGGTTCTGACGTCATACACTCTCAATCTGTAATCCTTGTCAGGTACAGCCACACGGTCGCCGTTGGGGGAAAAAGCCCACGCGAACAGACCGCATCTCGAAGTCGCCGCCTTAGGGTGCACCTGGACATTACGCACAGTCGCGATCTCGACTCCGGTGTTCGCATCCCAGAGCTGTAGAGCGCATCCTCCAAGTAGCGAGCCGGGGGACTCAACGGACTCCGAGAGAATCCGAGTGTCATCCGGAGAAAAGGCGCACCGATAAGCGGGTACTTCGATCGTCAACAGGCGTGCCGAGTGCTGACGAGGCTTGTTGATCCAGGAAAGAAAGGGCCGCTTTTCGCGTCCCTCCGCCAAACTCTGTTGTGCGCGCATGCAGGGAGACGAACCAGCCGGTTGATTGACTGCTTGTTGAAACAGCAACGATGGCCGCTCGCGCAGGATGTGGCTCTCGCCGCGAATGAAACGCAGCCAGTCTTCGAGACTCTGTCGATCTATTGCCAAAGCTTCAACCACCCTTTGCGCCGTGTCCCTGAATCACAGATGACTGAGCTTCATTGGCCGCGCCAGCTTGGTGCGCGTAATCTTTGTGTTCAGCGGGGCGATTGCGGCAGGGAAGATAACACGGCTCTCGCGAGCAACAAAGCCTGGTTTGCGGTAATCCGATCGGTTAATCGTTCTCCAACTGGTAGTGAAGCTCACCGTCGCTTTCAACTATGCTGAATACCTCTCCGTTGCGAAACCCGAGCCTGCGAAGCGATCGATTCAACAGCCGTTCATCCTCAAGCGTTCGCGCCGAGAGTTCTTCAACCAGGTCAAAGCCCGCAGCAAGCGCAGGCGCGCCGCAACGCGTGCAAAGCCGGTCCGATTCTGCGAGCGAGCATTCAAGGCGCAGTAGCGAACGCGTATCGCCACATGCCGAACACGTTAGCCGCTTGACGAACGGCTTGCCCTCGATTCGAAGCGCGAGCGATCCGTTGTTGCCGGCGTCGGCCGGCACCAGCGCCAACACTTCAGCAACAGAGATTCGCGAAGCCGAGCCGTGGAGCTTCGTTATATTCCAGATTCTGTGCGCGGCGAACCGACAATTCGGGTTTCGCCGGAACGCGGTGACGTAATGCTTGTGATTGGCGGCGTCGATTAAAACCTGCTTGCTCACAGCGACATTCTCGAATTCTCCTCTCAGTAACTTCTCGCACTCGATCGCCTGAAGCGAAGCCGCAAGCGCGCCCAGACTCGAAGGCGCGTTCGTCGCCGCAACTTTCGAAGCACCCCTCGCGCATGGATAAGTGTGTTCGAGCGCGTCATAATCGCGATCATCCCACGCGCATTCAAGGCAGGGGCGATCGGCTCCAGGCACATAAACATTGATTCTTGCGAGCAGGCTTGTCGGCTCAACGCCCGCGTCGATCAACGGGACTCCAAGCCGCCACGCAAACTGGCTCACGTGCTGACGCGCGATCCGCGAATCAAGGCATGCGAGAATCACATCTGCGAAAATCTTGCCCAGCGGGACCCGCTCGACCGCGTCGAAAATTGTCTCCACTTTGAGTTCGTGATTGATGCGCCGCAGCCGCCGGGCCTGGATTCCTACTTTGCGCTTTCCAACATCACCCGGCGAGATATCCTGCGACCAGAGGTTCTTCGCTTCGTAAACATCACGATCGATCAGCGTAACGCGGCTGACATTCGACATCCTCGCCAGATGCGGAACAAGGTGCGAGCCGATGTTCCCGCCCGCGCCAACGACTACAATCTTCTTAGCTGATGTGATCGAAGTTTGATTCGCCACGTTAGTCATCTTCCTCGGGCGTCCAGCGAAACCCTGAGCTCATATCAGTCGGTTGCGCGCACAATGCGCAGACCTCGGCATATGTCCAGCAGTTCAATTCATCGGTTTCGTGATGCCACACGCCGCACCCTGGACACTTGACCGCGCTCGTGTCCTTCTCAATCTCTTGCTTGCATCGCGGGCAAAATATCGTTTGTTCACTGCCGGGAAACTGCTCGATGCGGGCTAGCGTTTCGGTAGAAAAGTAAAACTCACGAGCGCCCGGCATACGAATCTGATCACGATCGGAAACGACCCGAATTCCGGTTGCCAGCGGGATTCCGTTCACACTGACCCCGGCTGTCGCGTTTGCTATCAATACCCAGGAACTGGCTTGCCCGGAGTCAGTACGAATCAACAGGACTTCTGAGAGCGCCTCGCCGTCACCGACTCGACGAGCGATCGGCTGCGGTGATGCGGCGTTCAGCGAGAACGCGTCGTGCTCGAGCGGAAGGACCGCCCAACTCTCGGTTTCATCTCGAACCCACAAATGTGCCATCGCTTACTCCACCTCGGTTACGGAACAATCTTTCTGCGCACCGCGAATCTGATCCCGCGGCGCCGGTTGGTTTGAATCAGGTAAGGGTTCACTCCGCCGCGATCAAAGAGCTCACGCCGCAGCCGGTAGATGTTCTGAGTGATCGCGCGCTTCGTCACCGGCTTGTTGGATTGCCTGCTGAGGTAATCCGCAACTTCCCTGATCGTCTTCCACCCCACGAACGCGTCTTCGCACTGGCCGTTGTCGATCGATAGCGCCGTAATCAAATCGGCGAGCGTCGGCGGGAGCGTAAAGCTCTTTCCGCCGTCGATCCTCACGTCGGCCATTCCGTCGGGCCGCGTTTTGATCTCGAGCGTCGCCGCTCCCGCGTCCGCCAGATAGCGCAGCGACTTATTGATCTTAGCCGGCGCATCCTGACCGGAACTCTCGACCGCACCCCCGCCAAATTCGCCCGCGCTCTGGTGAAGCGCCTCTTCCATCAGTTTCAGGAGCTGGAACATTTCATACTCGATGAAAGTAGCATTCATTTCCGCGCGGCTGATCTTACTGACGAGGTTCTTATAACGCCGGGCAATCCCGCGCATCAGCACCAGCATCTCCGCGTGACGCCGCGTTCTGGTTCCTCGAAGCTCTTCGGCCATTGTTCGCACCGTTGTGTTAGGCGTTTGCTGCATAAGCATCTTAAGCAGAGCGAACGACGTGCCAGCGCCGGCAGTGATAAATCGCAGAGTTTAGAGATAAACCGCGGCTGTGTGTTGATTAGCTGAGTTGAGATTGAGATTCGAAATTGAGATCGAAGGCGGGTAATAATCAGTTCGACGCTCGGCTCGTTTCACCAGGCGGGCGTTGCTCGGTCACTCACCAAAATTTTAGGGACGCGGCTCACACATTACTTCATTAACTCGAAATCCATCCACTGCGTCGCCACGCGGTATTTCTCTTTCGCGAGCTTGTCGGTGACGATGACCTGCAGCACGTACTCACCGGGCTCGAGGTCTGTTCCGAGACGCAATCCACCCGACGCGGGTATGTGGTTCAAATCGGCTGCCTGACCGGCGGCGATGGGCGCGGCTCTTCCCGCGAATACCTGCCGTCCGTCTTTGAGCAACACCACTTGATATTCAAGCTGAAGTTGATTTGTTTTCGGCTCGGGCTGAGCATTGTAAATCATGAACGCATAATCGAGTTCCATCCCGCGCCTTACGATTCGCATCGAGGGCCCGGCGAGCGGGTCTGCATCTTCGGCCGCGCCTTCCTTGTTGCTGCCCGGTTGACTGGCCGCTTGCGCCGCGGCCTGCTGAGCCGTCTTGCGTTTCGCGGGATCGGCGCCTGAAATGACCAGGCCCGACAGCGTCAGCCGCTTCTTTCCAATGTCGGGCACTTCGATGAACTGATTCGCGGAACCAACGCGCTCAGACTCCGAGTCTCGCACGGCGACTCTCAATTGATAGGCGCCCGCCTTCTTGACCGGAACATTTACGGTGTAAAGGAATCCGCGCTGCATCAACTCAGCGAAATGACGATCGTCGACTTTCAATGTGTATGTGCGGCCTTCTTGCTGGACGATTCGGCCGTTGTCCGTGAACGTGACAGCCACCAGATCAATCACCGCTTCGTGCGAGCCATCCGGTTTCACAGTGAAACTTAAATCTCGCGGATCGATGTGTAACAGAGAGCGCACAATGGAGCCTGCTTTCGGATCGTGACCGAAGAGAGAGGTGAGCTTAAGATGCACATCGCCCGATGTGAACGGCGACATCAGCGCGCCGATGACTTGCTGGGCGGGCGTTCGCCTCGCAGGACGCGCAACTTCTTCCGGAATGCCATAGAATCCCTTGCGAGAGCGGACGTTCATGCCCGCGGTCTTAACCTTCACAGCGATCTTGTGAAACTTTCGCTGTCCGCGATCGAGCCTGAATGTCGAGTAGTCCGGTACATATCCGAGCAGGTAGTACCCTCGTTGATCGTCGAGCACTCGCTTGATGCCGCGGCCGAGATCGTTGCTGTTCCGAATGCCGAAACCGCCAGTCTCTTGCGCCAGATACTGCAGGCCTTGCTGCGTGTCGAACATTTCCTGCCGTCGAGCATCGAGGGCTTGTTCGATCTGTTCCGAACTCTGCCCGCTTACATTGTCGGCGGCAGTCAATGTGAGTGTTTGCAGTCCACGAGCGTCGATAGTGTAGATCACAACCGAGGCGCGATTCGCAAGATCGGTAAGCCGACGCAGAGAGTCCAGAACACGCTGGCTGTCCTGATCGCGATTGTACAGCCTGAAACCGTCGGAGAGAAGTATTACTGACTTGCGGCCGGGCAACTCTCGCAAGCCTCGCACGATAAAGTTAAGCGCGCCCAGTGTTCCAACCGAATATATTTCCGTGCGCAGCTCATCTACAGCATCTCGCGAGCCCCCATCCCGATCCTGAGAGATACGTGAGCGGGCATCGCCATTGCTGCGCGGGCCGGACGCGTCGCTGTCGATCGGCGCGAACGCGCCGATTCCCGAGCGCCCATTCATGTTCCAATGCACGCGCTCGATTGCCGCGTAAAGCTGGCGCTTGTCGGCCGTAAACTGCTGAAGCGCTCCCATCCCGGCGCCGGTGCGAATGATCGCGACAAGGTCGCCGGGCTGCATCTGCTGATCGACGAATTTCTTGAGCGCATCGCGAACGCCGGCCGTACTTTCAAACGAAAGGCCGAGGTCATCAACGACCAGCGCGATCGTTCGGCGGACTTGATCTTGACGAAGCCGCACCGGCGGGCCGGGCGGCAACGGCGCCTTCGATTTAGGATCCGGTTTGGCGGGTGCGACCGCCGGCACCGGCACGGATTCGGGTTGCGCGCCTACAAACGTGAAATTAGTTATGTGCTGCTTTCGTCCGTCTTCGTATATCTCGAAGTCCGAGGACTTCAGATCGGTGACCGGCTTGCCTTGCTTGTCGGTGACGACGGCGTCTACTTGAACGAGCGTAACCGATATCCGAACTACGTCTTCTTCCTTCGCCGGTTTGCCCTGATCTTTGGGCGCATCTTTTTGAGACGTGCGTTGATCAGCGGGGCTCGTCTGTTGGGCACCCGGTACTGGAGCACAAAAGAACAAACAAAATAGAGCGAGTATCACGGAGCTTCTGTGTTTCATTAGCGCCCCCGTTTAGTGGATTAGTTGGACGCGCGAATGATAGCACAGGTTAACTCAAATGCTCGAAATTAAGTTTAGAACAAATTCCGTGTCGCTCAGGTCTTCGAGTACGGCATCTGGTGAATGCAATTTCAACTGTTCGGCCGTGTGCGTGCCCGAAGCCACCGCAACCACGCGAGCGCCAAAGTGCCGCGCGCACGAAATGTCGCGAGGCGTATCGCCCACGATGATGAATTGCGCCGGCGAAAGCGCATAGCCGAGATGAGAGCTGATTCGCTTGGCGGCGATTGCGGGCAGGTGATCGCGTTCTTCATCGTCGCT
>Ga0134122_10002307_pt1 | contig 14004 bp, 3 predicted proteins | sample KB302_FD_96461 | JGI IMG/M metagenome (GOLD analysis project Ga0134122, IMG submission 96461) | Terrestrial soil microbial communities without Nitrogen fertilizer from Kellogg Biological Station, Michigan, USA - KB3-0-2 | ecosystem: Environmental > Terrestrial > Soil > Unclassified ... | reverse complement strand
TGTTGCCGTCGTCGGGCGTGTTGGAGAAGGCGTTGATGTTGTTGCGGAAGCGCGTGAACTTGTACTCGGCCGAGACCTCGGGTCTCTGTAAGATCGTCAAGCCGGCCGGATTGGCCACCACGGCGGTCGCGTCATCGGCGACCGCGACGAAGGCGCCGCCCATGCCCAGCGCCCGCGCGCCCGGGTTGTTGAAGTTGAACTGGAATCCACCGAACGTCTCGCTGTTGACGAGGCCGGCGTCCCCGGCGCCGGCCGGCTGCACGAGCGCCAGGATCGCCAGGGACAGGAGCACACCGCACGCGAGTCGCCTCATCCTCATTCCTCCGTTGACTGAGCTCGCCTGAGGCTCCGACGTTCGTATTCCTGGCTGCCGGAGATTTGCGCGCCATAGACTCGACACATGGACCCACGCGGAGCACCGGCGTCGTGCGCGTGAGCCGCGCTGCCGTCATGGCGGTACTGCTGGCGCTGAGCGGTGTCGCGACCGCGGGATCGGCGACGGCCGTGGTCTCGCGCGAGCTGCTCGAAGCCGCCGCGGCACGCGGATCGGTACGCGTGATCGTCCAGCTCAAGGTGCCGGCGGGCGCCGACGCCGCCACGATTGCCGCGGCCAAGCAGGGGCTCTGGCGTGATCTCGAGGGGACGACCTACCGCGTCATCCGAGATCTCCCGGGCCTCCCGGCCGTGGCCCTCGAGGCCTCCCCGGGGACCCTGGGCGCCCTGGCCCTTTCCCCGGCCGTCGCCCATGTGTCCCGGGACGAGGTCAGACGCCCTCAACGCTAGACGAGGTGTTCGGTCCAAATGGCCCATCATGTTGGGCTGATCCCTGAAAAGAGACCCTACACGATGTGGATGTAGCCGGGGTTGCAAAAGCTAACAATCACGTTGATTCGGCCACGACGCCCACCCTAGACTGTCATATCAGGCACTGGTCGCATCGACTCCGACCCGAATGCTCCGTCACCTCGGGTCGAGGATCCCCTGACGGCTTACCGTGGCAGCCGCGCTTCATGCGGCCGCTTCCATTGGTGAGACCAACCCCATGTCCCCGAAAACTCCTACCAGTGCCGGTGCCGGCACTAGCAGATGGGTCTCTGTTGCGGCAGCGGTCGCCGGATTCCTAACCCTCCTGGTCGTGGCCCCCATCGGGGCCCAGCAACCACCGACGGTACCCGCCGAGCTTCACCAGAAGGCTTTCCAGCGCGGCAGCGTGCGCGTGCTCGTCGAGTTCGAGGCCCCCTACGTACCCGAAGCCCACCTCCCGAGCGCCGCCCACATCCTCATGCAGCGGCAGAACATCGCCGCGCTCCAGGGCGTCGTGCAGGGCAGCCTTCGCGGCCTTCCGCATCGCGTGCTGCGCGACTTCCGCGGCGCCGCGCCGGTCATGGCCCTTCACGTGGGGCCCGACGGATTGCGCCAGCTCGAATCGCTCCGCGGAGTCGTCGCGCGCGTCACCGAGGACCGACCGCGCCGGCCGGCGCTGACGGAGAGCGTTCCCAGGATCCAGGCGGATCAGGCCGTGGCGCTCGGGTACGACGGGACCGGCTCGGTCATCGTCATCATGGACACGGGCATCGAGAAGAGCCACTCGTTCTTCCAGGACGGCAGCGGGGCTTCACGGGTGGTGGGCGAGGCGTGCTTCTCGAGCAATGATCCGGACGCCGACGCGGTCAGCTTGTGCCCCGGCGCGCCGTCGACGCCCGGCGCCACCTCGTCGACGGCGATAGGCTCGGGCGATGCCTGCGCCGCGTCGATCGACGGCTGCAACCACGGCACGCTGGTGGCCGGCATCGCCGCGGGCCGGGGCGTGGGCTTCAACGGCGTCGCGCCGGGCGCGGAGCTGATCTCGATCCAGGTTTTCTCGCAGTTCAACGACCCGGCGTTCTGTGGCGGCGCCGCGCTCACGCCCTGTGTCGGCAGCTACCCGTCGGACGAGCTGGCGGGCGCCCTGTACGTCCGCGATTCGCTGCTGGCGCCGGGACCGTTTCCCAACATCGCGGCCATCAACCTGAGCCTCGGCAGCGGCGGCTACTCGATTCCGTGCGACGCGAACTTCCCAGCTGAAGCCGCCCTGATCCTGGACCTCAAGACGCGGGGCGTGGCCACCGTGGTCGCCTCCGGCAACGAGGGCCGGACGAGCGCTGTCTCCGCCCCCGCCTGCATCGACTCGGCGATCAGCGTCGGGGCGACCACCGATCCGCCGGAGGCGGTGGCGTCGTTCTCCAATCGCGCGCCCGGCATGAGCCTGCTCGCGCCCGGATTCTCGATCAACACCTCGACCACGGGCGGCGTCTACGAGATCGCCAGCGGCACGTCGATGGCCGCGCCCCACGTGGCGGGCATCTTCGCGCTGTTCAAGCAGGCCGTGCCGACGGCGTCGGTCGACGAGGTGCTGACCGCGCTCCAGACCACCGGCACGACCGTCGGGGCGTTCAAGCGGGTCAAGGTCCTCGAGGCGATGGCGATGTTCCCGGACACCGTGCCGACCCTGCAGTTCAGCAGCCCGACGTTCAGCGCGTCCGAGGGCGACGGTCCCGGCAACGCGGTCGTCACCGTGACCCGGACGGGCCCGGCCAACCTCATCGCCAGCACCACGGCCACCGTGCAGTTTGCCACCGGGGGCGGCACCGCCACGCCGGGAACCAGCGGCGCTGCCGACTACACGGCCACGAGCCAGGCGCTCACGTTCGGGCCGGGGCAGACGTCGAAGACCGTCTCGATCCAGCTCCTCGGCGACTTCACGCTGGAGCCGGCGGAGACGGTCGGCCTGACGCTCACCAACCCCTTCGACGCGGTGCTCGCCACGCCGAGCACGGCCACGCTGACGATCCTCAACGACGACCTGGCGGGCACCATCGAGTTCGATGAGGCGGCGTATCTCGTCGACGAGAGCGCGGGGATCGCGACGATCACGCTCCGGCGCACGGGCGGCCTGGCCGCCGGCATCACCGCCCTGGTCTCGACCCTGACCACCGGCACGGCCACCGCCACCGCCGACTACACCCCATTCACGAACAAGGTGGTGACCTTCGCCGGCGGCGCCACGACGGCCAGCTTCACCGTCACCCTCAACAACGACACGCTCGCCGAGGCGAACGAGACCGTCGTGCTGCAGGTCACGGCGCCGGCGCCGGCCACGATCGGGTCACAGAACACCACGACACTCACCATCCACAGCGAAGACATCGCCGGCACGGTGCGGTTCAGCGCGTCGGACTACCACGTGACCGAGGGCACGCCGACCGCCACCATCATCGTCAACCGCGTGGGCACCAGCAGCGGGACGACGATCCGGTATCGTGCCACGACGCCGGCCACGGCCGTGGGCGGCACCGGCGCGGATCGCGATTACACGCTGGCCTCGGGCGTGCTGTCGTTCAACGCCAACGAGACGGTGAAGACGTTCGCGGTCGCCATCAACAACGACATCCTCATCGAGCCCGACGAGATGGTGACGCTCGAGCTCTTCGATCCGAGCGTGGGCCTCGTCATTGTTCCGGGCGGCCGGATCGCGACGCTGCACATCCACGACAATGACGCGCCGACCATCAGGTTCGGGGCCGCGACCTACCGGACGGTGGAGGGCACGCCGGGCGCCATCATCGTGACGCGCACGGGCGGCCTCGGCAGCCCGGTGACCGTGGACTATCGGGTGATGGGCGGAACGGCCGGCGGCGGCGGAGTCGACTACACGCTCGCCAGCGGAACGCTGACGTTCGGCGTGGGCAGCAGCAGCCAGACGCTCAGCGTGCCGACCGCCTCCGACTCGATCTTCGAGCCCGACGAGACGGTGATCATTCAGCTGCTCAATCCGAGCAAGGGCGCCCTCGTCGATCCCTTCACGACGACGCTGACGATTGCCGACAACGACGCGCCCGGCACCATCCAGTTCAGCGCGCCCACCTACGGCGTGTGGGAGAACCTCGGCCCGGCCATGGTGCGCGTCACGCGCACGGGGACCAACCTGGCCAGCGGTACCACCGTGCAGTTCACGATCACCGACGGCACCGCCACGGCCGGGCCCAGCGGGGACTACACGAACGTCTCGCAGACGCTCACCTTCGCCGCCCTGGAAGCCTCCAAGGACGTGGCGATCCCGATCCGGGATGATTCCCTGCCGGAGGGCAACGAGACGGTCCTGCTCTCGCTGTCCAATCCGTCACCCGGCGCCGCGCTGGGGACGGCCAAGACGGCGGTGCTCACCATCCTGGATGACGAGCAGACGCTGCAGTTCAGCGCGCCGGTGTACGTCGTGAACGAGTCGGCGGGGACCGCGACGGTGACGGTCAACCGCTCGGGTCCGACGGTGGGGACGGTGACGGTGGACTACGCGACGACGACCGGCTCGGCGACCGCCGGCGTGGACTACACGGACGTGAGCGGCACGCTCACCTTCACGGCCGGCATCGCCAGCCGCACGTTCACGGTACCGATCGTCAACGACACGATCTTCGAGAGCGGGGAGTCGATCTCCCTCGTGCTCCGCCACCCTGGTGGAGTCGCCCAGCTGGGGCCGATGAGCGCGTCGGCCATCACGATCGTGGACAACGATCCGCCCGGCGCGATGCGCTTCAGCGCCAGCGCCTACACGGTGTCCGAGTCGGCCGGTCAGGCCACCATCACCGTGCAGCGCACGTCGGGCGCGACCGCCAGCGCGGTGACGGTGGACTACGCCACCGTGGCCGGCGGCACCGCCACGGCCGGCGCGGACTACATGGGCACCTCCGGGACCCTGACCTTCAAGGCGGGCGAGCTCAGCAAGACGTTCACGGTGCCGATCGTGAACGACAACGTCGACGAGCCGAACGAGACGGTGAACCTGGTCCTGTCCAATCCGACCGGCGGCGCGACGCTGGGCACGCCGATCACTGCGGTGCTCACGATCAGCGACGAGGACGTCCCCGGTGCGATTGGCTTCAGCGCCGCGGCCTACAGCGTGCTGGAGTCGGCCGGCTACGCGCTGGTCACCGTGACCCGCACCGGCGGCGCCGGCGCCGTGACGGTCGACTTCACCACGGCCGACGGCAGCGCCATCGCTCCCGTGGACTACACGGCGGTCTCCCGCACACTCTCGTTCGGCGGCGGCGAGACGAGCAAGACCATCGCGATTCCCATCGCCGAGGACAGCATCCGGGAGGGCAACGAGACAATCCTGCTCGTGCTGTCGGCCCCGACCGGTGGCGCCACGCTGGGGGCCACCAGCCAGGCGGTCCTGACCATCACCGACAACGAGACGGGCGCCACCGTGCAGTTCGGCGCCGCCGCCTACTCGGTGGCCGAGAACGTGGCCAGCGGCGTGGCCACCATCTCCATCACGCGCACGGGCAGCACGGCGGCCGGCGACACCGTCCTGTTCAGGACGCTGACCGGTGGCACCGCGGTGCTGGGCACCGACTACAGCGGCATCACGAATCTCCCGGTGACCTTCAACGCGGGCCAGGCGACGACCAGCGTCCAGGTGCCGATCATCAACAACGCCAACATCGTGGGGAACCGGACGGTCACCCTGGCCATCACCTCGCCGAGCATCGGGCTGAGCCTCGGGTCCCCGCGGACGGCGGTGCTGACCATCCTGGAGGACGACGCCACCATCGCATTCGCCAGCCCGGCGATCGCGGTGACCGAGGGCGGCAGCGCGGTGTTGACGGTGACGCGCACGGGCGGCACGGTCAGCCCGGCCACCGTGGCCTACACGACCGTCAACGGCACCGCCACGGCGGGCAGCGACTACACGGCCAAGACCGGCGTCCTGACCTTCGGCGCCGGCGTCTGGACGCAGACCATCACCGTCGTGACCGCGAACGATACGGCGGTGGAGGGCGCCGAAACGTTCTCCGTGATTCTCTCGTCGCCCAGCGGGGCGACGCTCGGGGCCACGACCGTCGCGACGGTGACGATCAACGACAACGACGCCTTCGGCACGCTGCAGTTCGCCAGCCCGACCTATTCGGTGACCGAAGGCGCGCTCGCTTCGCTGATCGTGACGCGCAACGGCGGCACCGCCGGCGTCGTCACCGTGCAGTACGTGACGACCAATGGCGGCGGCACCAGCAACGCTGCCACCGGCAACGACGTCGACTACATGACGAAGGTCGGTGTGCTGACGTTCGCGAACGGCGTCGTGAGCCAGACCATCACGGTGCCGACGAAGGCGGACACACTGCAGGAAGGACCGGAGACGTTCACCGTCACGCTGTTGTCGCCGGGCGGCGGCGCCAGCCTGGGCGCCCCGGCGTCCGCGGTGGTGACGATCGTGGACGACGAGACGCCACGGCTGCAGTTCGCCGCCGCCACCTACACGGTGGCCGAGGCCATCGGCTCCGTGACGCTCACCGTGCAGCGCGTGGGTCCGGCCACGGCCCTGAACACGGTCCAGTACGCGCTCACCGGCGTCACCGCTACCGGCGGCGGCGTCGACTTCGACAGCACCGGCGGAACGCTGACCTTCGCTCCGGGGATCACGAGCCGGACGATCGTCGTCTCGATCACGAAGGACGCGATCGCCGAGCCGGCGGAGACCTTCACGGTGAAGCTCTCGAATCCGAACCCGCTCAACGGGGTGGTGCTCGGAGCGCTGAGCACCACGACCGTGACCATCACCGACGACGACCCGGCCGGCACGGTGCAGTTCAGCCAGCTGGGTTACGCCGTGATCGAGGGCGACACCGCCATCATCACGGTCACCCGGACCGGCACCGCGAACCCGGTGTCGGTGAACTACGCCACGAGCAACGGGACGGCTACCCAGCCGGGCGACTACGCCGGGACGTCCGGCATCCTCACGTTCATGCTGGGCGAAACCACGAAGACGTTCACCGTCACGACCGCCAGCGACTCGCTCACCGAGGGCAGCGAATCGGTGAACCTGACGCTGTCGAATCCGACCAACGGCCTGGTGCTCGGCAACCCGAGCTCGGCCACGCTCTGGATCCTCGACCGGCAGCAGACGGTACAGTTCGCCGGGACGTCGTACACGGTGACCGAGGGCGGCTTCATCAACGCCCTCGTCACGCGGGCGGGCATCCCCGACGGCACCGTCACCGTGAACTACCAGGTGAGCGGCGCCAGCACGGCCGCAGAGGGCGCCGACTACACGCTGACGCCGGGCCAGGGGATCCTGACCTTCCTGCCCGGAGTCACGACGCTGCCGATCAAGGTGCAGGCGGTCAACGACACGGTGCTCGAAGGGCCGGAATCGATCGTGCTGGTGCTGAGCAACCCGACCGGCGGCGCCTCGCTGGGCACGCCCACCACGACGCAGATCACCCTGCTCGACAACGAGCGGCCCGATCTCGTGGTGACGTCGGTGAGCGGCCCGGCGCAGGCCGCCACCGGGCTGCCCATGACGATCGTGGCCACGGTCCAGAACGTCACGGGCGGGATGGCGCCGGCCACGAGTCTCGGCGTCTTCCTGTCGTCGTCCTCGAACACCCCGGGTGCGGGCGTGCGCATCGGCCTGGTGGCCATTCCGTCGCTGGCCGGCGGAGCCAGCTACACGGCCAGCGCCCCGGTCACCGTGCCGCTCGAGCTCGCCGCCGCCGACTACTTCGTCTCCGTGGTGGCCGACGTCCTCGGCACCGCGATCGAGGAGGTCGAGACCAATAACGGCCTGACGGCGTCGGCCCAGGTGAACATCGTCATCGTCCAGCCGGACCTCGTCGTGAGCACGATCACGGCGCCCGTCAGCACGCCCCGCGGCAAGCCGGTGGCGATCCCACTGACCATCCGCAATCTCGGCGCGGTCGCCTCCGGGCCGTACCGCGTCGGCGTGTTCGTCTCCAGCAGCCCCGACCCCACGGTCGCCGCCGCCACCGGCACGCTGCTGGCCATCACGGACATGCCGAGCCTGGCCCCGGGCGCCAGCGCCGCTCTGTCGCCGTCGATCACGCCGCCCCTGTCGCTGCCGCAGGGCCCCTACTGGATCTCGGCGGTGGCCGACCTGAACCGCGCGATCTCCGAGCCGAGTGAGCTCAACACCGGGCTCAGCGCCTACGCCACCACCAAGGTCGTGCGCCCGCTGAACAAGCTGGTCCGCGCGGCCATGAGCTTCACGCCCAGCGGTTGCGGCGACGTCTCCGGCCAGCCGATCAACCTCGGTGGCGCGTTTGCCTTCACGACCATCGGAGCGTCGACGGCCAACGGCACGCTGGACCTGAGCGGCAACTTCAACGGCGATCCGGCCCGCTCCAGCCGCTTCCGCGGCACGTTCACCGCGACCTTCAACGACACCAACGACGACCTCAGCCTGAACATCGTCTTCACGTCCATCACCGGGTTCTTCACGGGCATCGGCAGCGCCAGCGCCGCCGGGACCTATGACGGGCGCGTGTTCGAGGCCGAGTCCCCCGACGGGGTGGCCCCGGCGCTGACCGGATCACTGACGCGGACCACCACGAGTACCACCTGCACCATCGGCGGCGGGCTCACCGCCATCGGTGACCCGGCGTACAGCCTGACGTTCAACGTCTCGGCCACGGGCGGAGCCTTCGGCGGCGCGCAGACACCGACGCTCGCCGCCACCCCGATCCAGATCGGCACCGTCGCCCCGCTCTTCGAGAGCACGTCCGACGACAACTTCCCGCTGGCGACGAGCGTGAAGTTCACGGGTCCCGCCGGCTCCGGGTACAGCACGCCGGGCGTCTTCGCGACCGTGGCCACCACGGATTCGTCCTCGGCGCACGCCGCCTATCAGCCGAGCGCCATCAGCGGTGCGGCCGCGGCCGCCGGCCCCATTGGCGGCGCCTGGTCGGTCATGTACAAGGCGGTCAGCCGGGCCTTCACGGTGGCGAATCCCGAGGCGTCCGTCCGGCTGGTGGTCCTCAGGCCGTCGGTTGCACTGAACGGTGGGAACATCCAGCAGATCGACTGGGTGTACCTCGACCCGGCGACCGGCGCCGCGCTGCCGGCCCCGCCCCCGTTCGTTTCGCAGATCCAGGCCGTCATCCACGGTCCAGGCGGCGCCACGGTGTGCGTCTCGCCGGCGTTCGACCGCGCGACGACCACCTATACGGCCGACCCGGCCTCCGACCCTGACTGCGAGAATTCGGTACCCTTCAGTTCTGTGACCGCGGTCGACATGACCTACGTGGACTCGCTGACGGGGAACCGGTACACGGTGACCTTCCCCCGGCCCTGACCTCCGTCGCGAAGGTCGTGGCGCTTCTCCTCATCGGCCTCCTGGCCGCTGCCTCGCCCGCGTGGGCGGCGCAGCGCCTCGGCACCCCCTCGATCGAGCAGCTCACCCGGACAGCCGATGTCGTGGCGATCGGCGAGGTCGGCTCCGCGGCGGGGGAGTGGGCGGCCGGCCGCGCCTCCATCCAGACCCGGGTCGTCCTGACCGCCGTCGAGCTCCTGAAGGGGACGGAGCCCTCGCCCCTGACGTTCACCCACCTGGGCGGCCAAGTGGGCGACGAGGCTAGCGCGATCGGCGGCGGCCTGCAGTTCCAGCCGGGCGAGCGGGTCCTCGTGTTTCTCAGCCGGCGGCCCGACGGTTCCCTGCGCATGGTGGATCTCACCTACGGTAGATTTGAAATAGTGCGTGACGCGGCCACCGGCCGCAACCTCGCCTTCCCAGCTACCGGCGCTACGGGCGCCGATCGGATCGACCTTGACCAGCTGCGCATGCTCGTGCGGCGCGCGCTGGGGGGGACGGACTGACTCATGCACTCACGCGTCGATCGGGGCATCCGCGTCGCCCTGCTCGCTCTCCTTGCTTTCGCGCTCTTCGCCATTCCCGCGAGCGCCAGCGTGGTGATTCCCCCGGCCGACGATGATCTGATCGCGCGCGCCGACGCGGTGATCCTCGGACGGGTCACCGACATCGAGAGCCACGACGACCAGCAGGGCAAGCTGCGTACGTACATTACGATCGCCATCGGCGAGGTGCTCAAGGGCGCCCTCGCCCAGCCCACGTTGACGATCCGCGAGATGGGCGGGCAGGTCGCGGGGCTTGCTGGCTGGGTGTTCGCCAACCCCGAGTTCTCCGTCGGTGAAGAGGTCCTCTTGTTCCTCGACCAGCGGGATGATGGGACGCTGCGTGTCCTGCACCTCTATCTCGGCAAGTTCTCGATCGTGACCGATCCGGCCAGCGGCGATCTTGTCGCCGTCCGCCCGCTGCCCAACGAGGTCGCCGTCATCGCGTCCGCCGGCGCGGCGGCATCGGGGATCGCGCTGGGCGCCGTCGGCCGCGGCCTGGACGAGTTCAAGGCGCACATCCGTCAGAAGGCCGGCGAGCCCCGGCCGCTGACGGCCCGGCCGAGCCCCGGCCTGCAGCTCAGCTCGGCCCGGCGGCCCGCCGGAGGTATCTCGGAGCGTCACCAGGACTTCCGCTTCCTCCGGGATCCGAACCCGCCCACGGCGCCGAACCCGGCCACCGTCCAGCCTCGCTTCTCCCAGCCCGACACGAACACGCCTATCGTCATGCAGTTCAACACGAACGGCGAGCCCCTCGCGCCGGCTGGCTCGGACAGTGGCCGAGAGCAGGTCCGCGCGGCCTTCCGCGCGTGGAGTCGCGTGCCCACGACCTCGTTCCGCTGGGTGGAAGGTCCGCTGACGACCACGCACGGGTTCACCCGGGACTTCGTCAACACGGTGTCGTTCCGTGATCCGGACAACGACATCCCGCTGCCGTCCGGGTGCGGCGGTGTCCTCGCGGTCGGCGGGATGTTCTTCTCCACGACCCCGTCGATGACGGTCAACGGGCGCCAGTTCAGCCAGGCGGTCGAGGCCGACCTCGTGTGCGCCGACGGCTGGGATTCCTGCACGTTCCTTCCCGGCGGCGGCTACTACCAGAACTTCTCGAACCTGACCGAGGTGGCGACGCACGAGCTCGGGCACGCGCTGGGACTTGGCCATTCCGAGTTCTCCACCGTCGATCCGATCAGCGGACTGGACGGCGCCACCATGGAGGCCTTCGCCCACTTCGACGGGCGCGTCGCCGGCCTGCACGCCGACGACAAGGCCGGCGTCACGTTCATCTACCCGGGCCGGACGCTGACCATCCAGAAGTCGGGCGGCGGGAACGGCCTCATCACCAGCGGAACCGCCGGGATCGACTGCGGCGCCGACTGCGTGGCCGGTTTTGCGTTCAACAGCACCGTCACGCTCACGGTCACGCCGGTGGCGGGCTCGACGTTCCAGGGCTACGCCGAGCCCGGCTGCGGCCCGACGGTCACGATGTCGTCGGATCGGACGTGCACCGCGACCTTCACGACCGATCCGGATCTCGTGATCAGCGCCATATCCGGGCCGGCGGTGGCGGCCCCGGGCACGACGATCGTGCTGAACAACACCGTCCGGAACAACGGCCTGCCGGCCGGCGCGTTCAACGTGGGGCTCTACCTCGGCAGCTCGGCCGCCATCACCACGGCGGACCGCCAGCTCACGACGCGCCGGGTGACCGGCGGCCTGGCCACGAACGCCACCTCGGCGGACGCGACCAGCGTGCAGATCCCGAGCGACGTGACGCCGGGCAACTACTTCCTGGGCGCCATCGCCGACCTCGACTTCGAGGTCACGGAAGGCAACGAGACCAACAACGCCGCCTCGACCGCGATCGTCATCGCGAAGCCCGACCTGGCCGTCACCGTGTTGACCGTGCCCGCGACGGCGGGCTCCGGCCAGACGATCAGCGTCAACAGCACCGTAAAGAACCAGGCCACCGCCGCGATCAGCGCCGGGGCCTCGACCCTGGCGTTCTATCTCTCCAACGACAACACGTTCGATCCCGGCGACGTCCGGCTGGGCACGACACGCGCCATCGGCACGCTGGCCAAGGACGCGATCTCCGCGGGGCCGACCTCGCTCACCATCCCGGCCAACACGTCGGCGGGGTCGTACTTCCTGATCGCGGTGGCCGATGATCTCGGCGTGGTCGACGAGACGAACGAGGCGAACAACACGCGCACCGCGCCGATCGCGATCAGCCGCCCGGACCTCAGCATGCTGACGGTCACTGCGACGCCTGCGCTTGCCGCGGCGGGGATGAACGTCAGCGTGACCCAGACCGTGAAGAACGTGGCCACGGCCCCGGCGAACGCGCCGGCCTCCGTCTCGCGCCTGACGCTGTCGAACAACACGACGCTCGGCGACGGCGACGATGCCGATCTCGGCACGGTCGCGATCCCCGCGCTGACAGCCGGCACCCAGGCGGTGGTGATCAAGAGCGTGGTGATTCCGCCCGGAACCGCACCCGGCCAGTACTGGATCTTCGCGCGCGCGAACGACGGCGACGCGATTCCCGAGGGCGGCCTGGGCAGCAGCAACAACGCCGCGCGTACCGCGACGCCCATCACGGTGGGCCCCGATCTCATCATGTCCACGGCGACGGCCGCACCCGCTGCCATCGCGCCGGGTGGAACCGTCAACGTCACGAACGTGGTGAAAAACCAGGGAGGGCCGACCGCGCTGCCCTTCGACGTCGGCTTCTATCTCTCGACGAACAACTCCTTCGAGGCGGGGAACGACATCCTGCTGACCACGCGGCGTGTGACGACGGCCCTGGCGGCGGGGGCGAGCACCCTCTCTGTCGTCACCCCGGTCGTGATTCCGTCCAATACCTCGGCGGGGACGTACTTCGTGGTCGCGCGCGCTGACGCGGGCGGCGTGCAGCCCAACGGCGAAGTGCTCGAGGTCAACGAGGCGAACAACGTCCTGGCCACCGCGCAGATCCAGGTCGTGAAGCCGGATCTGGCCGTCCAGTCCGTCACGGCGACGCCTGGCGTGCTCGCGCCCGGTGCCAACGTGAGTGTGACCCACGTGGTCAAGAACCTGGCGCTGGCGCCGGGCGCCGCAGGCGCGTCGACGTCGCGGCTGTACCTGTCGACCGATGCGACGTTCGACGAGGCCACCGATACCGTGCTGGGCGACGTGACGGTGGGTCCGCTCGCCGGCGGCGCCATGGCCACCGTGACGAAGAGCGTGCAGATTCCGGGTGGGCTCCCAGAGGGCCAGTACTGGATCTTCGCGCGCGCGAACGTGACGGGCGTGATCCCCGAGGCCGACGCGGCCTCACCAAGCAACAACGTGAAGGGGACGGCAACGCCGGTCCTCCTCGGCCCCGACCTCGTGGTCTCCGTTGCCACGGCGATGCCGGTCACGACGGCGCCCGGGCTCACGGTCAGCGTGAACCACACCGTGAAGAACCAGGGCGGCCAGGCAGCCGGCCCGTTTGATATCGGCGTCTACCTGTCGTCGAACAACACGTTCGAGTCGGGCCAGGATCTGCTGCTGAACACGCGGCGCGTGACGACGGGGCTGGCTCCCAGCGCGACGTCGATGGCCGTGCTTCCCGTGAGCGTCCCGGCCAACCAGTCGGCCGGCAGCTACTTCCTGCTCGTACGCGCGGACATCGCCGGCGGATCGGGTGAGGTGACGGAGGCCAACGAGGCGAACAACCTCCTCGCGGTGCCGCTGACGATCGCGCGCGCGGATCTGCTGGTGACGTCGGTGACCGTTCCGGCGGTGGCGGCAGCCGGGGCGAACGTCAGCGTGACCCACGTGGTCAAGAACCAGGCGCCGGCGCCCGGCTCGGCACCCGCGACGGTCACGCGGCTGTACCTGTCGGCCGACGGCACGCTGGACGGCGGCGATGTCCAGCTGGGCGACGCGACGGTCGGCTCGCTGGCCGCCGGCGCGGTGGCGACCGTGACGAAGAGTGTGCAGATTCCGTCGGGGACCACTCCCGGCCGCTACTTCGTGATCGCCCAGGCCAACGCCACGGACACGGTCGTGGAGGCCGACAGTCCGGCGTTGTCGAACAACGTCAAGGCCACCGCTGTTTCGATTCTCATCGGTCCCGATCTGGTGGTGTCGGCGGCGACCGCGGCGCCCATCGCGACGGCGCCCGGGGCGACCGTGAACGTCACGAACACCGTCAAGAACCAGGGTGGCGCGGGCGCCGGCTCGTTCACCGTCGGTGTCTACCTCTCGTCCGACAACACGTTCGGGGGCGACACGCTGCTGAACTCGCGCTCGGTGCTGAGCCTGGCGGCGGGCGCGCTGTCC
>Ga0134122_10002306_pt1 | contig 14006 bp, 9 predicted proteins | sample KB302_FD_96461 | JGI IMG/M metagenome (GOLD analysis project Ga0134122, IMG submission 96461) | Terrestrial soil microbial communities without Nitrogen fertilizer from Kellogg Biological Station, Michigan, USA - KB3-0-2 | ecosystem: Environmental > Terrestrial > Soil > Unclassified ... | reverse complement strand
CTATGAGCTCTTCGGCACCTTCCGGACCGACCCACGGATCTGGGACGGCGTGTTCACGTTCACGTGTTCGAGTCCTGAGTGCGACGGTGTGCTGATCCCGCCCCCGTGCGTGAATCAGACATATACGATCACGGGCACTTACCAACCGTCCCCATAAGCGCGGGCGAACGTTTCAGCGCGCTTCGGCCACCGGGTACGACGGCTACCCGTGCCCCAGCGCGAGCGTGACGCCGTCTTTCTGCGATACCGCGACCTGCAGCGAGAAGTGGTGGCCGGTGCCGTGGGGGCCAGGAGTCTGTGTAGAATCCTGCCATGTCGCATGCGGTCAACGGCGTCATGTTTCAGTTCTTTCACTGGTTCCTCCCATCTACCCCCTCCCTGTGGACCAGCCTGCGCGCCGAGGCGGACACGCTGCGATCGGTCGGGATCGATGCCGTGTGGATTCCGCCGCCCCAGAAGTGCGCGTCCGGAACGTTCAGCAATGGGTATGACGTGTACGACCACTTCGATCTGGGTGAGTATGACCAGCGCGGGACCATCCCGACGAAATATGGCAGGAAGAGCGAGCTGCACGACGCGATCAACGCGCTGCACGGCTATGTGCTCCAGGCCGGCCAGCTCCAGAAGGTCGCTGGCGCGCGCTACATCGACGTCTATGTCGACATCGTCCTCAATCAGAAGTTCGGCGGCGAGCCAGACCCGGATCTCTGGCAGGCCATCCGGGTCAACCCCGACAACCGGACCGAGGAATACTGGGGGACTGGCTACGAGCGGGGACTGATCGATATCCGGGGCTACACCTGGTTCCGGTATCCAGGTCGCGGCCTGCGGCCGTCGAGCTTCGAGTGGCGAGCGCGTCATTTCGACAGTGTCGATCGCGTGGATGCGATCGTGCAGAATGGCGCGCCGTTCAACGACCCGGACGACAAGTACATCTATCGCTACCTTCACAACGAGCTTGGTTATGTTCCTGCGGACAAGTCGTTCGGCACGTGGGTGTCGCTCGAAAAGGGTAACTTCGAGTTCCTCTCGGGTGCGGACATCGACTTCGGCCGCTTCGACGTCCGCGAGGAGCTGAAGTACTGGGGCGCCTGGCTTGCGAAGGAGATCGGTGCTGACGGCGTGCGGCTGGATGCCGTCAAGCATTACACGGCGAACTACTCGCGCGAATGGCTCGGCCACGTGCGGGCGCAGATCGGCCGGCCGCTGTTCGGAGTGGCCGAGTACATCGCCGGCGACACCGGGCCTCTTCACTCGTATCTCACGGCCGTCAGCGCCGGCGGTGACTACCCCCAGGACGTCGCGGTGTTCGACTTCCCGTTGCGCTTCAAATTCCGGAACGCCAGCTGGGCGCAGGACCAGTTCGATCTACGGGATCTGAACCGCGACACCATGATGGCGGAGCAACCGGCGAAGGCGGTGACATTCGTCGAGAATCATGACTATCAGTACGGCCGGGCCCTCGACTCACACGTTCGCGAGTGGATCAAACCCATTGCGTACGCGTTCATCTTGCTGCGTGCCGCCGGTTATCCGTGCATCTTTCACGGCGACTACTATGGGATCGACAAGACCCTCGACGGCCGGGGACAACCATCTGGCAAGGAATACCTGGATCTGTTGATCAAAGTCCGCAAGCAGTTCGCGCTGGGTGAAGAACGGTATTACTCCGAGCGAAGCGCCGCTGGTTGGGTGCGCATGGGAGGCGTGCCGGGTGCGCGCGGCGCGCTCGCGGTCGTCATCAACATCGCCGGGAGCGGTGTGCGCGCCATCAACATCGACACCGGCCGGGTGAACAAGCGCTTTTATCACCTGGCCACCATCAAGCACACGGGCTCGTACGCCGCCGATGGGTTCCTGGTCGTGCGCTCAGCGTACCTACAGTATGGCGACAAGGCCGAGGCGCTCTGGACCGGCCCCGATGGACGGGCGGACTTTCTCGCGGACTCAGCCTGCGTCACGATCTGGCTCGAAGATGGAGTCGGGCTGAATTGATAAGGATGGGGACACGGGCCAGATAAAATATCGGCGCATGCTCCGGGGCGGAGTGTGCTGAACTGCAGGCATGCCTCTGCTCTCCGTCGTGATTCCCGTCTACAACGAGCGTGCGACACTCGAGGAGGTCGTGCGCCGCGTGCAGGCTGTGCCGATCGAGAAGGAGATCATCGTCGTCGACGACGGTTCCACCGATGGCTCGCGCGAGATCCTCGCGCGCGCGCCGACGGGCTCGTCGGAGATCCGCGTTCTGCTGCAGGACGACAATCGCGGCAAGGGCGCGGCGCTGCGGCGCGGCTTTCGCGAGGCGCGCGGCGCCATCGTGCTCGTCCAGGATGCGGACCTCGAGTACGATCCGTCGGACTATCTGCAGCTGCTGGCGCCGATCGAGAGCGGAGTGGCCGACGTCGTGTACGGCTCACGCTTTCTCGGCGGCCCGCACCGCGTGCTGCTCTTCTGGCACTACCTGGGCAACCGCGCGCTCACGACGCTGTCCAACGTCTTCACCAACCTCAACCTGTCCGACGTCTGGACCGGCTACAAGGTCTTCCGCGCCGAGGTGCTCCACGGGCTCGACCTGCGCGAGGACCGGTTCGGCTTCGAGGCGGAGGTGACGGCCAAGATTGCGCGCGGGCGGTGGCGTGTGTACGAGGTGCCCATCGCGTACCACGGCCGCACGTACGCCGAGGGCAAGAAGATCACCTGGAAGGACGGCGTGCGCGGCGTGTGGGTGACGCTGCGCTACGGCGTGGGCCGCTAGGAGCCGCGCGGCCCGGCAAGACCATTGATTTCAGGGCGCGTCAACAACTCCGCCGGCGGGCCGGTGAGAGCCTCCTGCACCTCGCGGTCGTCGCAAGTTCGCAGGCCGTTGAACTTGGCTGAGTGCGGCGGCTGGGGAACCTAGTCGCGCATTCGCGGACCCGCCCCGTGGGACCGCTTTTCCCACCGCCGTATCGCTGCCAGTGTCACCAGCCCAAGACCGAGTAGGGTAATACTCGCCGGCTCCGGCACGTTAGGTGGTGTGGGCGAATCGACATTGAATGTCCACGTATAGTCGACTGAGTAGGACTTAAAGATGTTGCCCCCGACACCGTCGCGCCCCGGGGCACACTGTGCCCCGGGGGCGGAGACCTACACCCGCTCGATCACTTCGATCTGGGCGCCGTCCGGCGCTTCGACGAAGCCCACGCGCCGCCCGTTGGTCGGCGGGAGCTCTTCGAGCACACGCACGCCATTGGCGCGGAACTTGGCGAGTGTCCCCGCATAGTCGTCCGTATCAACGGCGATGTGCTCGATCCCGTAGTGCTGCTCGCGCGTCTGGCTGTCGATGATCGGTGTGATGTTCAGCTGCAGCCCGTGCAGATTCACCTGATACCCGCGCGGGCCGCGGTCGGCAATCAGTGTCGCCCCGAGGTTCTCCACATAGAACCGCAGGGTCTGCTTGGGGTCCCGCGTCTTCACGTGCACGTGGTGGATGCCGATGGCCATGGCCGCCCTCCTTCGTGTCTCTGGCTTTATACCAAATGGTATGCAACGCACGGGGCGCATCACCAACACGGATGGGGAGGTGCGCGCAGGCGCCGGCAGATCGAACGTGATCGTGCAAGGTCGATCGCCGAGCCACGCTTCATCGGCCGTCGAGACCCTTGATTTCGGGGCGCGGCAACAACTCCGCCGACGGGCCGGTGAGGGCCTCCTGCACCTCACGATCGTCGAGACGGAAGATGAGAATCGAATACCCGATCTGATCATCGGGAGCGCGGCGCCGGAGATACGCGCTCAGGCGCGCAAGGCGAAGCTCGTCGAAGTCACTCGCCAGGCGCCGCCAGGCGGCTGTTTCGCCGCCGGTCGGGACGAGCGTGTCGTTCCGGTCGACGCTCGACCGTTCGATCTCGAGGCGTCTCTGCTGATACGCGGCTTCGTAGGGTGCGGCCCATCGCCCGGCCGCCCGTGTATACACCGTCTGCAGCATCGTGGCACTGATGCAGTAGATCCCGCCTCGGAGGGCGTACAGCGGCCGCTCACGGCGCCAGTCTTGATAGCTGTAGAGTTGCCGGGCGTCGATGCGATGGTGCGCGGGGTCGCCGGAACCGAAATACGAGAGGTAGACGGGTAGCGGCGAGATCCGATCGGCCTCCTTGGCGAGCCAGCGTTCGAGCCCCGGCAGGTCCTGCCCCCAGTCGAGCGAGCTGTCCACGAAGTGGCGATACCCCGAGGATGGCCCACCCGCGAGCAGGTTGAAGTACGCCAGGTAGTGCGGCCAGATGCGAAAGGCTTCGATCGGGAGCGACAGCAGCAACAGGGCCGCGACGCCCGCCGCCACGAGATGCTTTCTCCCGAGCCAGCATCCGGCACCGCCGGCCAGGATGAACGCCGCCGGATAGGCCGGCAATAGGTGACGCTCGCCGAGATTCAGCTGACTGCTGACTGTCGCCGCCCCGTACACCGCGAGAAACACGAACAGCGGCGTGAGGCGGTAGGCGGTGCGCGAGAGACGGCGCCGACCGGTGTATCGCCACGCCGCCGCGGCGGCGAGACCGAGCAGGGCAAATACCGCGAGAGGCGTTTTGACTAGCCAGCAATAGGGAAAGAAGAACCACCAGCCGTTCCGGCTGTACTGGCCGTTGAAAAAGCCGATGAATCGGCCGGAGCGATTGAGCACATGCGTCAACCCGAACAGGTACGGTTCGGGTAATAGCCGCAGATCTCGAGCGAGGCGGATCGGAATACGAACGTAGTCGTGCTCCGCGAGTGTGTCGATCGTCTCGCCGATGAACATGTGGTCGCGACCTGGAACCGCGATCCGAAAGGTCGCGTAGCGGAAGCCGTAGCTCGCCCAGATCACGATGATCACGCCCACGACGTGCACGAGCAGAATGGCCAGGGACGCGCGCAGGAGGCGCCGGCGTCCGCTGAGGACGCGCCGTGGTCGTCCGGACCAGACAAAGGGGCGGCCCTGCCAGATCCGGATCGCCACGAGTGTGGCCGCAACCGGCACCATCAGCAGCGCCGACATCTTCGTCACGAAGAGCAGCCCCATCACGAGCGCGCTGCCGGCCGTGCGCAGCGGGTCGGCCCGATGAAGCACGCGCCACAGTGAGGCGAGCGCCCCGGTGAAGAGTAGCGCCGCCGAGAGGTCGGACGTGGCCAGCGGCCCGTGCGCCAGCATGGCGGGGCTGAAGACGAAGACGACCAACGCCACGAGACCCGCGTTCACGCCGAACAGTCGAGCGCTCCATGCGTAGCACAGCCAGCCGAGCAGAATCCCGAGGGGAATCATCATCACGCGAGCGCGCCACACGAGTGCCTCGTGGTCGTTGCCGATGGCATACAGAAACTGATACCCGAGCGCCTCGACATCCGAGGCCCACCACGCGGGCCCGTCGAGCGTGGGGAACCGGAAGCCGAAAACGACGAGGGGCAGCGCCGCCCAGCGCTGGGGGAACTGGCCGTTCTGGGGGAAGAGTCGATAGTCGCGGGTCGTCCACGAGCTGAACCCGCCGGTGAGGTGTGCCAGCTCATCGAACGTGATCGACTTCTGACGAATGCTGGTCGCCGCGGCCAGCGCGTATACCGCGAGCAACGTGCCGATCAGTACCTGCCGCGCGAGACGGGAACGCGCGCTCAACGGTCGCGACGGATCCAGACCGGCCGCATCAGACCCTCGTCGACGAGGACATAGCGCTCGCGATGCTCGGCCAGGAAGTCCCGCACGGCTGCCCACTGCATCGGCTCATAGGTCCAATCGTCATTCAGCGGGGCGACGATGGCCGCCGGCTGACGCGCGTCGAGCTCGCGGCGGTAGTAGGCCGCCTCGAACCGTTCGCTGTAGCCGGGGACGGCCAGGGTGCGCATGATGCGCTCCGTCCCGTACCCGCCCGGATCGGTCGTCCGGTTCCAGCCATAGAACACGTCGCGCCGCACTACCGGGTGCAGGGGCGGATAGGCGACGATCGCCGCATCCGGCTCAGAGCGGCTTACGATGACCTCGTAGAACGCGAGCATGTGCTGCGCCCCCTGGTCGCGGGCGAACGATTGGCCCGCGCTCCACGCCGTCGCTCCGCTCAGGACGATCGCGAGACTGAAACACCAGGCTCCTGCCCGCGGGAACGTGCGCTCCAGATAGAACCCAGCGAACGGAACGAACCAGGCGGCGAGCAAGAACCACGGCCCATAATATTGCTTGTAGGGGCGATCGATGATGAAGCACTGAAGCACGAGGAAGAGCACGACGGCGGTCTCGTAAGGCTCCGGACGCCGCCGCGTGGTGATCAGGTGTCCGCACCACCCGGCCACGCCGGCCACGACCAGCACCAGAAGCTGGGGATGTCGCAGCACACTGTCGAGCATCCCGCGACGAAAGGCGCTGTGGCTGGCGAAGCTTGCCTGATATCGGATGGCCATCTGGAATGTCAGCCACGGATCGACATGAGCGAGGCGCAGGAACGCCATCACGACGAGCAGCGCCGCGATCAGCCCTCCCGCGTAGCCGATCAGCGCCATGGCGACCTGCTCACCACGTCGAACACGAGTCAGCGTGTCGATCGCCACGAACAGCAGGGGGAGAAGGAACAACTTCGGCGAGCTCAGCACGCCGAGGGAGGCGAGACACCCGAACAGCGCACAGCGAAGCGGGGTGGAGGCCGGCTTTGCGGTCAGGAACAGAAAGAACGCCAGGAACAGCAGCGCGGTCGACCACGAATCCGGACGGAACTCGACGCCGAAATCGAGCACGTCACGGTGGAAGGCAATGACGGCGACGCCCACCATGAGCCAGCTGGCCGAAAGCTCGCGCCGCACGGACCCCCACGCCAGCGCCATCGCGACGATCGAGACGAGCGTCCCGGTGGCGCCGACGAGGCGGAGCGGAAGGAGTGCTGCTGGCGCGTCCGGAATGATCCGCCAGAGGGGCGCCAGCGCGTACCACAGCAACGGTGAGTGCGATCCGAAGAAATCGTGGAACGGGCGGTACCCCTGGCCGATCAGCCAGACGGCGTGCGCGTGGTAGATCTCGTCGTAATCGAAGAAGCGATGACGGATCCCGGTGATCCAGGCCCCCGCGCCGATCGCCATCACGAGCACGATGGCGATCGTGCGGACCCGAAGCACTTGCGTCAGCTGAGGTCGGAGTCTTGCTCCTTCGCCGTGGGCTGTCCGTCAGCCGGCGACCGGCGGCGGACGTACAGGCGTACGAGCCCCAGCACGGCGCCCGCCCCGAGCAGAACCAGCGTGGACGGCTCCGGCACTCCGCTCACGGTGGTGGAGACGATGTTGTCGAGAACGAAACTGAACCCGCCGCCGGTGTCGGACAACGGGGTGAACGTCACATTGATGAGCGGGAACGGGATATCGCTGCTGAAGCCGATGAATCCGACCGACGCGAAATTCAGTATCGAGTTGGTTCCAGCCGCCGAGAAGTTGTAGATTCCGGGGCGGCTCAACGCCGTGATGGTCGCGCCAAAATAGGTCACGTCGTTGCCGTTGAAGTTGACGGCGAACGCGAGGGGATTGCTCGACGCACTCGTGAAATTGATGGCGCCACCGCTGAGTCGAAAGTCGCCCAGGATGGTCAGGCCGTCGATCGTGACCTGTCCGGCGGTGTCGGGAAGGCCGTTGAAATTGTACAAGTGGGCGTTGCTGAACTGCGCCATGAACGTGTCGCGACTCGTGAACAAGGTGAGCGTTGCGGCATGCGCCGTCACGGCGAGCAACACCAGCAGGACAACGACGGCCACAGGCTGTCTGACCAGCGCCCGTATTTTCGGCATAGCTGCCCCCTCGCGGCGAGGCTGAATAATGCCACCCATCCGGGCGCCAATCAAGCGGATTATCGGCCGGAGTGGCCTCGTCGCCGGCATCGTGCTCGGCTCGGCAGCCGCCTGGCTCGTCGTGGCCGCGGCGCTCGTCGACATCGAGTACTACGATGGCTTCAGCGCGATCTGCAACGCTCGGTACTTTCTTGGCCGAAGCTCCTTCTATCTTGCGGAGCGCGGCCCGCTGATGGCGTGGGTCCTGATGCCGGCCGAGATGGTCAAGGACTGGCTGGGCCTGCATCCGCTCGAGGTCCGTCCCCATCACGCCACGATGGCCGTGCTCCACGTCGGCTACCTGCTGGCGGTGTACGGCGCGCTCGTGCGGCAGCTGGGGCAGCGGTGGTCGACCGTGATCGCGTTCGCGACGGCGATCACGAGTTACATGTTCTCTTCGTACGCGCCATTCATCAGCCACGACCTGCTGCCCGGAGCGCTCGTCCTGTGGATGCTCATCTGGAGCGAAGACGTTGCGCAAGCGCCACGGCTCCGACCGTGGCTGCTCCTGGTGGCCGCCGGTACGCTGGCGCCACTCGTGAAGCAGACATTCGGCGTGTTCTGGATCGCCGTGCTGGCCGCCCATGCGTTGCCGACACTGGTCCGTGCCGATTCACGATACCGTACGCCGCCGCGTGCGCTCGGCTGGCTGGCGAGCGGGGCGGTCGCCAGTGGCCTGCTGACGTGGTTGATTTACGGAATCGTGCTGGCGGACTGGGCTCCGCAGATCCCGCTCTGGCTCCGGCCGTATCGCAACTTGCAGTTTCTCGCCGACGTGTACGAGGGCACCGATATCCGGATGCCGCTGTGGATCTACGTCAGAAACGTCTGGGCGTACGGGCGTCTGACGACACTGCTGCTCATTCCCGGGCTCGCCCTGTCACTCGGAGGATCGCCACGGCAACGCCGCCTGGCGCTCGCCTGGATCACGGGCGTCGTGTTCCTTCACGCCTTGCCGTTGCGCGAAGTGCGCTACATGGCCTTCCTGGCGCCGCTCTCCGCCGTCGTGATCTCGCCGGCGCTGCAGATGGTGGGCCGGCGCCGCGCCGGGGTGGTGGTGGTCGCCGTGCTGCTGTTCTTCGACGTGAGCGGCGCCGCGCGCGAAGCGTCGAAGGTGGCCACGGCCTTCTACCGCCACAGCGAGCTCCGGGCCTTTCTGGAGCCGCTATCCGATGGCCCGCGACTTCGACGGCCGCTCTTTCGCAACATCCCCATGCTGAGCTTCGTGTCGCCGGATCCGAGCCCGCTGGCCGCCGATCGCTACCATCACATCTTCCACATGGGCATCGGTCACATCGGCGTGCTGTACGGCTATGCGGCGGAGGACGTGCGACTGCTGCGACCACACGAGGCCGCCGCCGTGATGGCGACGACTCCCGAAGGCAGCGTGCTGCTGTTCAGCACCGGAATCCTCGCGCACGGCCCGACGTGGATGCCCGCTCCCGTGCCGGGCCGCGCGTCGTTCCTGCAAGGCCTCGCCACGGCACAGACGATCACCCTCCGCGCACGTCACGACGGCGTCTACGAGACATCCACCGGAGCCACGACCCGCATCGACGCGCAAGACAGGAGCGTGATCATCGACGACATCGGGACGAAGGCGATGCCACTCGGGTATCTCCTCCCGGTGCTGATCAGCGGGCCGTCCAGGGTCTCTCGGCTCGACCGCATGCCCGGAGGCCAGCTCGTGCTGCCGGACGCTCGTGTCGATGCGAGTGGGTTGCCCGCCTCGCTCACCATTCGCCTCTTCGCGATTCAGCGGCGGTCGGCGTCACCGCCCGTCCTTCCGTGAGATGCGCCCGTGGACGCCTCGGCGGCGGCGACCATGTCTCGACAAAAGTCGGCAGCCGCCTGGGGCAGGGCAGCGGAGCGCAGCGCCGTGCGGCACTCGCGGACGAAGCTGGCCGCGTTGCCGCGTTCCAGGTAGGCCATCGCCAATCCATACCGTGCCGCCGGTGCCGCCCGGTCGGACGACAGCACGGCTCGATAGCCATCGACCGCGTCAGCCAGGCGCCCCTCGACGAACGCGGCATTCGCCAGTCGCCGGCTGACGAGAAGCTTCGGTGCGCCCGCGCCGGCCATCTCGGTCCAGACGGCTCTCGCCCGAGCCGGGTCGCCGGCGAGCAGAAGGAGCGTGGCTCTCAGGTCGAGAAGGTCGGCTGACGGAGCCTCCACGCCGAGTCCGTCCCGAAACGATCGCTCGATGACGTCGAGCGCCCGGAGGAAGCGGCGATGCTCGACGAGGGCGCGGGCGGCGGTGAGGACGTCGGCGGCGGCGACGACGGGAACCTCGGGCGCCTCCGCGGCCAGCGCTCCGATCAGTTGCCGGAGCACGATGCGAACGCGGCGCTGGACTTCGAACTCGGCGGCATTGCTCGCATGGAGCTCCACGAGTCGCGTGCCGGCCGCCCACAGTGCATCGGGATCGCCCAGTGTCTCGGCGATCCCGAAGAGCGAGAGCCGGGACTGAAAATCCGCCGGCGCTTGCTGGACCGCACCGTTCAGCAGGTGGCGGGCGCGTGCGACTCCGAGCAGCGTCTCGAGATCCGAGCTCGCCACTGCCACGTCCAGCGCCGGCGCCGGATACAGGCTCAGGCTGGCGCCGGCCAGGAGCTGCGCGGGCCGCGGCGCGCGCGGCGCGATCGCCAGTGCGCTGCGGGCGTTCGCCGTGGCCAGCAGCATCAGGATACGACCGAGCCGCTGACTCTCCCGGCCGCCGGCCAGGAGATCGCGCCCCACGCTGAAGAAGCTCTCCGCTTCCTTGGTCAGCAACGCGACCGAGACCGCCCGCATGCTCGCCGGGGCCCGGCTCTCGGTCGCGGGCTGGCCGGCGAAATACCGTGACCCGAAATCGATGGCGTGCTGCTCCACGAGCCGCGTCTCGCTGCTCGGCACATAGACACCGGCGATCGCGTCGAACCAGACGCACCGCCACCGGCTATCGGCGAGGAGCGCGGCTTCGACGGCATGAAAGGACTGGTGATCCACGAGAAAGCCGAGCGGCCGCGGAAAGTCCTGGAGGCGCTCGGGCCAGCTCGATTGCCGCTGCGTCATGTCGGTGGCGAGGTCGTAGTACTGCTGAAGGGCGGGCCGGGGAGACACTTCCAGACGGGCATCGACGAAGACCTTCTGATCCGGACGCATGTGGAACTCGAAGACGGCCGCCTGTCCCTCGTGATAGGCGATGAAGTGGCGCGGCATCTCTGGCCGCGCGGCGAAGCGCGCGGCATCGTGCGCGTACCAGAACGGGTGCTGTCCCAGGCCGGCGACGCGCCCTTCACCCGCGTACGCGTAGAACCCCCCCGTCACGACCCACAGCATGAGGCCGACCAGGATCGCCGACGTGAGAATCCGGACAATCGCTCGCTCGACGAAGGGCGTCGCCGGCCGCGTGGCCAGCCAGTCGCCGACGTTCCACGCCAGCACGGCGCCAGCCATCAACGCGAACTGCGGCTGGTTGCGGGCCGCCAGCAGCCCCAGGCCGCTGAAGGTCAGAAAAACGAGCAGGCGAAAGTACAGATGCCGGGCGCGGGCCCGCGACACGATGAAGCTCGCCACGGTGGCGGCGAACAGCAGCACGGCGATCCGGAGATACAGGCTCGTGATCCCGGTGCGGGCGACGAGATCCGGAATGCTCATCAGCTCGCCGATGTGCCGACCGTAGAAATCCCGCTCGGCGGACATCCGACGAAACAACGTCAGCGGGAACAGCACGCCCTTCCACGTATAGGGGTTGGCCAAGCAGCTGAGCGCGACCGCCGCCGCCACCGCCCACCGCTCGCGCCAGCGCCGCGGCCTCCCGGCTCCACGCTCCTCGAGCGCACAGCCGACCAGCCAGCAGCCGAGGACGATCGGTCCGAGCACGAAGAGTCCCTGGACGTTGACCCAGACGAGCTGGATCGGCACCAGGAGCCACACGGCTCGCGGTCGTCGATCGGCGCTGTTCAGGACGAGGAGATATCCGGCCAGACAGATCAGCGATACGACTTCGGGACGCGGATAAAAGCGCGCGCTCATCACGAACACGGCGGGCAGCCAGCACCAGACGGCCGCGATCCCCGAGCGTGCGTCGGCGGTGGCGGCGAGGCCGAGCGCGACCGCGATGCCGGCCGCGATCGCCGCCGCCCCCGTGAGCGCGGCGAAGCCGCCGTGCTGGAAGATCCACGCCGTGGCTATCTGGAACCCCCAGTGCAGATCGATCCATTCGGCTCCCGGCGCCGCGAAGAGATACGAGTCGATGCGCGGAATGCCCCGGCCGGCCAGGATGTCGCCGCCGGCTCGGAGGTGCCACCAGATATCCATGTCCTTGTCGAGGAAGCACCCGAGCAGCGAGGTCAACACGACGAGCTCGAGCATCAGCAGCCGATCGAGCCAGCGCATCATCGCCTCGGCTGGCGCTGGTAGAGGGACCATTGTGAGCCGGACAAGCCATAGAAGGCGTATCGCGCCGTCAGCTGGAATCGATGACCACGTCCGTCCTCGATCGCGAGCGGCACACTGGTCGTTGGTTGCACGTCTTCGCGGATGTGCCAGTCCACCTCGTCCATGCGGGGCGATGTGCGCCCATAGAAGATCACCGTGCGACCCGCCGGCAGCGCGCGGCCATGGAAGGCGAGCAGGACGCGCGTCCGTAACTCGCTGTTGCTCGCGACGCGGATGGTCGCATCGGTCGTCTCCTGCGCCATGTGGGCCAGCGCCTCGCGGTAATGGCCGCGACCGTACCGGATGAAAGCCGCCGCCTGCCACAGGTTCCCGAGCACGTAGGCGGCGATGACCGCCGCCGCCACCCGCCGTCGCACCCCACCGTGCTGAACCTGTTCGCCGAGCCTCCAGGCGCCGACCAGGAGGCAGAGCGTGATGCTGACCAGAAAGTATCGGGGGAAGAAGCGCGGCGCGACGAGCGCGGCCCGCTGAAACTCGATGAGCACGGTCAGGCCGGGCACGACGATGATTCCGGCCAGGAAGAACAGGAAGAGCCCGGGATCGATGCGTCGAATGGCCCGCAGCCCACCACCCACGACCAGCACCAGCGCGGCGATCGCGATCCAGAGCCACACGCCGCGGGGAGGCGTCCCGAGGGTCGCCCCCGCGGTCTCGGCGAGCACCGAGAGCAACGGTGCGGGCTCCCCGCCCGCCACGTGGAGGTGACGGATGAACACCAGGTACAACGCCGCGACGAACAGCAGGGGCACCGACTGGCTGCCCGCCAGCTCGGCCAGGGCCCCGAACTCGCCGCGCCGCTTCCGTGCTTCGTGGCCGGTCCAGACGAGGATCGCGCCATACGCGTGCACGAACGTGAGATGCGACAGGAACCCGAGCACGACCGCCGCCCAGAAGGTCGCGAGGGCGAGCCACGCGCGCGTGACGAGATAGCGGTCGTACGCGTCAATGGCCAGGAGGACGAAGAAGATCATCGGCGCATAGCCCCGCGCCTCTGAGGAGTACACGATCAACGGGTAGGAGCAGCCGGTCAGAATCGTGGCGACCATCGCGTGCGCGCGGCCGCGCCGCGACAGGATTCGGCCCGCCAGCGCCACTGACGCGATGCCGAACATCAAGGCGGGAACGCGGTAGACCACCCAGGTGGCGTGCCCGCCGAGCAGGTACAGGAACAGGCTGTTCAGCGGATGATTGTTGTCGATGTGCGCTCGCGTCAGGACATCGAGCGGAGACGCGACGAGCTGCTGCACCAGGAGCCACGACCACGCCTCGTCGAACCAGAAGTCCTGCACGATCCCGGGCACCCGGATCACGATCGCCAGGAGCAAGAACAGCCAGCACGCCACGAGCGGGAAGCGCACGCGACGTCTACTGCGCGGGCAGCACGCGATAGACGCGCACCCACGGAATCACTCCGGGCGGGTACCGGAACGGACCAAGGTCGACGAAGCCCTCTGGGTGGGCATCGGCCCATTCTTTCTCGATCGGGAACCCCGCGAGCTTCTCCGGACCCACGTCGAGACGGCCGTGGCGGTTTTCACGCGCGACAAACAGGAACTCGATCTGCCGCCGGCGAAGATTGGCGAGCCAGGACTCGAAGTCCGCCTCCGTGCGGTACCACTGCGGCCACGGATCCCGCGCCCGCGCCCCCGCAGGCCGAGCACGGTGATAGTCGTGGGGCAGCCAGTCCAGATGCGCATTGATGTTGACGTACTCGACCTCGTTCCGCAGGCCGATCCCGAGGAGGTAGTAGGGGAGGTTCGT
>Ga0134122_10002305_pt1 | contig 14006 bp, 9 predicted proteins | sample KB302_FD_96461 | JGI IMG/M metagenome (GOLD analysis project Ga0134122, IMG submission 96461) | Terrestrial soil microbial communities without Nitrogen fertilizer from Kellogg Biological Station, Michigan, USA - KB3-0-2 | ecosystem: Environmental > Terrestrial > Soil > Unclassified ... | reverse complement strand
TCTCCTTCAATACGGCCTCGATTTCCGCCTTTTTTTCTCCCGAAGCCGGCGCCGCAGTATTTTTTGAAGCTTGAGGCCGAAGCGTGCCGGGTTCGAGGCGGAACACTTCGCCCTCCGTCAGGATGACGCCGCGTTCGATCACATTCTGCAGTTCGCGAATATTGCCTGGCCACGAATACTGCTGCATCGAGTCGAGAGTCCGCTTGTCAATCTGGCGAATGCGTTTGCCCATGCGATTTGAGAGCCGGGAGATGAAGTAATCAACCAGAACCGGAATGTCATCCGCGCGATGGCGCAAGGCGGGGACCTCGACGGGGAAAACGCTCAGCCGATAAAACAGATCCATCCGAAATCTTCCCGCGGCAACTTCATCTTCAAGATCCCGGTTCGTCGCGGCGATGACGCGAACATCCGTATGAATGGTCTTGCTGCCTCCGACGCGTTCGAACTCCTTCTCTTGAAGAACTCTTAGAAGGGCGATCTGCATTTCGGGTGTCAGTTCACCTATCTCATCGAGGAAAATCGTTCCTCCATTCGCCGCTTCAAAGCGTCCGATCCGTTGCTGTAAAGCCCCGGTAAAGGAACCTTTTTCATGTCCGAACAGCTCGCTGGCGATCAGTTCCGCAGGCAGGGCCGCGCAATTCACCTTGACGAGCCCCCGGCTGGACCGCGGCGAAAGCCGGTGTATTGCGTGCGCAACAAGTTCCTTGCCGGTTCCGGTCTCTCCCGTGATCAGGACTGTTGTATCCGTTGCAGCAACCTTTTCGATGGCGGCGAGAACCTTCTGCAGAGAAGTGGAAGAGCCGACGATTTCTTCATAGATCGATCGCTGAACGATCTCGTCCTGAAGAATGTGATTCTCGATCTGCAGCTGCTCTTTGAGCGCCGTAATTTCTTCAAAGGCCAGGGCATTCGAAACTGCGATTGAAACAATCTCAGAAACGTCCTGCAGCAGCTGCACTTCGCTCTCGGAGTATTCCCGTTTCTCCGTCGACATGAAATCTACCGACCCCATCAGCTTCCCGTGCTTCACGAGTGGAAGGCTGATGAAGCTCCGAATGCCATGTTTCCGGAATTTGTTTACGCCGAACTGTGTCTGGACTTCCGTGTCGCCGCAAACGTAGGGCAGATGCGAGCTGGTCATCGTGCTGAGATGACTCTGGCTGATGGGATGCTTCGCTTCCGGTGGATCGAGCTTTAATTCCGATGCTCTCCGCGCAACAAGGCTGAGTGCAGATTCGCCCGCCCTCCGTTCCATCCCTTCAATATGAACCGAATGCAGCCGTGCATACTCTCCGTCGAGAACAACAACGCCGATCGCGTCAAAGCGGACCCGCGGCTTAAGCTCAGTAATCAGCGATTCCAGCACATCCGCTAATTCCAGATGCGTGCTCGCAGCCTTCGCCACGCTGAGTACCAGCTGCGCGCCTGTATCGATCGCAAGCCTGTCCTGCCCGGCCATCGTCATCCTCGAAGCGTAACACGGCTTGGCGCCAGAGCTGACGCCCGGCTGGCTAAACGACCGTAGTCTGAATATGAAGTCCCGATTTCAGCGTTCGATGCAGCGGACAACGTTCCGCAATTTCGAGCAGCCGTAGTTTTTGGGCTTCATCCAGATTGCCGCTCAGTTCGATTTCACGATCGATGCGGTCCACAAATCCCTCTTTCGTTTCACAGTCCGCGCAATCCTCGGCATGAATGCGAGAATGCTGCAAGCGGACCGTGATGCGCTGCAGATCCATTCCCTTGTTTTGCGCATACATCCGCAGGGTCATCGAGGTGCAGGCGCCAAGACTCGCAAGCAGAAGTTCATACGGAGATGGTCCCGTATCCGTTCCGAATGGCGCCGGTTCGTCCGCGCGCCACTGATGTTTGCCCGACACGATCTCCTGCGCAAGTCCACGTTCGCTTGAAACAACGACTGGAGGGGCTGCAGCCATGGCGAGACACCTCCTTTGCGGTTATCGATTTGTCTCCAGGTTACCGGGATCGTCGGCGGATGGTCCGTACACGCTTGGAACTTTTCCACCCATCGGCCGGATATACGTGGAAAGTTGTCCCCGGTGATGAACAGCGTCAAACAAGGCGAGCCACAACAATCCTCCGACCGTATCCTTGAGAAGGATTTCCTGTTCCCCGCGGATCATCCAGGCCTGGTGGCCCCAGGAGATGTCATCCAGATTGTGCAATTTCTCCGCAAGCGTGTAGTGGTGAAGTTCGTAGGCCGCAATCATTTCTTCCAGCCTGGCGGGACGATCGGCGGGGTGCCACCGCATGCCCGTGTTGTAAGAGCTTTTCTGGCTGGTACAAAGATCGATGCAACTCTGTTGAAGAGACACCAGCAGGGCCGCCATTTCTCCAGCAGAACGCGATCGGGCATGAGGCCGGTAAGCGAGTTGATCGGGCGGCAAGGCTCGGATGACGGCCAAAAATCCGGGAAATTCCTGTTCCCATCGCCGTATGAAAAATTCCCGGTTGCTTAGATCTTTTGCAGATAATGAAGTTGTCATGACGCATTCCCCTTCTGATTTTGACGGCGGATAGAACTCCAGTCTACCACCTGCAATTCTGGTTCGCGATCCCAGCCCGTCGACTTGCGCTGGGCGAAAAGCTCGCGCATGCTTACAGGCTGGAGGCAAAACCTGTGAATACTCCCGATCCGCAGCAGTCCCATCCCGATCACGTTTTCCCGACGCTGGCGCCGGCGCAGATCCTGCGAATCGCCGAGCATGGACGACGACGCCCGGTCACGGGTGGCGAAGTGCTGGTCGAAGTCGGGGACAAGGTCGTCCCGTTCTTTGTGGTCGTCAGCGGTGAACTCCAGGCGTTGCGGCCATCCGACGGCGCCGAATTGCTGATCGTGTCGCTTCAGCCCGGCCAGTTTTCTGGAGAGGGCACCATGATCACGGGCCGTCGGGCAATTACGCGGTTGCGCATGAGTGAGCCGGGCGAGGTGATTGAACTCAGTCGCGAACAGTTGCTTGCGCTCGTGCAGACCGACGCCGAGTTGAGCGAGATCCTCATGCGGGCGTTCATTCTCCGCCGCCTCGAGCTGATTGCCCGAGACCTTGGGGATGTCGTGGTGATTGGTTCGATGCATTGCTCCGGTACGCTGCGGATCCGGGAGTTTCTGACGCGCAATGGCCACCCGTTTCACTACATCGACCTTGATCGCGACCCGGACGCGCAGCTGCTGCTCGATCAGTTTCATATCAGCGTGGCTGATGTGCCCGTGCTGATCTGCCGCGGCGACGCCGTGCTGCGGAATCCCAGTAACCAGCAAATCGCCGAATGCCTCGGCTTCAACGACGCTATCGATCAGACGCACGTAAGCGATGTGGTGATCGTCGGTGCTGGACCGGCGGGGCTGGCGGCGGCCGTGTACGGCGCATCGGAAGGTCTCGATGTTCTCGTGCTCGAATCGAACTCGCCCGGAGGACAGGCTGGATCGAGTTCCAGAATCGAAAACTATCTCGGGTTTCCAACGGGCATTACAGGTCTGGAACTCACGGGGCGCGCGTATGCACAAGCCCAGAAGTTCGGCGCAAAAATAATGATCGCGAAAGGCGCAACCGGGCTCTCGTGCGACCGGCCGCCGTTTGCCGTGCGAATGGACGGCGAGACACGCGTCCCTGCACGCGCGGTGATCATTGCCACAGGCGCCGAGTACCGCAAACCGGCGATCGAAAATCTCTCACGGTTCGAAGGCGCCGGCGTGTACTACGGCGCGACTCCGATGGAAGCACAACTGTGTTTAAGCGAGGATGTCATCGTCGTCGGAGGTGGAAATTCCGCAGGTCAGGCCGCCGTGTTTCTTGCCCAGACGGCCAGGCATGTCACTGTGATGGTTCGCGGAGACGGCCTGGCAGAAAGTATGTCGCGTTACCTCATTCGCCGTATCGAAGATAACCCCGTGATCGTTGTGCGCACGCACGCGGAGATCGTCGCATTGGAAGGAAACACGCATCTTGAACGCGTCCAGATACGTGACAAACGGACTGGCGCGCTCGAGACAAACGAGGTCGAACATGTGTTCATGATGACCGGAGCCGTGCCAAACACCGGTTGGCTTGAGCGGTGTCTGGTGCTCGATGACAAAGGATTCATCAAGACCGGGCCGGAACTATCGCGTGACGAACTGACCGCAGCGGGGTGGTCTCTGGCACGGCCGCCTTATCTTCTCGAGACGAGCCGTCCCGGCGTCTTTGCAGTCGGCGATGTGCGCGGCGGCAACGTCAAGCGCGTCGCCTCCGCCGTTGGCGAGGGTTCCATTGCCATCGCCTTTGTCCATCAGGTCCTGCACCAGTAACGGCGCTGGAAGGCAGCTATCGTACAGGCTCAGGCGGCCGTTCCGGCAACAAGACGCCGCCACCGAAACTCGAATGTTCCGGGGAAGGGCCGCCTTTTGTCAGTTTCACAGCGCAGTACTTGAACTCCGGAATCTTCCCGAACGGATCCAGCACTGGGTTGGTCAGCATATTCGCCGCCGCCTCGTAAAAGCAGAAAGGGACAAAGACGACGCCACGGGGCGTCCCATCGTCGGCTCGTGCGTAGAGTGAAATTGCACCGCGGCGGGATTCGATAGTTAAGGTCCCACCAGGTTCGACATCGAGTGCCCCGAGATCGAGCGGGTGCACCGACGCCACCGGTTCCGGCTCAATCGAGTCCAGCGCCGAGGCGCGGCGCGTCATCGATCCGGTATGCCAATGTTCGAGCTGGCGGCCTGTGATCAGCACCATCGGATATTCCGCGTCCGGCCGTTCCGCCGCGTAGATGAGGTCGGCGGCAACAAATTTTCCCCTCCCCGACTCCGTGGGGAACTCTTCAATAAAGACCACAGGGTCTCCTGGGTCTCCTTCTTTTGCGCAGGGATAGGTGACGGATGACTCGCTCTCCAGGCGTTCCCAGGTGATGCCCGCGATGGAATCCATGCAAAGCCGCATTTCGTTGAAGACATCGCGGGGGTGGGAGTACTGCCAGTCCACGCCCACGCGGCGTGCCAGTTCGTTGAGAATCCAGAAGTCTTCCCTGGCGTCGCCGGGCGGTTCAATCGCCTTACGGCCCAATTGCACCATTCGATCGGTGTTCGTCACGGTGCCCACCTTTTCAGGCCAAGCCGTGGCGGCCAGCACCACGTCGGCCAGGTACGCCGTTTCCGTGAGGAAGATATCCTGCACGACCAGGTGATCGAGGGTCGCGAGCGCTTCGCGGGCATGATCGACGTCAGGATCAGACATCGCGGGGTTTTCACCCATCACAAACATGCCGCGAACCTCTCGTCTCTTCGCAGCATTTATGGTTTCAACAACGGTGAGGCCGGGATCCGGATCGAGCGTGGTGCCCCATAATTTTTCGAAGCGCTGCCGCGCCTTCGGCACACCCACGCGTTGATAATCGGGATAGAACATCGGGATCAACCCGGAGTCCGACGCGCCCTGTACATTGTTCTGTCCGCGCAGAGGATGCAATCCCGATCCGGGCTTGCCGATTTGTCCGGTCGAAAGCGCCAGTGCGATGAGGCAGCGCGCATTGTCCGTGCCATGGATATGCTGGGAGATGCCCATGCCCCAGAGAATCATCGACGCCTTTGATGTGGCGTAAATCCGGGTGACCTCACGAATTGTTTTGGCGTCGATACCACAAATTGGCGCCATTGCTTCCGGCGAGAACTTCTTGACGTTTTCCACCAGCGCGTCGTAGCCGGACGTGCGGTCCCGGATGAACGCCTCGTCCGCGAGGCCTTCCTCGACGATGACGTGAAGCATCGCGTTGAGAAGCGCCACATCCGTGTCGGGTTTGAATTGCAGATAATACGTGGCATGCCTGGCTAAATCGCTGCGGCGCGGGTCCGCCAGGATCAACTTGACTCCGGCCTTCGCGGCGTTCTTGATCCATGTCGCACCGACCGGATGATTCACGGTGGGATTGGCTCCGATCACGAACATCACTTCCGCGTTCGCCACGTCGCGCACCTGGTTTGAAACGGCACCGGAATTGATACCTTCCATCAGCGCGGCAACGCTCGACGCATGGCACAACCGGGTGCAGTGGTCCACGTTGTTCGAACCGAAGCCCGTGCGAACCAGTTTCTGGAAAAGATAGGCCTCTTCGTTCGTGCATTTGGCCGAGCCGAATCCGGCCAGGGAACGCTTGCCGTGGTTATCGCGGATTTCACGAAAACCCTTCGCCGCCACGTCCAATGCTTCTTCCCAGGTGGCCTCGCGGAAGATTTCCTGCCAATTGCCGGGATCGACCACAAAGGACTTATGCTTCGGTACGCCGGCCCTGCGGATCAGCGGCTTGGTGAGGCGATGCTTGTGCTGAACATAGTCGAATCCGTAGCGGCCCTTGACGCAAAGGCGACTCGAGTTCGCGGGGCCGTCTCTGCCCTCCACGTACAGGATGGTGTTGTTCTTAATGTTGTAAGTGAGCTGGCAACCGACACCGCAATACGGGCATACGGAATCCACCCGTTTATCGGGTGCGACCAGGGCATTATGAGCAGGCGTCAGCGCACCGGTCGGACATGCCTGCACACATTCACCACAAGCGACGCAGGTGGAGTCGCCCATTTGATCGTCCAGATCGAATACGATCTTCGACTGCCCCCCACGGAACGCGTAACCAATAACGTCATTCACCTGTTCTTCACGGCACGCACGCATGCAGCGATTGCACTGGATGCAGGCATCGAGGTGAACCGCCATCGCCGGATGCGAGAGATCTTCGACGGGCTGACGACGCGCTGCGAAACGCGGCTTGCCGATAGCTAGTTTTTTGGCCCACAGATCGAGTTCGGAATTGAGTGTGTAGGCAGTTTCAGGAACGTCCGACAGTAACAATTCGATCGACATCTTCTGGCTGGTTAAGGCTCGTGCGCTGTTCGAGGTGACGGTCATCCCTTCCGTGGGAAAGCGGCAGCAGGACGGCGCCAGGACGCGCTCACCCTTAATCTCCACCATGCAGGTGCGGCAGTTGCCGTCCGGCCTCATGCCTTCCATATAGCAGAGACGGGGGATCTCGATGCCGTGCTGGTCGGCGACCTCGATGATGGTCTGATTCGAACCGCAGACCACGGTCTCTCCATTCAGGGTGAAGGACACATTCTTCTGCTGCACTATTTCACTTCTTCCGGAAAATATTTCAATACTGTGAGCGCCGGATTGGGTGCGGCCTGACCCAGACCGCAAATCGACGCGTCCATCATCGCCTGGGAAAGCTCCTTCAGCAGGGGCCCATCCCACTGCCTCTCCTGCATCAATTGGAGCGCCTTCACCGTACCCACGCGGCATGGCGTGCATTGTCCGCAGGACTCTTCGGAAAAAAACTTCATCAGATTTCGCGCGGCCCCAGATGCCGTGTCCTGATTCGACAGTATAACGATCGCAGCCGATCCGATGAAGCAGCCGTACTCGTTCAGGGTGTCGAAGTCGAGCGGGATGTCCGCTTTCGACGCGGGTAAAATTCCACCCGACGCTCCGCCAGGCAGGTATCCATACAACTCATGTCCGTCAAGCATGCCGCCGCAAAATTCGTCGATCAGTTCGCGCAGCGTGATGCCGGCCGGTGCAAGATGGACGCCGGGCTTCTTGACGCGGCCGCTGACGGAGAATGAGCGCATCCCCTTGCGGCCGTTTCGGCCTTTTCCGGCGAACCACGCCGGGCCATTTTCAACGATGCTCCGCACCCAATGCAGCGTTTCCATGTTGTGCTCGAGCGTGGGTCGGCCGAACAGTCCAACCTGCGCCAGGTACGGCGGACGCAGCCGCGGTTCGCCGCGCTTGCCTTCAATGGATTCGATCATGGCGGACTCTTCACCGCAGATATACGCGCCGGCGCCGCGCCGGAGATAAATTGCCGGAATCGTGCACGGTGGATCCGCCTGCAGAGCTGCGATCTCGCGCTCCAGGATGGCGCGGCAGCCGTGATATTCGTCGCGGAGATAGATATAGATCGCGTCGATGCCCACCGCCCACGCGGCAATCAGCGCGCCTTCGAGAAACCGGTGCGGATCACGCTCCAGATAGTAGCGATCCTTGAACGTACCCGGCTCGCCTTCGTCGATGTTGATCGCCAGCAGCCGCGGCGCCGGCTCCGCCGCCACGAGTTTCCACTTCCGGCCTGCAGGAAAGCCGGCCCCTCCGAGGCCCCGCAGGCCGGAATCTTCCATGATGGCGATGACATCGGCCGGCTTCTTCTTTCCCGTGATGCAGTCAACTGCCAGCGCGTACCCTGCGGCTGCGCGGTATGCCGCGTAATCAATATGGCCGGGAGTGACCGAAGTATCCTCGCCCGGGTGGACCAGGCGGCCATTTTGAACGGCGTCCAGCACGCGTTCGCCGGTTGCGTGCGTAATGGGATTCTGACCGACGATTGCCACAGGCGCCGCTTCACACCGGCCGACACACGCGGCGTGCAGCACGCGCACGTCCGCGCCCAGAAGGCCCGGCAGTGTTGCAAGCAGCTTTCGGGATCCGGCGAGCTCGCACACAATGGAGTCGCAGACGCGCACCGTGATGGCGGGCGGCGAATCCTGACCTTCTTTGTCCACGTCGAAATGATGGTAGAACGTCGCGACTTCGTAGACCTCCGCCATCGCCATCTTCATTTCGGAAGCCAACGCCACCAGATGCCGCGCAGATAGACAACCATACCGGTCTTGAATCTTGTGCAGGTGCTCAATCAGCAGGTCCCGCCGCCGGGGGGCATCGCCAAGCAGAGCCAGGACTTCCTCCAGCGCTTTGGGATCGACGCGCCGGCCTTTCGGGGTTGAACGTACGCCGCCGCCCTTTCTCTTTTTCGGGACTATATCACTCATAGCTTTGCAGATCCGGGATCCCCGCCTAGATTAGGCGGGGTGGCTGCGGCACCAAAGGAAAGATGCGATAGCCACCTTGAAGCCGCAGACGGGGCGGTAGATAAAATACCAAAACAATTCTTAGGAACTTGATCTACCGCCCCGTCCGCTCCGCCTAATCCAGGCGGGGAGTTTGCCCGCATTGTTGAACCTTGACACATTTATCGATTTCCTTCACTCCACAGGACGGCGGCGGCCCCTGCTGCCAGCACGCCATGCTATCATCTTTGTTTAAAGGACTCCTCTCCGAAGATGTATGTTGAATTTCTAGCAGTTCCACGCCGGCTTACGGGTACTTCCCAAGTGGAGGTTCAGGCCGAATCGCTGGGACAATTGCTGACAACGTTGGCGGCGCAGTTTCCTTCCCTCGGTCAATTCATCACTTTGGACAGGCTCGACCCGGCGTTCATTGCCAGCTTAAACGGCGATCAGTTCGTGAGCGACCCTCGGACGGTGCTTGGCGAAAACGACCATGTGCTGATCCTTTCCGCGGACGCGGGCGGGTAAGAAACCAATGCCGTTCGGCTATCACGGCTCGTACCTTCGAATCGACCTCTCCTCTGGCGCTGCCGAACGTGTGCCGTTGGCGGATACGGTTTTGCGCCAATTCATCGGAGGCAGCGGGCTGGGTGTAAAGCTTCTGCTGGACGAAGGCGCGGCTCTGCTGGATCCGCTTTCGCCCGCTGCGCCCCTTGTTTTCGCATTCAGCCCTCTGGTGGGAAGTCCGCTTACGACTTCGGCGAAGTTTGCCGTTGTCAGCAAGAGTCCGCTGACCGAGCGCATCAACGACTCGCTTGCAAGCAGTGGCTTTGCCATTGCCGGGAAAGGCTGCGGCTGCGATGCCATGATGATCGTGGGGCGCGCCCCCGAGTTCTCCGTTCTCATCGTCGACGAGACCGGGGTCCGGCTCGAATCGGCGACGGAATATCGCGGCGCAACCTGTGGCGCAACGGAAGGGGGACTCAAGGCTCGCCTTGGCGCCCATTATCGAGTCGCGTCGATTGGACCGGCAGCGGAAAACAATGTTCGGTATTCCACCATCTCGCACGATGGCCGCCATGCCGGCCGCGGCGGCAGCGGGGCGGTGCTGGGCGCAAAAAACATCAAGGCGATCGCCATCTCCGGAACGCAGCGCACCGATTGGGCACACCCCGGTGAGTTGACGGCACTGAGCAAGGCTCTTTCGAAAAAGTCCTTCGGTCCGGCAACGGCAAAATACCGCGAGCTTGGCACTGCGACAAATTTGCTCACCTTTAATCGTTTCGGGACGCTGCCGACACGCAATTTTCAAAGCGGCACATTCGAGGAAGCCGTCAACCTCTCCCCCGAGCAGCTGGGGGCGGTGCGGTCGAAGACTCGAAAGAGCTGCATGGCATGCACCATTGGCTGCGAGCACATCTACTCGAACGGCGACAGCAGTGTGCGCGTGGAGTATGAAAGCCTGTTTGCCCTCGGCTCATTGTGCGGGATAGGCGACGCCGACGCGGTGCTCCGAGCGTCTCAGCGATGCGATGAGCTCGGCATCGATACCATCAGCACCGGCGGCACGATCGCGTTCGCGATGGAGTGCGTCGAGCGCGGCTGGCTCGATGAGCCATGGCTGAAGTTTGGCAGTAGCGCTGCACTGTTACGCGCGATCGAAATGATTGGCGCACGCGAGGGTCTCGGAAACTTGTTGGCGGAGGGCAGCCGCCGCGCCGCGCTCGCGATTGGCCACAACAGCATTGCGATTGCCCCGCAGGTGAAGGGGCTCGAGATTCCCGGCTACGAACCCAGAGCGCTGCAGACCATGGCGCTGGGGTTCGCCGTGGGTGCACGCGGGGCAGATCACAACCGCAGCGGCGCATACGAAGTCGACTTTTCGGATAAGGTCGACCGCCGCCACGTAACTCTGGATGCGGTCCGCCATGCCATCGAGACAGAGGACAAGGCGGCGCTGATGGACTCTTTGATCGTCTGCAAATTCCTGCGCGGAGTATTCGAGGATTTTCATGCAGAAACCGCGGAGATGCTCCACTACGTCACCGGCTGGGACGTCACCGCCGATGAACTGCGCCAGACCGCCAGACGCATCGTCGCTGCCAAGCGCCAGTTCAACCTTCTTGCCGGTTGGACGCAAACTGAAGACACGCTGCCCGAGCGATTTCTCAACACGCCGTTATCCAGCGACCCGGAAGCCGTCCTGAGTCACCAGCGTCTCGATGAACTCGTGACCGAATACCACCGCCAGCGCGGCTGGTAGCTGCACGGCTCCCCTCCTGGAACAGGAGGGGAGCTTCCCTTGCTTGCAATTCATTCACACTTTCGATGAGGACAAGCCGGCCTCGGAAAGCGCGGCCAGGTAGTCTTCCCGGGTATTCAGGTTCCGAAGAGTGCGAAGCTGCGGATCCACCGAGACCATTTCTTCCGGCCGCACGCGGCGGGTCGGCACCGAGTCGAATAAAAACACGGGCCGCAATCGATGGGCTGCAAGCAACGATTCGATGTGCGGCAGTGTGCTGCGCCGATAGACCGCCGATAATGGGTGTGGGAACCCATCGATTTCCATGACCGCAATGTCATGATCGCCCAGCAGCGCAATCATGCGCTCCACGAAGCGGGGCTCCAGCAGCGGCACATCGCAACTGGTGACGTACGCAATGTTGACGGAATCCGGCAGCGCACTCAGCCCGGCGCGCAATCCCTCGAGTGGCCCCTGCTGTTCGCGTTCATCGCGAGTGACTATGACACCTTCCGGCAATTCGGGAAGCAACTGGTCGCGCGCCGCGACGACGATGATTGGGGAAACAACCGGTTCGAGCAGGCGCACCACGCGCTGCAGCATGGTTTCGGGACCAAAAGACAGAGTGGCTTTGGGAACCCCCATCCGCGTGGACTTGCCGCCGCATAAAACGATGCCGCCTGCAGTCATGGTTTCATTCCCAGGCGGGCAAGCGCTTCGCGTGTGGATGCTTGCTGCAGCAGAGTCTTGAAGGCGATCACACCGCGCCGACTGGCGCTAAGGCGCGGCACGATGAAGTCATATTGTTCCGCCTGCACAGGCAGGAATCCGAGACCGGCGCTGCGGGCGATCGTGTCCAGCGTCATTCCCCAGTCGGCGCGCCCTTGCACCACTGCGGCAGCCACCGCATTGTGATTCCGCGGCTGGATTGCATAACCGGGCGGTTTGGCTCCACCAAGCAGGCGGTCCATCAGCACCCGCGTCCCGCTCCCCTTGTTGCGATTGACCATCATGCAGGTGGGATCATCCACAATCGCCGCGATGGCCTCGTGCGCCGTCCGGTTTGCGAAACGTTCGTCGGCGGGACGAAAGACGATGCCCTGAAGACGGCCATATCCGGGCACAAGCTCAAGCTCTGGTACCAGGAAGGGCCGATTGTATTCGTTGGTCTGTGGATCCAGCAGATGGACGCCCGCGACATCGCATTCTCCCCGCTTGGCGGCATCCAGTCCGGCCGTGCTGCCCACGGCGAGAAACTTCGAGCGCACCCCCTGACGCTGAAGTTCGCCCAGCAGGTAATCCAGAGCGATGCAGTGGCTGCCGATCACCACCAGATCGGCCAACTGAAGTTCGCGGCCCAAAAGCTGAACGTTTAGGATCGTCCCGGCTTGAACGATTTCGTCATGCCGGCCTATGGTGGCGAAGCCGTCGGCACGGCTGAACGTCGTGACGCTGCCGGAACCTTGTCCCATCGGATACGCCGCAAGCGACGTTCCGGTTCCGTTATCTGCCGTCTCAACGAGTCCCACCAGGACGTATTCCGTGCGGCCAATTTCACTATTCAACTTCACGGCAAGTTTGGCGGGCACGATCGTTCGTTCTTCTGCGCCGCGCCCCGCCAGCAAGCGGATCACTGGTGCTACGAACTCGTGAAAGGTGAAGATCGCTGAGGTTGGAAAACCCGGAAGTACGACCACCGCACGGCCGCCTGTCGCCGCGAGACAGATGGGTTTGCCAGGTTTCAATGCCACGCCGTGGGCGACAATGCCTGGATCATCGAGTTCGGCGACGACGCGATAAGAAACGTCTCCTTCACCTTTGCTCGTTCCCCCTGAGAGAAGCACGATGTCCGCGAACTCGAGGGCACGACGAAGTGCAGCACGCAAGGCGGCAGTGTCGTCATGAATGATTCCTAATCGTCTTGGCTCACCGCCGAGCTCCCGCACCGCGTCGCTGATGATCTGGCTGTTGGAATCGTAGACCTTGGCCGGTCCCATCGGTTCGCCCGGAGCAATGATCTCATCGCCGGTGGAAAGGATCGCGACGATCGGTAGTCTCCAGACATTCACACGTGAAATACCGATTGCGGCCAGCACTCCCGTGTCGCGACTGGTGAGCAGACGGCCTCGGCGAAGGACGGTCTCGCCGGCTGTGATGTCGGTTCCGGCAAACGACACACCGCTGCCTGGTGTGACAGCCCGGGCAATCCGGAGTTCCGCTCCGCGTGCCTCGGCGTACTCCATCATCACCACAGCATCGGCGCCACGGGGCACCATGCCGCCGGTCGCAATCGCCACCGCTTTGCCGGAATGAAGGACTGTGGTTGGAACGATTCCGGTATGAATGTGTTCGTCCGCCAAGACTACAATGCGCGGGACTTCCTCGGATGCAGCGAAAGTATCTTCCGCGACGACGGCGAAACCATCGACATTCGAACGATCAAACGATGGCACGTCGACGGGGGATACCACGTGAGCTGCCAGTACCCGGCCGAGTGCGGCATCCAACGGAACCTGTTCAATGCCGCGTGGCTTGAGATCCAGCGCCGCACGAAAGCGCCGTTCCGCTTCATCACGATCCAGAACCTGAAGAAATTGTTCCTGCTCAGCCATAAAGCCACACGTCCACGTCCGTACCTGCGGCGAAGCCCTCGCTGTCATCGCCAATGACCACAAACCCATCCGCGCGCGTGGTCGATGACAGAAGCGATGCTCCTGCTACGGCAAGCGGCTCGACGATTCCGTCCGCCATTTTGACCCTGGCATAGTCGAGGCGGCCAATCGGTGAACTGATCTTGCGGCTCAATCGGCCGCGCATGGTGCGATACGGCCATTGCTTGCTGAGCCCACCCAGTGCCCGGATTGCACGGCCTGCGAAGAAATCGTAGGCGCACAGGCTTGAGACGGGGTTGCCCGGAAGCAGGAATAC
>Ga0134122_10002304_pt1 | contig 14007 bp, 9 predicted proteins | sample KB302_FD_96461 | JGI IMG/M metagenome (GOLD analysis project Ga0134122, IMG submission 96461) | Terrestrial soil microbial communities without Nitrogen fertilizer from Kellogg Biological Station, Michigan, USA - KB3-0-2 | ecosystem: Environmental > Terrestrial > Soil > Unclassified ... | reverse complement strand
TTCTCCCTCCTCTCCCCCCGGGAGAGGAGGGCCGGGGTGGTGAGGGCTTCGGAGGGCACGCCGCCGCGATTCAGGCTTTATCCGGCCACATCTCCACCTCTCCCGCCTCGACGGTGACCATCGTGCCGGCCTCGCCGTGCGCGATGCGGACGAGATCGGCGAGCGCGCCGATGGCGGCGGGCTTGCCGGTGCGCTCGGCGAACTCGCTCGCCGCCTCCACTTTCGGTCCCATCGAGCCGCCGGCGAAGGGGTAGGCGGCGAGCGCCTGCGGCGAGGCGCGGCGGATGGCCCGCTGCGTGGGCTTGCCCCAGTCGAGGTAGACGGCGCCGGCGTCCGTCGCCATGATGAAGAGATCGGCCTCCAGCTCACGCGCCAGCAGGGCGCTCGCCCGGTCCTTGTCCACCACGCACTCCGCGCCGTGCAGCTTGCGGCCGGGCGCGTACATCGTCGGAATGCCGCCGCCGCCGGCGCAGATGACGATGCAGCCTTTTTCGAGCAGCCAGCGGACGGGCCGGATCTGGAAGATCCGCTTCGGCTTCGGCGACGCCACGGCGCGCCGAAAACCGCCGCCGTCCGGAATCATGGTCCAGCCCTTCTCGGCGCTCAGCCGGCTGGCTTCTTCCTCGGGATAGACGGGACCGATGGGCTTGCTGGGGTGCTGGAAAGCCGGATCGTCCGGATCGACCTCGACCATCGAGAGGATGGTGGCGAACGGCTGCTCGAAGGGCAGGATGTTGCCGAGCTCCTGCTCGATCATGTAGCCGATCATTCCCTCCGTCTGAGCGCCCAGCACGTCGAGGGGATAGGCCCCCACGAGGTCGTAGGCCGCGCTCTGCAGCGCCAGCAGCCCCACTTGAGGGCCGTTGCCGTGCGAGATGACGAGCTGGTGCTCGCCGGCGAGCGGCGCCAGCGCCTCGGCCGCGATGCGGACGTTGCGCCGCTGGTTCTCGGCGGTCATCTCCTCGCCGCGGCGCAGCAGGGCGTTGCCGCCCAGGGCTACCAGGATCCGCATCGGCAGAATCTCCTCATAGAGAGGCCCGGCGAGCCCGATCTTGCGCCGGGAAAGGGCGAAGTCTACTCTAGCTCCGCATCCTGCCCTCGAAGGGCCGGGGACGCCTCAGGCGTCCAGCCGGACCGCAGGAAGATTCCATCCCCCCTCTCTCCTCGGGGTGAGAGGGGCCGGGGGAGTGAGGGCCGGTCCGTGCTACCATCGCACTCCTCAACCAAAGACGTTCATGCCTGCGCTGCACGGAGGAATGCCATGGCGAGGAATCCGTTCGTCCGCTGCCGTGCCCAATGGCTCGGGATCTGCCTGCTTGCGCTGCTCGGCGCCCGGCCTCTCGTGGCGCAGCTCGAGCCCGCGCCGGAAGCCGGGGGAGGCGGACCGGCCGCCGAGCCGGCCTCGCCGGCAACGCCCGATGGCCAGGCTCCGGCCGCGATCCCGCAGGTGGTCGAGGCCTTGTCGAACGACAGCGGCTACCGCAAACGGGCCGCTCTGGGCGACGGCCTCAGCGTCATGTTGAAGGGCCTGAAGCCGGAGACGCTGGAGACGCTCAACCATGGCTGCGAGAGCCTGATCCTCTTCCTCAACGAGATCCCGACCAAGGGGGTGCCGCCGGACTCCTGCAGCCTCGCCACCGGCGAGGTCCACTTCACCCTCGACCGCACGGACGATTCGGACAAGGCCTGGCACATCCTGCTGGAGGAGCCCATTGCCTTCCGCAAAATCATCTCGGTGAGCGTCGGTCCGGAAGGTGGCCTCTCTTTCCCCACCAAAGTCGACGACTTCGAGCTCGTGGTCCTGCCGGAGGGCAAGTTCTACGCCTACTTCGTGGGTCTGGCCATCTTCCTCCTGCTGCTCTTGCGGCTCTCCATGCGCACCCCGCTGCTGCGCGACAGCGCCGTGAAGGCGCCGCAGGGCAAGCTGCCTCCCTATAGCCTGTCGCGCTTCCAGATGGCGTTCTGGTCGTTCCTCGTCATCGCGGCTTATGTCTTCATCTGGATGATCACCAGGGAGCTCGACACCATCACCGGCTCGGTGCTGGCACTGCTCGGCATCGGCTCCGCTACGGCCCTCGGCGCCAACCTCATCGACTCCGGCAAGACGACCACCGCCACAGCGACCGCCGGCGAGCCGGCTCAGCCGGCAGCCGCGCCGCCACCCAAGAGCCAAGCCTCGAGCGGCTTCCTGCAGGACGTCCTCTCCGATGGCAACGGCATCAGCCTCTATCGCTTTCAGCTCTTCGCCTGGACGCTGGTGCTGGGAGTGATCTTCCTCACCTCGGTCTATCATGGCCTGCAGATGCCGCAGTTCAATCCCACGCTTCTCGGCCTGATGGGCATCAGCTCCGGAACCTACCTCGGCTTCAAGGTGCCGGAGAAACCGGCCGGGAACGGAGCGACGCCCTGAGCCACCGCCGCGAGGCTCGATATCCTCTGCCGGTGCCGCCGAAGTCCCCTCCTCCCCTGATCCCCGCCGCCACGGCCCGGCGCCTGCTGCTGGGCGCGCAGGGACTCCTGGACGATCCGCGCCGGAAGGCCGCTCCGGACGTCCTCTACGCGCTGATCGAGCGCATGGGCTTCGTCCAGATCGACTCGATCAACATCGTCGAGCGCGCCCATCACCTGACGCTCGCCGCGCGGCTCCAAGGCTACCGGCCGGCGATGCTGGAGCGGCTGCTGGAGCGGGAGCGGCGGCTCTTCGAGCACTGGACGCACGACGCCTCCGCCATCCCGACAATCTGGTATCCCTGGTGGAAGCCGCGCTTCGAGCGCTATCGCCGGAGGGTGCTCGAGCATCCCTGGTGGCTGACGAGGGTAGGCCCGAAGCCGCTCGAGACGTTCGACCACGTTCTCGACCGGGTGGCGCGGGAAGGGCCGCTGATGGCCAAGGACTTCGAGGACGAGCGCCCGGCCGGCACCGACAAGACCTGGTGGGGGTGGAAACCGCAGAAGGCGGCCCTCGAGTACCTCTGGCGCACCGGCGAGCTCGCCGTCGCGAGGCGGATCAACTTTCACAAGGTCTACGATCTCGCCTCACGCGTCTTCCCCGCCGGCCACGCCGCGCCGCGGCCGGCCGACGAGGAGCACCTCGACTGGGCCTGCCGCTCGGCTCTGGAGCGGCTCGGCACGGCGACGGCGAGCGAGATCGCCGGCTTCTGGCACGCAGTGCCGCTGGCGGAGACCCGCGCCTGGTGCGAGCGCGCCGCCGCGGCCGGCGAGATCGCCGTCCTCCGCATCGAGCCGGCCGACGGCTCGCGGCCGTGGGAGGCCTACGCGATGCCCGGCTGGCAGGCCAGCGCCGCCGCCCTGCCGCCGGCGCCGCCGCGCATCCGCCTGCTCTCCCCGTTCGACCCCATCCTTCGCGACCGGCGGCGCACGCAGCGGCTCTTCGGCTTCGACTACCGCTTCGAGGCCTTCGTGCCGGAGGCCCAGCGCCAGCACGGCTACTACGTGCTGCCGATTCTCGAAGGCGAGCGCCTGGTGGGAAGGCTGGACCCCAAGCTGCACCGCGACCGCGGCCTGCTGGAGATCCGGGCTTTGTGGTGGGAGCCCGGAGTGCGGGAGAGCAAAGGGCGCCGGAGCGCCTTGGAGGCGGCCCTCGAACGGCTGGCGCGGCTGGTGGGGGCCGAGAGGTGGACTATCGCCCCAGCCGCTCCAGCGCCCGCTGCATGAGGAGGTCCTGGCTGGACCGCGGCTCCTCGCCCGGCGCTGCCCGGCGCTGCACGTACGAGCCGTCGGCCTGCATGTCCCAGGCCTTCACGTTGTCGGCGAGCTGGAGGTCGAGGATGGCCTGGACCTCCTCCTGGAGCCGCGGCGACTCGATCGGCACCGCCGCCTCGACGCGGGCGTCGAGGTTGCGCGCCATCCAGTCGGCCGAGCCGATGTAGTACTCGGGAGCGCCGGCGTTGGCGAAGTGGAAGATGCGGGAGTGCTCCAGCAGGCGCCCGACGATGCTGATCACCCGGATGGTCTCGCTGCGCCCGGGCAGCCCCGGCCGCAGGCGGCAGATGCCGCGCACGATCAGGTCGATCTCTACGCCCGCCGCGGAGGCGTCGTAGAGGGCGTCGATGATCTGCCGGTCGTCCAGGGCGTTCATCTTGGCGATGATGCGCCCGCCGCGCCCGGCCTGCTGGTGCTCGACCTCGCGGGCGATCAGCTCCAGGAAGCGCTGGCGCATGCTGATCGGGGCCACCAGCAGCTTCTTGAACCGCGGCTGGTGGACGCAGCCGGTCAGCATGTTGAAGAGCTGCGCCACGTCCTGGGCGAGGTCCTCGTCGCAGGTGAAGAGGCCGAGGTCGGTGTACAGCTTCGCCGTCTCGGGGTTGTAGTTGCCGGTGGCGATGTGGACGTAGCAGCGCAGGGCGTCCTTCTCCTGGCGGACGACCAGGGCGATCTTGGCGTGGGTCTTCAGGCCCACCAGGCCATAACAGACGTGAGCGCCCACATTCTCCAGCGCCTCGGCCCACTCGATGTTGGCCGCCTCGTCGAAGCGCGCCTTGATCTCCACGGTCACCGCGATCTGCGTGCGGTTCTCCGCCGCCCGGATCAGCGCCTGCATGTTCGGCGAACCGGCCGAGGTGCGGTAGAGGGTCTGCTTGATGGCCAGCACCGCCGGGTCATCCGCCGCGGCTTCGATGAAGCGCTGCACGCTGGTGGCGAAGGAGTCGTAGGGATGATGGACGAGGATGTCGCCGGCGGCGATGGCGCCGAAGACTCCCGGGTCGGCGAATTCCTCCGCCTCGAGATGGAAGCGTGGATGGGTGATCGGAGCCCAAGGGCGGTACTTCAGCGACGGCAGCGGCAGCGCGCCGGCGAGCGACATCAGGTCCTTGAGGGCGAGCAACCCGTCCACCTCGAAGATCTCCTGCTCGGTGACCTCGAGCTCCTCGGCCAGCAGCTCGAGCATCCAGCGGGGCGTGCCTTTGGCGATCTCCAGCCGCACGATGGTGGCGAAGCGCCGCTCCCGCAGCTCCTCCTGGATGATCTCCAGCAGGTCCTCGGCCGTCTCCTCGTTGCGCTGCATGTCGGCGTTGCGGGTCACCCGGAAAGGGCAGGAGGCCACGATCTCCATGCCGGCGAAAAGCTGATCGAGGTTATGGGTGATGACCTCTTCCAGCGGCACGAAGCGCAGGGTCTTGGGAATCGCGATCCAGCGCGGCAGGAGGTGGGGAGCCTTGACCCTGGCGAAACGCGGCTCCTGGTCACCCGGGGCCTTCACGCCCACGGCCAGCGACAGGCTGACGTTGGAGATGAACGGGAACGGATGGGCGGGATCGACCGCCAGCGGCGTCAGCACCGGGAACATCCGGCGCTGGAACTCCTCGCAGAGGTGGCGGCGCTCGCTGGCGCGGAGCTCTTCCCAAGTGCAGATCTCCAGCCCGTGCTGGCGCAGCGCCGGCAGGATCTCGCCATCGAGCAGCCGGCGCTGGCGGGTCACCAGGGGCCGCACCGCGGCGTTGATGTCCGCGAGCTGCTGGCGCGGCGTCGGCCCGCCGTCGGGACCGATCTCGCGCACGTTGCTGGCGAGCTGCTGCTTCAGGCCGCCCACCCGTTTCATGAAGAACTCGTCGAGATTGGAATCGAAGATGGAGATGAACTTCAGCCGCTCGAGCAGCGGGTTCTCCGGGTCTTCCGCCTCGTGCAGGACCCGCGCGTTGAACTCCAGCCACGAGAGCTCCCAGTTGAGCAGGGGTGCGCTCTCCGCGGCGGCGGGTCTTTCCATCGTTTCGACTCGGTTCGGCTCGGACACGGGATCTCGACCTCCAGCGCCGGCAAGGGAGCCGGCGCCGCAAAAACACGGAAAATCTTGTCACACTCGCGACGGAGTCTCCATGGCCGTAGTGTGACAATCGCTCCCGGCTCCAAAAATCTCTTTTCTCATCGCTATTTCCGCTGATCGTTACGCCTCTGCTACGGCTTCGTCACGTCCGCCCTTTACGCTGTGCTTCCGACGTCAACACCTACCGCTGACCCTGAGGGAGGAGGCAACGTCGATGACCGCCAGAGCCGATCTGCACGTCCACAGCAAGCACTCGAACCAGCCGAGCGAGTGGTTCCTGCGCCAGCTCCGGGCCCCCGAGAGCTACACCGAGCCGCTCGAGATCTACCGCCTCTGCCGCGAGCGCGGCATGGACTTCGTGACCGTCAGCGATCACGACTCGATCGACGGCGCCCTGGAGATCGCCCATCTCCCGGGCACCTTTCTCTCCTGCGAGGTGACGGTCGAGTTCCCGGAGGACGGCTGTGAGATCCATTGCCTGGCGACCGGCATCACCGAGGAGGAGCATCGGGAGATCCAGCGGCTGCGGCGCAACGTCTACGAGCTGCGCGGCTACTTCCACGAGCGCGGCATCCTGTGCTCGGTCGCCCACCCGCTCTTCCGCGTCAACGACCGCCTCACCCTCGACCACGTCGAAAAGCTGCTCGTCCTCTTCAACCGCTTCGAGGGCCTCAACGGCATTCACGAGCGGCGGTCGAACGACCTGGTGCGACGGATCTTCGGCTCGCTGACGCGCGGGGTGATCGAGAGCTTGGCCGAACGCCACCGTCTGGAGCCCCTCGACCCCACGCCCTGGCTCAAGACCTTCACCGGCGGCAGCGACGACCACGGCGGCTTCTACCTCGCCACCACCTTCACCCGCACGCCCCCCGCCGCGAGCGTCGAGGAATACCTGGACCACCTGCGCGAGGGCCGGCACGAGCCGGGCGGCGAGACCGGCTCCAGCCTGCGGCTGGTGCAAAGCCTTTACGGCATCGCCTGGGAGTACTACCGCCGGCAGTTCCCCGCCCTGCTCGGCAACCGCAAAGACCCCTTCGCCGAGCTGCTGCGCGGCCTGGCCCGCGGCGAGGCCGAGCGGGAGACCGAGCGCGGCGGGCTGCGCGAGCGGCTGGCCCAGGTGGTGCCCTTCCCCGGCGCGCGCCGCTCCGCCGTCCGCCCCGCCACGAGCGAGCCGGCCGACCGCGCGACGTTTACGGCAGCCGGCCGCGCGCACCGGGAGTCTCTCTCCTCTCTCACCGGTGACTTCCTCCGCCAGCTCCGGCGCGGGCGGGTGGCCGAGAGCCTGTCGGCGGTCTCCCATCTGGCGCCGCTCGCGCTCTCGATAGCCCCTTATCTGGTGGCTTTGCACGCCCAGCACAAGGATGCCGATCTCCTGGAGATCGCTGCGCTGCGCTTTCTCGGCAAGGGCCTGCAGGGAGACCGACCGGGAAGGACGGCCTGGTTCGTCGACGCGCCGGCCGGTGCCGATGGCGCCGGCGAGACCGGCCGCGCCCTCCTCAGCCTCGCGCGGGAACGCGGCAGCGAGCTGGTGGCGCTGATCTGCGGCGGCGGAGCGGAACCCATCGGCCTGCCGGTGCGGAGCTTCAAACCGCTCCTCCAGGTGCCGCTCCCCGGCTGGGAGCCGCAGACGCTCGCCGTGCCGCCGCTCCTGGAGATGCTGGACCTCTGCGAGCGGGAGCGCTACTCCGAGATCCTCGTCAGCTCCCCCGGTCCGATCGGCCTGGCGGGAATCGCCGCCGGCAGGCTGCTCGGCATCCGGCTGACCGGGCTCTGCCTCGCCGATTTCCCTCTCCAGGTCCGCCGTCTCGCCGGCAGTCCGGCCCTGGAGGAGCTCGCCTGGATCTACCTGCGCTGGTTCTTCGGCCAGGTGGACCGCGTCTATGTCGCCAGTCTCCGCGAGCGCGAGCTGCTCGCCGAGCGCGGCTTCGACCGCGCCCGCCTCGAGCTCCTGCCACCGGCCCGGAAGATCGAGGTCTTCGAGCCGCTGGAGGCGATGGATTCCGCGGCGCTGGCTCTAGAATCCGTGGTGTGAAACCGCCGGCCGTGGTCGTACAGCCTCTCACCTTGCCTGGAAACGGCGGGCCGCCTCGCACGGCCGGCTCCTCCCGCGAGCGCCTGGCGGCGCTCGACATCGGCTCGAACTCCATCCACATGGTGGTGGCGGAGACCGAGCCCAACGGCGGTTACCGCGTGCTGGGCCGCGAGCGCGAAATGGTGCGCCTGGGCAAGACCGGCCTCGGCGAAGGAGCGCTCTCCGAGGCGGCGATGCTCGACGGCCTCGAGGCCATCGCCAAGATGACCACGATCGCCCGCCTCAAGGGAGCCGAGCGGGTGGTGGCCGTGGCCACCAGCGCCGTGCGCGAGGCCGCCAACGGCGGGGACTTCCTGGACCGCGTCAAGGCCCTGAACGGCCTCGACGTGCAGCTCCTCAGCGGCGAGCTGGAGGGGCGGCTCATTCACCGTGCCGTGCGCGAGGTGGTGGACCTGGGACCGGGGACCGGCGCCATCGTCGACGTCGGCGGCGGCAGCACGGAGTGGATCGTCACCTCGGCCGGCGAGGTCGAGCGGGTGGTGAGCCTGTCCCTGGGCTCGCTGCGCGGCGCGGCGGATCTCAAAGGCGATCCACCCGGCGCGGCGTCCATCGACCGGCTGCGCCGGCGGATCGGGAAGCGCCTCGGCGAGACGGTTCCCCGCGGTCCGGTGGAGCGGCTGGTGGCCACCTCGGGCACCGCCGTCTGCTGCGCGGACCTCGTCGACTACTTCGCCGGCCGTCCCTGGAAGGAGCTCTCCGGCGTGCTGCGCGAAGTGCGGACCAAGGACCTGACCCAACTCGCGGAACGCTTGCGCCCGCTCAAGCGCCGCCAGATCGCCGACCTGCCGCCGGTGGGCCTGCCGCGCTCGGAGAGCTTGCTCTCCGGGGTGCTCCTCCTTCAGGAGCTGGTCGCCCACGCCGGCGTGGACCGCTTTCAGGTCTGTGACCGGGCGCTCCGCGAGGGGCTGGTGCTGGAAGCGCTCGGCCAGCCGGTCCCCGTCGCGGCCGAGCCCCGGGACCTGCGGCGCCGCCAGGTGCTCCAGCTCGCCGAGCGGGCGGAGAGCGTCTACCGGCACAACCAGCAGACCGCCCGCCTCGCCGTCCGCCTGTTCGACCTCACGGCCTCCCTCCATGGTCTGGGCGCTCGCGAACAGGAGTGGCTGGAGTACGCCGCTCTGCTCCACGACATCGGTTACTCCATCCACTACCGCGGCCACCACAAGCACGCCTATTACCTGATCGCCAACGCCGGCCTCGACGCCTTCCACCAGCGCGAGATCGAGATCATCGCTCACGTCGCCCGCTATCACCGTGGCGCGGCGCCCAAGGCGAGCCATCCGACGCTCGCGGTGCTCAAGCCATGGCAGCAGCGGACCATCGGCAAGCTCGCCGCCCTGCTGCGCGTCGCCGACGCCCTGGACTACACCCACGCTTCGCGGGTGGAAGAAATCTACTGCGCCATCCGCGGCCACAAGGTCACCCTCGAGGTGCTCTCGCGCTACGCCGTGGACCTGGAGCTGGAAGCCGCCCGCGAGCACGGCCGCTTCTTCCAGAAGGTCTTCGGCGGCTCCCTCCGCCTGCGCCAGGGGCTGGAGGCGGCGGAGCTCTGAAGGCGCTCTTTTTTACATCTGGTGAGAAGAGCCTGTCACCTGCCGGGTGGGCCACCTACCCCCTCGCAGAGGCTAAACTTCGCTGTCACAGCGATTTAACACAGCTCTCACCCGGGTTTCACACACGCTTTCTGTGGAAAACCCTTGACTCTCTTGAGACCGTCCCCGGCCGAGAGGCATAACTGAGGCAGAAATGTAGTGTTTGCAAGCATTTAGAGCGATTGCACACCTCTTTGGTCAAAGCGTGGAAAAGCCCGGAGAATCGGCCTCCCGCATCGATTTGCGGCCGCTTTTCCACAGGGTTTTCCGCATTCTCTGTGGAAGACTCCGTGGTAGCCTTCCTCCACATGGCACGCGAACGAATTCTGCTCATCGAGGACGAGCCCGATATCGCCGAGGTCCTCCAATACAACCTCGAGAAGGAGGGTTTCGTGGTGGAGTCCGCGCGCCGTGGCGACAGCGGCCTCGAAGCGATTCACCGCGAGGCTCCCGACCTGGTCGTGCTCGATCTGATGCTGCCCGGCATCGACGGGCTCGAGCTGACCCGGATGCTCAAGCGGGACTCCGTCACCTCCCGGCTCCCCATTGTGATGCTCACCGCCCGCGGCGAGGAGGTGGACCGCATCGTGGGCCTGGAGCTCGGCGCGGACGACTACATCAGCAAGCCTTTCAGCCCGCGTGAAGTCGTGCTGCGGGTCAAGGCGGTGCTGCGGCGGCTGCAGCACGAGGAAAGCGCGAACGACCGGCTCGAAGTCGGTGACATCCAGCTCGACGTCTCCGGCCATCAGCTTCGGGTGCGCGGCAAGGAGACGCCGCTGACGGCCACTGAGTTCCGGCTGCTCCGCCTGCTCATGGAGCGGGGCGGCCGGGTGCAGACGCGGGGGCAGCTCCTCTCGGACGTCTGGGGTTACGCCGAGGACATCGACAGCCGGACGGTGGATACCCACATCCGGCGTCTGCGCCGCAAGCTCGGGCCCGAGGCCGACCGTATCGAGACGGTGATCGGGGTTGGCTACCGGCTGAGGCCCTGATCCGCGGTGCGCCTTCCGGGTCTGCCGCCCAAGCTGCGACTCGCCCCCCTGTGGCCGGCGCTCGCCGCCGTGGTCACCGCCACCGCTTTGCTCGCGTCGCTGCTGCCGAGCCTGCTGGAACGCACCGCCTCCGTCCAGCTTTTCGACATGCTGGACCTGCTGGCCCCCATCGCCCGGGAGCGGCTGGCCGCTCCCGGCGTCGATCTCCAGACCTGGGCGCGGCGGCTCGCGGCGGACAGCGGCATCCGGGTGACGCTCATCCGCGCCGACGGCGTAGTGATCGCGGACAGCTCGGTCGAGGCCGAGCGGATCGGCGCCATGGAGAACCATCTCCACCGGCCGGAGGTGCAGGCGGCGCTCGCCGGCGGCCGGGGCATGAACGTGCGCCAGAGCACCACGACCGGCCACACCTACGTCTACGTCGCCCGCACCCTGAGCGGCCCCGAAGGACAGCCGCTCATTCTCCGTCTCGCCGAGCCGCTCGCGCAGTTGAGCGTTCTACGCGGCCGGCTGGCGACCGCCATGGCGCTCTCGGCGCTGGCCGCGGGAATCGCCATCCTCTTCATCTCCCTGTGGCTCGACCGGCGGCTCTTCGAGCCGCTCTCGCGCCTGATCGCCGGCGCGCAGAGCCTCGCCATCGGCCGCGCCAACCGCGTCGTGGTGCCGGACGAGGACGAGCTGGCCGACCTGGGCCTCGCGCTCAACCGGCTCGCCGCCAAGGCCGAAGAGCAGTTCGAGGCGGTCAGCAAGGAGCGCGACCGGCTCCAGGAGATCCTCGCCAGCATGTCGGAAGGAGTGCTGGTGGTGGGCCCCGACGCGCGCGCGCTGATGATCAATCCTGCCTTTTACCGCCTGTTCGACCTCGCGGGAGACTTTACCGGCCGGCGGGTCCTCGAGATCATCCGCCATCCGGGGCTCGCCCGGCTGGTCGAGGACACCCTCCGCCTCGGCGAGCCGCAGAGCGGCCAGATCGAGCTGATGGCCCCCGAGCGGCGCACCCTGCTGCTGGCGAGCGCCGCCCTCTCGGGCAGCGAGCGGGGTGCCGTGGTGGCGGCCCGCGATACCACCGCGCTCACCCGCGTGGCCGACATGCGGCGCGATTTCGTGGCCAACGTCTCCCACGAGCTCAAGACCCCGCTCGCCGCCATCCGCGGCTACGCCGAGACGCTGCGCGACGGCGCCCTGGACGAGCCGGCGACGGCCCGCCGCTTCACCGAGCGCATCCTCAACCAGTGCCAGCGGCTGCAGGAGCTGCTCGACGATCTCCTCACCCTCTCCCGCCTCGAGGGGGTCGCCTCCTCGCTCGAGCTCGAGCCGGTGGACCTGCACGCCCTGGTCCGCCGCGCCGTCGAGCTGCTCGCGACCGCCGCCAGGGAAAAGCGGGTGGAGATCGAGGTCGAGGAGTCGCCCGTCCCGCCGCTCCTCGGCGACGCCGACGGCATGGAGCGCCTGCTGGTCAACCTGCTCGACAACGCCATCAAGTACAACCGCTCCGAGGGCCGGGTCGTTCTCAAGTTGGCGCCAGACGACGGCCGGGTGCTCCTCGAGGTCAGCGACACCGGCATCGGCATTCCTCCGGAGTCCATCCCGCGGATCTTCGAGCGCTTCTACCGCGTGGACAAGGGTCGCGCCCGCGAAGAGGGAGGCACGGGCCTGGGACTCGCCATCGTCAAGCACGTCGCCCAGGCGCACGGCGGGCAGGTGGAGGTCGAAAGCCGCCTCGGCCGCGGCTCGACGTTCCGCGTGTGGTTGTCTGTCAGGGGTTGAGCCCAACCGAAACACTGGCCGGACTCGTATCCGCGACGTAGCAGACCGCTCCGTTACCGCCCAGGCAAACCCTTATCCCACGGGCGTTTGCAAGATAGGAGACCAATTTTCCGTCTTATAGGGGGTAATGGCGACCCGCGCGCGAAGACGGAAAAACGCGACTCCTGGGCACGATCCTGGATACAAGCGGCTTTTCTCCCACCCCATCGTCGTGGAGGAGCTGCTGCGGGGATTCGTTCATGGCGACTGGCTCGAACGGCTCGACTTCTCTACCCTCGAGCGGATGAGCAACAGCTTCGTTTCCGATGACCTGCGCGAGCGCCATAGCGACCTCATCTGGCGCCTGCGGCTTCGGGATGATGAGGAAAGCTGGGTCTACCTCTACCTGCTGCTGGAATTCCAGTCCACCTCCGATCCCTTCATGGCCGTGCGGCTGCTGACCTACGTGGGCCTCCTGCTTGAGGAGATCATCCGTCGGGAGAAGTTGACGCCGGGAGACCGGCTCCCCGCGGTTTTCCCCCTGGTGCTGCACAATGGCAAAGGCCACTGGCGCTCTCCCCTTCGCCTGGAGAGCCTTTTCGTTCCGGTCCCGAACGAGCTGAAGCGTTACCTGCCCCGGCTGACCTACCGCCTGCTCGATGAACGCCAACTGGATCTTCACCTTCCCGAGTTGGCTCACAATCGGACAGCCGCCTTGTTCCGGATCGAGACGAACGAGACTGCGGAGAACCTGCCAGCCCTGACCCAGGCGTTCGACGACATCCTCTCGCCCGAAGAATCGGATCTGCGGCGATCCTTCAGGGCTTGGCTCTCCGCGATCGCTCGCAGGACCTTCCCGGACGCTATAATTCCCGAGAGCGTGAACCTCGCGGAGGCTCCTATGCTGGAAGAAACGTTGATCGAGTGGCGAGAAAAGAACCGTCGGGAGGCGCGGAGAGAGGGACGCAAAGAGGGACGCAGGGAAGGACGCAGGGAAGGGCACAGGGAAGGGCGTCTGGAGGGGCGCCGGGAAGTGCTCCTCCAGCAGATGACTCTTCGTTTCGGCCCTCTCCCGCAAGAAATCCGGAGCCAGGTGGCGCAGATCATCTCTCTCCCGAAGCTCAACCGGCTGACGAAGAAAATTCTGCTGGCCAAGTCCCTTCGGGATCTGGGGCTCGGGTAGGCGCGCCGTTCCACCCCTGAAGCGCAGCTCCAGCAAGCCGCGGTGCCGTCACACGGTTGCCGGCAACCTGTCACAACCCAAGAGAGCTTTCCCCGTTCTACCTCGGGCGTCGAGGCGGTAAGATCCCCTGGGGAAAGGAATATCCACATGGAACGACGACTGGATCAGGATCTCGACCGGGTGCGCCAGGCCTTGCTCAAGATGGGCGGCATGGTGGAGGGGATGGTGGCCAAGGCGACGCAATCCCTGCTCGAGCGCAGGAATGAGCTCTCCACCGAGGTGATCGAGGGCGACCGCGACGTGGACCATCTCGAGATCGAGATCGACGAGGCCTGCCACCTCATCCTGGGCACCAAGCAGCCGACGGCCGTCGACCTCCGCTTCCTGGTCGCCGTGATGAAGATCAACAGCGATCTGGAACGCATCGGCGACTCGGCGGTGAACATCGCCCAGTCGGTCCTGCAACTGAACGACCAGCCGACGCTCAAGCCGTACATCGACCTGCCGCACCTCTCCGAGCTCGTCCAGGCCATGGTGCGCAAGAGCCTCGACGCCTTCGTGCGGCGCGACGCGGCCCTGGCCCAGGAGGTCTGCCAGTCGGACGACGACGTGGACGGCCTCTA
>Ga0134122_10002303_pt1 | contig 14009 bp, 19 predicted proteins | sample KB302_FD_96461 | JGI IMG/M metagenome (GOLD analysis project Ga0134122, IMG submission 96461) | Terrestrial soil microbial communities without Nitrogen fertilizer from Kellogg Biological Station, Michigan, USA - KB3-0-2 | ecosystem: Environmental > Terrestrial > Soil > Unclassified ... | reverse complement strand
TCGCCATCACGCCCACGCGCGATCTGCCGTCGCTCGACACGTGCTGGCTCGTCATGACGGTCGATCCGGCGATCAGCACGAAGGCGTGGGCCGATTACTCGGCCATCGGCGGCATCGCCTTCGACGGGGCGGGGAGCATGGTGATCGCGGATCTGCAGCGCGGGAAGTGGAAGGAAGACGAGTTGGTGGCGCGCTGCTACGACATGTACGACCGCTTGACGCACGCCAAGGGGCGCGTCATCGCCGTCGGCTTCGAGGCCATCGCGTTCGCCAAGATCTACCGGCGCCTGTTCGAGCAGGAAGGGGAGCGGCGCGGGTACTACCTCCCGGTCGTGACGCTCGAGCGCGACACCAAGATCACGAAGAACGTGCGCATCCGCGCGTTGCAGCCGATGTGGAACGCGGGCGAGATCACGATCGCGAGCGAGGCGGCGGCGGCGGAGGATCTGATCGAGGAGGCCGAGCGGTGGCGCCCCGATCGGGAGAACACGCACGACGATCTGCTCGATTGCGTGGTCGATGGCCTGCAATTGCGCGCGCAGCCCGGGGCGACGGCCGCGCAGGAGGCGTCGATCTACGAAGACCCCGAGGTGCTGGAGCGCGCCCAGTTCGAGCGCGAGCTACTCGCCCGGCGCCCGCACCTCGACCACAGCAGCGTGACGGCGGCGTGGCTGCATCATCAGCGCGTGCGCGAGTTTCAGCAGGCGCGCGAGCTGGCGGGCGCGGGCGCGATCTCGGAATGGACGCAATGAGCATGGTCACACCGGGTGAGCTCAGGTTACTCGCCGCACCTCCCGGCGAGATCGGCGCCTGCCTTCTTCCAGGCGTTGGGAACTATCACCAGCCGGTGTGGCCATGACGTTCACGGTCTACACGCATCCGGAGATGCGGCGCGCCCTGGATCTGGCCCAGGCGGACGATGAGCTCGTCATCGCCTTCCGCGGCGGCCTGCCCGACGGCACGCATCTCATCGGAGGGGACGCCCGGCGGATCGTCGTCCGCCACATCGCGGAGCCCCCGGGATGACCTGGCGCTTCTGGTCCACCGCCTACGTGCGTCATCTCGAAGCGGAGGTGGACTGGCTCCGCACCGAGGCGCAGAAGGCGCGGCAGGATGCCCAGATCGCGCGGGCGGAACTGGTGCGCGTAGCGACCGGCGGGCAGGCCAACGTGGCGCCGCGCCCGCTGATGGCCGACCGCGAGCAGGACGTGACGCAGGAGTTGGAGGCGTTGCGCCAGAGCCCCGAGTGGGCCCAGGTCGGCTCGTGATCATCGGCCAGTGGCTCATCGTTGATCGCCATGAGAAGGCGCGGCAAATCAGTCTCAACGATCTTCGGTCAGCCACCCTCGTCGGTGTGCGCGTCGCGATGATGAGGTTCATGCCTTATCGGCTCGATCAGGACGAATCGCTTGTGCGCTTCGCGGATGGCGCGTCGGGATGGATACAGACCTCCGATATTGCTGACGCGATCTGGGCTGACCAACCCTCCGTCCACGAGATCGTGCGCATTTATCGGGCGATCTGGGACGAAGAGTGGCGGTGGGAGCACGAGTACGATGAATGGGGGCTCGCGCCATTATGGGTCGCCGCATGACCCTCCGCGCCGGCCACTGCACGGTCTGCGACGCCCGGATCTGGCGCACCGTCACGCACGGGCGCACGGGGAAGGAGGATCTGACCTACCCGCGCCCCGATTCCGTCTACGCCACCGTGCAGGTCGCAGGCCGCCCGCCCAGCCCCGGCGCGGGCTATTGCGCCGCGCACGCGCCCGCGGTCGGGGATCGCGGCCCCACGCTGCCCGCCGGGCCCTCCACCGTGATCGGCGTGGAGCCCGCCGCCGTGCGCCATGCCTACTGGTATACGCCGAGGTTCGGCCGCCATCTCCAGGCGTGGCTGCGCGACTACTGCGAGCTGAGCGAGGGCGAGCAGGCGACGGTGTACGAGCAGTGGGAGCGCGACCGCGGAGCCGTGGAGGCGGTGCATGGCTGATCTGACCTCGATGCTGAGCGGGTTGACCGCGAAAGCGGGCTCGCTCTTTGGCAAACAGCCCGCCCCCGCGCCGACGGACGCGACGGACACGCCCGCCGCCGATCCCTACAGCGATACCGACGCCATCCTGGAGCGCGTGCGGAAGTTCAAGGAGGAGTTCGGCAAGCGCGACACGCGCGACCGCTTCCTCCGGCCGATGTACCGCAATGTGCTCTTCTATCGCTCGATTCAGTGGATTCGCTGGGACCTTGGCAGTAGCCGCTGGCGCCCCGCGAACATCCCGAAACACATCCCCACGCCCGTGACCAACGTGTTCGCGGACACGATGGACACGGTCAACGCCGTCTTCGGCCGGATCGAGCCCACGCTCAACTGGCGGCCGGGTTCGCCCGATGAGCCCGCCGATCGCGCGACCGCCGACGTGGCCGCGCGCGCCATCCAGGTGATCGAGGACGAAGTCAGCATCCGCATGAACCGCCAATCGCTGGCCACCTGGGTCGGCTTCACGGGCGGCGCGTTCCTCGAGACGGGGTACGACCCCGATCCGATCCACGGGACGCGCCAGATCCCGATGGACCAATGCCCGAGCTGCGACCACACGCAGCCGCAGGGCGCGATGGCGTGCGAAGGGTGCGGCGACACGCAGCCGATGACGCCGATCCAGCAGACGGTGCCGGTCGGCAAGATGTTCATCGAGGTGGCGCCGCTCTTCGAGATGTATTTCGACCCGTCGATCACCGATTTCACCAAGCACCGGCGGCTCCTGCGCGAGAAATGCCTCTCGGTGGACGACGCGAAGGAGCGGTGGCCCGATTTCGCCGACTCCGTCAGCCCGGACGTGAGCGGGACGGCCGAGGAGCACTACATGACGGCCCTGGCCATCCAGGGCCCGGCGCTGGACGAGCGCGGCACCGGCCGGCGCGATCTCGCGACGAGCGGGATTTCAACGAATAACCGCGTGACGGAGCGGTGGTACTGGGAATTGCCGTCCGCGACCTACCCGGACGGCCTGCTCGCCATCGTGATCGGCGGCAGCACGCTGGTGTACGGCAAAAAGCTCCCCTACGCGGCGAAATTGGCCGACGGCGGGCTGCGCCCGTTCCTCCCGTTCACGTGGTTTCCGCAAAAGCTCGTGCCGGGCACGTTCTGGCCCAAAACGGTGGCCGACGACGTGGCGCTGCTCCAGACGGACCGCAACAAGTGGCAATCCGCGCTCATGTTGTGCGGGATGCGGATGGGGATGCCGATCTGGCTGCGCCCGCGCGGGGCGAATGTCGCCGGATTGACGCAAGGGGGCGGGGAAGCGGGCGCGGTGCTCGATTACAACGCGCTCGGCCCGGGCAATGCCAAGCCCGAGCGCATTCCGGGGCAGCCCTTGCCCATGTCGTTCCTCGAATACATCCAGCAGATCGACGCCAGCATCGAAAAGCTCGCCAAAACCTTCGATATCCTGAAGGGCGCGCGCCCCGAGGGCGTCTCGGCGGGCATCGCGCTGCAGATCTTGCAGGAACGCGGGCTGAGCGCCTACGGGCCGCTGTTCATCATGTGGGAGACGGGCTGGGCGCACTGGGCGGACCAGGCGATCGAGATTTTCAGGCAGTACGCGACCGAGGAGCGCCTGCTGAAGATCAAGGGGCGCGATGGGCAGTGGCAGGTCGAGAAGTTCATCGGCGCCGACCTCCAGGGGCGCGTGGACGTGATCGCGGAGGCCGGCTCGAGCACGCCGCGCTCCACGCTCGCCGATCGGGCCGAGATCGAGCAGTTGATGATGTACGGCGTGGTCAATCCGCGCGATCCGGAGACGCAAGCGCGGATTCTGGCCCTCTACAACAAGACGGACTGGCTCGAATCGATGACGCGCGACGCGCAGAACGCGATCATGGAGGATGAGGTCTTCGACCAGATCGCGGCCATGCCCTTGTGGCAGCACGCGAGCCCCGAGGACGTGCAGGCCATCGAGATGCTCCCCGATTACCCCTCCGCCATCGCGATGATGGCCGAATGGCAGGCGCGGGTGCCCCAGGCGGCCGGGCAGCAGCCGATCCCGTGGCCCAAGGTCCGCCCGGCCTCCGACGGGCACGCGATTCACGTCCGCGAGCACGGGATCTACGCGAAAAGCCAATCGGTGCGCCAGTATCCCGATCTCATCCAGGCGATGGTCGATAAACACGTGGCCTACCACAACCAGCTCCTGATCCAGCAGGCCGCGGCCGTGCAGGGGGGTCAGCCGCTCCAGGGCGGCTTCACCCAGCCCGCGCCGGGGGGCGTGGCGCCCCAGCGGAGCCCGATGAACTCCTCGTCCAGCCCGCAGCGGATGGCCGGGGATCAGCAGGAGATGGGGCAGGACATGAGCGCCACGGGGGGCCTGTGAGCGATATTTCTTGCTACGAGCCTCCTAGCGGTGCTATGCATGCCCGTCAGGAGCCCAATATCTTGCGGCTGCCCCCGTGGGTTCTCAGCAAGATCGCGGGCAAGCCGAGAGGCTTCACCGGGCAGTTGCGGATCAACTTTTTCGCGGGCGGCGTGAGCAACATCGTGTGGGAGGAGAGCCAGAAGGAAACGAAATAGCCGCTGCGGCGTGGAAGGACACGCACGGGTGGTGCCCAAAGAGAGCCATGGATCCCCTTCAATGGGGAGGCGCCCTCGGGGACCGTCGTGGGTAAACGCTCGCCATAGCCGGTGTCGAGTCCGGTCAGCGGCATGATGTGACGTAGTCGGGACACTGGCATCAAGCCAAGCCCGGCAGTTGGGGGAATCGACCCCCGGCTGCCGGGTTTTTTGCGTTTCGAGCGCGTAGCCGAGGTCGCGACGGCAAGGAGCAGGGCATGGAAGGTGAAGGCCAGGACGTAGCAGTCGAGTCCGGCGCGTCCCCGGGCACGGAGTCTGCCGACAGCACGCCTCAGGCGGCGACACAGCCTGCGCAAACCGGGCAGACGGTTCCGTACGAGCGGTTCCAGCAAGTCATCCGGCAGGTGCAGGAGTTGCGTCCGCTGGGCGCCCAGGTGCCCCAGTTGCAGCAGCAGCTCAAGGAGGCGACCGACAAGATCGCCGCCTTCGAGAAAAAGGCGCAGCAGGGCACGGTGTCGCCCGAAGACCAGTACCAGATGCAGATGGCCACGCAGGCGCTGGAGCGGTTGATGTTGAGCGACCCGCAGATGTTGGAGCGGGTGCTGATGAACCACCCCAAGATGGCCGCTCTGCTCAAGAACGCCGACCAGCTCGTGGCCGGCCAGGGCGGGTTGCAGCAGATCCAGCAGGCGCAAGGCCAGGCGCTCCTGCGCTCGGCCCAGAGTCACATCCACGGGCTCGCCAAAGAGGCGGGCCTGCCCCAAGAGCCCGGATACCTTCAGCGTCTCGTGCGGCTCGTCGCCGCGGAGGCGCAGCAGCTCGAGGGGGGCAACCAACGCTTCAGCCAGGGCGATCTCTCGGTCCTGGACGAGGCGTTCCAGGCCCTCCAAGGCAATTTCCTCGCCCATACGAAGCGCGCCGGCACGGCCGCGCTCATCGCCACCAAGAACGCCACGTCACAGCTCCCGCCGGCGCCCCGTGGAGGGGCGGCCGGGCCCCCGGGGCTGCCCAAGTTCGACCCCGCGAAGACCTCCGTGCGGGATCGCTTGCAGCAGCTCTCTCGGGCGGCCGGCGACATGCTCGCGGAGAGCAGACAGGAGTAGTCGATGGCCGGACAGGATACCAGTACCTACACCCAGGTGCTCCGCACCGTCTACGAGGGCGGCATTCGCGAGTTGCTGCCCCAGATGATCCCCACGCGCGAGCTGTTCATGAACGTGGACGACTTCGCGTGGAGCGGCAACTTCGTGGAGTACGAAGCGCGCGTCGGGCGCAACGAGGGCTACGGGTCGGCCGCCGAAGATGGCGCCCTGCCCACCGCCGGCCGCCAGCAGTACGTCGATGTGCGCGTGCCCATGCGCTACATCTACGGGCGCGGCCGGATCACCAAGCAGGTCATGCAGGCGTCCAGCACCAGCAAGGGCGCCGCCGCGCGGGCGCTCGATCAGGAGATGCAGGGCCTGGTCAAGGACATCGCGGCCGGCGAGTCGCGCATGATCTTCGGCGACGGGCGCGGCATCGTCGCGTTCGTCAACGGCACCGCCACCTCCACCACCCAGACCGTGGATTCTCCGGGCGGCTGGGCGGGGGCCACCAACGGCTCCCGGTTCATCAGCAAGGGCGCGATCCTCGCGACCATCAACCCGGCCACCGGGGCGCTGCGCGCCTCCTCGGCCACCACCGTGCAGACCGTGCCGGCCGCCGGCACCACCATCACCGTCTCGCCCTCGGTCACCTGGACCGACAACGACTACATCGTGCGGGCCGCCAACACGTCCGTCACCGATGTGGCCGATACCTCCTTCGCCAAGGACCCCATGGGGCTGGCGGGGCTCGTGGACGACGGCACCAACGTCGCCACGCTGCACAACGTCAACCGCACCACCTACCCGATCTGGGGCTCCACGGTCATCGGCTCGGCCGGGGCGATCTCGGCCGACCTGCTCCAGCGCGGGTGCGACGTCGCGGATGAGCGCGGCGGCGGCAACATCAGCAAGCTGATCATGCAGCAGGCGACCCGCCGGGCCTACCTCGCGATGACGGACGCGGGGCGGCGCTACACCGGCAGCGATCTCTCGAGCCCCGACGCCGGCACGCGCGCGGCCAAGGGTGGCCAGATCGCGTTCGGCGGCATCCCCGTCATGGTCGACAAGGCCGCGCCCTACGGCACGATCTTCGGCCTCGATCCCTCCGGGCTCAAGCGGTACACCGCCATCGCCGGCGAGTGGATGCAGGACGACGGTAACATCATGAAACAGATCGGCACCGGCGACACCCTGCGCGACTCCTACGAGTTCGTGTACCGGATCTGGCACAACTTCGCGAACGACGCGCCCGCGGCCTCGTTCCGCATCGACGGCCTCACGACCACGGTCGTGGTGGTCCACTTCGACTAGCCCCATGGTCACCATCGTCGACCGGACGGGCGAGCAGAAGGAAATCAAGTGGGACCAGCGCATCTGGAGCTTCGGCAAGAAGACCACGCTGGTGCTCCCGCTGGATGTCGCGACCTCGCTGTTCAACAGCATCAACACCACCCACTTCGTGCACACCACCGCGGGCGAGTTCGTGCGGCGCTACGGCGTCGTGGACGCGCCCGAGGACTGGGTGGCCGAGGTGGGCATGGATGTCCTCGAAACCTCCCCCCTGACGCGCGATGCGTCCCGGCTGGAAGGCTGGGATGCGTCGCAAGCAGGGGCCAAGACCGACGTCATCGACCTCAAGCAGACCCCCAATCGGCCCCAGCGCGGCGATTACGCCAATCAGGGCGATCTCGCGCGGGCAGGGAGCTAACCGCCCATGAGCAACGCCAGCACCCTCTACTCGCTCGAAGCCGCGGCGTACTACGAGCGGGATGGCTTCCAGGATGCGGTTCGCTTCCTGCGCAGTTCGGCGGGCCGCCAGTTCCTCCAGGCCGACAACCTCACGCTCTACCGCACCGGGACCTCCGCGAAGTCGGACGTCGTCACCAACGCGGGCGTCAAGCCGGTCCTCGTCAGCGTCAACAGCCCCGCCACCGCGACCACGGATGCGTGGCTCCAGATGTTCAACACCTCCTCGGCCTCAGTGACCCTCGGCGGGTTGCCGCAGCCGAGCATCTCGATCAAGGTGCCCTACACCAAGACCACGACCGTGGTCTGGTTCCCGGGTAACGACCCCTGCATGTTCGCCACCGCGCTGTCGATCGCGGTCACCACCGCGTTCTGCGGCGGCACGGCGGCGGACGCGACCAACGCCCCCACCACCACCATCCTGTACGGATAAGGGAGGGCATCGCCGCATGATGTTCGTCGACTCTCCACACGGCCCCGGCGTCATCGGGCTGTCGTGTGGAGAGTTGGCGCGTTACACGGAATTTCATGCCGCCTTTCAGGGCATCCACGCACCGGTCGGGTCAATCGTGGCCTACGGCGTGGGGTACGACACCGCGAGCAATAGCAACGACATCATCAAGCAGATGCGCCCGACCGACCAGTGGGTGTGGCTGATGGACGACGACCATGCCTTCGACGGCGACGTCCTGCTGCGCCTGCTCGACCGCCAGGTGGACCTCGTGGTCCCGTTCTACCTCCAGCGCAAGCCGCCGTTTCGGCCCGTGCTCTACACGGCGCGGCCGGATGGCAAGTTCGACCATATCCAGATCGGGGATCTCAAGGGCCAGTCCGGGCTCGTCAAGGTGGATTCGGCGGGCAAGGGCGGGGTGCTGATCCGGCGCCCGGTGATCGAGGCGATGGGCGACGGGCCCTGGTTCGAGCACCGCGGCTGGATGGGCGAGGACCACGTGTTCTTCACCAAGGCCAAGGAGTTGGGGTTCCAGCTCCACGTGGACCTCGACGTGGCGCTCGAGCACATCACGCCCTGCAAGGTGCGCCCCGTCTGCGAGGACGGCGAGTGGGCGAGCCAGTTGAACCTCTACAATCAGGTCTACGTCACCGTGCGCCAGGTGAGCGCGTGACATGGCTGCCCGCCGCGGCGCTGGCCACGCTGCTCCTGCTGGCCTCGATCCAGTGCTGGTGGGTGCCCCCGCGCTGGGGTCCGCGCTTGCGGGAGCAGGCGACGCTCGCCCTCTTCTGGCTGGGGGCGGTGGCCCTGGTGCCGATCGCCTGGCCGCTGGCGCTCCTGCTGGCGCTGGCGCTCTGGCGGACGCGCGATCCCCACGATCCGGCGGTGTTGACCTGGAGCGGGGCCGGATTGCTCTGGGCCGTCACGAGCTCGACCCCGCCCGCGACGCGCTGGCTGCTCCCGGCCGCGATCGTGATAGCGGCGCTCGCCCAGATGCCCCTGCTGGGCTGGCAGGGATGGACCGCGCGGCGGCTGGGGCTGTCCTACCAGCAGTTCTCCGATGCCCTCCACGGCTCGATGGGCAGCCGGATCTACTGCGCGCTGCTGATGGCCACGGCGCTGCCGTTCGCCCCGTTCTGGGCCTGGCCCCTGCTGATCGGGGCGCTGCTCGCGATGAACGTGGCGGTGGCCCACGGGGCGGCCCTGCTTGGCCTGGCGATCCTGTACCCGGCCGCCGTGCGCTGGCTCCTGCCGGTGGGGCTGGTGGCGGGGGTGGTGCTGACTGGTCAGCGGGCGAACTGGGAATGGGTGGCCCTCCGGCGGCTGCGGTGTTTCGGGGACGGGGCCGGTGACCGCATGACGCGCTGGCGCCTGCTCTGGGCCCGGTTCCGGCGGCAGTCCGCCCGCGCGCAGTGGCTCGGCGCTGGCCACCACGCCTATAGCGTGCAGGCCCGGTGGTGGGTCTCCCAGCGCGCCGTCTCCCATCTCCACCCGCACGCGCACTGCGACCCGCTGCAATTCCTGCTCGAGGGCGGGGTGCTCGGCCTCGGAGCTATCGTCGCATTGGTTGCTACGAGTCTCGTAGCTGGCGCCCGGTGGGGCGACCCGCTCACGGCGGCGGTGGTCGGCCTGTTGGTGGCGAGCCTCATTCAGTACCCCTTCCACCTGGCGCATGTGGGCGGCCCCGCGCTGATCCTGCTGGCGCTCCTGGGGGCCGCATGACCGTCCGCGTCGAGGAGGATTTCGTGGACCACGTGCATATCTACACGGCGCCCTCCGGCGCGGTCTTCGTCCAGCACGACCGGGGCGATGGCACCACCGCGGCGCCGGAGCGCGCCATCGCCTTGCTCATCCAGGCTGCCCGCTCCGTGGCGGCGGCCCACAACATTGCGCTCGAGGAGGGCTAAATGGCCGTCTCATCCGCCAGCACCTGGGCCGACACCACCGACATCATCGCCAGCGCCACGCCCTCCCGGGTGACGCACGTGCGCATCCGCACCAACCCCTCGGCCACCTCGAAGGCGTTCGTGCAGCTCTTCGACTCGGCCGACGCCACGCCGGGCACGACCGCGCCCGATTTCGTGATCGGCCTCCCGGCGTACCTGACCTCGGGGAACAAGCCCGAGTACAACGTGATGATCGACCAGTACTTCGCGACCGGGCTGACCTGGTTCGTCAGCACCACGCACGACGGGGCGACGGCGGCGACCACGTCGGCCCCGCTGCTGGTCGACGTCCACTTCGCGCCGGGCGGCTAGGCCGTGAGCGTCTACGGGTGGGATGGCGAGCCGGCCACGGTCGTCCTCCCCAAGGGCGTCGTCACGGCGCAGGGGGCGGCCACCGATCTGACCACCGCGAGCGCGCCCTTCTCGGTGCCGAAGGCCGCGCACGCGATGACGGTCTACTTCCCGACGAATAGCACCACGTTCTCGGTGCAGGGCCTGGTGAAGCCGCGCGACGATCAGTAAGCGGAGGGGTGGCGCACGATCTCGGTCGCGGTCGGCGTCACGCTGACGGCGCTCTCGGGCATCACCGCCAGCGCCATCGCCGTGACATGGCCGGTCAGTGTGATCGGCGGCGGGGTGCTCCGGCTCCTGGCGGCGGCCGATCAGTCCGGCGCGCCGCTCACCATCCAGGTCGTCTTCCACATGGCGCCCTAGCGATGAGCCCCTGGCCGCAAGGCGAGCACTTCGGCCCGCAGGGGCGGCAGGATGCGGGCAATGGCGGGGCTGTCGGCATCATCCGGCATCGCCCCGGCCCAGGCGAGGGAGCGATCCAGGTAGCCCAGCACGATGCGCTGCGCGGCGGCGAAGCCCTTTTCGTAGTCGGTCATGGCGATCCCTCCGGAGAGTCGTATAGCACGAGCGCCCCCCACCGGGGAAGGGCAGGGGCGTAGATGGCCAGCGGCGATACCCTGGCCAGCTTCACCACGCAGAATAACGAGCCGCCCGCCTCGGGATTCGCGGTGCCCGACGTGCGGAATGCCCACCTCGTGCTGGCCTTCGACGCGGCGGCGGAGGAGGTCGCGCAGTTCACCGGGATCTTGCCGCGCAACTACGCGGGCGGCGGTGTCACGGTGACGGTGCATTGGCTGGGCGCGACGGCCACCAGTGGCGACGTGAAATGGGGGAGCGCGATCGAGCGGATGAATACCGATCTCGACGCCGACTCCTTCGCCACCGAGCAGACGGCCACCGGCACCGCCAATGGGACGAGCGGGATCGAAACCGCCACCGGGATCACCCACACCGACGGGGCGAACATGGACTCGCTGGCGGTGGGCGAGGTCTTCCGCCTCAAGATCGCCCGCAAGGCCGCCGATGGCGCGGACACGATGACGGGCGACGCGCAACTGGTGGCGGTCGAGGTCAAGGAAACCTAACGCCGTGGCGATCCATCTCGGCACCACGGATCGGGTCGATTGCGGCGCGCTGCCCACCAGTGGGCTCACCGAGATTTCGATCCTGCTGACCTGGATCGCGGACAACCCGCTCGTCGGCACCAGCTTCGTCAGCAAGTGGGGCACGACGGCGCAACGACCGATCTTGGTGCAGAACAACGGCTCCAACCAGCTCGATTTCCTGGTCGCCAGCGCCACCGATGTCATCCGCCAGGTGCGGACTGTGAGCGTGATCATCGCGGGCGGCGCGGTCAACCGGCTGGTCTTCCGGTGGCGCGCCAGCGACCAGCTCATGGCGGTGACCAACAATGGGAGCCACGCTTCGCTCACCGGCATTCTCGGCGGCTCTCCGGCCAGTCTCGGCGGCGATACGTTCGCCTGGCAGTACGGTAGCCAGACGTCCGAGAGTAAAAACGCCGGGGCGGGAGCCTATGCGGAGGCCGCCGTGTTCCGGCGCTTCATCACGGACGATGAGGCGGTGGCCTACGGCAAGGGGGTGTCGCCCGAGCTCCTGGGTTCCTCGAGCCGCCTGTCCTACCTCAAGCTCATGCGGACCACGCTCCTGAATGACCTCTGGCGCGGGACGACGGCGACGCTGACCGGCGGGACGCAGGCGGACCATCCGGGGATGATCTACGCCGCGAGCGCGCGGGCCATCCGCCGCTCCACCCCGGCGCAGGTGCATCGCCTCATGCGCATCGAGTCGACCACGTGGCGGGGCTCGTGGCGCGGGGCCCAGCGGGCGAGCCGATGATCCCCACGCCGCTGTTCAACAAGGTCTTCATCGCCCGCGATGAGGTCGAGACCGGGCGCATCGTGCTCCCCGACATCGCCAAGGGGCCCGAGGGATCGCTTGCGCTCAGTACGGGCACGGTGGTTGCGGTCGGCCACGGCCGGATGAATGCCGATGGCTCCATGACGCCCCTCAAGGTGAAGACCGGCGACCGCGTGATCTACGGCCGCTATGCGGGGCAGGACGTCGAGGTGGTGTTCGAGGGGGTCAAGCATCGCTACTTCGTGATCAAGGAAGAAGACCTCCACGGCATTCTGCCGGCGGAGCGGGCGCGACGGGTGCGGCGTGCCGGTTAGTCCCCCGATTGCCCCCACGCAGGTCAGCGCCAAGCCGCCCGACGCGCTCGGGGGGAGCGTCATCAACTGCACGGCGCTCGACAATCTCTACACCAAGCTCCAAACCGTGACCGATGGCGATACCCTGTTGCTGGAGGGCGGGGCATCGTTCAACACGACCACGTTCCCTCTGGGCCCGGGCGGCGAGGCGCATTCCTTGGAGTTTCCCATTCGGGGCACCGGCTGGAAGGCGATCCGGCCGACGACCGAGTCCAGTCTCCCGGCAGAAGGCACCCGGATCGTCCCGGCCTCGCACGCCGCCTTTATGCCCAAGTTGGTGCTGGGGGCGAATACCAAAGACCTGCTGATCACGCGGGCCGGGATGCATGGCTGGCGGATCACGGGGCTCGAAGTCACGATGAGCCCGACGCTGCCGAATACCGGCGTATTTGTCATGGCGATTGTCGGACAGGGCAGCGGGAGCCAGGGCGAGCACGTCGGGGGCGAGGACATCGGCCACCTCATGTGGCTCGACCGGGTCTACTTCCACGGCGAGACAACCCTGCGCCGATGCGCCCGCGGCCTCGACATCAAGGGCCAGGACGTGCGGCTCTCCGATTCCGTCTTCGATGACCTTCAGAACTCCGATCCCAGCATGGGCGACGGTCAAGCGGTGCGGGTCCACGACAATGGGCAAGGCCCCGCGCGGATCGAGAATACCTACATGGCCGGCTCCGGCCAGTGCCTGCTCATCGGAAGCCCGGAAGGCCAAGGGCTCGCCACGCGGGCCCGGAACATAAGCATCCTGCGGTGCGTCCTCGAAAAGAAGCTCCGGTGGAACTGGCTGAAGCCTGACCCGACATCGGACGGGGTGCGCTGGGTCGTGAAGCCCTGCATCGAAGTGAAGTGGGGCGAGCTCGTGCGGATTGACGGGTGCGAAACGATCAACTCGTTCGCTTGGCACGCCAACACGTTCGACGGGGTGCTGAACGACATCGAGATGACGAACTGCTTCGACCATGGGAACTCGATCGGGTTCTACCAAGTCTGGGACACGACGACCCTGCAAAACGGGCCGTCGGGGCCCTGGCCACCCGGGACAGGGTCGCGCCGGTTCAAGATTTACAACTGCCTCGCGCTGAACGTGCATGCCGATCTGCTCGACAGCCTGACGGTGTCCGAGGGAGCGCTGCTCTCGCCGGGAGCCGGATCGATGGGCAATCATGCCACCGATGTCACCACGACCTCGGATGTCTGGGTGGAGCACTGCACGGCGGTGTGCTACCGGGGCGGCATCAATCTCCAGCGCGGCATCAATACCACCCGGATCGCCAACAACATCATGGGGTACGGCAATGGCGCCGTGATGACCTACGGCGATTTCCGCCACGACGACGGCGTGCTGAACGTGGAGTATCCGAACCGCACCTGGGCCAATAACGCGCTCGTCTTCTTCGGCAATGATGTCTTTGCCGCGGATGGGGGGGCCACGCGCCCCGGCCACCCGGCCAGTCTCGAGCACGCCCCCAGCGGCGCCGCGTTCACCCAGGCCGAGTGGGGGCCGCCGACAAACGCCAATCCCCAATTCTTCGTCATGGGCGCGCTCCCCAGCGCCACGTCCATCGCGGCGGCGGGGATTGATCCGCTCACGGGGCAATTGCAGCCGGGCAGCCCGCTCCGCGCCGGCGGCGCCCAGCAGGCC
>Ga0134122_10002302_pt1 | contig 14016 bp, 3 predicted proteins | sample KB302_FD_96461 | JGI IMG/M metagenome (GOLD analysis project Ga0134122, IMG submission 96461) | Terrestrial soil microbial communities without Nitrogen fertilizer from Kellogg Biological Station, Michigan, USA - KB3-0-2 | ecosystem: Environmental > Terrestrial > Soil > Unclassified ... | reverse complement strand
TCGCGGACCGCGCCCGCGGGGGCGAGCATCGTCAACTTCTTCTTCAAGGACACCAAGGCCGGGACGCCCACCCTGCGCGCCTCGTCGGCCGGCCTGACGGACGCCACCCAGGTCGAGACCATCGTCGCGGGGGCCGCCTCCAGCCTGGGCTTCGCCACCGCCGCGCAGACGATCACCGCCGGGGCCTGCTCGGCGATCGTCACGGTCGAGGCCCGCGACGACTTCAACAACCCGGCGAACGTGGGAGGCGCGACCACGGTGGTGCTCTCCACCACCGCCGGCGCGAGCGGGAGCTTCTACACCAACTCGAGCTGCACCGGGGCGCCCGTGCCCTCGGTCAGCATCCCGGCGGCCGGGACCTCCGCCACCTTCTATTACCGCGACACGGCGGTGGGCACGCCGACCCTGACCATCTCCAACCCCGGTCTGGCGTCGGGCACCCAGGTGGAGACCATCGTCCCGGCGGCCCCGGGCAAGCTGGCCTTCACCACGCCGCCGCAGGTGCTGACCGCGGGGACGTGCTCGGCGATCGCCACGGTGGAGACGCAGGACGCCTTCGGGAACCGCACCAACGTCACCGCGGCGACCTTGGTGACGCTCGCGTCGTCGTCCCCCACCACCACCTTCTACTTCGACTCCAGCTGCACCGCGGCGGTGACCAGCGTGAACGTCCCCGCGGGGAGCAGCGCGGCCAGTTTCTACTTCATCGACACCACGGCCGGCACCGCCACCGTCACGGTGAGCGGGAGCGGGCTGACCAGCGCCACTCAGCTGGAGACCTTCAACGCCGGCGCGCCGGTCAAGCTCGGCTTCGGCAACCCGCCGCGCACCGTGGCCGCGGGCGCGTGCTCGGCGGCGATCATCGTCCAGTCGCAGGACGCCTCGGGCAACGCGGCCAGCGTGGCCACCTCGAAGGCGGTCGCCCTGGCGTCGAGCTCGCCGGCGGGCACCTTCTACGCCGACTCCGCCTGCGCCTTGGCGCCGATCAGCGGGGTGACGATCGCCGGCGGGAGCAGCTCGGCCACCGCCTACTACCGCGACACCCAGGTGGGCTCGCCGGCCGTCACCGTCACCGCGGCGACGCTGGGCTCCGCCAGCCAGACCCAGACCGTCACCCCGGCGCCGGCGGCGAAGCTGGCGTTCGTCACCGCCTCCCAGACGGTCACCGCGGGCACCTGCTCGGCGATCGCCACCGTGCAGAGCCGCGACCAGTTCGGCAACCCGTCGGACGCGTCCGCCGCCATCCCGGTCGCCCTCGCCTCCAGCTCCACCGGCGGCACGTTCTACTCGGATTCGGGGTGCACCGCCTCGGTGACCGGGGTCACGATCGGCGCGGGTAGCCGGACCGCCAGCTTCTACTTCAAGGACACCCGGGCGGGCTCGCCGGCCCTCACCGCCACCGCCGCCGGCCTGACCGCGGCCACGCAGGTGGAGACCATCGTTCCGGGGGCGCCGCTCAAGCTGGCCTTCGCCACGCCTCCCCGCACGGCGGGGGCCGGCCTCTGCTCGCCGGGCCTGACCGTCGAGTCCCGCGACTCGCTGGACAACGCCTCGCCGGTCGCCAGCGCCGTCCCGGTCAACCTGTCGAGCACCTCGACCACGGTGGCCTTCTTCTCCGACTCCGCCTGCACCGCCCCGGTGTCCGGGATGGTCGCCCTCGCGGGCGGCGCCTCCGCGGTGACCTTCTACTTCCGGGATTCGACGACGGGGCCGCAGACGGTGACCGCCGCCGCGACCGGCTTCACGTCGGCCAGCCAGGTCGAGACCGTGGCGGCGGGTGGGGCGCCGATCAAGCTGGCCTTCATCACGCCGCCGCTCACGCTCGACGCGAACGCCTGCTCGCCGGCGGTGATGGTGGACACCCAGGACCAGAACGGCGTGACCGCGCCGGTCACCGCGGCCCTGGGGAACGTGGCGGTCGCGCTGACCTCCGCGTCCAGCACGCTCTCCTTCTACTCCGACCCGGCCTGCACCCTCCGCTTCACGGGGCTGACCATCGCCGTCGGTCAGTTCCGGGCGAAGATGTACCTCAAGGACACCAACGCCCGCCCGACCACCATCACCGCCTCCGACCAGGCGGCGGTGCTCACCAGCGCCACCCAGAACGTCAACGTGGCCTGCCCGCTGGTGGGGACGGCGACCTGCGACGACGCCGACCTGTGCAACGGGCGCGAGACGTGCCAGGCCGGCGCGTGCGTCCCGTCGGCGCCGCTGATGTGCGACGACGGCAACCGCTGCACCATGGACAGCTGCCAGGCCGCCAGCGGGTGCCACAACGACCCCGTCGCCGACCCGACCTGCTGCGTGCCGCCGGCCATCGCCGAGGAGGCCAACCCCAACGCCGTGGTGGGCGTGCCGTACCGGTACAGCGCGAGCGGCGCGGCCAGGGCGAGCCTGGGCACCGGCCCCATCGCGTGGTCGCCGTGCGACTCGCCGCCCGCGGGGTTCCGCATCGACGCCACCACCGGGTGGGTGGACTGGACGCCGGCCGCCGCCGGGACGGCCGCCGTCTGCGTGGCCGCGCAGGGCACCTGCGGCCACTACGAGTACCGCTTCTCGGTGACGGTGGCGCCGACCCGGCCGGCGATGCCGGTGGCCAGGCTGTCGCTCACGCCGCCGCCGCCGAGCAGCGTCAACGTGGGCGCTCCGCTCACCGCGGACGGCAGCCTGAGCACCGGCGCCCAGCCGCCGCTGTACGCCATGGAGCTGGACTTCGGCGACGGCAGCCCGCTGGCCTACGGCGCCGTGGTCAACCACGTGTACCAGAGGGGCGGGAGCTACCCGGTGCGCCTGCGGGTCTACGACTCGGTGGGCCAGTTCGCCGACGCCACGGCGACGGTCAAGGTGGCGGACGCCTCCTGCGGCTCGCCGCCCGACGTGCACATCGTCGCGCCGGCGACCACCGGGCAGGACCGGCTCAGCGTCTCGTTCACCTCCACCTATGACGGCACGGACCCGGGCGCCGTCTACCGCTGGGACCTGGGCGACGGCAACACGGCCACCGGCCCCTCGGTCAACCACGACTACACCACCGGCCACTACACCGCCCGCGTGACGGTGGTCTCGGCCGACGGCTGCACCAGCGTGGACGCGGTGGAGATCTCCGTCAACGGCGCGGGCAATCGCGCTCCGTACTGCCGGCTGGGCATGACGCCCGCCGCCGGCCCGGCGCCGCTCCCGGTGAGCTACACCGGGGTGTTCGGGGACGCGGACGGCGACGTGGCCTCCGCCACCTGGCTCTTCTCGGACGGCATCACCCAGGACGCCACCCGGTACAACGGCGCCGCCTTCCGCACGCTCAACAACCCCGGCAAGCTCGGCGTCACCCTGCGCGTGGTGGATGACCGCGGGCTGGTGTGCCAGGCCTCGGGCGAGGCGGAGGCCGCGAACGCCGCGGGCCTCTTCGCGCCCGAGATCGTCTCGACGCCCAATCTCAAGGCGGATTGCGGCGTGGCGTACAACTACGGAGGCGACGAAGGCAACCGCTCCGTGCGGGCCACCGGCTCGCGGCTCCTCACCTGGTCGCTGGGCCAGGGAGGTGACCCGGCGGTCGGCGTGCCGGCCGGGATGACCATCGACAGCAACGGACAGATACAGTGGGTCCCGAAGAAGAAGGTGGCCCAGGAGCGCGTCACGGTGGTGGTGGAGAACGCTGCGGGCGTGGCCCAGCAGGACTTCATGGTCGAGGTGTCGTGCCCCAACCCGGATCCGTTCGTCGAATACTGCGGCTGCACCTCGGGGGCGGGGGCGGCGCCGCTGGCGCTGCTGATGCTGGTCTCGCTCGCGCGGCTGAGGAGAAGGAGGCCCGGCCGGCCGAGCCGAGGCGAGGACCGATGATGGCCATGAGTCCCCTGGGTTTCCGGCGCTGGTTCGCCGCCGCCGTGGTGTCCGGTCTGCTCTCCGCGGCGGCCCCGGCGGCCCCGCTTCCGTTCACCGACGGGTTCGAGCCCCCTTCGGGCTTCCCCGCATGGACGACGACCCGGCTCAACGGCGCCAACACCCTGGTCCAGTCCAGCGGCCAGGCGTGGGGCGCGACCCAGAGCCTGCAGTTCACCTACGCCGGCAGCGCCGCCTCCGCGCGGGCGGCGGCGATCGTCGACTTCGACGCCGCCGCCACCACCGTGTTCGTGCGGTTCTGGCTGTACGTCCCGCCCGGGACCACGTCGAACATGGGCTCCAACTCGACGATGCGGATCGTCAGGCTGGGCGACGCGGCGACCGGAGCCGCCGGCAACGGCGGCAACGCCAAGGTGAACCTCCTGGTGAACGCCGACAACACGTCCTCCAAGCTGTTCCTCACCCTGCAGTACGAGGACTCGACGGCCACGATGCGGGTGCTCGGTTCCAGCCTCTCCACGGTCCTCACCGAGGGGACCTGGCACTTCGTGGAGCTCGGCTACCAGCCGGCCGCGAACCGGGCGCGGATCTTCATCGACGACCCGCTCCAGCCCAAGATCGACGCCAACCCGCCGCCGTTCGCCCTGGGGACGCACAACCTGCTGACGTGCTGGGTGGGGCTGGCGGACGCGGCGGACGCGCAGTCGTCGCCGATCTCGCTGGCCATCGACGACGTCCGCATCGCCACCGCGCAGTCCGGGACGGCCGGCCCGACTCCCCAGCACTTCAACGAGCTCGAGTCCGGCCAGCTCTCCATCTTCGACACTCCGCCAGGGAAGGCGGGCGGCACCTTTCCCTTCCCTCCGCCCGCGGGCCTGTCGATCCTCCCCTCGTCATCGGCGGGCGACGTCCACCGCGGGCTCTTCGGCTTCCGCGTCACCGACAACGACGCCTCGGCGGGCGCGGGCACCGGGGTCTCCCAGTTCGTCAACATCAGCGGGGTGGGCTCCGGGCTCGTCTACCACCGGCTGTGGTGGAAGCCCGCGCCCATCAGCGCGACCGGCTCGCGCAACGTCGCCGCGCTGACCGCCACCGCGCTGGCCTGCCCCACCAGCAACTCGGTGGCGGACCTGATCGTCGCCGGGGACGGCACCCTGAGCGTGGGCGGCTGCAACGGGTCGACCTACACGCAGGTGGCCTCGGCGACCCAGGCCTCGCCCAACGTCTGGCACCTGCTGGAGCTGCGCGCCACCGGGCTGGGCACCGGCAGCGGGACGCGGAGCGTGTACATCGACGGGACCCTGGCGGTGACCCAGTCCAGCCTGAACTTCACCGGGTTCACCCTGAACCAGGTCTCCGACGGCCAGGTCTTCAGCAGCAACCGCGTCTACCAGGGCACCGACTCCTTCGACGACCTGAGGACCTCGGTGGGGATGATGCCCAGCCGGCTGGTCCTCACCGTGCCGGCCCTGACGGACGGCGCCTGCTCCGCGGCGATCACCGTCGAGGCGCGAGACTCCGACGGGACGGCGCGGCCGGTCCCCGAGCCGACCACGGTCTCGCTGAGCGCCTCCGGCGTCTCCGGCACCTTCTACAGCAACCCAGGGTGCACCAGCTCCATCACCACCGTCCCGATCCCGGTGGGGACCTCGACCGCCACGGTCTATTTCAAGCCCAGCACCGCGGGGCCGGGCACCCTCGCCGCCTCCAACGTGGACCTGCTCTCCACGCCGGCTCCGGTGACGGTCACCTCGATCGCCACCAAGCTGGCCTTCGTCACCGGGGCCCAGGTGCTGGCGGCCGGGGGCTGCTCGTCCGCCACCACCGTGCAGTCCCAGACGGCGGCCGGCGCGCTGGCCACGGTGGCCGCCGCGACGGTGGTCACCCTCTCCTCGCCGTCCACCACCATGGGGTTCTACTCGGACTCCACCTGCCAGACGGCCCAGAGCGCCCCCACCATCGCGGCGGGGCAGAGCACGGTCACCTTCTATTTCAAGGACACCGTCGCGGGCATGCCGGTGATCAACGCCGCCGCCGCGGGCCTGACGGGGACCGCCCAGACCGAGACGATCAACCCGGGCATCGCGTCCAAGCTGGCGTTCATCACGCCGCCGCGGATGGTGGTGGCGGGCGCGTGCTCCGGAGCGGCCCAGGTGGTGACGGTCCAGGCCCAGGACTCCTTCGGGAACGCGTCGAACGTGGGGAGCACCACCACGGTCTCGCTCTCGTCCAACCCCGCCGGAGCGACGTTCTCCATCAGCCCGTCGTGTAGCCCCACCACGCCGAGCGTGACGATCACCGGGGGGACGAACAGCGCCAGCTTCTACTTCAGCCACACCAGGGCGGGGACGCTCACCCTCACCGGGTCCGCCTCCGGCTTCGTGAACGCCAGCCAGGCGCAGACCATCAGCCCCGCGGCGCCCGCCAAGCTGGCCTTCACCACCGCCAGCCAGAACAACGTGGTGGCGGGCGCCTGCTCGGCGACGGTGACGGTGGAGATCCAGGACAGCTTCTCCAACCCGTCGCCCCTGGCGGCGGCGAGCACCCTCAACCTCAGCAGTGCGCCGGCCAACGTCACCTTCTCCGACCTCCCGGTCTGCGGCGGGGGGGTCACCTCGCTGCCCATCGCCGCCGGCGCCTCCAGCCGGAGCTTCCTCTTCAAGAGCACCGTCGCCGGGACGCCCACCCTCACCGCGTCCTCGCCCGGCCTGCTCGACGCCACCCAGGTGGAGACCATCGTGGCCGGGCCGCCGGCGTCGCTCAGCTTCACCTCGGCGCCCAAGAACCAGCTGGCGGGGGCCTGCTCGAGCAACGTGGTGGTCCAGACCCGCGACACCTTCGGCAACGACGCCTACGTCGCGTCACCCCTGACCGTCACGCTCAGCTCCAGCTCCCCGACCATGACCTTCCACGCCACCGGGTTGTGCGGGGCGCCGATCACCACGGTGACCATCCCGACCGGGAACTACCTGGCCGGGTTCAACTTCAAGGACACCACCGCCGGGACGCCGACCATCACCGCGACCTCGGGGGCCCTGACGAGCGGCATGCAGACCCACACCATCCGGCCCGGCCCGCCCAGCCAGCTGGCGTTCGCCACGCCGCCGCGCACCGTCATCGCCGGCTCCTGCTCGGCCCAGCTCCAGGTGGAGTCGCGCGACCAGTTCGGGAACGCCTCCAACGTGGCGGGGAACACCGTGGTGACCCTGTCCACCACGGCCGGAGCCACCGGTTCGTTCTACACCGACCCCGGCTGCAGCCTCTCCGCGGTGACCCAGGTCACCATCGCCGCCAGCAGCAGCTCGGCGACGTTCTACTACCGCGACACCAGGAGCGGCGCCCCGACGGTCACCGCGTCGAACATCGGCCTGACCAGCCCAACCCAGGTGGTGACGGTCTCGCCGGGCCTCCCCAACAAGCTGGTGTTCACCTCTCCCGTCCAGTCGCTGGTGGTCGGGGCCTGCTCCGCGATCGCCACCATCCAGGTGCAGGACGCGCTGAGCAACGCGTCGCCGGTCACCGCGGGCACCCCGGTGGCGCTCAGCTCCAGCTCCGCCACCACCCTGTTCTACACCAACGCCACCTGCACCTCGGCGACCATCACGTCCGTCACCGTCCCGGCGTCGTCGGCGCAGGCGACCTTCTATTTCCGCGACACGACGTCCGGCACGCCGACGCTCACCGCGCAGAGCACCGGGCTGACGGACGGGAACCAGCAGGCCACCTTCACCAACGCGGCGCCGGCCAAGCTGGCGTTCGCCACTCCGCCCCGGACGGTGATCGCCGGGGGCTGCTCGCCGGTGGTGACGGTGCAGTCCCAGGACACGTTCGACAACGCGGCGCCGGGCGCGTCGGCCAGGACGGTGACGCTGAGCATCGGCTCCCCCACCGGGCGGCTCTACTCGGACTCCAACTGCGCCACCCTGCTGAGCGGCAGCCAGGTGACCATCGGCGCGGGGGCGAGCAGCGCGGACTTCTACTTCAAGGACACCGTGGCCGGCACGCCGGCGATCACCGCCACCGCGGCCCCGCTCAGCCCGGCCTCGCAGACCGAGACCGTCTCGGCGGCGCTGCCCGACTCGCTGGCGTTCATCACCGGCCCGCAGACGCTGGTCGCCGGAGCCTGCTCGGCGGTGGTGACGGTGGAGGCGCAGGACATCCTGGGGAACCCGGCCCCTCCGGTCGGCCCCACCGACGTCGTCCTGACGAGCACCTCGACGGGCGCCAGCTTCTACCCCTCCTCGGACTCCAACTGCTCCGGCGCGCCGGTGACCTTCGTGAACATGGGGACGAGCACCGCCCGCATCAGCTTCCGCTTCCGGGACAACCGGTCGGGGACCCCGACGATCCGGGCCTCGGCCGCCGGGATCAGGGCGGACGGGACCCAGGGCCAGACCATCAACCCCGGCCCGCCCGCGGCGCTGGTGTTCGTCACGCCGCCGCAGCAGGCCGTCACCATCGGCACCTGCTCGGCCGTCGCCACGGTGGAGGCGCGCGACGCGCTGGGCAACGCCTCGGCGGTGGCGGGGGACAGCCCGGTGGCGCTCTCCAGCACGCTCACCGGCCTGCGGTTCTACTCGGACGACTGCGTGACCTCCGCCACCGGGGTGCTGCTGAGCGGCGGCACCACCACGGCGAGCTTCTACTTCGCCAACGCGGGCCTCGGGACGGCCACCCTCACCGCCGCCGCCGGCGGCTTCACGGACGCGGTGCAGCAGGCGACCTTCGTCTCCAGCCCGGCGGCCGCCTCGCTCCAGTTCACCACCCCGTCCCGGACGGTGGAGGCCGGCGTCTGCTCGCCGGCGGTCAAGGTGAGGCTCGCCGGCGCGTCCGGGAGCTCCTCGGTGGCCACGCAGGACACGCTGGTGTCGCTCTCCAGCACCTCCCCGACGGTGACCTTCCACGCGACCGCCGCCTGCGGGGCGCAGATCACCGGGGTGACGGTCCCGGCCGGCGACTACCGGGCCACGTTCTACTTCCGGGACAACGTGGTGGAGGTGCCGTCCGTCACCGCGTCGTCGCCCGGGCTGACCAGCGCCAGCCAGAGCCACACCATCGTGTGCCCGGCGCTGGTGGACGGCGCGCCCTGCGACGACGCCGACCTGTGCAACGGCCGCGAGACCTGCCAGACCGGCGCCTGCAGGCCGGGCACGCCCCTGAGCTGCGACGACGGCGATCCGTGCACCGTCAACGGCTGCGAGCCGGCGGTGGGGTGCCAGTACACCGTGATCGCGGGGTGCTGCCGCACGCCGAGGATCGCCACCCCCAGCGCGTCCGGCGCGGTGGGAGTGGCCTACCGGATCAGCGGGTCCGGGCGGGCCACCCTGGAGAAGGGCACCGGCCCCATCACCTGGACGGCGTGCGACGCGCCCCCGGCGGGCTTTTTGATCGACTCGGTGACCGGCCTGGTGAGCTGGACGCCGCCGGCGGCCGGCTCCTATCCGATCTGCCTGAAGGCGGTGGGCGCCTGCGGCGAGGACACGGTGCGCTGGACGGTGCAGGTGGTGGCGTCCCAGCCCGCGCCGTCGGTGACGATGTCGCTCTCGTCGCGGCGGCTGCTCGTCGGGCAGGAGCTGACGGCGAGCGTGGGGACCAGCCAGGGCCTCGGGCCGTTCATCGACGAGTGGACCTGGGGCGACGGGACCGCGGCCGGGTACGGCGCGCCGGCGAAGCACACGTACGCGCGCGCCGGGGCGTACCCGGTGACGCTGCGGCTGTACGACAGCGTCGGGCAGATGGCCCAGGCGTCGGACACGGTGGAGGTGGTGGACGCGGTCTGCACCGCGCCGCCCACGGTGCGGATCACCGGAGGCCCGCTGTCCGGCGACGGCTCGGTGTCGGCCTCGCTGACCTGCGAAGGCGACGTGGGCGACCCGGGGGCGGTCTACGACTGGGACTTCTCGGACGGGGCCACCTTGCGGGGCAAGGCGGTGACGCACGCCTTCACGCCCGGCGCGTACCTGGTCCGGGTGAAGGTGACGACCGGCGGAGGGTGCCGGACCTCGGCCGAGGCCTGGGTGAAGGTCAGCTCGGCCGGACGGCAGCCGCCGATCTGCGACGTGTCCGCGACGCCAGGCGGCGGCCCGGCGCCGCTGAGCGTGAGCTGGGAGGCGGTGTACGGGGACCCGGCCGGCGCCGTGGCGTCGGCGGGCTGGAAGTTCTCGGACGGCGTCACCGCGGACGCGCGGCGGTACGACGCGCTGATCACGCGGACGCTGGATTCGCCGAGCACGCTGAGCGGGACGCTGGAGGTGACGGGCGCCACCGGCCTCACGTGCCGCGCCAGCCGGACCGTGGAGGCCTCGCTCGGGACGGTCTTCCCGCCGACGATCGTGACCACGCCGACGCCCAAGGCGGAATGCGGGACGGCCTGGATCTACGGCGACGACGGGCGCGCGCGGGCGGAGGGGACGCCGCCGTTCACCTGGTCGCTGGGCCTGGGGACGTCGGGGACCGGAGTGCCGGAGGGGATGACCGTCGATCCCAGCACCGGGCAGATCAGCTGGACGCCGAAGAAGCCCGGGCCCGCGGGCCCGGTGCGGGTCGCCCTGGTGGTGGAGAACCCGGCCGGGACGGCGGTGCAGGACTTCATGGTCGATGTGGACTGCGCGGACCCCGGATGCAACTGCTCCTCCGGCGGCGCCGGATCGTTCGCGGTGCTGATGCTGCTGTGGGCGGGCCTGAGGGCGCGGCGCCGGTCGCGGCCCGCCCGAGCGGCGAGCGCTCCGCCCAGGGCGTAGTCCAGCAGTCCGCCGGAGGGGACATCGATGCTGAAGCGACCGAACCTGGTGCTGGGCGTGATCTGCGCGCTGGTGGGCTGCGCGGCCGGGATGGCCGGCCGATCCGTGGCCATGGCGGCGGAGGCGCCGCTGCCGGAGCCGAAGGCCATCCACCGCTGGCAGGGCCAGTGCCGCGCGATGGTGCCCTCCATGTCCGTGGAGACGTTGGCGCGGCAGGCGAACGAGGAGATCCAGAGGATGGGCGACGCCGGCTGGGAGCTGGTCTCCGCCGGCGACGGGTTCCTCTGCTTCAAGCGCCCCGCGGACTGACCGGGTGCGCGGGCGCCCGCCGCGGTCAGCGGGCGCGGGGGCTCACCGCGGGCAGCCGTGGTCCTTGATCCGGCAGGGGACGAACAGGTCCACGCCCTCCACCCAGTCCGAGGCGGTCGCCGGGGCGAGCGGATCGGCGCCGAACGCCGGCCACGCTCCGCCCGCTACCAGCACGCTCAGGTCGGGCAGGGCGACCGCGCAGGCTCCGGTGCGCGCGACGACCTGGCCGGTGGTGTCGAAGGTGCCGGCGAAATTGCCGCCCACCTCGCCCTCGGGGGTGAAGCGCACGGCGGGCACCAGCCGGCCCGGATCGGGCGGGCCCGCGGCATCCGGGTTCCCGCCGATCAGCAGCAACGCCCCGGAGTCCAGCAGGACGCCGGTGTGGCCCGCGCGCGGCTCCAGCGTCGCGGTGGTGGACACGCGGATGAAGGTGCTGGCCTGGGCCGCGTAGGCCTCCGGGGCGGCGATGGCGGTGAAGCGGGCGGGGATGCCGCTCACGCCGCCGCCTCCGTAGATGAGCACGTGCCCGTCCGAGAGCTTGGTCGCGCTGTGGGCGCCCCGCGCGGTGAGCAGGGGGGCCACCGCCGTGGCCGTGCTCCCGTCCTGCGAGTACACCGCCGCGGCGCTCAGCGGCACTCCCGCAGGATCGAGGCCTCCCGCCACCAGCACCTGGCCGTCGTCGAGCACGGTGGCGCTGGCCAGCGTCGCCGGTCCCGCCAGGTTGGGCGCCGGCGTGGCGTTCCCGGTCGTCGGGTCCACCACCAGCACCCGCGAAGCATCACCAGGCTGCGCGCCCCGGCCGCCGGCCATCAGCACCTGGCCGTTCTGGAGCGCCGCGGCGGCGGTGCCCGCCCGCCCCGGAAAGCCGGTCGACGGGACCACCGAGAACGACTTGGCGCCGGCGTCGAACAGGAAGGCGTCCTGGAGCGGGGTGCCCGAGGGGCTGATGCCCCCGGCGATGAACACCTTGCCGCCGGGGAGGCTCACCGCCACGTGGAGCTGGCGCGGGGGAGGCCGGTTGGTCAGGCAGTCGTCGCAGAGGCCGCCGGTGACGGGGTCGTGCAGCCACGCGCCGCCGGGCCCGAGCAGCAGGACGCTCCCGTCCGGCAGCACGTTCGCGCTCCCGAAGGGACCCAGCCCGCCCGGCACCTTGGCCGTGGCGGCGAAGTCGTCGGCGATGCCGAAGACCAGCGTCGGGTTCACCTCACCCTTGGCGGGGATGGTGAAGGTCGCCGTGCGGCCCATCCCGTACAGGTGGCCGTCGCGGTCCGTCCCGGTGAGGAGCACCCGCCATCCATCGCCCGCCTTCACCTCCAGGCCGCCCGCCTGGGTCTGGTCTTCGACGGTGAAGTTGTTGGGCATCTGCACCGACTTCGACTGGCCGGTGCCGGGGTTGTAGGCCTCGAGGGTGAGGGTATCCACGTCCGAGCCGCGCGTGGTGGGGCTGCCCGGGTTCCGGAAGACGCTCTTGCGCTCGTCGCCGCCGAACCGGATTTGCAGGTGGACCGCGGGCCCCGGGTCACAGCCCGCGGCGAGCGCCGCCGCCGTCACCAGGGCGGCGGACGCGAACAGTCTGGAGAGTGACGTCATGGGATCTCAGTGGCGGTGGAGGTCGAACGTCACGGGGGGAGGAGGCTTGAGGAGGAACCAGGCGGCTCCACCGGCCCCGGCGGCGACCACCGCAGCGCCCCCGGTCCAGGCCCACCACGGCAACCCCGGCTGCTGGACGACCGGTTGGCCCCCTGGGTAGCGGGGATCGAACCCGGCGATAGGGTCCACCTTCGGGCGGGGGATCAGCTCCGGCGGCAGCGGCCCCGGCGTCATCCCCAGCCCGTACCTGGTGAAGTCGAGCGGCCGCAGCGGCGGCTTCTCCGACAGCATCCGGACGTCCGTCTTCCCGTCCGCGGGGACCGTGCGGTCCTTGGACGCGACCGCCAGCGCGCGGGCCATCTTCTCCGCGACGGCCGGCAGGTCCTTCATGTCCTTGGACACCTCGCCCACCACCACGCGCACCGGCCCGCTCCTGGGCAGGATGGCCACCGAGACCGCGTACGTCAGGTTGCTGCCGCCCACCACCCCGACGATGGTGCCCTGGGCGCCCAGCGCGTCGGAGACGGAGGCGCCGAGGCCGGCTAGCACCTTCGGGCTGGGCCCGCTCATCACCTCGGCTTCGAGCTGCTTCAACGACTGCGAGCCGAGGTTCTTCTTGAGCACTGCCTCCTTCTCCATCTTGCCGTAGGAGGCGACGGAGACCTTCTCCGCCCACGAGTAGTACCCCGCCTTCTCCACCCGCACCACGTGCTCGCCGGGGGTGATGGCGACGCTGCCGGGCGCGGTGCCGGACGCGACCTCGTCCACGTAGACCTTCGCGCCGGCCGGGACGGCGTTGATCACCACCCGGCCGCGCGCCTGCTTGGCCTCCGCCTGGCGCACCTTCTCGAAGGCCTCCAGCACGGTGGGAGGGAACTGCGCGGGGTCGATGCGGAAGTCCGGGCGGAGCCGCGCCAGCTCCGCGAAGGCGGCGGCGGACGTCCGCTTGTCGCCGGCGTTCATCGACGCGACCGCCATGTAGAGGTGGATCTCGAGCAGGGGCTGGTAGTCGCGGAGCTGGAGCAGCAGCGGCTCGATCTGGCGCTTGGCCTGGATCAGCTTCCGGATGACCTCCGCGTGCTTGAAGTTCAGCAGGTCCTTCTTGGCGTCGGCCAGGAGGGCGTTGACGGCGGAGAGGTCAGGCGGCTTTTCGACGCCGGCCCGGAGGTCCCCGAGCTGCGACGGCGGAAGCACGGGCATCTGCGCATCGAGCTGCGCCCGGAGCGCGGTGTCGATCGCCGGCACCACCGAGGCGGGCAGGTCCGGATCCACGGTCCGCAGCTCGAGCACCGCCACCGAGCCGCCGCTCGGGGCCCGCGGAGCGTCGCTCGGGATCGCTGGACGGGAAGGAGGGGGCGCCTCGGCGGGCGGCGTCGCGGCGGCGGGAGCGCTGCCGGTGGACGCCGGGGTCGAGGCGGCGGCGGCGTCCTCGCTCTCATCCGCGTCGGTCGCGGGCGTGCCCTTGCCGCCCTTGCGGGTGCCCACGCCCCCGGACTTGGTCTTGCCGGACTTCTTGGTGAGCTTGGGTTTGGGCCCCGCC
>Ga0134122_10002301_pt1 | contig 14017 bp, 9 predicted proteins | sample KB302_FD_96461 | JGI IMG/M metagenome (GOLD analysis project Ga0134122, IMG submission 96461) | Terrestrial soil microbial communities without Nitrogen fertilizer from Kellogg Biological Station, Michigan, USA - KB3-0-2 | ecosystem: Environmental > Terrestrial > Soil > Unclassified ... | reverse complement strand
TGGTGCTCGGCGAGTTCGACAAGACCAGCACGCGCTTCAAGTCGGATCCGAACTCGCCTCCGGGCGCCGGTCTCGGATTTCGAGTCGACATCGTCTCGGCCCAGGACCTCGACCCGTCGGCGGCCGGCCAGGCGACGCTTCTCTCCAACCTCTCGCATTGCGCCCTGTGCGAGATCAACGAGCAGGCCGGCGGCGTGTCTTTCGGGGAGCCGACCTACTTCGTGGACGTCCTGGCTCAGCGGGTCGGCAAGGACGGTACGGGCACCGAAATCTCGCTGGCGGAGAAACAGCTCACGGCGGACGTCGGCGTTCAGCCCATCAAGGTGGAGCCACCGGCGGAGCTGGTGGATTCCGCCACCGGCGCGGTCTTGGCCAATGCCCGAACCGGGCCGCCGCATCATTAGGACCGGACGGTCCGGGCAGCGTGCTTCGAGGGTGAGACAAGTCGGCGGTCGAGCCGCCGGGAGGAGTTATGGTTCAGCAGTGGAACATCGAACGAGCCGTGAGAGAGCGGCTGAAGATCGCGACGGCGTTGCTCTTTGCGTTCGCCCTCTCCGCTGCCGCCGGCCGCGCCGCCGACGTGAAGGACGACCGGCAGCTGCTGCGCCAATCGCCGGCCGATCCCTACATGTTCATCCTCCTCGACACCTCCGGCTCGATGAACGAACGGCCGGGCGACTCGACCACGCCGATCGCCTCGGCGGACGATCCGGAGTCCAAGTTCTACCAGGCGAAGCAGGCGCTCTACACCGCGCTCAGCAACAACACGGACGTCAACTACGGCTTCTCGACGTTCAACCAGGACGATCTGGTCATCCGGCGCAAGCACTGGATCTACAAGGCCGCGGCCAGCCCCGGCTGGACCGTCGACGCCCTCTCCTATCCGGTCCTGGGCGTCTCCTACACGTTCGGCGGTGAAGACGGCGGAGGCAACACCGAGCAGGCCACGTGCACCGGTCCCACCTCGTTGCCGACGAGCGGCCTCGTCGCCAAGCTCCAGGGCTGGCCGAAGACCGGCGATCTGGGCACGACCATCTCCAAGTACTGGCTCCGCCAGGTCAGCGGCAAGACGTTCTACACCGAGACGAAGATCGAGAGCGGCGCCTTGGGCGATGCGACGATCAACGTGCGCGTCACCCGGCAGGTGGTGACCAAGTGCAGCCCGCTGACGCTCGCCGCGGCGCAGTTCAAGATCGTCCCGTTCCAGCTCGTCCGCCAGACCCTGGCTCACACGACCTTCGTCGACGACGTGCCCCAGCCCAACACGAACACCTGCAGCGGCATGGAGCCGAACAACGATTCGCTCCTGGACCGCTATCGCCTGCCGACTTCGATCAACTTGTCCTTTGCCGCGAACCGCAAATTCGACCGCGGCGACTTCCTGCCCCTGGATTGGACGACCACCAACCGCGACGAGCTGCTGCGCCGGCTGGCGCCGAACCTGCGGGGCACCGAAACGGTGCCGGATTTCTCCGTCGCGCGCTATTTCACCAACACGGGCGCCGCCGGCAATCCCCCCCTCGTCAGCGCGACGCAGGTCCCGTTCATCGCCGGCGGCCTGACGCCGCTCGGCGCCTCCATGAACTCCTTCCGCGATTGGTTCGCCGGGTGCCACAACGTGGACAAGTGCCCCGGCGGCACGGGCTGGCTGGACGTGGCCAAGCTCAACGATCCGCTCTGGGGCTGCCGCAGGAAATACCTGTTGATCCTGACCGACGGCGACGACACCTGCGGCGGCGGCGGCGCCACGGGCTCCGCTTGCCAGGGCGCGCGCGCCCTCTACGAGGCCTACGACATCATCACCTTCGTCATCGCCTTCGGCCAGGTGTCGGTTTCCGGCAACGTGCTCCAGTGCCTGGCGGACAACGGGTCCGGAGGCACCATCCAGCCGTTCAACCCGCAGGACCAGACGGCGCTCGACAACGCGCTCTCGTCGATCTTCGAGCGCGTCACCCAGGAGAGCCGCGCCTTCTCGTCGGCCGCGGTGCCGACGGTCCAGGCGAACTTCGCCGATACGATCTACGTTCCGAGCTTCACGCCGCTCAACGCCTCCTCGTTCGAGGAGCCGGCACCCGCGTCGGGAGGAGCCGGAGCCACCTGGGACGGGCATCTCGACGCGTTCTTGAAGGACCTGCCGATCAATCCGGCGACGGGCAAGCCGGACACCCGCGACAGCGCCAGTTGCGCGACGGCCAATCCACGGACGAGCTGCCACCTCTGGGACGCGGGCAAGAAGCTGCTCGACCAGTCTCCCACGATGGCGCAGCTGGCCACGGATCCGCCGTTTTGGAAGATCGGCTCCGCGAACAGCCAGCGGCGCCTGTTCTATTCGGTGGGGAGCACCGGAGCGGCGATCCCGCTCGAGCGCAGGCTCCTCTTGCCCCAGACCTCGTTGGTGCCGTACCAGATTGATCTCTGGGAAGGCATGGGCCTGAACGTCGTCGATCCAACCAATCCGGCCAGCGCGGCGGCGGTCGCCAGCGCGAACGCCAAGGTCGAAACGACGATCAAGTACACGCTCGGGCAAAAGGTCGCGAGCGTCCTCTTGGATCGCGATACGACGTTCGTGCTGGGCGACATCTTCCATTCGAACCCGGTGGTGATCAACGCGCCGAGCCGGATCACCTACTTCACGGCCGACGTGCCGAACCAGCCCGGGACCGGGACCAGCTGCGCTTCCGGCAACAAGGGCTACCGCTGCTTCCGGCTCAAGCACCAGTTCCGCCGTCGAGTGGTCGCGGTCGGCAGCAACGACGGCGAGCTCCATCTCTTCGACGGCGGCATCTACCGCGACACCTCGAAATCCTTCGACAACGGCACCGGCTACGAGCTCATGGCCTACGTCCCGCGGACCGAGCTGCCGTTCCTGTACAACCAGGCCCGGGACAATCATCAGGAATGGGGCGTCGACGGCACCGTCCAGGTCGACGACGTCTTCATCGATCCCGTGCACGCGGGCACGCCGACCGACACCGAACGCAGGTGGCGAACGGTCCTGCTCGGCGGCCTGCGCGAGGGGGGCAGCGCCTATTACGCGCTCGACGTCACCCAGCCCGACGTCTTCGATTCGTCGACCGGCCTCCCGGCGCCCCTCGGCGGCGGGGCGGCGGACTACGTGCCCTCTTGCTGGAACGGCGGAACCGGCTGCGACACGGTCCCCTTCGGCGCGGTGCTCTGGAACTTCACCGACGGCGGCGACGAGGACGGCAACCTCGCTCCCGACCTCGGCAACACCTGGTCGACGCCGAACACCGGACGCATCCGGGTGGTCCGGGACGCGACCCTGCCGCCGACGAACAGCGCCCGCTACGAGGACCACTACGTCGCCGTGTTCGGCGGCGGGATGGATCCGAACGGCGAGAACAAGCGGGGCAACTGGCTCTACATGGTCGACATCGAGACCGGCAAGACGATCTACAAGCAGCCGCTCGCAGGCTCGGCGCCGAGCGATCCGGCGGCGGTCGACACCGATCTCGACGGCTACCTCGACCGGATCTACATCGGCACCACGCAGGGCTTCCTCTACAAGGTGGATCTGACCAAGGACGTGAAGCTCCTGGACGTCGGCGGCGGCAAGCTGCGCATCTCCCCGCTGGTCTCGGGAGACCCCCTGGAATGGGCTCCGTTCCAGGTCTTCGACACCGCGACGAATCGCGCCGCCAGCGGCGAGGTCATCCGCCCGATCTACTTCCCCCCGTCGGTGGTCTTCGACCCGAGGAGCGGCCTCTATTCGCTCGCTTTCGGCACCGGCAATCGTCAGGATCTCTGGCTGGAGGACGCCACCGAGGGCCGGTTCTTCTTCGTGGTCGATTCGGGATGGAAGAAGGGCGACGCCGTGAAGGTCGAAACCAACTTCACGCAGATCACCGCGACCGTCCCCGCGGGCACGGACTACCTGATCTCGCCGCCCACGGGCAAGCTGGCCGGCTGGTTCATGGCGCTCGCCGCCGACGAGAGGATCATCTCGAAGTCGCTCAACCTCTCCGGCATCCTGACCTTCACCGGCTTCGTGCCGAAGACCGAGCCCGCGAGCGACGGCCTCTGCCAGCGCAAGGGCAACAGCAACATCTACACCGTTCTCTCCACCAACGCCAATCCGGTCCTCGGCACCACCGCCGCGGATCGCAAGCGCACGATCAACGCCTTCGTCACGAACCCGTTCGTCGAGACCAATTTCAGCAAGAATCCGCGCGTCACGGGCACCCGGACTCCGCCGCCGACCGGCGCGGTCTGCCGGCCGACCGCGGAGACGGTCAAGACCCTGCGCTCGACGTTCCCGAAAGGCTGCAAGTTCACCGCCTTCACGCAGGAGATCAAGACGTTCCAGGTCGATACCCAGCTCGTCTGCATCGCGCCGATTCCGATCTGCGTCCGCGAGCAGAACTGGAAGGAGCATTGAGAATGGACATTTCGAAGCGACGGCGCACGATCCTCGCCCTCCTGCTCGGCTCGATCTTCGGGCTCGCGGCGCGGGCCGACTGGCTGGTGACCAAGGACGGTTCGCGCCTCGAGCTCAAGGGGCCCTACAAGGTCGACGGCAAGAGGGTCGTCTTCACTCTCGTGGACGGCAAGCTCTCGTCCCTGCGCGCCGACCAGGTCGATCTCGCCGCCAGCGCCCGCGAGACCGAGAAGGCGGCCAAGGCGTCGAGCGGCGAGGAGAAGCAGGCCCAGGCCGCCGTCGCGGAGGCGCCCGAAAAGCCGCGCCGGTCGTTCACCGACAAGGACTTCAGCCATCCGGCCGAGGCCAAGGAGGGCGACGCGGCGCCCTCCGAGGCGGTGGTCGACACCCCTCCCGCGGCGGCCTCGGCGGTCGACGTCATCGTCTGGCGCCAGGCTGTCGATCCCGGGCGCAACCGGGTCGACGTTTCGGGCACGCTCCGGAACGGCGGCCAGAACCTGGCGGCGGCGATCCAGCTCGAGGTCCGCCTCGTCGATCACGAAGGCAAGGCGCTGGCGACCCAGCTCGCGTCGGTGACGACCCCGCGCCTGGCGCCGGGCGAGACGACCGATTTCCGGACGACCTTCCCCCAGATCGTGAACTTCGAGAGCGTCAAGTTCGACGTCAAGGCGACGGAGTTCAAGGTCCAGCCGTCGCCCCAGGACAAGGCCAAGGAGCCGCCGCCCGACGCGAGCGACGGCGGCGGGCGCTGACGCGCGCTCGGGTTCTCGACGAGCCGAACGAAGGGAGCGCCCGGCGGCGCTCCCTTCGCGTTTCAGGCGCCGGCTCGCGGCAGCCGCAGGCGAGCGAGGGTGCCGCCGCCCTCGCGGTCCTCGAGCCCGAGGGTGCCGCCGTGGAGGGTCACGATGCGGTGGGCGAGGGCGAGCCCGAGCCCGACGCCGTCCGCCCGGCCGGTCGAGAACGGCAGGAAGAGCCGCCGCCTCAGCTCGCCCGGCACGCCCGCGCCGCGGTCCGCGATCACGATCTCGAGGTCGTCCGAGTCGAGGGCCGAGGCCGCGATCTCGAGCGGACCGTTCCCGCCGGCGCGCCGCTCGGCCTCCGCGGCGTTTTGCACCAAGTTGCGCAAGGCGCGCGAGAGCAGGCCTTCGTCGCCGAGGACCGAGAGCTCGGGATCGCAGGAGAGGTCGACGCGGAGGCCGCCGAGCGCCGGATCGGCCGCCGCCCGCGCCAGCAGCTCGGGGAGCTTGAGCGGCTCGAGCCGCGCCGAGCCCGGGCGGGCGAAGGCGAGGAAGTCGGCGAGGACGCGCTCGAGATGGTCCCCCTCGCGGCGCATCTCGGAGAGGTATTCGGCGACCGAGTCGTCCTCCGGGCGGCGGTCGATCAGCGTCAGGTAGCCCTTGAGAGTGGCCAGGCCGTTGCGCAGCTCGTGGGCGACCCCCGCGGCCATCTCGCCGAGCTGGGCGAGGCTCTCGGCCAGGCGCGACTCCTCCGCCCGCCGGCGCGCGATGGTCAAGTCCGTGAACAGGGCGAGGTAGCCGCGCACGGTGCCGTCGTTACGGCGCAGCGGGTGGACCGTCAGGCCGAGCGTCGCCCGCCGGTCGCCGCCGCGGGCGATCTCGATCTCCTCGCGCTGCACGCCCCGCTCGTCGGCGAGCGCGGCGGCGAGCGGCAGGAGCATCTCCGGGCGCTCGGCGAGCGCTTCGTGGAGAGGGGTGTCGGCGGCCGGAACGGGGATGCCGAGGAGGTCGGCGCCGAGATCGTTGAGCGACAGCACGCCGCCCCGGCGATCCAGGAGGAGCAGCCCGCTCTGGAAGCTCGGCGCCAAGGTCCGCTCGAGAGCGTCGAGGTCGTCCTCGGCCGGGAGCTTGGCGGCGGAGAGAGCGGCCATCGCGCGCTCGAAGGTCGCGAGCAGGAATTCGATCTCGTCCTCGTCGGGCGAGCGCGGCGCGCCCGCGAGCTCCGCGCGGGCGAGCAGGCGCTCCCAGGGTCCGAGCACCTGCTGGAGGGCGAACAGCACGAGCAGCACCAGGGCGGCGTTGATGGGCAAGACGACGAACGACAGCAGGCGGGTGGCCCGCAGCTGGCCCGCGAGGGTCGCCGCCGGGAGCACGACCCGAACGACGCGATCGCGACCGGGAAGAGGTGCGAAGGCCACCACCGAAGGGTTCTCCGCCGCGAGCGGGCCGAGGGTCGCGGGGAGGCCGGAGCCGGGTTTCCGCGGCCGGGGGATCGGACGCAGATCGAGCGGGCCGATGGCCGCGACCACTCCGCCGGAGGCGTCGAGGATCGAGATTCCCGCGGGGGCCGCGCGCAGGCCGCCCGCGATCCGGGCGAGGTCCGCTTCGGTCGGCGCAAGGAGCGCCGAAAGCTCGGCCGCCAGGCCGCTCGCGATCCGCGCCGCCTCGCTCCGTCTCTCCTCCTCGAGCCGTAGGACGGCGTTCCGATACGAGAACAGCGTGAAGCTCGAGATGACGACCAGGAGCAGGAGCGCCGCGGGCAGGAGGATCAGGATCTCGCGGCGAATGCCGAGTCGGGGCGAGCGGCGCATGGCGAGCGGTCCCGGGCCGGCTAGAGCAGCCTCAAATACGCGGTCGAAATCGGCTCGCCGAAGAACAGGGCGACCAGCCCGCCGAGCGCCAGGAAGACGCCGAAGGGCAGCTTCCCTCGGATGCCGCGCCGCTTCGACCCGAGCAGGACGAGGCCGACCGCCGCGCCGGCGAGAGTCCCGGCGAAGAGGGCGACCAGCATCGACCGCCAGCCGAGGAAGGCGCCGATCATCGCCAGCATCTTGACGTCGCCGAAGCCCATGCCGTCCTCGCGCCGCAGGAGGTACCAGATTCCCCAGACGGCGAGCAGCAGGCCGGCGCCGAGCGCGGCGCCGATCAGGGCGTCCCGAAGGCCGGCCCATCGGATCGCGGGCTGGACGGCGAGACCGACGGCGATGCCGGAGAGCGTGATGCGATCCGGCAGCAGCAGATGCTCCGCGTCGATGCCGCCGAGGGCGATCATCGCGGCGCAGAAGAGAGCGGCGACCGGCGCTTCGAGGGTCGGGCCGAAGCGGAGGAAACAAGCCAGGAACAGGAGGCCGGTCGCCGCTTCGATCGCCGGGTAGCGCCAGGAGATCCGCACGCCGCACGCGCGGCAACGCCCGCGAAGGGCGAGAAAGGAGAAGACGGGGATGTTGTCCCGCGGGCGGATCGCCGTGCCGCAGGCCGGGCAGCGGGATCGCGGCAGGACGGTCGAGATCCGTCGCGGCAGGCGGTGGATGACGACGTTCAAGTAGCTCCCGACGAGGAGCCCGAGAAGCGTCGCATAGATCGCGAAGAAGAGGGTGAGGGACACGGCGGCCGGGATTCTACGCCAGCCCGCGGCGCGCTCCGGCGCCCGCTCGCGGGGAAGAAGCGTGCGCCGTCGCGGCCTTTCCGGTCGCCGCTACTTCTGTGGCCAGCGGACGAAGAAACCGTCGGTCCAGACGATATCCTGCTCGTAGTCCGTCGGGTCGAAACCCCCCGGAGAGTAGGGATCGCCCGACGCGAGCCCGTCCCGGCCCTTGCTCCGCATCGCCATGACGTGCAGCGCGGTCGGGTGCGCGACGTTCAAGTAGTAGTCGTACGGGCGCTTCCAACCGTCGAGAGGAGGCAGCAGGCCGACGAAGTTCGGCGCGATCACCGACTGGAGAACCGTCACGGTGATCGGCGGGAAGTCGGCCAAGTTCACGTCCGAGCTGGTGGTCGAGCCCGCCGCGGCGGCGCTCGCCTGATCGGTCAACCAGGACATCATGCCCGTGCCCACGATGTGGATGTCGGCCACCGTCCGCTTCTGCTTCGCCTTCTGCATGGCGTCGAGCAAGTTGGGAATCAGCATCGCCGCGATGATCCCAATGATCGCGACGACGATCAGCAGCTCGATGAGAGTAAACCCACGGTCACCTTTCCGATGGGAGACCATTTCAACCCCTCCTCAGACCAGATGGCTCGGGAGTATCGCAAGCGACATGCCAGCCCGGAGCTCCGGAGAAACCGGCGGAATCGTCGCTTTGGAGGGGTCCCGGCCGGAGCGACTGAAAAAAAAGGTCACCTCCGGAGCAGTTTCTGTCAGGGTGCGACGAGCGCTGCGAGGATCTTTTTCATCCGCAGGACGCCGCGGTCGAATTCGGCGAGCGGGATGCGCTCGTCGGGGCTATGGATCCCGGCGAGGTCCGGGCCCTCGAGCGCGAACGGCGAGAGGCCGTAGGCCGGGATGCCCCGCTCCCGGAAGTAGCGGGAATCGGTGAAGCCGGCGATGAACGCGGGAACGACGGGCGCCGAGGTTCCGAGGACCCGGGCCGCGGCCCTGTAGACCGGGGTGTCGACCGGCGACGGAGCCGACGGCGGAGCGGTCACCAGGACCTTGGTGGCGAGGTCGGGACCGAGCGCGCGCCGGATCTGGCTCGAGAACGCCGCCGCATCGGTATCGGGGAGGAGGCGCACGTCGAGCTCCGCCGTCGCCTGGGCCGGAATCACGTTGATCCGCTGGCCGCCCGAGAGCACGGTCACCTGAACGGTGTCGAGAAAGAGGTTCGCGAGACCGGGCATCAGCATCTCGGTCGGCCCGTCCGGGCGGACGATCGCGTCGATGCGCAGGAAGCGGCTGCGCCAGAATCCGTTGTGCAGAGGGGCGAGCGCCCGCAGGTAGTCGCGGGTCGCCGCGGTGACCCGCCATCGGGGCTTGGCGTCGAGCAGGCGGGCGAGCCCGCGGATCAATTCGTGGTTCGCGCTTCCCGGGTTGAGCCCGGAGCCGTGGCCGCCGCGGCCGCGCGCCGCGACCTCCATCCAGAGCGGGCGTTTCTGCGCCACTTCGAGGCCCCACCAGAGGATCCGCCCTTGCGCGACGCGGTTCGCGCCGCCCTCGCCGAAGACCGCCTCGACGTTTTTGAAAAGCTCCGGATGCTCGTCGAGCAGCCACGCCGTTCCGGCCGCGCCGCCGCTCTCCTCGTCCGCGACCGCCAGCCAGATGATCTCCCGGCGGCGGTCGAGAACGCGCCGCTTGAGATCGACCAGGGCCGCCAGTTGAGCGATGCCGAGGCTCTTGTCGTCGAGGGCGCCGCGCCCCCAGAGCCTGCCGTTCCGCACGAGTCCGCCGAACGGAGGCACCGTCCAGCCGGGACCGGGGGGCACGACGTCGATGTGGTGGAGCAAGAGGATCGCCCGGGCGGAGGTCGCGCCCGCGCCCGTCGCCGGCAGGCGCGCCCAGAGGCTCTGCCGGCCGGCCGGGCTCGCGAAGCGCCGGTGCTCGATGCCGAGGCGCGTCAAGAGCCCGTCGAGAGCGCCGGCGGCCCGCGCCTCGTTGCCCGGCGGATTCGAGGTGTCGATCCTCAGGTAGTCGCGCAGCCAGGTCGCGGGCTCGGAGAGCCCGGACGCGGCGCCAGCGGCCTGGCTCCAGAGGAAGACGAGGACGGCTGAGGAGGCGAGGCGTCGCATGATCCGGAAGCTTTGGGCCCGAGTATTCTAGCCGGCTCAAAAAACGAAGCCGCCGCGGTGATCGCGGCGGCTAGGAAGTAGGGCGCGGAAAAAGCGGGAGGGTCCCGCCGAGACGACACCCTCCTCTGACCGAGCCTCCAACAAACGGAAGGGTAGGGTTACTGCTTCTGCGGCCAGCGGACGAAGAAGCCGTCGGCCCAGACGATGTCCTGGTCGTAGTCGGTCGGATCGAACGAGGTCACGGTGTAGCTGGTGGCCGCAAGGTCCTTGTCGCGGCCGCCCGAGCGGATCAGCATGACCTGCTTGTCGAGGACGTTCGCGCCGGTCTTCAAGTAGTACTCGATCGGGGACTTCCAGCCGTCGAGCTGCGGGACCTCTTGCATGTAGACCGGGACGAGAACGGAGGTCAGATCGGATCCGTCCTTCGGGCCGCCGGACGCGTAGTCGGCGATCGTCACCGTCGAGGCGGCGGTGGAGGCGCCGGCGGCGGCCGCGCCGACCTGGTCGGTCAGCCACGAGAACATCGCGGTGCCGGTGTTGCGGATGTCGGCCACGGTGCGCTTCTGCTTGGCCTTCTGGAGAGCATCCAGGAAGTTCGGAATCAGCAAAGCGGCGATGATGCCGATGATCGCCACGACGATGAGCAGCTCGATGAGCGTGAAACCCTTCTGCCGGTTACGAAGGCGGTTCAACATGGTTTCCTCCCAGTCTCTCTTCTTCCTTCTCCCACGGGGGATTCCATGGGCTTTGTCCTCACGATAAAGCAGGCATCGTGCCAAGTGCTGAGGAGCTGAGCCGCAGGGGAATGAGCGCTCCGCACTCCGAAACGGGACAATCTTTGACCAGGAAGTCTGGCAAAAAGTGTCAAAGCGCGAGAGTGCGGAGCAGCTCTTCGTAAAGCTTCACGCCCTCGACGAATCCGGGGATCGCCAGCCGTTCGTTGGCGTTGTCGACCTGGAGCGTGTCCGTGCTCAAGATCAGGAACGGGGAGAAGCCGTAGGAGGGGATTCCCGCCGCGCGAAAAAAGCGCGAATCGGTGGCCGTCCAGGGGAGGAGCGCGGGGCCGACGTCAGCCTGGGGGTAGCGCCGCTCGACCGCGGCCACGAGGGCGCGAAACGTCTCCGTGCCGGTCGGGCTCGGAGCGTGCGGTCCCGCGGGGTCCTCCCAATGGACGGCCAGCCCGTGCAAGAGCCCCGGGGGCACCAGCCGGTCGCGCACGTCTTCGAAGCGCGTGTCCTCAAGCAGATGGTAGACGACCTTGAGCTCGAAGCCGCCGCCGGGATCCGCCTCGACGTCGAAGGGCAGGGCCTCGTCGCGAAAGAAGGCCTGGACGTAGAGCGGCAGCTTCGCGAACGCGGCGTGATCGAGCACCGCGGCGTCGGGATCGGCGAGCGCGGCGCGGATGCGCTCGTCGTCCCGCGTCGGCGCGTAACGCTTCAGATACTCGCGGACGGCGGGGTTGACGCGCAGGTAGCCGAGGCTCGGCCGCGTCTCCTTCAACCACTTCGCGATTTGCTCGAGCGGCTCGCGCGAGCCGCCGCAGATCTCCAGATCGACGTAATGCTTCTGGCCGATCTCGATGCCCCAGTACTTGATGTCGGCGCGCGAGCGCGCCTCGACGAATCCGCCCTCGGTCAGGACGGTTCCGAAGCGGCGCACGAGATCCGGCCGGTTCGCGATCAGCCAGCGCGCGCCGAGGCCGCTGCCGGTCTCCTCGCTGCTGGTCGCGAGCAGGATCACCGAGCGCGCGAGCGGCCGGCCGCTCTTCTTGAGCGCGATGAACGCGCGCAGCTGGGCGATCGCCAGGCTCTTCATGTCGAAGACGCCGCGGCCGTAGATCCAGGGCAGGTCGAGCCGGGCCTCGAACGGCGGCACGAACCAGTCCTCGGTCGGGTGGATGTTCTCGACGTCGAGATGGCTGTGGAGGACGATCGCTTTCGGATCTCGGCCTTCCAGGATGGCCCAGAGGTTCGCCTTGCGCGGTCCCATCGCTTGGACGTGGGCGGCGATGCCCGCGGCCGCGAGCTCGCGGGCGAGAAAGCGGGCGCCCGCGGCCTCGTCGCCGGTCGCGTCGGTGGTATCGATCCTCACGTAGTCGCGGAACTCGATCACCTCGGGCAGATGCTCGTAGTCGGCGTCGCGGAACTCCTCCGAGCCGTAGGAGCGCATCGGCCGCTGCAAGAGGTTGACGAAGGCGACGGCGGCGCCCGCCGCGAGAAGGGCGCTGCCGTAGAGGGCGAGGCGGGAGACCGTGCGCCGTTTGCGTTCGAACGGCGAGAAACGGGAGGGGTGCCGGGGCATTTCATGCATCATAAACGCACGCCGGACGTTGTGTATGCTTGCGCCCCCGATGCGAGGCACCCTCTGATGCCGCCCTCCGAGACTCCTCACGAGCCCCGGCGCTCGCCGCTGCCGGCGCTCCTCGCGTGCGCTCTCGCGGTCTGCCTCGGCTACTTCGCTGCCGAGGCCTACGTCCTCTCGGGCGACTTCGGTTTTCCCCTCGACGACAGCTGGATCCACCTCCAGTTCGCGCGCAGCCTCGCTTCCGGGCACGGCCTCGCCTACAACCCGGGGGAGCTCGTGACCGGCTCGACGGCGCCGCTCTGGACGGCTCTCCTGGCGCTCCTCTTCCACCTTCCGGGCAGCGTCGTCCTGTGGACGAAGGCCCTGGGCGTCGCGCTCCATCTCGCGGGCGTTTGGACGGTCTGGCGTCTCGCGCGCGAGCTCGGCCTGCGGCCGGCTTCGGCCGTCCTCGCCGCCGCCTTCATGCTCGCGACGAGCTGGCTCGCCTGGTCGGCGCTCTCGGGGATGGAGATCCCCCTCTTCGTCTTCCTGAGCACGGGCGCGATCGGGCTCCACCTGCGGGAGCGGCGGAATCCGGCCCGGCCGCCCCTCTCGCTCGGCCTCTTCGGCCTCTCGATCCTCGCGCGCCCGGAAGGCGCGTTCCTCCTCGTCCTCGCCGTGCTCGACCGCCTGCTCGTGAGCTTCGCCCGCGCGGAGGACGGCGCTCTCGTCTGGCGGCCGGCCCGCCCGAGGCCCTGGCGGCCGGTGCTCGTCGGCCTCGGCCTCGCGGCCTGCGCCGTCGCCGGCCCGATCCTCTTCTACAAGCTCGTGGGCGGCTCGTTCCTGCCCACGACCTACTCCGCCAAGGGAGGCGATCTGCGGCGGCTGGTGCCCGACGTCCAGTACGCGGCGGCGATCCTCGGCATCCTGTTCCGCGCCCAGCCCTGGCTGGTGCTCGCGAGCGGGGCCGGCGTCCTCGCCCTCGTCGAGCGCCTCGGCACGCCGCGCGACCGCGGGCTCCTGCCGGCGCTCTGGCTCCTCGGGCTGCCCCTCGCCTACTCGACGATGAGCCCGATCGGCCGCGGGATCCTCGCGGGCAACTTCGGGCGCTACTACTTTCCGCTGCTCCCGATCGTCGCGATCCTGGGCGTCCTCGGTCTCGAGCGCGCGGGCGAAGCGCTCGGCCCGCGCCTCCATTTCGGCGCCGGCGGCTCGCTCGGCTCGTTCCCGCTGCGCGCCGCTCTCCTCGCTCTCCTCGCCTGGCCGACCCTCGCCGAGCTCGCGCGCGGGCCGCTCCAGTTCGCGCAGAACGTCGCGAACGTCCAGGACAGCGACGTTGAGATCGCGCGCTACCTGGCGCCGCGCCTGCCGCCCGAAGCGACGCTCGCGGTCAACGACATCGGCGCGATCAAGTTCCTGCTGCCGAACCGGATCGTCGATCTCGTCGGCATCGCTTCCCCCGAGGTCCGCACCGAGGTCGCGGGCGCCGTGCGCCACGGGGTCCCGTTCGAGCAGGCGATGCTCGCGGCGATCGACCGGCGGCGGCCCGACTACCTGATCGTCTTCCCGTCCTGGTTCCCGGTCGTCGAGCGCGACGCCCGCTTCCGCCTCGTCGGCCAGATCGAGATCCCGAACAACATCACGATGGGCGACGCCCGCCTGGGCCTCTGGGCGACCCCCTGGACCCGCTACCCGCTCCGCCGGCTGCCGGGCGACCCGGAGCCGGGCGGATCCTTGGACCTCTCCGCGGAGCCGAGCTCTCCGCCGCCCGCGACGCCCCCGGAGGCGCACCCCCGATGAACGTCCCCTTCCTCGATCTCGGCCGGACCACCCGCCGGCTCCAGCCGGAGCTCGACCGGCGCTGGCGCGGCATCCT
>Ga0134122_10002299_pt1 | contig 14029 bp, 15 predicted proteins | sample KB302_FD_96461 | JGI IMG/M metagenome (GOLD analysis project Ga0134122, IMG submission 96461) | Terrestrial soil microbial communities without Nitrogen fertilizer from Kellogg Biological Station, Michigan, USA - KB3-0-2 | ecosystem: Environmental > Terrestrial > Soil > Unclassified ... | reverse complement strand
GGAGGCCACCACGGTGGTGGCGTCGTCCACCGGCACCACCGCGTCGAGCGGCCGGCGCTCGGCGTACCCGCGGATCTCGCGCGCGGCCGCGACCGGGTCGCCGAACGGCAGGGTGAGCAGGTGATCCGGGAACTCACCCGCCATCACGTTCGGACGGTCAGAGGCGATCACGAGATCCACGTCGAGGGTCTGCGCCGCCTCGACGAAATCCTCGGTGCGGTACGTGGTGGTGGGGATCAGCAGCAGCAGTCGCTGGAGCGCCATGGTCGCGGCGCAGATGAGTTTACCAGAAATCCACGCCGGCCCACTTACTCGATCACCTCGTCCGCCCGCTGCAGGAGCGACGGCGGGATCGTCAGACCGATGGCCTTGGCGGTCTTGAGGTTGATGACCAGTTCGTATTTGGAAGCCTGCTCGACCGGCAGATCGGCTGGTTTGGCCCCCTTGAGAATCTTGTCGATGTAGGTCGCCGCGCGCCGGTGCAAGTCGTTCAGATCCGCGAAATAACTCATGAGACCGCCCGCTTCCACATTGTCCTTCGGCCCGAACATCCCCGCCAGACGGTGCTTCAGCGAGAGGGTGCCGAGAAGCGCGCGCTGAGTGCGGATGAGCGGCGTCGCCAGGGCGAGGAAACCGTTCACACGTTCTCGAACCATCATCGCGAACGCCCCATCGAGATCCTCGGGCGTTCGCACCGGCAATGTCAGGACCTGAATCCCAAGTCTTTGGGCGGTCACCTCGACGGTGTGCAAGGCGGGACGGTGCGAGGGCGCCGTCACCGTCGCCAGCACGCCGATCCGCTTCATCTGCGGCAGGGCCTGCTTCATTATCTCGAGCTGTTTGGCCACGATCTCGGTCAATAGGACCGATAGCCCCGTGACATTGCCGCCGGGCCGCGCAAGGCTCGCCACGTGGCCGAGACCCTCCGGGTCGGCGTGCCCGGCGAACACGATGGGGACTGTCGTCCTGGTCGCCTGTCGGGCGGCGTCCACCTCCGTCGACGTCGGAGCGAAGATCAGGTCGACTTTCAGCCGGACCAGATCGGCGGCCAGGTCGGGCAGCCGTTCGGCCCTCTCGGCCCATCGAAATACGAGGCCAATGCTTTGTCCCTCGACATAGCCGTGGTCCCGCAGGCCCACCCTCAGTGCTCTTACCCGAGCCGCCGACTCGGCCGCGGAACCATAACTCAAATATCCGATCTGGGGGGCCCGCTGCGCCCCGGCGACGAGCGGCGCGGTGAGCAGGCCGCCAGTCAGGGTCCCGATGAACACCCTTCGGTCCATCACTCGAGCACCCACATCATTGAGTTGCCTCGCTTCTCCTCTATCCAGCGGTCCACATCCGCCCGCATCGAGCGCGCCAGACTATATCACCGCGACTCACTGACCGTCCCAGTACAACCACGATCAGCGAGACAGGGCGCCTCGCAGAGGGTAAACTCGCGCGTGTCACCGGTGCGGGTAAGGGGTGCTCTCCACCGGGATCCCGAACCGACGAGGAGGCCTGGTCATGCGTGTCGGCATCATGATCGAAGGGCAGGAAGGGCTGACCTGGGAGCGATGGCGGAGGCTCGTGCAGGCCGCCGAGGACATGAGCTACGAGTCCCTCTGCCGGTCGGATCACCTCACCGGGCTCTGGGGCGAGGCCAAGCGCCCCTCGCTCGAGACCTGGACCTCCCTCACCGTGCTCGCGATGCGCACGCGGCGCATCCGGTTCGGGCCCATGGTCTCGCCGATCACCTTCTATCACCCGGCCCTGCTCGCCAAGATGGCGACCGCGCTGGACACGCTCTCCAACGGCCGCCTGGACCTGGGGATCGGCGGCGGCTGGAACGAGCACGAGCACGCGATGTTCGGCTTCGCGCTGCCGCCCATGAAGGAGCGGCTCGATCGCCTGGAGGCGGCGGCCCGCTACATCCGCGCGCTCGGCGTCGGCGAGCCGGTCACCCTCGAGCAGCCCTACTACCCGCTCCGCAAGGCGGAGAACTATCCCCTGCCCACCCACGGGCGCCTGCGGCTCGTGATCGGCGGGCGCGGCGAGAAGCGCACCCTGCGCATCGCGGCCGAGTTCGCGGACGAGTGGAACTGCACTCGCGTGACCCTGGACGACTTCCGCCACAAGCGAGAAATCCTCGCCAAGCACTGCGCGGCGGTGCGCCGCGACCCCGAGACGATCGAGCGCTCCCTGATGATCCCCCTCGCGATCGGGCGTGACCGCTCCGACGTGGCCCAGCGGATCGCGGCGGCCCGCGCGACCTTTCCCCAGATGCCCGCGGACGAGAACGGCTGGCGCGAGGCGAGCTTCCTGGTCGGCTCCCCCGCCGACGTGGTGGCGAGCCTCAAGGAGTGGGAAGCGGCGGGCGTGCAACGCGTGCTGCTCCAGATGCTCGACATGGAGGACCTGGCCGCGATCGAGCTCTTCGCTCGGCACGTGCTCCCGCAGGTGGAGTAGGGCCGGACCGATGGGCGCGCTCCTCACCGCCGACGGCCTCCTGGCCCTCGCCACGCTCTCCGCCATGGAGATCGTGCTCGGCATCGACAACGTCGTCTTCATCGCGATCCTGGTCGGTCGCCTGCCCGAGGCCCGTCGCGAGGTCGCCCGCCGCCTCGGCCTGATCCTGGCCCTGGGCATCCGCATCCTGCTCCTCTTCGCGATCACGTGGCTGATGGGGCTCACCGCGCCCCTCGTGAGCGTGCTCGGGCATGGCGTCTCCGGGCGCGACCTCATCCTCCTGGCCGGCGGCCTCTTCCTCATGTTCAAGGCGACGTGGGAGATCTACGACAAGGTCGAGGCCGGCCACCACGAGCAGACCGCCAACACCGCGCGCGCCGCCTTCGCGTGGGTGATCGTCCAGATCCTGCTGCTCGACATCGTGTTCTCGCTCGACTCGGTGATCACCGCGGTCGGCATGGCCAACGATCTGACCATCATGGTCACCGCGATGGTGATCGCGATGCTGGTCATGCTGGTCTCCGCGGGCGCGGTGAGCCGGTTCATCGACAGCCACCCGAGCCTCAAGATCCTCGCCCTCGCCTTCCTGCTCCTCATCGGGGTGATGCTGGTGGCCGAGGGTATGGGCTCGCACATCGAGAAGGGCTACATCTACTTCGCGATGGCCTTCTCGCTCCTGGTGGAGCTGGTCAACATGCGCTTCCGGCGCAAGCAGGGCGCGACCGCCCGAGGGCGGCGCGGCAAGACGCGCTAGGCGCCCGCGCGCGCTTCTTCCGCGAAGCGCAGCAGGGTGAGGGTCAGGGCCACCACCACCGGGCCCACCACCAGCCCGATGGGCCCGAAGGCGGTCACGCCGCCGAGGAGCCCCAGGAACACCGGCAGCGTCGAGATCTGGGCCCGGCCCGAGATGAAGAGCGGGCGCACCACGTTGTCCGCGCTCGACACCACCGCCACGCTCCAGACGGCGAGAACGAGCGCGGCGACCCAGCGGCCCTGCAGGAACAGCACGCCCACCGCGGGCACCCAGACCAGCGCGGTACCGACGAACGGGATCAGCGAGGCGACCGCGGCGATCGCCCCGAAGACCACCGGTGATGGCAGCCCCACGAGCGCGAAGCCGATGCCCACCAGCACCCCCTGCAGCAGCGCGGTGAGCAGCGAGCCGAACACCACCGCGCGGGTGACCGCGGCCACGTGGTCCACCAGCTCGCCCCGGCGCGCCGGGCGCATCGGGATCAGCTGCACCGCGGTCGCCAGCATCCGCTCGCCGTCGCGCAGGAAGAAGAAGAGCAGGAAGAGCATGATGGCGAGCGCCACCAGGGCGTTCAGCGCCCCCACCACGAAGGCCCCGCTGACCGCCACCAGCCCCTGCAGCAGCGTCTGCAGCCCGCTCATGAGCCAGCCGTGGATCTGTTCGGCGTCCACCGGCGCCACCGAGGAGACCCACCGGATCGCCCGGCTCACGATCGGAATGTCGAGGAGATCGCCGGCGCCCGAGATGCCCGAGTCGGCCACCATGCGCTGCACGCGGCCGAAGAGATCCTTCGCCTGGCTCGCGAAAGCCAGGGCGAGCAGCGGCAGCGGCGCGATCAGGACGACCGCGGTGAGGAGCGTGAGGCAGAGCGCGGTCAGCGCGGGGCGCCCGCCGAGGCGTCGCCCGAGCGCCTGCTGCGCGGGGAAGAGCAGGAGGGCAAGCAGCATGGACCAGAGGATGGGCACCAGGAACGGCCGCAGGATCAGGAACAGCGCCGAGGCCAGGAGCGCCGCGGTCACCAGCGCGAAGACGCGCGGATAGAAGGTGTCGTCGCCTCCGGTCATCACCGCGATCGGAGCTGCCGCAGCGACACCGCGTGGAGGAGCCAGGCCACCGGCACCAGGAAGGCGGGCAGCCAGATGAAGGGCCAGTCGGCGATGAAGGTCGCGGGCGGGTCCGTCTCGAAGACTCGCCACGGCGTCGGCACGGCCAGCTGCACGTGTACCACCACGTTCAGCAGGATGACGATGCCGGCCCAGTTCCACCACACCGCCACCCGCGCGGGCCACGCGCGCCGGACGAAGCAGAAGTAGGCGACCACCGGCGCGGTGAGCCCGACCAGGATGTCCACGTTGCGGCCGTGGAAGGTCACCAGCTCCGGGGCGGCCCCCGCCACCGCGAGCCGCCACAGCACGATCTCGACCGCGATGCGAAAAGTCTGCGCGGCCACCGGCCAGGCCGGAGGCAGCGCGTCCAGCAGCGGCGTGATCCGGCGGGAGAACGCGAGGGCGAACAGGGTCAACAGCGGCGGCCCGACGGCGAGCAGCATGTGCGGCGGTAGAGACTGGAAATCGTCGAAGAATCCGCGCTCCGCGAGCACCCCGGTCAGCGCGAGCCAGCCGACCAGGGCCACACCCGCGACGCGCACGCCCCGCACCGCGCCCGGGCCCATCCGGCGCGCCGCGCGCGCGGCGCCCCAGAGCACGAGGACGAGCATGCCCACGACGATGGCGACGAAGACCAGACCGACCGCGATCGGGGCGTCCGTGAGCATCACCGGCATGGATACCACATCCACGGCCGAACGCGCGAGCAACACCCGCGTCACCCCGGTGACACGCGGGGGCCCCGGGGAGGGCTATCCCCCCACCGCGGCAGGCGATTCTGACCGGCCGACGCTGGCACCGCGCTTGCTCTTCTCAGGTCACGCGGAGCCTCTTCCCGACAAACGGCAAACCCGTCGCGAGACGGGGACGCAAAGCCACGGATCAGGGCGACCTGATAGCCGGGCTACCGAAGGAAGGGCGCTCAAGGTAGCGCTCGTCGGGATCCGAGTGTGCTCCGCGAACAGGAGGATCCTGATGAGACACGGTCTGGTTCGCTTCATGGTGCGCCGCCTCGCGGTGCTCGCCCTCATTCTCTTCATCCCGGTTCCCGCGGCCGCCGACGACGCGATCATGAGCGTCGATCAGTACAAGACGGCCAAGGCCCGCACCCTCGCGACCACGCACCAGGCGCTGCTCAAGCAGGTGCGCGAGGAGATCTACAACTGCATGCCGTGGGTCGGCGTGCAGAAGGCCGGCATCGGCTTCCGTCAGCCCAAGGGCGCGGTGGAGGACGACCGCTACCTCTCGGTCTGGATCGTGATCGACCAGGACGAGGACGCCCGCTTCGCCGCGCTGCCCACCGAGCGGCGCGCCTCCGCGATGTTCTCCCGCTACGGCACGGATCTCCTGCGGCGCATGGCCCAGCTCCAGCCGCTGGTGGCCGACCCCGACGTCAAGGGCTTCTCGGTGGTGCTCTCGTGGCTGAAGCCGGGTACCGGCGGCTCCGGGCAGCCCATCAACGAGACGCTCGCGCTCTGGAGTGACAAGCAGACCACGCTCGGCTTCCTCGCCAAGCGCGTCCCCGCGGGCGAGTTCACCCGCCGAGCCAAGTTCAACGTCTTCGACGGGGTGGAGGACAAGGGACGCCTCGCCCTCGAGGTCTGGGAGGATTCGTTCGTCCGGACCTTCAAGGTGGCCAACGTCGAGACCCCGAAGGGCCAGAGGTGTTCCAGCTGACCGTCAGGACACCGGCAATCGGTCGCCGGCCCGGTACCATACCGGGTCGGCGGCCGGCCGGAACAGCTTGACCCGCGCGGTGCCGTGCACCGTCACGGCACCCTCGTCCACGATGACCCACGCTCCCTCTTCCAGCCCCAGCACCGGGTTCGAGTTGACCACGTGATACTCCCGGATGCGGTCGTCTCGCGTCTCGCTGAAGGCGGCCATCGCGGGATCCATCTCCTTGTAGTGGGGATTGATGTTGAAGCCCACCATCCCCAGCGCGTCGAAGCGATCGAGCCCCACCACGTTCCAGTCGTTGGTCGTGAGGATGGTGGGGCCGGCCACGTTGGAGCCGGCGCTGGCCCCCGCGTAGGGCATGCCCGCGGCGACGCGCGCGCGGATGGCCTCGAGCAGCCCGGCGCCGCGCAGCCGCTGGAGCAGCGCGTAGGTATTGCCCCCGCCCATGAAGAGCGCCTCCGCGGCGGCCAACGTCACGAGCGGCTCGCGATCCCAGCGCAGGTGCAGGAGCTCGAGGCCGGCGCCCTCGGGCGGCGCGGGCTCGAGCGCGGCACGGATACGCTCGAAAGAAACCGCTTCATCACCCAGGCTGGCCGCGGTGACGAAGGCCACCCGGCGGCGCGGGCCGAAGAAGTCGGGCAGCGCGGCGCGGCCCACCGGGCCGAGCGGCCCGCCCGAGTGCAGGAAGACGCGCATGCGCTAGGGGCCGAGGAGGCGCTTGAGCTGCGACATGGACTTGACGATGTAGTGCGCGACGCCGTCCGGACCGCCCTTGGGCGCGAACAGCACCGCGGTCATGCCGACGCGGCGCGCGCCCCGCACGTCGGAGTCGATGCTGTCGCCCACCATCGCGGCGTCGTCCACCCCGATCCCCATGCGCTGGAGCGCCAGCTCGAAGAGCGGCGGCTCGGGCTTGCCGATCACGATCGGCCGCGCCCCCGCCGCCGAGGCGACCGCCTCCACGATGGCGCCGCAGCCGGGCAGGAACTGGCCGTCCTCCATCGGCAGGCGCGGATCGATGTTCGGCGTGACGAAGGCGGCGCCCGCGTCCACCGCACGTGCGGCCGCGGTCAGGCGCTCGTAGCTGAACTCGAAGTCGTTGCCCACCACCACCACGCTCGCGTCGCGGTAGGCGTCCGCCGGCACCAGGGTGTGGCCGGCCTCCACCAGCACCTCGGCCAGCTCCGGCCCGCCGATGGCCAGGACCCGCGACGGGCCCCAGCGCTGGGCCACCACCTCGCCCAGGATCTCGAGCGGCGTCAGCACCTCGGCTTCCTTGGCCTCCACGCCGAGGCGCTCGAGCTTGGCCTGCATGGTCCGGGCGCGCGCGCGGGAGTTATTGGTGAGGAAACACAGTCCCTTGCCCTGCCGGCGGATCAAGGCGAGCACCTCGGCGGCGCCCGGCGTCAGCACCTCGCCGGTCCACACGCAACCGTCGAGATCGAAGACCAGGCCGCGCATCTCGCGGAGGGTACGCCGTGGCGGGCTCATGGGTGGCGGTCGGATACTAACACGCGGGCCGCGAGCCCGGGGGGCGGCGCCGGCACCGGCTCTCTGAAAACTTTGGGCGCGCGGCCGATCGCGCTAGATTCGAGGCGCCATGAGTAACGGCCGGACGTATACGCTGCGGAACGCGGCGTCGATCGTCTTCGCGCTGACCGCCGTGATTCCCCTGCTGCTCTTCACCTACACGCTCTACCTGCTCGGACAGATCGGACAGTTCCAGGCCCAGATGGGGCTCGGCGTCGCGCTCGGCTGCGCGCTGGTGGGGCTCTTCATCTTCTCGAACCTCATGGCGCGCCTCGGCGAGCTGTTGCGCTTCCTCGAGGAGCAGCCGGCGCCCGCGACCGCCGGCGGCCCCGGCGAGACGAGCTCGGCCGGCGATCGCGCGGCCCGGCCGGTCTCGGTGGCCAGCAATGGCCCCGCGAGTCCGCCCTGGCCCGGCCCCGGCGGGCTGATGGTTCCCGGGCTCGGCACGATCACCGCGGCGAGTCGGGCAGCCTCGGCGGCCCGACAGGCCGCCGGCGTCTTCGACGAGGTGCAGAAGACGATGTGGCACGCGGAGGCCCAGCAGCACCTCGGCCGGCGCGTGCTCATCTCGGTGAAGAATGCCCCCGAGCCCATCGCGGGCAGCCTGGCCCAGATCGCCGAGGACGGCGTGCTCCTGGAGCAGGACGATCAGCGGGTCGCGGTCAGCTACCTCCGCATCACCAACATCGAAGCCGACCCTACGAACAGCTAGTCGAAGGGGCGCCCTCGCTACCGGCGCCGGAGGATGGCGCTGAGGGCGACGCGGGCTCGGGCGTCGCCCGGATCCAGCACGACCGCCTCGCGATAGGCGGCCTCCGCCTGCCGCCACCGGCCCTGACGCGCCAGCAGGTACCCGAGCCGCGCGTGCGCCTCGGCGAGGTCCGGGCTCACCTCGATGGCCACTCGGTAGGCGGCCTCGGCCTCGGCGAGCTTGTCCTGCCGCTCGAGCGCGGTCCACAGCCCGAAGTGGCTCTGCGCGTCGTCGGGCCGCAGGCCGAGCGCGTCGCGGTACGCGGCCTCGGCCAGGCGGTTGTCCCCCCGCACCAGCAGGACGGCGCCCAGCCCCCGGTACGAGGCGATCCGCTGCGGCTTCACCCGGATGGCCTCGCGGAAGGCCTCCACCGCTTCATCGTGGCGGCCGGTCTCGGTCAGCAGCTCGCCCAGGTCGCCCCACGCCCGCGCGTAGCCCGGCTTGAGCGCCACCGCCCCGCGGAAGGCCGCCTCGGCCGCCGCGTGCTTGCCCTGCGAGTAGAGCGCCATGCCGAGGCCGCGGTGCAGTGGCGCGCCGTCGGGCTTCACCGCGAGGGCCTGGCGATAGGCCGCCTCGGACTCCGCGTGACGCCCCTGCCGGCCCAGGCCGAGCGCGAGGTTGGCGCGGGCCACCGGGTCCTGGGGATTGAGCCGCACCGCCTCGCGCAGCGCCCCCTCCGCCTCCGCGTGGCGTCCCTGCCGGCCCATCGCGATGCCGAGCTCGACGTAGAGATCGGCGTTGTCGGGGGCCAGCGCCACCGCCCGGCGGAACTCACCCTCCGCCGCGCCGAGCAGCCCCTGCGCTTCCAGCGCCAGGCCGAGATCGGCGTGCAGGTGCGCGTCGTCGGGCTTGAGCTGGATCGCGCGCTCGTAGATACGCGCCTCCTCGGACCACTTGGCCTGTCGGCGATAGATCGTGGCGAGGCCCACGTAGGCGTCGAGCAGGTCCGGCTCGTGGCGTAGCGCTTCCAGCAGCGCGGCCTCCGCGTCCGCGAACCGCCCCTGCCGCTCGAGCACGCGCCCGAGGCGCGCCCGCCAGCGGCCGTTCGTGGGGGCAAGCCGCGCGGCGCGCGAGTAGGCGGCCACCGCCTCGCGGTACCGCCGCAGCCGCTCGAGCACGAGGCCCTGGCGGCCGTGGAGCACGGGCTCGTCGGGCCGGAGGGCGGCGGCCTCGCGATAGGCCACCACCGCGTCGCCCCAGCGCCGCAGCCGCCGCAGGGCCTCCGCGTGCTGGGCGTGCGCCCGGTGAGCGCGTGGGTCGAGCCGCACCGCCTCCGCGAACGCGGCGGCCGCTTCCGGGTCGCGCCCCTGCGCGGCGAGCGCGAGTCCCAGGCCGTGGCGCGCGATCGCGTTCGAGGGGGCCAGGGAGATCGTCGCCTCGAACTCGCGCACCGCCTCGTCGGTCTGGCCCAGGCGCGCGAGGGTGACCGCGAGCCCGTGGCGCGCCTCCGCGCTGCGCGGGGCCAGCCGGGCCGCCTCGCGCGAGGCCGCCTCCTCCTCGCGCGCCTTGCCCAGGCGCCGGCACGCCGCCGCGAGCCGGAGCCACGCGGTCGCGTGATCGCGCTTGCCGCGGATGGCCGTGCGGAAGGCGGCCTCCGCCCCGGCCCATTTCCGCTGCCGCTCCAGCACCAGGCCGAGCTTGAAGTTGGCCTTCACGCTGCGCGGCTCGAGCGCGAGCGCCGCGGTGAGCGCGTGCTCGGCGTCCACGTAGCGCCCGTCCCGGATCGAGCGCTCGGCGCTGTCGAGGCAGAACGCGAACTGGGTGGTCACGGCCGGCCGCGCTGGGCGATCTGCTCCACCACGAGGTCCACGATGTGCTGGGCCGCGTCGGGGCGGCGCAGGCGCCGGAGCGAGCCCTGCAGCCGCTCGACCGTGTCGGGATCGCCCACCGCTCGATCCAGGAGCCGGCGCAGCGCCCCGCGCGAGCGCGCCACCAGCGCGATGCCCGCGCGCGAGGCGAAGCGCTCGTTGCCGCGCTCCTGGCCCGGGAGCGAGCCGTAGAGCAGCAGGGGGACCTCGGCCGCGGTCGCCTCCGCGAGCGTCATCCCGCCCGCCTTGGTGACGAGCAGGTCCGCCGCGCCGAGGAGCGTGCGCACGTCGTCCACGAAGCCCACCACGCGCACCGGGCTCGTCCCGGCCAGGCGCGCGAGGCCGACGCGCAGACGCTCGTCGCGGCCGGCCACCACCACCGCCTGCATCGGCCGCTCCATCGTGAGCAGCGCGCGAGTGACGTCGTGCAGCCGGCCGAGCGAGCCCTGGGTGCCCGCCATCGCCACGATGGTGGGCAGGCCGGGCGAGAGGCCGAGCGCCCGGCGCGCCGCGTCCGCGTCGACCGCGCGCGCGAACTCCTGGCGCACCGGCACCCCGGTGACGATCACCCGCTCCGGCGGGATGCCACGCGCCACGAACTCGTTCCGCACCTCCTCCGCGGCCACGCAGTAGCGGTCCACCGGGCTCGGCATCCACTGGCTGTGGGCCACGAAATCGGTGACCGCGGTGGTGTGGGGCGGCAGGCGCCGGCCGCTCGCCGCGAGCGCGGCCATGGCGACCGCGGGCGTCGCGTGGACCGTGATGACCGCGTCCGGCCGCATCGTGTCGAGCAGGCGGGCCAGGCGCGCGGTGCCGACCCGGGTCATGCCGAACGACAGCGGCGACTCCGACCCCATCCGATCGCCCAGGCCGTAGGCGAGCGCCCATACCCCGGGCGCGCGGCGGAGCAGCCAGTAGTAGACCCCGCGGCTCACGTGCGCGAAGAGCGGGTGCACCAGCTCGCGGAAGTGATCCACCACCACCGCCTGGCCGCCGCGCGCCTCGATGGCGGCGGCCAGGCTGCGCGCGGCCTCCGCGTGACCGGATCCGTAGCTGGCGCTCAGGATGAGGATGCGCATGGCGCTCAGAGCGCGATCGGCTCGTCCACGTAGACCGTGTAGCGGCGCGGGCGGCCGCGCCCGGCGTCGGCGGGATCCACGTAGAGGATGGAGCTCTGCCCGCGAATCGCGACGGGCTGGATCGAGAAGCGGATGAAGCTGGTCTCGCCCTCCGGGGCGGCCACCGCGAGCACCGGCTCGCGCCCGCTCTCGAACCAGGCCTCGCCGGGCGCCACGGTGCGCGGCGCGCCCTCGGCCACTGTCACCTCGAGGCGGCCGCGGAGCAGGCAGCGGATGCCGCCGCCCCGGTGACGATGCGGCGGCGCGATCCCGCCCGGGTCGAAATCCACGCGATCGCAGCGCATGAGCCAGCCCGCGCCGCCCGCGAGATCGATCGGGTGCTCGAGCAGCACGCGCCCGTCCGCCGCGGGAGGTGGCTGGCGGACCAGCTCGACCCGGTAGAGCAGCGCGCCCTCGGGGCCGGCGCGCGCGACGGGATCGGCGGGCCCCACCGCCGGCACCGGCTCGGTGGCGAGGCCGTCCAGGAGCGCACCCGAGCGCGCGTAGAGGACGCGGGGCGCGCGCGGCGGAGGGGCCGCCGCGCCCGCGGCGAGTCGATCTTCGATGAGACGAAGCGAGTAGGCCATCGAGCGATACTCCATAGTAATCGCTTGGCGTGGCCCGGCGAAACCCCTACCCTGTCCGGGTGACCGCCGCGGCGCTTCTCCTCGTCCTGAGCGCGGCCGTGCTCCACGCGGGCTGGAACGCGCTCACCAAGCGCGCGGGCGATCCGGTGGTGTTCCTCTGGTGGGTCGGCGTCCTCGCGAGCGCGATCTACGCCCCGGTCGCGCTGGTGATCCTGGCGCGCCACGGCTTCAGCGCCGCCGCGATCCCGTTCGTGCTCGGCACCATCGTGCTCCACGCGCTCTACTTCTGGAGCCTCGGCCGCGCCTACGCGGCGGGCGACTATTCTCTGGTCTATCCGGTCGCGCGGGGCCTCGGGGTGGCCCTGGTGCCGATCGCCGCGCTCATGCTGTGGGACGAGCGCCTCTCTCCCCTCGGCATCCTCGGCGTGATCCTGGTGGCGAGCGGCATCTTCTCCCTGCACTGGCGGCCGGGCGCGTGGACGCGGGCGGCCCTGCTCGCCTCGGGCACCGGCTGGGCGCTCGCCACCGGCGTGCTGATCGCCTCGTACTCCCTGCTCGACAAGGCGGGGGTGGCGCGGCTGCACCCGTTCGCCTACGTCTGGCTCATGGAGATGGGCTCCTGCGCGCTGCTCACTCCGGTGGCCTTCGCCAAGGCCGACCTCGCGCGCCGGGAATGGCGCGCCAACCGCGGGACGATCGCGGCGGCCGCCCTCATGAGCCCGACCGGCTACCTGCTGGTGCTCTTCGCCTTCCAGTTCAGCAAGACCGGATACGTGGTGGCGGCCCGCGAGATGTCCATCGTGCTCTCCGCGCTCATCGGCAGCCTGTGGCTCAAGGAAGGCGGGCTCGGGCGGCGGCTGGCCGGCGCGGTGGTCGTGCTCGCCGGCGTGGCCTGCGTGGCGATGGCCCGATGAGGACCGAGGCGGGGCGGGGCGGCCGGCTCCTGGTCGGGGCGGCCGCGGTGTGCTGGAGCACCGGCGGCCTGATCGCGCGTCTCGTGGACACCGATCCGTGGACCACCGTGTTCTGGCGCGGGATCTTCTGCGCCGCCTTCCTGGTCGCGGTGACCGCGCTGCGGGAGGGCCACCGGACGCCCCGCGTCTTCCTGGACATGGGCGGGGGCGGCCTGGCGATGGCGGCCTGCTTCGCCATCGCCTCCACCTGCTTCATCATGGCGCTGCACCGCACCGCGGTCGCGAACGTGCTGATCATCCAGAGCCTGAGCCCGTTCATGGCCGGGCTCCTCGGCTGGCTCTGGATGGGTGAGCGCGTGGCCGGCCGCACGTGGGCCGCGATGGGCGTGGCGCTCCTGGGCAGCGCGATCATGGTCTCGCGCTACTTCTACAGCGAGACGGTCGCGGGCTCGATCGGCGGCGATCTCCTCGCCTTCACGGTGGCGCTGGCCTTCGCGCTGGCGACGGTGATCCTGCGGCGCAATCGCCACGTGCGCATGCTCCCCGCCGCCGCCCTCTCCGCCGCGCTCTCGAGCCTATTCACCGCGGCCGCCGCGCAGCCCGGCACCGCCGGCGCGGGCGACCTGCTGCTGCTCGCGCTCTTCGGCAGCGGCCAGCTCGGCCTCGGCATGATCCTGTTCACCGCGGGCGCACGCCGCATCCCGGTGGCGGAAGCCGCTCTCATCGGGGTGCTGGAGAGCGTGCTCGGGCCGGTGTGGGTCTGGCTCGCGATTGGCGAGAACCCCGGCCTGCCGTCGCTGGTGGGCGGCGCCATCGTGCTGGCCGCCCTCGCCGGCCACACTCTGGCCGACCTGCGGCTGGAACGGCGGGCGGACGGGGGTCAGTCGGTGTCGGGATCGGGGTCGCGGAACCGCTCGTCCACCGGTATCTGATAGGCGTCGGCCAGCGAGTTGGTCTCGCAGGCCATGCCGACCACCGCGAGCAGCTCCCCGCGCATGGTGGGGGTCATGCCCGCCCTCCGCGCGCCCGCGGTGTGCGCGGCGATGCAGTAGTCGCAGCCGTTGGCCGCGCTCACCGCGAGGTAGATCATCTCCTTGGTCAGCGGGTCGAGCGCGCCGGGCCCCATGATCTGCTTGACGCTCTCCCACGTGCGGCGCAGGGTCGGCGGGTGGTTGGCGAGCGCCTTCCAGAAGTTGTTGATCCAGTCCGTCTTGCGGGTGGCCATGATGTCGTCGTAGACCTCCCGCACCTCGGGACTGGCGAACTCGTACTCGATCAGCTCGGTGATGGGCATCGGAACACTCCTTTCGCCCTACTCGCCGCGGAGAGT
>Ga0134122_10002298_pt1 | contig 14031 bp, 9 predicted proteins | sample KB302_FD_96461 | JGI IMG/M metagenome (GOLD analysis project Ga0134122, IMG submission 96461) | Terrestrial soil microbial communities without Nitrogen fertilizer from Kellogg Biological Station, Michigan, USA - KB3-0-2 | ecosystem: Environmental > Terrestrial > Soil > Unclassified ... | reverse complement strand
GTCATCAAGCCGGACACTCCCCACAAAGAAGTGATGTTTGCCTTGGAACCCGCACCCACCATGGGCGGCCACGTGATGAGCGAGTTCGGCGAGCCGATCGCCAATATCCAGGTGCAGGCGTTGCGCGCCGTATATGGACCGCATGGCGAACGCACATTTGCACCGCTTGCTTCCACGCTCACCGACGATCGCGGAGATTATCGATTGTATTGGCTCGACGCCGGCGACTACATCATCAGCGCATCCTTCGTGCCACCGATTAAAACGCCGGGGAATCCCAATGAACCTGTTCCTCAAGCGCTGTACGCGCCCACCTATTATCCCAATGCTTCGGATCTGGCCAACGCACAACGAATTCCGTTAAGAGCCGGCGATAATTTTCTCGCGCTCGACTTCCGTCTCGTTCGCGTGCGTGCGGTGACGGTGCGCGGATCGACATCCTTGCGGGACACGAGACGGGCGACTTCGATCACGGTGAGACTCAACCTTGCGGGAGACGCGGCCGGCACGGCGCAATACGCGACCAAGTCCAACGATCTGGGCTCGTTTGAAATCAAGAGCGTCGCACCGGGCAGCTACATCGCAACTGCGGAGAGTATGGTCGGTACCGAGCGCTACGCCGCATCCGTGCAAGTCATCGTCCGCGACCGCGACGAGAACGATGTCGGTTTGATTCTCAGTCCCGGGGTTCAGGTTCCGGGCCGCATGACGCTCGACACGGGCGCTGCGGTAGACATGAGCGCCGCACATGTCCAACTGATTTCCACGAATCCTTATCTGGAATCGTTCGAATCCGCAACCGTTCAAGCGGATGGGCAATTCGCCGTCAGTAGAGTTCAGCCCGGTTCGTATGCGATTGAAGCCGCCGTTATGCCGAAAGCTCTCTACATCAAGGTGCAACGTTCCGGACAGACCACCCTGCTTGGCACGCCACTCGCCATCGCATGGGAATCCCCTCCGTCGTTGGAGATTGTGCTCGGCACCGATGGCGGACGCATCGATGGCGCTGTCGCAGACAGCGCCGGCAAACCGTTCGCCGGAGCCCAGGTAGTGCTTGTTCCCAATGCAGAACGCCGCGCTCGCCCCGATCAATACCGCGTCACCAGTTCCGACGAAGACGGTAAGTTCGATTTGCGCGGCATACCGCCGGGCGCATATCAGCTGTTCGCCTGGGAGAATGTGGAAGAGCGCGCCTGGCTCAATTCCGAATTCATGGGGAAGTATCTGGACTTGGGAACAGCAATCACGATTGCCGCAAGCGCCCACGCCATTCTTCAAATTCCGTTGATTCCCGAAAAACAGTAATGGGGTCTGACCCCAATTCAAAGCGCGGCGGCGCGAGCGATGGCCGATGCGGCAGGCGCGCTTTCGATTTTCCAGCACAGGTCCATCAGGCGGCGGATCCGATCGCGAGACAGGATCCCGTCGGCGAGGCCGCTGAACTTCGCTTCAAGGTCTGCGTCGGTCATCGGATGATCCAGGCTTCCCACGGCGTGCTCGACAAATTTCTCGAAGCGGCCTCCACCCTTTATGGTTACGGCCACACGAACTTGGTCTTCTTTAATAGCCGGATCCACGACGGTTGATACTCGACTCCGAAGCGCGGCAACGTTCTTATCCTGAACGGCCCTATCGCTGAACTGAGCCACGCCGCCTGCGCCTTCGACAATCGCGACGGCAGCGGCGTGATATACGCTGAACTTCGCTTCCAGTCCGGTTGCTGGAGCCGTCTTCCCGGTCAGTTCCAAAACGAGCGGATGAACGCGGAGTTCGACGCGATCGATATCTCCGGCAATCAGCTTGTGCTCGTTACGCAGCTGGATGCAGCCATCGATCGTGGGATGAATCACGATTCCGCAGGCGAAGGGCTTGTACGTGTTCACCGCGATCTCATACGTCGCGCCGAGCTTGCTGGTGATCTGCGAATAGTCGCGCGCCGTGCTGAGCACATTGGCCCAACCGTATTTCGCCTCGAGGCTCTGCGTGGAACTGGTGAAATTGCGTGCAGCCATCAGCGCGGAGGTGAGCCCGTTTTGCGCGGCGCGGCCGGGATGGAAGCTCTTCGTCATCGTCCCAAACATTTCCTGAAGGCCGACAGGCTGCGTCGAGGCCAGGCCGAGAGCCCAGAGCATTTGCTGTTCGGAGAGTCCGATCAGCTTGCCTGCAGCGGCGGCGGCGCCGAAGACGCCCGCGGTGCCGGTGATATGCCAGCCCGTATTGTAGTGGGCGGGGTAGACGGCATTGCCGATCCGGCATTCGGCTTCGACGCCCAGGACGAGCGCATGCAGGAAATCCGCTCCGGAAATCGGTTTCGTTTCCGAGAGAGCGAGGATCGCCGAGATGACGGGTCCCGCGGGATGGATGATCGTGCGCAAATGCGTGTCGTCGTAGTCGAGCACGTGAGAACTGATGCCGTTCATCAAAGACGCGTGAAGAATGTCGAGACGTTCCTTTCGCCCGAGAATGCTGGCCTGTGCAGGACCCGAGAATGGGGCGAGCGCGGAAACGGCGATATCGACGGTTTCGTGATGGGAGCCACCGACGGCGCAACCCACATAGTTGAGAAGTGTGCGGGCGGCTTCGTGCCGGATGGGCGCAGCGAGATCTTCGCGGCGCGCGGAGACAATGTAACGCGCAAGGGTGCGGGTGACCTCGGGAGCTGGCGTAGAGGGCGGCGATGCCGATGCCGTAGGGTTTTGCGCCTTACCGGGAACAGCTAAAACCAGTGCGCTGGATGTCCGCAGAAACGCGCGGCGATTGAGAGGGATCATGAGTGGGCCTCCGTTCGGAGGCTATTCTAATCGAAAGAGTCGGTGACGTCTCCTGATGGCTGCGCCCTATCGGGCTTGCATTCGCTCCGCTCATCTCCTGATGGCTGCGCCCTGTCGGGCTTGCATTCGCTCCGCTCATCCGGTGAGTTTCGAGTTCGCAGGGATGCGGAGTATACTCCGCGGAAACCACCGAGAAAGGAAAATCCATGCTGAAAAAGCTAGCGGGTTTCACCACGCTTGCAGTTGTGTGCGCCCTGATTTCCCGTGCACCCACGCAATTTGTTGCACAGTCCGTCAAGGCCAAGGTGGACTTGAAAGCGCCCGCCCCACGTCTCCCGAACGGCAAGCCCGATTTCAGCGGAGTCTGGAACCGGCCCGGCGTTCAGGACATGACGAGGACGGTCACGAACGCGAACGGCACCAGCAACAAGGGAGAACCCAATCCGCTTCCGTTCACGCAGTGGGGGCAGGCGCAGTGGGACAACTACGACCCCGCGGTGTATGGGGACTACGCCGGAAGCTGTATGCCGTTTGGGTGGATACGATCCTTTACGCCGCATCCCATGCAGATCCTTCAGAACAACGAGTACATTTCGTTTTTGTTCGAACAGAGCACGATGTTTCAGGCTGTCAACACCGAAGGGCTACCGCATCGAAAGGGGTGGCCGCCCACGTGGTTTGGCGATTCGCGCGGCAGTTGGGACGGCGACACGCTGATCATTGATGTCGTGAACTTCAATGGCTACACGAAACTGGGTACCATCGGTCATCCGATGAGCGATAAGGCGCACCTGACCATGACGTTCAAACGACCCGATATGGGGCACATTCAATTCAAATGGGTTCTCGACGATCCCAAAACGTATACACGGCCCATCAGTAACGAGAGGGTATTCGTGCTCACGCCGGATGTCGAGGTGTTGGAGTACGCGTGCATGGAAAACAGTATCGCCGTACTTCTGGATGGAAGCGTCAAGCCGTGGGTCGGGTCCAAGGATCAGGACGGGAATATTCTCTACGGTACGGCGCATGACTGGCCCGCATACGACTTCACCAAACAGCAGAAACTCACCGGCGTGATCCGGGAACTCCGGTTCAGAGGAAAGCCTCCCCTGATGAAGATCGAGGTCGATAAAATGATGCTGGACGTCGTGTTGGCGCCAGCGTCGCGAATGGAATTTCGCGGGCTGGAGGAGGGCATGTTGAAACCCGGCGTGACAGTCAGCGTGGTGGCTTATCCGAGCAGGGAAATAAAAGATGAGCTCCGGGCGGAAACGATCACGATCGGCGGACGAACGACGGAGTTGCGCTGACGCGCCGGGGTGGTAGCCAAATTGAAAGACTCTGTGCTCTTATGACCGGTCAAAAGAGAACTTTTTGACTTTACTACCACCCCGGCCTTCGGCCACCCCTCCTGTTCCAGGAGGGGACCCCGTCCACCCGCTACTTCGTTTTCGAACTGGCGAAGAGATTTTTTTCCGGATGCATTCTCGTCGTCGCACTCGGACCTATCCCCACGATCTCCACGATCACTTCTTCGTCTTTCGCCCCGTCGAAGTGATGCGCGCCGGAGGGATGTTTCATAAAGCTTCCCACCTTCAGTGGCACTGTCTTGCTCGGATCGAAGACGTCCCCATCGCCGGTCCACCAGGTTCCTTTGATCACAGTGGCGTATCGGCTCTCCGGATGATAGTGGGGCGTGCTCATCACCCACGGTGGGAATTTCACCTGAACAATATAGATCCCCGGCTTTTCTGGATCGCCTTCAACGATGGCCGTCTTGAATCCGAGGTCCTCAGGCTTTTCCGTCCATTTCAGGTCTTCTTGCTTGACGCGCTTTACGGGTTCCGGCGCGGATGCTCTCTGCTGTCCGAAGATGGACGAGTTGGCGAGCAGCAGCCCAGACGCCAGTGCAACCACGCCCAGACCTCCAAGAGTGAGTCGATTCATTGTGGTTTTCATGGCGCAGATCCTAACAGAAAATCGGCCGGGGGAATAGTTGGGCGTCATCTTTATTTTCGTGAGACCACAGGAGTTATTGCATGAAGTCCGTCGTTCGATGTATACATTTGGGCATTGGAAATTTGGGAGCGACTCACATGATTCGAACATTGGTGTTTTCACTGGCTTTGCTGCCCCTGGCGGGATACGCCGCCGAAACCGGAACTTCTTCGTCTATCGCCGATGCCGCACGCAGCCGTGATATGGCAACGGTGCGTTCACTGCTCAAGCCTGGCGTGGATGTTGCTTCGGTAAACGCCCCCGGATTTGACGGCACTCCTGCGTTGCATTGGGTAGTGCTGGTCGACGATGTTGCCACGGCAAAACTGCTGTTGGGAGCGGGCGCCGACCCCAAACTTGCCAATCGCCTGGGTGTGACTCCTCTCGGTGTGGCCTCCACGAATGGGAATGCGGAAATGATTCGCGTTCTGGTCGACGCCGGCGCGGATCCCAATGCGCTCGATACCGCAGGGGAGCCGCCTCTGTGGGCTGCCGTTCGCAGCGGCAAGCTGGATGCGGTCACGACTCTGGCAGATCGCGGAGCGTCGCTGGCATTCAAAGATTCAGTTCAACAAACCACGCTCATGCTGGCCGTCCGCGAGAATCATCCCGACATCGTGAAGTATCTCGTCGACAAGGGCACGGACGTCAATGTGAAGACCCGAGTCGGTCAGACTCCGGGCTGGACTCTGCCGAACTCCGTTGCCGGCTTCGGTCATGGTATTGGAATCGTTCGTGGTGGACTGCCGGATCGTGGCTCGCGATACCTTACCACCGGAGGCCTGTCCGCGCTCATGTATGCGGCGCGAGATGGCCGGACCGAGTCGGCCAAAATCCTGGTCGCCGCCGGCGCGGATATAAAGCAGACCGAACCGAATGGCATCACGCCGTTGCTGATGGCCATTACCAACGATCAGATGGAAACGGCCCGCTTTCTCATCGATAAGGGCTCCGATATTAACGTTGTCGACTGGTATGGACGGACACCGCTGTGGGCGGCCGTCGAAGCTCGAAACATGGATGTGGACAATGCGACATTCAAGAACGGAGTCAATCGCGAACCCGTATTGGAGCTGATTAAGGTTCTGCTGGATAAAGGCGCAAACCCCAACATGCGAACGAAGGAAGTGCCGCCGATTCGCCGATTCATTCTGCCCACCACGGGTTCTCTGGAATGGGTCGACTTCACGGGAATGACGCCGTTTCTCTTTGCTGCCCGCGCCGGAGACGTGACGGTGATGAAGCTGTTGATCGCGCATGGCGCCGATCCGAAAATCCCGACCTTCGGCGGAACCACGGCGTTAATGGCTGCCGCTGGAATCAACTGGGTTGTCGATCAAACCTTCGACGAAGGCCAGGCTCAATTGCTCGAAGCCGTGAAACTCTGCGTCGAACTCGGCATGAGTGTGAACGATGTGAACTCGATGGGGCTGACCGCACTCGATGGCGCAGCGAATCGCGGATCTGACGAGATCATCAAGTACCTTGTCGAGAAAGGCGCAAAGCTCGACGTAAAAGATAAGGAAGGCCGCACGCCGCTCAATTGGGCGGAGGGTGTTTTCCTTGCGACTCATCCCGGACAACCGAAGCCTTCGTCCGTGGCCCTTATTAAGAAACTGATGGGAACTCCTTAATACGATGAAACGAATCTGTTGGGTTGCTTCTGCGATTGCTCTAAGCCTGCTCTCTGGCCAGGCCCGGCCCGTGTTGACGTCGTCGACGTTGTCGACATTCCAAACGGCAAGATCGTCGGCTGCACCGGCGACTGCTGCTCAACCTCAACAGGCCCTCATGAATCAATACTGCTCCAGCTGTCACAATACGGACGACAACGCCGGCGGCATGGCTCTCAGTAAGCTCGATTTTGACAAGGTCGGCAAGGACGCGGCGGTCTGGGAACGCGTCGTCCGCAAAGTGCGCACCGGAATGATGCCGCCCAGCGGCCAGCCACGCCCATCGCGCGCGGCGCTCGATGCGTTCGCAACCGAAGTTGAAACGCGCCTGGATAAAGCGGCGGCCGCAAATCCGAACCCCGGGTCGCCGGCATTACATCGATTAAACCGTACTGAATATGCCAATGTCATCCACGACCTTCTTGCCATCGATGTCGATGTTACAAGCCTTTTGCCCGCGGACGATTCCAATGAAGGTTTTGACAACATCGCCGATGCCCTCGGCGTTTCACCCACATTGATTCAAGGCTACGTTTCGGCAGCCATGAAGATCAGCCGCCGCGCAGTCGGGGATCGCACGCTGATTCCAACGCAGACGACATTCGTCGCGCCAAGCGGTCTGGTTCAGGACAAGCTCCTGGAAGGACTGCCTCTTGGAACGCGCGGCGGTATGTTGATTCATTACACGTTCCCGCTCGATGCGGAATATCAATTCAGCGCCGGTGGCGGTGGCGGTGGCGCCCCTGCCGGCGGGCGCGGAGGCGGTGGTGGAACCGACATTACGATCGATGGCCAGCCCATAACGGTAGCCAGGAATCAGCGCCTGACCGTGAAGGCCGGTCCGCACGTTATCGGCATGGCTGTTATAGAAGGCCGCAAGGCCGGCGGCGTGGATGACGCCTATTCCGACTTCCGTGTGAATTCGCAGTATGCCGTCGGTGGCGGTGTGTCGACCCTGGTCATCACGGGTCCTTACAACGCAACGGGCGCGGGCGATACGCCGAGCCGGAATCGCATCTTCGTCTGTCATCCCGCCACTGCCGCCGAAGAAGTTCCCTGTGCCCGGAAGATTCTAACAACGCTGGCGCGCCGCGCGTTTCGCCGGCCGCTCGCGGATGATTCCGAAGTGGACGGCTTGATGACGTTCTATCAACAGGGACGCAAAGAAGGCGATTTCGAAGTCGGCATCCAACAAGCCATCGCGCGTATTCTTGTGGCGCCGCGATTTATTTTCCGCATGGAAGACGAGCCGGCGAATGTGAAATCCGGCACGGCCTATCGCGTAAGCGATCTCGCTCTGGCATCGCGCCTGTCGTTCTTCGTCTGGAGCAGCATGCCCGACGATGAACTGCTCGAACTGGCCAGCGCCGGCAAGCTCAAGGATCCGGCAGTGCTCGACCAGCAGGTTCGACGCATGCTAAAGGATGCGAAATCCGAAGCGCTGGTGAAAAACTATGCCGGGCAATGGCTCTTCCTGCGGGATCTTGAAGACTTGAAACCGGACACGAAGGAATTCGATGCGAATCTTCGGCAGGCCATGATCAAGGAAACGGAAATGCTGTTTGACAGCGTTGTCCGCGAAGACAAGAGCCTGCTGACGTTGCTCGATGCCGACTACACGTTCGTGAATGAAAGGCTTGCGCGCCACTACGGCATTCCGAATATCCGCGGCGATTACTTCCGGCGTATCCCGCTCGAGGCGAACAGTCCTCGGCGGGGATTGCTCGGGCAGGGAAGTATCCTGACGGTGACGTCGATCGCCACCCGCACGTCGCCCGTGCTGCGCGGAAAATGGATCCTGCAGAATATTCTGGGGACTCCACCGCCGGTGCCGCCGCCGAATGTCGAAATCAATCTCGATGCGGATCCGGCCGCGGCAAAACCCACGTCGCTGCGCGAACGGCTGGAGCAGCATCGTGTGAAGCCCGTGTGTGCGTCGTGCCACAAAATTATGGATCCCATCGGATTCTCGCTCGAGAATTTCGATCTCATCGGAAAATGGCGGGAGACCGACAGCGGTGTTCCCATCAATGCTTCGGGCGTGCTTGTGGATGGCACTCCACTGAACAATTCTGCAGATCTTCGGAAGGCGTTGCTGGGCCGCTCCGATATGTTTGTAACGACGGCGACGGAAAAACTTTTGACCTACGCACTGGGGCGAGCGGTGGACTATACCGACATGCCGACCGTGCGCTCGATTGTCCGCGATGCATCAAAAAATAATGATCGCTTCTCTTCACTGGTTCTCGGAATCGCGAAAAGCGCTCCGTTCCAGACCAAAATAAAGAAATAGGAGGCCCGATGGCATTTATCACGAAGAAACATCTCAATCGCCGCACGTTTCTCAAAGGTGCGGGCGTCGTTGTCGCATTGCCGCTGCTGGAATCGATGATTCCCGCCGCAACGCCAATGGCACAGACCGCCGCGAGTCCCAGGACTCGATTCGGCGCCATCTATTTTCCGCACGGCGCAACGATGGATAAATGGACTCCGGCAAAGGAGGGCTCCGATTTTGAATTATCGGAAATCCTCCAGCCTCTGCAGCCCTTCAAGAGCCAGGTGAACATCATCAGCGACCTGAGCCATCCGATGGCATACGGAAGCGGTTCGGCAACTGCGAATCACAACCGGTCTGCCGCGGCGTTTCTCAGCGGGGCCAACGGTAAGGCCGGCCCGCAGGCGTATCTCGGCATCACGATGGATCAGGCGGCGGCGAACAAGATCGGTCAGGACACTCCGCTGCCGTCGATTGAGATGGCGATTGAAGGCACCAGCCTGACCTGTGACGGTCTGAGCTGCGCGTATCGGAATACGCTGTCATGGCAGGGTCCGACGTCACCGCTTCCGATGTCGAACAGCCCGCAGGTGGTTTTCGAGCGATTGTTTGGTGACGGCGCCAACGATGCCGAACGGCGATCGCGGCGGGAACAGTCGGTGAGCCTGCTCGATTCTGTCAGGGGGGAAGTCGCCTCGCTTCAGAAGACTTTGCCGGCCGGGGATCGCGCGAGAATGGACGCCTATCTTACCGATGTGAACGAGATCGAACGCAGGATTCGGACAGCGGGACAGAACCTTTCGCCGGACCTCAAACTGCCCACGGCCCCGGTTGGGATTCCGTCGGATTTTGAAGAGCACATAAAGCTCATGTTCGACTTGCAGGTTCTGGCCTGGCAGGCGGACATTACGCGAGTCTCCACGTTGATGCTGGCGAAGGAACTCAGCGGCGCAACCTATCCGAAGAGTACGATCCGCGATGCATTCCATACGCTGTCGCATCATTCGAATCTTAAGGAGAATATGGAAAAGTTCGCCGTTCTCAACCGGTATCATGTGACGATATTCACCTACCTGCTGAACAAGCTGAAGACGACACCGGACGGTGACGGGAGCTTGCTCGATCACTCGATGGTCCTTTACGGTAGCGCGATGAGCGACGGGAATCAGCACAATCACAACCCGCTGCCGATCGTACTTGCCGGCGGCGCCTCCGGAAAGCTGAAGGGAGGGCGGCATATTCGTAATCCGAAAGACACGACCATGTCGAACCTTCTGGTCGCGATGCTGCAGAAGCTCAACGTTCCGGTAGAGAAGTTTGGCGACAGCACCGGGGTGATTTCGCTTTAAGAGACGGCAGGCGAGGGGTTGGGTTTCTTTACTCTTCTCCCGAAGGGAGAAGGTGGCCCAAAGGGCCGGATGAGGGGTAAAGAAATTCTTGCCCCTCATCTGCCGCTCTACTCATGAAAAAGAATATTCCCATTACGCTCTCTCTGCTTCTCGCAACGACAATCGCATTCTCCCAAACCGTTCCTGCACCTCCACTCCAGCCGATCCTTCAGGGAGGCCTCGTACTGCCGCTATTCCCCCCGACTCCCCCTATATCAAGAAGGAGCGCATCAACGAGCCCGAGCAGTACAACATGATGAAGGGCGTTCCCGGCCGCATTTCGTCGGGCTGGTTTATCCCGGTCCGACGCCGTTTGCGCGCGATGCCAATACCGCGATTCCCGCAAATGCACCGCCGGCGTTTATTACGTGCGCAGGCACCGATGATCAACAGCACGCGAATTGGGCCGATCAGTATTTCAGGGCGTTTCTGACGGCGCAGATTCCGAATCTGGAGATGCATATCTATGGGAACGGCGTTCATACGAATGGACTGAAGGATCGCAACGACACGCCGTTTGGAACCTGGCAGAACCGGTTCATCGATTGGTTTCGCGACCTTGAATTTTTGGGCAAGCCCGGAGTGGAAACCAAGGCGGCGAAAGATGTGGCGACACGCGCGGCGAAGCCGGCCCCGCGGGGACAGGCCCGGTGATCCGGGATTATCGCGCGCAGCGCATCCAAATAGTTGTAGGCGCGGTCGATGAGCGGAGCGAATGCAAGCCCGACAGGGCGCTGGGAGCTCTGATTGCGATCGCCACGACATCAACCGGTAAGTGAAGATGCCCCCCAAACCTCTCACGAAGGGAGAGGAGGACTCAGGTGAGGGGCAAATAATTTCTTTAGCCCTCACCTGCCGCTTCGCGGCTTCCTCTCCCTTCGGGAGAGGTTCTGCATCCTCCAATCCATTCTTTCCCCTCTCGGATCGTCACTTCTGCGAATTGTAATACTCGCAAACTCTGTTCATCACGCACTCCGGGCACTTCGGGTTCGTCGGACGGCAGATTTCACGTCCCAGGTAGGTGAGGGACATCCCGAGAACGTGCCAGTTTTTCCGCCGTACTCTTGCCATCAACTGCTTTTCAATGACGGCAGGATTTGTACCCTGAGCCATTCCAAGCCGCGGAGCGACGCGGAGAGTGTGCAGGTCCACGATCACCCCTTCCGGCGGTGCATTCATCTGGCTCAGAATGACATTCGCGGATTTCCGTCCGATACCGGGCAATTGAGTCAGTCCTTCCAGGGTCTGAGGAATATTCCTGTCGTTTTTGATTTCTTTTGCGGTTTTCGTCAGCCACTGTGCCTTCCGAGCGAAACTCGATACTCTGCGGATCAATGGATAGAGATCTTCCGGCTTCGCTTTGGCGAGAGCCTTAATGGATGGGAACTTCTTGAATAGGGCGGGAGCCAGCGCATTGATGTTCCGGTCGGAATCGCGCGCAGATAGAACGACCATGACCAGCAATTGGTATCGATTTTCATAGTCCAGCGGATGCTTTCGACCCTTGTATTTTCGGAAGAGTGGCCGCAGCTCTTTGTTCCAGTCCACATCACCGGATTTGTTTGCCATGGCGCTGCCTTTCGGGCGGATGAGTTCGACTTGACCCGAATGAATGCGGGTGGCATCTTTTAACTATGAGCACTGAACCCAAACCGCCCGTTGAACCAGTCGTGCCGCCAAACGGACCAACCGAGCCGCCGGAAACTTTGCCGAAAGTACCGAAGGCAGATCCACCAATCTCCGACCCACCAAAAACAGATCCACTCCGGAAAGAGCCGCCGAAGAAAGAGCCACCGAAGGCTCCAGACGACCCATTCGGCCCGGCGCCAGGTGTGTAGCGGCTACGTCGCGTTTACCGTGACATTGAATCCGTCGCAGCGCTTCTTGATAATTTAACGTAAATGATTTCGCGGCTAGCATGCAGTCTGAATATCGGGAACCCGCGATGCCCATTGGTAAGTATGGGACTGCGCTGACAATTCTACATTCTTAGCCGCAAGACAATAGACGGCGTGTTTCGATGGGTAGATGACTTTATCCACGGTTGTGACATCCACACGCATTTCGATCAAGAAATGTCCTTTCAGAATTGGAATCGCCGGTTTACCAGGCACAAAGTCATAAATTCTGTTCACGGTTTGCCTGCCACTGATACTGAATGGCAACTTCCTGCTCTCATAGACTAAGTAGTCCTCCGCCGATACATTCTTCGATTCTGGGTACTGTTTCTCGAAGTCCAGCTTGGACAGCATTCGCGAAGTCGTTTTCCATTGCAATATCGCATCGGTCATTCGCGAGTCATCTTTTATCTGTGCAGCAACCGTCAGGTTCTCGATGGATTTCCAGTTGTTGGGTGCTCCCGTATTGTAAATAACGGCGGGAACGGAAACCTGTAATAAAAGTCTGTCTTCCCCGGCGAGAACTGCAATTTGGTCCGGCATGAATATCCGAAGCTCGCCTTTAGCTATATTGCTCAGGTAGAAATTCGCTCCGGAAACCGCCAGCGCGACCATAGACAAGACAAAGCTAAACAACTTTATCCAATCGCGTGACGGCTTTGCCTGGTTGTGGGGTATTTTCATGTGAATTCTGCAGGAAAAGCTCGCAAGCGCTATGTCTTCGGTCGTTCAAACTGCGGATTATTTGTGAATGGTACGTGCTTGTAAAGACGAATTCCGGTAGCCTGCCAAAAGCACCATCAGCGGAATCATTCCGGAACCTTAGACTGAACCTCCATAAGCCTCCGCTGGAGGAAGCGCCGCTCGCTGTCATTCGTCACGAGAGCGAGGGCGCGCGTGTAGTGCTTTGCGGCCTCTTCCATGGATCCGAGGCGGCGCAGCAAGTCGGCGCGCGTGGCATGCAGCAGATGATATCGATCGAGTCCGCCGTCTTCAGAAAGCGAGTCGATCAGTTCCAGCGCCGGCCGCGGACCATCCGCCATGGCGACCGCGACGGCGCGATTCAATGACACAATCGGGGAAGGCTGTACACGTTCCAGAAGGCCGTAGAGCTGAACGATCTGCGCCCAGTCCGTATCTTCGGCTCGCGCCGCCTGGCAATGCAAAGCGGCAATTGCGGCCTGCAACGCGAATGGTCCGAAGCCACCGCGGAGCGCCTCTTCCACCAGCGGGATCGCTTCCGCGATCTGCGGGTGATTCCAGAGTGTCCGATCCTGGTCATGGAGAAGAATCAGGTCGCCGGCTTCGTCCATGCGCGCATTGCGCCGGGAGTCGTGAAGCAAGATCAGGGCGAGAAGCGCCGTTGCTTCCGCGGGAGGCTGCGGCGGCATCAGCATTCGTACCAGGCGGGCGAGACGTATGGCTTCGATGCAAAGATCTGCGCGCACCAGCGTTTGGCTTCGCGTCGCCGCGTAGCCTTCATTAAAGATGAGATAGATCACCGTGAGGACGGCATCCAGCCGCTCCGGCAGTTCGGCCGCGCCGGGAACCGCATATGGAATTCCGGCATCGCGGATTTTGTGCTGCGCCCGAACCAGGCGCTGTGCCATCGTGGCGGGCGGCACCAGAAAGGCGCGGGCAATTTCATCGGTTTCCAGGCCGCACAGCGTACGGAGCGTCAATGCCACCTGTGCTTCATGCGCAATTGCGGGATGGCAGCAGGTGAAGATCAGACGAAGCCGGTCGTCGGGGATGTCGCTGGCGTCGAGGTCGGCCTCGGCAACGGTGGGTTCCTTTTCAGAGGCCAGAGATTCGAGTTTTTCTGCGAACCGCACCCGCCGCCGGATCCGGTCGACCGCTTTGTGGCGGGCGGCCTGGATGATCCAGGCGCGGGGAAATTCCGGGATTCCGGACTCGCGCCACTGGTCCACCGCTGCGGCGAACGCTTCCTGCGCAACCTCCTCGGCAAGCTCAAAGTCGCCATAGAACCGGATCAAGGTGGCCACGATCCGGCCCCAGTCGGAG
>Ga0134122_10002296_pt1 | contig 14043 bp, 12 predicted proteins | sample KB302_FD_96461 | JGI IMG/M metagenome (GOLD analysis project Ga0134122, IMG submission 96461) | Terrestrial soil microbial communities without Nitrogen fertilizer from Kellogg Biological Station, Michigan, USA - KB3-0-2 | ecosystem: Environmental > Terrestrial > Soil > Unclassified ... | reverse complement strand
TTCGCGGATCGCCTCGGCGTACGACAGCTCCCGCGTTCCAGCCTCGGGGACGACAAGCTCAGTCGGCATACACGTCGCGCGTGAGCTGGGCAGGATCGGGGTCGGGACTCGCCTTGGCGAATTCCACCGCCTCGTCGATCGTCTTCTGCGCCGTCTGTTCGATCGCGAGCAATTCGTCTTCGGCGAAGCGGCCATGCGCGACGAGCTCGCGCTCGAGTCGGCGGATCGCATCCTTGTCGCGCCAGGCCTCGATTTCCTCCTTGCTGCGATAGAGGTTGCGATCGCTCTTCGAGTGCCCGCGCAGCCGGTAGGTCTTGCATTCGAGCAAGGTCGGCCCACCGCCCTGCCGGGCGCGTTCGATTGCCGGCCGTGCGGCGGCGACGACCGCGGGCAGGTCGTTGCCGTCGACGGCGACACCCGGCATCGCATACGCCGGCGCGCGGTCGGCGACATTGGCCACCGCCATCGCGCGAGCGATGTCCATCGACATGCCGTACTTGTTGTTTTCGCAGACGAACACGATCGGCAGGCGCCAGATCGATGCCATGTTGAGCGACTCGTGGAAGGCGCCCTCGTTGGCGGCGCCGTCGCCAAAAAACACCATGCAGACGCGATGCTGCTTTTGCGCCTTGATGCTCATCCCGACACCGACGGCGATCGGCAATCCGCCGGCGACGATCCCATTGGCGCCCAGATTGCCGCCCTCGACGTCGGCGATGTGCATCGAGCCGCCGCGGCCGCGGCAATAGCCGTTTTCCTTGCCGAAGAACTCGGCGAACATCCGCGCCGGTTCGGCGCCTTTGGCGATGCAGTGGCCGTGGCCGCGATGCGTGGAAAGAATGTAGTCGTCGCGGGCGAGCTCGAGCGTCGACCCGACCGCGCTCGCTTCCTGCCCGATCGACAGATGCATGGTGCCGTGGATCAGGCCGCGCATGTAGCTCGCCTCGGCAGCCTCCTCGAACTTGCGGATCAGCTGCATCCGCGACAAGGCGACGCGCAGCGCATCGTCGGCCAGCGCGGCGAGCTCGGGACGCTCGGGCGCCTGCGTGGCGGTGCGGCTGCCGGGAGCGATCGCCACGATCAGACCGCCGCGGCGCAAGCCGCCGAGCGATTGCGCCGCGGCGATTTCATGATGCGACGGCGACGGCGGGCTCGTCGCTCGCGGCGCGGATCAACGCATCCTGCGCGCGGCGCACCTGGACGATCTTGAGCGCTTCGTCCGGCGCGCAATTGGCGTAGGTCAGGAGTTCGCCCTTGGCGATCGGCATCCTGGTGACGGCGCCCTGCGCGAGTCCCAGCGGCAATGCGTCGCGCGCGAGCGCGTCGGCGCGCGACAGCGCAAAGCCCCGGTAGCAATATTCGCCGATGGCGTCGAGCTTTTCCCCGACGGCGAGATCGCGCTTGGCGCGCGCGCCGACTTCGGCAGAGGGCACCGGCAGCGGCCGCATATGGCTTTGCCCGAACAGCACGGCGGCGGCCGCCGACAGTGGCACCTCCAGGCTGGTCAGATGGTAGGGGCGGAAGAACGTGTAGTAGGGTCCCTCGCCGAGGTGCAGATCGTTCATCCGCTCGCGCAGCCGCGGGTGGCGCATTTCCGCGACGACGAACACGCCCGGCGCGACCCCGGGAGACACGGTGAAATCGACGACGCCTTTGCGCGACAGCAAGCCGCCTTCCTCGCGCGGGCACAGCACCTTGTGCAGCGAGGCCAGCGGCGCGTCGGGCCCGTGCATGCCCGGGATGTCGGGGACGAGCCCGGTCGCGTTGGCGATCGCCACCATTTCGACCATTGTCTTCGAGCCGTCGACGAATTCGACCAGCATGCGCGGATTCATGTTGCGCCGCTTCGCTTCCTCGACGTACGCGTCGGGCGTCGCGTCGATGCGAAATGCGTTGTTCTTGCCCTTGCCGGCAGCGACGATCGGATAGCCGAGACCGCGCACGAAATTGATCAGTTCCATCGTCGCCGAGGGCTCGTCGCCTGCGCCCAGCGTATAGACGACGCCGGCGGCCGCCGCCTTCGCGGCGAGATACGCGCCGATAGTGACGTCGGCTTCGACGTTCATCATCACAATGTGCTTGCCGGCGGCGATCGTCGCCAGCGCCACCTCGGCCCCGACGTTCGGATTGCCGGTCGCATCGATGACGACGTCGACACCCTCCGCCGTGCACACGTCGCGGTGCGAGCGCACGACGGCGAGCTGGCGGCGCGAAATGGCGCGGGAGACCGCGGCGCTGCCTTCGACCAGCAGCGGTTCGAGCGCTCCGGTTCCCGCAATTGCCCGCGCGGCGAAGACGTTGTCGGGAATCGCGTCGGCCGCGGCAACGACATCGATGCCGGCCATCAGCGCGGTCTGGACGATGATGTCGGTACCCATCTGGCCGGCGCCGATCAGGCCGACGCGCACCGGCCGGCCCTCGATCTGGCGAAACTTCAGTGCCTCGGCGATCGAATCGCCCAGTCTTGGCATCGACGGGTCGGGCATGGCTCCTCGCAGCTGGGTCGGTCAGGACAGCATCCGGACTTTTGTATTATAGGCCGAACATATCTCCAGCCCAAGACCCGTCTAGGATAACAGCCGCCGGCACGGCCACGCGCCGCCGAGCGCTTGCCACTCGCGGGCAACGATGCCACGCTGCGCACCCCGAACGAAGGAAGCCGGCCGATGCCCGAGAACGAGCGACCCGCCGCCCGCGAGCCGGTAGCTTCGCCCGATCTCCGGGTCAGGGCGGCGTGGCTGTATTACGTCGAAGATATGACCCAGGAGCAGATCGCGCGGTTCATGAACATCAGCCGCGCCAAGGTGATCCGCTTGCTCGCGTCGGCTCGCGACAACGGCATCGTGCGGATTCGCATCGAGGACCGCGCCAGCGAGCAGATCGCGCTGGAACGCAAGCTGGTCGCCACCTTCGGCCTCGCCGACGCCGTCGTCGTGCCGGCGCCGGCCGCCACGACCGAGATCACCAGCGTCGTCGGACACGCCGCGGGCACGTATCTGAGCGACCAGATGAAGGACGGCATGTCGCTGGGCGTCGGCTGGGGCGCGACGCTGCATATGAGCCTCAACGCACTGGGCGGGCAGCCTTGCCAGCGCCTGTCGGTGGTTTCGCTGCTGGGAGGAATGACGCACTCGCGCGCGGTCAATCCGTCGGCGGTCGCGGGGCGCATCGCCGACGCTTTCGGCGCCGATTGCTATCAGCTGACCGCGCCAGTCATGGTCGCCGACGAAACGGTTCGGGCGGCCCTGTGGTCCGAGCCGGGCCTGCGCGAGCTGCTCGAACGCGCGCGCCGCGTCGACTTGGCCCTCGTCAGCGTCGGCGATGTCAGCGAGGAGGCGACCTTGTTCCGCGAGGGCATACTGCCGCTCTCGGCGTTGGCGAGCCTGCAGGCTGCCGGGGCCGTCGGCGATGTCCTGTGTCACTTCATCGACGCCGAAGGCAACGTCGTCGACCATCCGGTGAACCGGCGCGTCGTGTCGGTCGACCTCGAGGATCTGCGGCGCGTACCCAGGGTCGTCGTGGCCGCAGGCGGGCGCCGCAAGGTCGCGGCGATACGCGCCGCATTGAAGGCCACCGGCGCCGGCGTGCTGATCACCGAGGAAGGCGCGGCGCGCGGTCTGCTCGGTATCTAGAGGACGTGCGAGTCACCGGCGACGCCCCGGTTGACGGGACTGCCCCCGGGTCGCTACGCTGGTCACGTGGTGTTTTCCCCGCGCGGCTTGGCCGCGTTTGCCTGGCTTCTCACCGTCTGCACGCTGGCATCCGCGCAGGGTGGCGCGCCGACGCCGTCGGCCGCTGCTCCGGCCCAACCCGAGTGGAAACTGTCGACGGCGCTCGGGCCCGCCTACGCGCAGGGCAAGGCCGGCGAGCGATGGGCGGCGCTGATCCGGGAACGCTCGGGCGGGCGCCTCGCGGTCCGCCATTATCCGGGCGCGACCTTGTTCCAGCGCGACGCCTCCCGCGAGTTCGCCGCGCTGCGCGACGGATCGATCACCCTTGCCGTGGGCTCGACACTCGCCTGGTCGCGCGACGTCGCCGCGCTCAGCCTGATCGCGCTGCCGTGGCTTCTGCCCGGCGAGCAAGCGCTCGACGCGCTGCTGGACAGTCCGATCGGCGCGGAGCTCGGCGCGCAGCTGGAAGCGCTGGGCGTCGTCGTCGTTGCCTGGGCGTCGAACGGTTTCATCGAGATCGCCAGCAAGCGCGCATTGCGGGCGCCGGCCGACTTCGCCGGCTTGCGCGTCCGAACGTCAGGGCTCGCGCTGCTGGACCAGACGCTGGCGCGGCTGGGCGCCACGACCGCGGCGATGCGCGGCGCCGATGCGAGGGTCGCGGCGCTCGCGGGAAGCCTGGACGCCGAAGAGACGACGACCAGCGCATTCCGCGCCTCACACGCAGCGGCCTCCGGTTTTTCGCATCTGCAATTGTGGGGAGCGCATGGCGACGCGCTGGTGTTCGCCGTCAATCGTCAGGCGTGGATGTCGTGGAGCGCCGCCGACCGGGAACTGGTGCGTCAGGCAGCGCGCGACGCCGCTGCTGCGGCGAGGGCGCTGCGCGTGCGACAGGGCGGTGAGGCCGCGCTGAGCGAGGCGGCGCGGCAAGGGACGACGGTGACTCGGCTGACCGAGGCCGGCAAGCAAGCGTTCCGCGATGCCACGCGGCCGGTATACGACCAGTGGGCGGCGGCGATCGGAGACGACCTGGTGCGCCGGGCGGAAGCGACGATCGCGGCGGCTGCAGCGACGCGGTAGACCGGGCTGCCGTCAATCGATATACCGGCCGAGCCGGACGGCGGTCTCGCCTCGCTTCGGATGCCGCGTCGGCATGATCAACACGCAGTCGTCGTGCGGTGTGGCGATCCTGGTCCCACCATCGGTCGCGTAAACGGTTCCGGCGCGGGCGATCGTCTGCAGGCCGCGGACCGGTATCGTGAAGCGGAAGTCGTCGCTGGCGATGGTCACCGTGGCGGTGACTTCGATGACCCGCTGCAGCATATCGCGGCTGCCGTCGAGCTCGCGGGCGAGCCACGCCTCCTCGCCCATGCCGAAGTGGCGCAGAAAACGCAGCGTCGCCTCGCGGGCGACGGCCGGTGCGCCCGCTTCCCAGTGCTGCCCGCATTCGATCAGCAACGCGCTGCGCGGATCGTCTTCGTCGTCGAAGAACGCGAAATCGCGCAGCCGGCGGCCGGCCGCATGCCCCGCGTCGACGACGATGTGCTCGGGCATTCCCAGCGCGCGCGCCAGTGCGACGCCCTTGCGGCGGCGCCCCGCCATCGCCAGAGGCAGACAGGGCTCGGACATCGAATGGATATCGAGCAGGAAATCGGCGCGCTCGTACAGCGGCCTCAATTCGCGGGCGCGCCTCAACTCGCTGCTGTCGCGCGGTCCGTCGAGCACCTCGGATGTCCACAGGCGATTGAAATCCTCGTCGACGCAGCGCGATGCGAACGGCCGGGCGCGGTCGAAGCGAACGTAGGCATCGACGTTCGCGAATACGATCGACAGCGTACCGCGCACCGGACGGATCGCGTCCCGGAGCAGCCGGTCGAGCGCGATGGCGCCGCAGACTTCGTTGCCGTGCGTCAGTGCCTGGATGAGCACATGCGGCCCCGGGCGCGAAGCGTCGAACGTCCATACGTAGCGTCTGCCGCTGTTGCCTGCGGCGTAGCGCCCAAGGTCGGGGAATGCCACCTCGATCGGCGGCAAGGACTGAGGCGGCGTTGCCGGCGGTTCGCCGGCCAGGCTCAGGTCGCGCAAATGCGGTCGGCGAGCCGCTGCATGAACGACTCGCACAGCGCGAGTTGTTCGAGCGAGATCCACTCGTTCGGCTGATGCGCCTGCTCGATGTGTCCGGGGCCGCAGATGACCGCAGCGATGTTGCTGCCCTGGAACAGCGATGCTTCGGTGCCGAACGAAACCTTGCCGAGGTCCTGCGAGCCGCCGCAGGCCCGACCCAGCTCGACAATCTCGCTCGCGCCGTGCGTTTCCAGCCCGGGTGTGGCCGAAAGGGTGCTGAACTCGATGTGGGTGTCCGGCGAGACCGCGTGCATTTCGGGCAGCAAGGTCGCGGCAAAACGGCGGACCTCGGCGAGCAGCGCATCGGGATCGTCGAACGGCAGGTGCCGGAACTCGAAATCGAAGCTGCAATCGCGGGGCACGATGTTGAGCGCGGTTCCACCGCGTATCACGCCGGTGTGGACCGTCGTGTACGGGACGTCGTACGCGGCGTCGAATCCGCCGCGATCGCGGAAGCGGCGTCCCATCTGGGTCAGGAACGTCACGATTTCGCAGGCGACCTGCACCGCATTGACGCCGCGCGGCGTCAGCGATGAGTGCACTTCGTGACCGCGCACGCGGCAGCGGAAGCTCTTCTTGCCCTTGTGCGCGACGATCAGACGCATCCCCGTAGGCTCGCCGACGATGCAGCCCGCGGGCTTGATTCCACGGGCAACGATGTCCTGCAGCAGGCGCCGCACGCCGACGCATCCGACTTCCTCGTCGTACGACAGCGCGAAATGCAGCGGACGGTCGAGGCCGCGGCTTACGAATTGCGGGACGAACGCGAGCCCGATCGCCGAAAAGCTCTTCATGTCGGCGACGCCGCGCCCGTACAGGTGGTCCCCCTTGATCGTCGCGGTGAATGGATCGGAATCCCAGGGCTGGCCATCGACGGGAACGACATCGGTATGGCCGGAAAGGACGATGCCGCCGGTCGTCGCGTTCCCGTCACGCGCAGGCAAGGTCGCGAACAGGTTCGCTTTGCGGTGCTCGTCGTCGAACGTCAGGGCTGCGTCGATGCCGTATCCGGCCAGGTATTCGCGCACCCAGTCGATCAGCGCCAGGTTCGATTCACGGCTGGTCGTGTCGAAGCCGATCAACGTCCGGATCAGCGGCATCGCCGTCAGTTGCGGGGTGACGGCTGTCGCGGCGGCGGGGGCATTCATGTTGCGGCTTTCGACGTGAGCAGGGAACAGGATAGAAACCGGGTGGGTCTATGTCAATGCCGATACGCTGATGCGAGGGAAATATGGCGCCTGCCGTTTATCCGGATTCGATCAAGCGGGGAAGCTTGCGCCGCCGAGCGCTTCGTTGCTTCGCGCTCGCCGTCGTCGGCGCCGCCGTGCCCGCATGCGCGCAAACGACGCTGCCGATCGACAGGATCAGCCTGCCGCCCGGATTCAAGATCGAGGTGCTGGCGCGACTGGAGAATCCGCGCGAGATGGTGCTCGGATCCGAGGGCACGCTTTTCGCCGGATCGATGCGCGCAGGCAATGTCTACGCGATCAAATTGCAGCCGGGGGCCCCGGCGCGCGTGACGACGGTGGCTTCCGGTCTGGACCGGCCGATCGGCGTCGCCTTTCGCGGCGGCGCACTCTACGTCTCGGCCACCGACCGCGTGCTGCGTTTCGACGATATCGAACACCGGCTGGACTCGCCGCCGCAGCCGGTTCTGGTCAACAAGAACTTTCCGAACAGCGCGGGCCACGGCGGAAAGTTCATCGCCTTCGGGCCCGACGGCAAGCTGTATGTGCCCAGCGGCGCGCCGTGCAATATCTGCGAGCCCGACCCCGACCGATACGCCAACCTGATGCGCATGAACCCCGACGGGACCGCACTCGAGGTGTTCGCGCGCGGCATCCGGAACACCGTCGGCTTCGACTGGGACCCCGATACGCACGACATCTGGTTCACCGACAACGGACGCGACATGCTGGGCGACGACCTGCCGCCGGACGAGCTCAATCACGCTGCCAGGGCCGGCATGCACTTCGGCTACCCCTACTGCCACGCCGGCACGATCGCGGACCCCGAGTACGGCGGCAAGCATTCCTGCGCGGAATTCACCGCACCCGCGCAAAACCTGGGCCCGCACGTCGCGTCCCTCGGCATGCGTTTCTATACCGGGACACAGTTTCCAGCCGATTACCGCAAGCAGATATTCATCGCCGAGCACGGCTCATGGAATCGCAGCCGCAAGATCGGCTACCGCGTCTCGGTCGTGCGGCTCGAACGGGGGAGGGCGGTTTCGTACCAGCCGTTCGCGACCGGCTGGCTGGAGGGACAGCAGGCGTGGGGCCGCCCGGCCGACGTGCTCGTCATGCCGGACGGCTCACTGCTGGTTTCGGATGATTACGCCGGTGCGATCTATCGCATCAGCTATGCGGGACCGCGCTAGCGCCAGCCGTAATGGGCGCGCCAGTACGGGCGGTGATAGACATACGGACGCGCATAGACGACTCGCGGGCCGTACACCACCGGGGGATACACGACCGGGGCCCCATAGTAAGCGACCGGCGGAGCGTAGACGACCGGCGGCGCCGCATAAACGTACGAGTGCCCATAGCGCCCGTAGTTCGAATACCCGACGGCGAAGCCAGGCACCCCGATCGAAACGGCGAAATTGTCACGGGCTGAAGCGGTGGTCGCAACCGTCGCGCTGCCAATGGCGAGCGCCGCGGCGGCAGCTATCGTAGCGAGGCGAAGTTTCATTTAGCTCTCCTTGATCAGGAAAATCGCGAATGGCGCGACATCCTATTAACGACGGTTAGACGCCGGCGTTGACAGTGAGTTTCTCCGCAGGAACAGTCGGTTACAATCGGTTACGATTAGGCCTGCCCGCCGGCGCTTGCCGCCGGCGATCGAAGGAGTTTCCTTATGCCGCGGATGACGAAGTTCCTGGTGGCCCTGGCTGCCCTGACAAGCGCGCTCGCCGCCGGCCCTGCCGCCGCCGCGGACTTGACGATCGGCATCGGTGCCGACGTGACGGCGATCGATCCGCATTATCACAACGTGACGCCGAACAACAACGTCGCCGCGCACATTTTCGACTATCTCGTGCTGCGCGACGAGCGCCAGAAGCCGATTCCGGGGCTGGCCGAGTCCTGGCGCACGATCGATCCGTTGACCTGGGAGTTCAAGCTGCGCAAGGGCGTGAAATTCCACGACGGCGGCGAGTTCACGGCGGCCGACGTCGTCGCATCGATCGAGCGCGTGCCGCTGGTGCCGAACAGTCCGTCGCCGTTCACCGCGTACACCAAGCAGATCAAGGAAATGACGGTCGTCGACCCGTACACGATCCGCTTCCGCACCGCGGCCCCCTATCCGCTGATGCCGACCGACATGACCCAGGTAGCGATCATTTCCGCCAAGGCGGCCAAGGCGAGCACCGAGGACTTCAACAGCGGCAAGGCGGCGATCGGCACCGGGCCCTACAAGCTGGTGCGCTATGCCAAGGGCGATCGCATCGATCTCGCGCGGCACGACGGGTACTGGGGCGGCAAGACACCCTGGGAAAAAGTGACCTTGCGGCTCCTGCCGAACGACGCCTCGCGGGTTGCGGCACTGCTCGCCGGCGACGTGCAGGCGATCGAGTACGTACCGACGTCCGACGTGACGAGAATCCGCGCCGACAAGCGCCTGAACGTGTACAAGATCATCGCCGACCGCCTGATCTATCTGCACATGGACAGCGATCGCGACGTCTCTCCATTCGTCACCGACAAGGATGGCAAGCCGCTGGCGAAGAATCCGCTGAAAGACGCCCGCGTGCGCAAGGCGATCTCCAAGGCGATCAACCGCAACGCGATCGTCGACAAGGTGATGGAGGGCGAGGCGGTGGCGGCGGGCCAGCTCCTTGCCGACGGCATGTTCGGCACGACCAGGAACCTCAAGGTCGAGCCCTACGATCCCGCCGGCGCGAAAAAACTGCTGTCCGAGGCCGGCTACCCCGATGGCTTCGGCATAACGATCCACGCGCCGAACAATCGCTATGTCAACGATGCCAAGATCGCGCAGGCGGTCGCGCAAATGCTGACCCGCGTCGGCATTGCGACGAAGGTCGAGGCGATGCCGTCGGCCACTTACTTTCCGCAGGCGACCGATCTCAAGTTCAGCCTGATGCTGGTCGGCTGGAGCTCGGGCACGGGCGAGGCGTCTAGCCCGCTGAAGGCCCTGCTGGCGACCTACAACCGCGACAAGGGCTTCGGCACGGCGAACCGAGGCCGGTACTCGAATCCAAGGGTCGACGCGCTGCTCGAGCAGGCGCTGGCGACCGTCGACGATCCGAAGCGCGAGGCGCTGCTGCAGCGCGCGACCGAGATCGCGATCGACGATACCGGCATCGTCCCGCTGCACTTCCAGGTCAACCTCTGGGCCACGCGCAACGGCATCACTTACGCTCCGCGCACCGACGAAAATACGCTGGCGCACAAGTTCCGTCCGGCGAAATGAGCCGCGTGAAAATCTCGATCATCGTGCCGCTGTTCGACCGGCGGAATGCCGGCTGGAGGGCGCTGGAGTCGGCGCTGGCCCAGAGCTATCCACGCGATCGCTACGAAGTGGTCGCGGTGACGACTCGCGACGACGCCGCGATGCGCGACCCCGCTGCCGGCGCGCTGCTGGTGCGTTGCGATGCCGTCGCGCGCACCGACCTCGATCCCGCCGCGACCGCCAGCGAGGTGGAGCTGTACCGGGCCGGTCACCGGCGCTGCACCGGCGATCTGGTATTTTTCTGCGAGGGTCACACGGTGCTGCACGAAGACTGCTGCTCGCTGATCGGCGAGCATTTCGCGCGCAACCCCGACTGCGACATCGCGTGGGCGCCGCGCCTCAATCACGCCATGTCTCCGCTCGGCCGCCTGGTCGCGATGCACAACGATCGGCATCAGCAGCGCGCGCTGGCGGCCGGCGTTTTTTCGCTGGGCGCGAACAGCGTCATCCGCCGGCGCACGCTCGATGCGCTCGGCGGGCTCGAGGCGCGCTATCTGCGATTCAGCGAGACGGCGCTGTTTCATCGCGCGCTGCAGCGCCGCGCCGTCATCGGTCGGATTCGGGCGCCGCTCGCCACGCACTACAACGACATGGACAAAGGGCTTTGGCTCCGGCTGGTGCAGGATAGCGGGGCCGGACGCTACGCCTACTACGAGGATCTGCTGGCCCGGGGGAAGGACGAAGGCGCGCGGATCAGGCACCCGGTCTATGTGCATGCCAGACGGCCGGCGATCGCCGCGTTGCTCGCTCCGCTTCTGCGCGCATCGGGTGCGATTCTGTTTGGCGCGGCGGTCGGTGCGCAGCGGCTCGAGCAGCGGATCGCCTATCGCTGCTATGTTCTGGCGCTCGGATGCACCGACCTGGCCGGCTACAGCCGGGCCTGCGCACAGCAGGCGTCGCGACGTCGCGCGCGGCGGCACGCGGCGAGCTTCGGCAGCGCAGGCGCTGGCGCGCCGGCCGATGCGTCAACCGCCGGTGGTGAGCAGTCGCTCGATCCCGTTGACGATCTGCCCGGCGTTGGCCGCGCCAATCCGCTTGGTCAGCGCCTGCGCGAAGTCAGGCAGAAAGTCGCGTAGATCACGCAGATTTTCCGCGCGCTGCAGCCGCATCATCATCAGGTAGCCGCGGAAGCCGAGGTGGTTGTTGATCGCATCGCTGATGCGCTGTTGCGCGGTGATGAAGCGCTGCACTTCGTCCTCGCTGCGCGGTGCGGCCTCGGCTTCGCCCGCGGCCGACGAAGGCGCGCTGAATCGCTTGGCGATCAGGCCGACGCGCTCCAGCGTGGCGAGCGCCGCGGCGTCGGCGCGCACAGCGCGTGCGCGCTCGAGAACTTCGGCGACGGTGCGGTTACCATCGATCATGATCAAAAGACTGCGCAGCGCGATCGGCAGATTGTGCGTCCGCTCCTTAAGCTCACGCACGCCTTCCTCGGTCTTGGCGTAGATTTCATCCGGATTCATCGTTTGAGCTCCGCTGGGGGTCTCGCCGCGATCTCCAAACAGCGGAGATTATAGACGAGACAGGCGTTCACGCGCCGCTGCGCAGCGAGTTGCACCGTACAAGCTGCGTAGTGCCGCCTCTTCGTTTGTGGAATAATCGAATCCGGTAGGCCGTGCTTCGCGATGCTCGATCCAACCCTGCTCTCCGCGCTTGGCGACATACTTCCGCCGTCGGCGATCGTCGCTTCGGCCGAGGCGACGCGGGCCTATGAGTGCGACGGGCTGACGCTGTTCCGCGAACAGCCGCTGGCGGTGCTGCTCCCGGAAAACGAGGCGCAGGTGGTCGGCATCCTCCGACTGTGTCACGCCGCACGTCTGCCGGTGGTCGCGCGCGGCGCGGGAACCGGACTGTCCGGCGGCGCGACGCCGCATCGCAAGGGGATCGTCCTTTCGCTCGCGAAATTCAAGCGCATTCTGTCGATCGATCCGCTCTCCTGCAGCGCCGTCGTCCAGCCCGGTGTGCGCAATCTGGCGATATCGGAGGCGGCCGCCGTCCATCGGCTGTACTACGCGCCTGATCCATCGTCGCAGATTGCCTGCACGATCGGCGGCAACGTCGCCGAAAACTCCGGCGGCGTGCACTGCCTGAAGTACGGACTCACCGTGCACAATGTCCGACGCGTGCGCGCGGTGCTGATCGATGGCGACGTGGTCGAGTTCGGCGGTGAAGCGCTCGACGCCGCCGGCTACGACCTGCTCGCGCTGATCACGGGCTCGGAAGGCCTGCTGGCGGTCATCACCGAGGTCACCGTCAAGCTGACGCCGATGCCGCAGCAGGCGACCTGCGTGCTGGCCAGTTTCGACGACCTGGAAAAGGCGGGCGACGCGGTCGCGGCGATCATCGGGGCGGGCATCATACCCGCCGGGCTCGAGATGATGGACCAGCTCACGATCGCGGCGGTCGAGCCTTTCGTCCACGCCGGCTATCCGGTCGATGCGGCGGCGATATTGCTATGCGAATCCGACGGGACGACCGACGAGGTTGCCGACGAGATCGCGCGGGTGCGCGAGTTGCTCGAAGCGAGCGGTGCGACGACGATCGTGGTATCGCAAAGCGAAACGCAGCGCCTGAAGTTCTGGTCGGGGCGCAAGGCGGCGTTTCCGGCCGCGGGCCGCGTCTCACCCGACTACTACTGCATCGACGGCACGATACCCCGGCGTTCGCTGGCGCCGGTGCTCAAGCGCATCGAAGCGCTGTCGCGCGAGTTCGGATTGCGTTGCATGAACGTTTTTCACGCCGGCGACGGCAATCTGCATCCGTTGATCCTTTACGACGCCAACGTGCCCGACGAAGTGGCCAGAACCGAGGCTTTCGGCGCCAGGATTCTCGAGCTTTGCATCGAGGTCGGTGGTACGATCACCGGGGAGCACGGCGTCGGCCTCGAAAAGATCGACCAGATGTGCACGCAATTCGCAGCGCCCGAGCTCGAGCGCTTTCATGCGATCAAGCGCGCTTTCGACGCCGAAGGCTTGCTCAATCCAGGCAAGGCCGTGCCGCTGCTGCATCGCTGCGCCGAGATGGGCAGGATGCACGTCCACGGCGGCCGGCTGCCGCACCCGGACCTGCCCCGTTTTTAGCGCCTGTGAACGAAACGCTCGGCTGAGAAACGCGAGAGCACCAGCATGCAGATGAAGACCATCGTACGGCCCGATCCCGACGTCGTTGCGCGCCTGGTCGCCCAGATGCGCGGCGACTACGGCGAACGCGCGGTGACCACGCAGGCGGTGCGCGAGCACCATAGCCATGGCGAGGGTCTGGCCGATGCCGCTCTGCCCGACGTCGTCGTCTTCCCGCGCACCAACGATGAGGTTGCGGCCATCGTCCGCCTTTGCCACCTGTCGCGGGTCCCGGTGATCGCGTTCGGCGTCGGCACCTCGCTCGAGGGCCACGTCGCGGCGCTGTATGGCGGCGTATGCGTCGACCTGTCGCAGATGAATCGCGTGCTGGAAATCAACGCCGAGGATCTCGATTGCCGCGTCCAGGCAGGCGTTACGCGCGAGCAGCTCAACGCCGAGCTCAAGGGCAGCGGTCTTTTCTTCCCGATCGATCCCGGCGCCAACGCCACGATAGGCGGCATGGCATCGACCCGCGCTTCCGGAACCAACGCCGTGCGCTACGGCACGATGCGCGAGAACGTCATGGGGCTCACTGTCGTCACCGCCGACGGCCGCGTGATCACCACCGGCGGCCGGGCGCGCAAGTCGAGCGCCGGCTACGATCTGACCCGCCTTTTCGTCGGCGCCGAAGGTACGCTCGGGGTGATCACCGAGATCCAGCT
>Ga0134122_10002295_pt1 | contig 14044 bp, 16 predicted proteins | sample KB302_FD_96461 | JGI IMG/M metagenome (GOLD analysis project Ga0134122, IMG submission 96461) | Terrestrial soil microbial communities without Nitrogen fertilizer from Kellogg Biological Station, Michigan, USA - KB3-0-2 | ecosystem: Environmental > Terrestrial > Soil > Unclassified ... | reverse complement strand
GTCCATCGGCATCGGACCGTCGTGCGGATCGCCGCCGATGAAATTGTCGCGCCGCCGGGCCTCGCGCGTGGCATAGCGAATGGCGTAGATCTCGTACTCAGGCAGCGGCGAGGGCATGCTGGCACTCCATGCCTTGGCGATCTTGAGCGGCGGTACGACGATATGGCAGGCGCCTTGGCGACGGAACGGAAAATTTGGTCCGCTCTAGCTGCGGGATCGATGCGGGTTTGGCGGGCCCCGCGCGCCATGGCGCGTTGCAGTTCGCGGGCGCTTATGACCTAATGCCGGCACGAGGAGCCATGTTGCACCTGCGCCGATGGATCAGCGTCGTTGCGGCCGTCGGCATGCTGGCCCATGCCGCAGCCCTTCAGCGCCACAAGACAGCCATGCTCGGCGCGGCCGTGCAGCTCTCCAAGCTCGCTGCCGATCTCGCCCGGATTTGTCACGGCGGCGACAACGCCGGGCTCGCCGTCGACCGGCTGCCGAGCCCTGCGGACAACCAAGTCAACTGTCCGATCTGCGCAGGGTTGGGTCCGCCCTTTATCGACGTGGCCACACCGAAAGCCTCGCTTGCACGCCTGCTCGCGCCGGCGCCGGCAACGCCGCGGATTGCCGAGCGGCGCGAGGGCTTGAGGCTTGCCCTGCGTCCACCGGTGCGCGGGCCGCCCGCGCCGGTCCTGTAACCGTTTTTAGCGCTTGGCGCCGCCTGCCGGTGCCGCAGCTTTCCTCGCCCCCTGAAGGATTATTCTCATGCTTAGCCTTTTGCCTTCCCTGTTTTCCACGCGGGCACAGCGATACGCGGCCTTGGGCCACCGCGGTGCCCTCCTCGCCATCATGGCGGCTTTTGCCTGTGGCTTGGCTTGCCCGGCCAGCGCGCAAACCGGCAGCTACACGCTCGGCGACCTGTTGATCCAAGCGCCTTGGGCGCGCGCCACGCCGGCGGGCGCCAAGGTCGGCGGCGCCTACCTCAAGATCACCAACCATGGCCCGCAACCAGACCGGCTGGTCGGCGGCTCGCTGACGGGCGCCCGCGAGGTGGAAGTGCACGAAATGTCCATGAGCAACAATGTCATGAAGATGCGTCACCTCAAGGATGGCCTTGAGATCAAAGCCGGTCAGACGGTCGAGCTAAAACCCGGCGGCTATCACCTGATGCTGACCGGGCTCAGCGACGGGCTCAAGCAAGGCCAGAAGGTCAAGGGCAGTCTCACCTTCGAAAAGGCCGGCACGGTCGAGGTCGAATACACGGTCGCCCCGGTCGGCGCCGCCTCTGGCGGGCACATGCATTAGGGCCACCGACGACCGGCCGCTGTGCACGAGCCCGGCACGGCGACCGGTCGGCTAGGCCAAGGCGGCGCGCAAGCCCTGCGCCAGGTCGGCGATGAGATCGGCTGGATCCTCCAAGCCGATGTGCAGCCGCACCAGCGCGCCGCCATGCCAGCCGTGAATGACGGGATAGGTGAGCGCCAGGCTTTCGTAGCCACCCCAAGAGGCGCCAATTCCGAACAGTCGCAGGCTATCGATGAAGCGGTCGGCGGCCGCGGGCGCAATGTGCGGGGCAAACTCGATGGACAGGAGGCCGTTGGCGCCCCTGAAGTCGCGCCGCCACAAGGCGTGGCCCGGATCTTCCGGCAGGGGTGGATAGAGAATGCGCTTGACCTGCGGCTGCTGTTTCAGCCAGGCCACGACTTCGGCGGCGTGCGCGGTGTGCATGGCCAGTCGCGCGGCGGCGCTGCGCAGACCTCTCAGCGCATTGTAGGCCTCGTCCGGACTCACCGTCTGGCCCAGCAGGGCGGCATCGCGCCAGAGCTGGTCGGCGCAGCGGGGGCCCGCTGCCACCGCCCCCATGACGAGATCGGAATGACCGGCGAGATACTTGGTGATCGCCACCACCGAAAGATCCGCCCCGAGCGCCAGCGGGCGATAAAGGCCGGGGCAACCCCAGGTGTTGTCCACGGCCAATAAGGTGTCACGACCTTTGAGCAGCCGCGCCAGGGCCGGCACGTCCTGGATGTCGTAGACGATGGACCCAGGATTATCGAGATACACCAGGCGGGTCTCGGGGCGCAGGCGCTTGGCCACCTCCTCATGACCGCCCGGATAGAATTCGCAAGCGATGCCGCGCGGGCCCAGATAATTGAGGGCAATGGCCCGCGCCGGCCCGTACACGGTTTCACCCAACAGCACGTGATCGCCGGGTCTGAGCAGCGACAAGAACACGTGCGCAATGGCCGCCAATCCCGTCGGCAACAGCACGCTGCGCTCGCCACCTTCGATTTCGTTGATGGCATCCTCCAGGGCGAAGGCGGTCGGGGTGCCGCTAGCGCCATACATGAAGAGGCGCTCGCCCTGCTCGCGCCGCGCCCGCACCTCCTTGCGCGTCGCCATGTCACGGTAGAGCACGGTCGAACACCGCACCACCGGCGGGTTTACGGTTCCCACCAACCCAACCGGCCTGGCGCGGGACACATGCACCAGCCGCGTCTTTTCTCGCTCGCTCACGATGACCAACTCCCGTTAGGATGGCTGCGTCTTGAGGCCTGTTGGCACCGAGACGGCCAGCAACCTTGGCCATCGCTCAAGGCCGACGCAAGACCTCTGCTGGCATTTTGGGAGCACATGCATGCCCCGCAAACCCAAGGCTGTCCCAACGCCGGTCGGCAAAGCGGTCGAGCCGGCGTCCGGACCCGCCTTTTGGCTGCTCAAGTCCGAACCCGATAGCTTCTCCTGGGAGCAGCAGAAGGCCAGGGGCAAGAAGGGTGAGCCCTGGGAGGGCGTGCGCAACTTCCTCGCCCGCAGCAACATGTTGGCAATGCGCCTCGGCGACCGCTGTTTTTTTTATCACTCCAACGTCGGCAAGGAGATCGTTGGCATCGTCGAAGTCTGTGCCCTTGCGCATCAGGATGCCAGCGACGCAACGGGCGTGTGGAAGTGCGTCGACGTGCGCGCCATCGCCGATGTGCCGAAGCCCGTGAGCCTCGTCGCCGTCAAGGCGAACCGCAAACTCGCAAACATGGTCCTCGTGCGTTCCTCGCGCCTTTCCGTGCAGCCGGTGAGGCCGGAGGAATGGGCCGAAGTCTGTCGCATGGGTGGCCTCGACCCCAGGTCGATCTGAGCCGCCCCCGCGCGCGACACACAAGACTTCGAGCGCCTTTCTGTCGGCGGCCGCTAGTCTTGCCTCAGACGCTGGCGGACCGTGGCCAACCCGCGCCGTCTGCCACGAAAGGCGGCAGCAAAATGTCTTCTTGCTCATGAAGTGATCACCGGCACGCGCGCGGCGCGCGCTGGCGCTTGCCCGCGGGCCGCCGCGGCCGGAAATTGCGGCCCCTTTTTCGATCCTTGGCCGGCCACGCCGCCGCACCCCCCAGGGCTTGCACGATAGTTGCTTGGTCGCGGCAAGGTCCTTGCGGCCCGGGTCCGGCCGGGGCGCCGGCGCCTGGGATCAAGGCCTAGCACGGGCGGGCTAAGGTCGGGGCGCGACGGAGCGGGAACACCCCGACGTTTTAGGGGTTAAGCCCGCAATGAGGCCCCCACCAACCGGGCCAGGAGCGATGATTGTGAGGCAAAGTCATGCAGGCAAGTGAGCACATCGAGGATTTTTGGTCGGACACCTACCGCGGGCGGAGTATTGCCATCCTTAACCGCGGCGGCAGCTGGCTCGTCTACTTGGACCACGTGATGCAGCATCGCATGCTGTTCGACACGGCGGAGTCGGCGGTGCGATGGTTGCGCCGGCAAATCGACCAGAGCCGCGGCGCCCGGCTACACTAACGGCCACCGCAAGGGCGCCGTCCCGGCCGGGGCCGCAACACTATGCGCAGGCGGGCCCCCACTTCGCGCGGGCGGGTTCAGGATCAGTTCAGCCGCAACTCGGTGATGTGGCGCGGGTCGGGTGCCAATTCGCCCCGCTCAACCCGCTTGACGATCTCCGTGAGGGCGGCGTTGGCACGGCAGGGCAGGGCCAGCCGCGTCCCCTCGCGCACCACGTAGCCATTGAGGAACTCGATTTCTGTGCGCCGGCCCTTTTGCATGTCCTGGCCCATGGACGGGCGCTGTTCGGCAGAGGTGGCCTTGCCGTCTTTGCGCCGCCGTTCGTCGCAGGCGCACATGGCAGCCTCGTCGCCCTCCCCGGCGCGGGCGATGGTCTCGGGCGGCAAATGCAGGATCTCCTCGAGCTGATAGCCGAGCGCCTGTCCGACCCGGATGGCTTCACTGCCAAGACGCGTCGAAAAGCGCCGGATGGGGTCATGGTCCAGCATTTGTGCACCCGTCAGGCCCGTGCAGGCCGATAGACCATTGCCCATGACGTTGGCGACGAGTTTCGACCAGCGTTCACCCCACAGGTTGTCGGTGGCCTTGGCGCTGTCGGCGTAGCCGACCAGCCGACACACCTCCTCGGCGCGCTGGGTGATGCGCCCGTGCACCTCGCCGGCCCGGAACACGGTGTGGGCGGCCCCGCGTTTGCCCGCACCGCGGTGGATGTGGCCGGGGTCGGGCAGATTGACCGTGATGGAGCTGGCGATGCAGCCGAGCGTCTTGCCCCATCCCACAACCCCGGCGATCGTTTCTTCGTTCATGCAGTTCTGTAGCGAGACCAGATAGCCGTCAGCGGCCAGGTATTGGCCAATCATCATGGCCGCCCAGGCCGTGTCATAGGACTTCGTGCAGATGAAGGCGATGTCGACGGGCTCATCCTTGCTTAGCTGCTGCACGTCGGTGAGATGCAGGGCGCGCGCGGGTACGGTGAATTCCGCCACGTCCCGGGCGTGGGTCACGCGCAGGCCGTGCTGGCGCATGTGATCGACGTGGGCGGGCCATGGATCGATGAAGGTCACGTCCTCACCCGCCTGCACCATATGCGCACCGGCGTAGCCGCCGACCGCGCCGGTACCAACGATCACAATCTTCTTGCCCATCTGCTGCTCCCAACCTGGTCCGGCCGCCGAGCCTAGCGCGGTTTCCACCCCACTCACAATGGCGCCGCGCCGGGGAGGGCAACGGCAGACGCACGCCTCACCCGGGTGCTAGAGTTGGGGCAAGCGCGGTCGTTCAACCCGCGCGCGCCTAGCCAAGGGAAGACACAAATGCTCGAGAACAAGCGCTGGAAGAAGCGTCCAGAAAATTCCACCTGGGGAGACTACGGACCTGACGATCAGCTTGGGCGCCTCAACGAGCTTACCCCGGCCAAGGTCAAAGAAGGCATCGCCGAAGTCAAAGAGGGCAAGACCTTTTGTCTGTCGCTGCCGCTCGACTATCCCGGCGGCAATCTTCTGAACCCGCGCCGGCATCCCCCGCAGTTGCGCCCCACGGTGCGCGGTGACAGGCCAAACTGGCTCTACCGCACTGCCTGGGACAATCCGGGCATGACGGATGTGATCAACGACGATGCCGTGGTCCTGCACCTGCAGTATTCGACGCAGTGGGACACGCTGGCCCACGTCGGCGCCCTGTTCGATGCCAACGATACGGGCACACTCGAGCCCACGTTCTACAACGGCTACCGCGGCGGCATCGACCTAGTCGGACCGACCGAGGCCAAGGAGTCCGGCGCCGTCCCCGGCACCTTCGTCGAGGCCAAGGGGACTTCGTACGCTAAAGCGCTCGGCGTCGAAAACATGGCGGTCAAATGCCTGCAGGGCCGCGGCGTCATGATCGACCTGTTCGCCCACTTTGGCCGCAAGCGCCAGCCCGTGGGCTACGCGGACTTGATGCGCGTGCTGGCGGCCGACGGCGTTAGCGTGGAGGCTGGCGATTTCGTGCTGCTGCGCACGGGCTTCGACGAGGTCGTGCTGGAGGGCAACAAGACGCCCGACAAGGAGCGGCTGGAGACGAGTTGCACCGGTCTTGATGGCAGCGACAAGCGCCTGCAGCAATGGGTGTCGGAGACCAAGCTCGTCGCCCTGATCGCCGACAACTACGCCGTCGAGCTGCTGCCGCAAGCCTTTGCCCCGGGCGACTGCGCCATGCTGCCCCTGCATCAGCACTGCCTGTTCAAGACCGGCGTCAATTTGGGCGAGTTGTTCCGCCTCTCGGAGCTGGCCAACTGGCTCAGGGCCAACAACCGCAGCCGCTTCCTGTTCACCGGGCCACCGCTGCGGTTGCCGGGAGCCGTGGGGTCGCCGGCAACGCCGGTTGCAACGGTTTGACGGCAGGCGTGCGAAAGCAGCGATTGCGCTGCAACGGGCGGACGCGGTTAAATTCTCGCAAAATTCTTGGCAAATGGGAGCTGGGACGCAATGCAAGGCAATGGCAAGGCGCTCGCATGTCTCAAGGGCGTGCGCGTATTGGACCTGTCCCAGTTCGAGGCAGGTCCCTCCTCAACCGAGGCGCTGGCCTGGCTCGGGGCCGAGGTGGTCAAGGTCGAAAACCCAAAGGCCGGTGACCCCGGCCGCATCATCTTGTCGGAACCGGATCGGGATTCGTTTTATTTCCTCAGCTTCAACGCCAACAAGAAGTCGCTGGCGATCGACCTGAAGTCGGGCATCGGCAAGAAGCTGGTCATGGATCTGGCGGCCAAGGCCGACGTGTTCGTGGAGAATTTCGCGCCCGGCGCCATCGAGCGCCTGGGGCTCGGCTATGAGGTGCTGGCCGAGATCAATCCCGGCCTGATCTATGCGCAGGTTAAGGGCTTCGGCGAGGGCAGCCCGTTCGAGAGCAACCTCGCCTTCGACATGATCGCCCAGGCGGTCGGCGGCATCATGAGCATCAGCGGTTCGCCCGGCGGGCCGCCCATCAAACCCGGTCCAACCCTGGGCGACACCGGCACGGGCATGCTGCTCGCCATCTCCATTCTGGGCGCGCTGTTCGAAAAAAAGACCACCGGCAAGGGCCAGCGGCTGCAGGTGGCGATGCAGGACGCCATGTTGCACTACATTCGCCTCGCCTTCGCCACCCAGGCGCGCAAGGGCGGACCGGTGCCGCGGGTCGGTGACCAATCGGTGTCGGGCGGCAATCCCCCGCAGGGCATCTTCCCCTGCCAGGGCGGCGGCCCCAACGACTACATTTACGTCTACACCAGCCGCGCCAATCCCGAGCATTGGAAGCGCCTGCTGCAGGTGATCGGCCGCCAAGATCTCATCGACGATGCGCGCTACGCCAGTCCGGCGGCGCGCCTGGAGCACGAGGCCACCATCAACGCCCTCGTTTCCGACTGGACCAAGCAGCATGACAAGCACGAGGCCATGCGCCTGCTTGGCGGGGCCGGCATTCCGGCGGGCGCGGTGCTCGACACCAAGGAGCTCATCGAGGATGCAACGCTGCACGAGCGCGGCATCCTGCAGGTGATGGATCACCCGGTGGTCAAGGACTACCGCATGCCGGCCTGGCCGGTGCGCCATGACGGCGCGCCGCCGGCGGTCAAGGCCTCACCGCTACTGGGCGAGCATTCCGCCGAGGTGCTGAAGAGCTGGCTCGGCCTCAGCGAACGCGAGGTGGAAGGGCTGGTGCAGGACCGCGTGGTTGCGCGCCGTTGAGGTCAGTCCGACAGCGCGACGGTGGCGGTGAACGGCGGCCCGCTGGCGCCGTCCCCCTATCCCATCGCGGGCACAGTTTAGGGGATCCCACGTCGAGGAGAACACGACCATGGCGGAGCTGACGGGCTCGGAAATTCTGGCAAAGGCGCTGAAGAAGGAGGGCACCGAGAACCTCCTCTTCATCATGGGCGGGCCGATGCTGCTGGCAGAAGCCTCTTGCATCAAGGAAGGCATCCGGCCGATCGACGTGCGCCACGAGCAGGCGGCGGCCCTGATGGGACAGGCCTACAGCCGACTGCTGCAACGGCCGAGCGTCTGCATGGCCGCGAGCGGCCCGGGCGTGATCAATCTTACCACCGGCATGGCCAACGCCTTGATCGACTGCTGCCCGGTGGTGGCGATCGGCGGTTCGAGCCCGATCCTGCAGTTCGGCCGCCAGGTCTTCCAGGAGATCGACCAGGTCGCCATCATGCGCAGCTGCGTGAAGTGGGCCGACCGCGTCTACAATCTCAAGCGCATTCCCGAGCAGGTGAACAATGCCTTCCAGCACGCCATGAGCGGCAAGCCTGGTCCGACCTATCTCGATTTCCCCGGCGACCTGCTTTACAGCAAAATGCCGGAAGAACAGGTCGACTGGTCGATGAGCGGCCGCCCGCTCCTCAATGCGCGTCCACAGGGCGATCCCGAGCAGGTCGATGCCCTGATCCTGGCCCTGTCAAAAGCCAAGCAGCCGGTCATCGTCTCGGGCAGCGGCGTGATCTGGTCGCGCGCCTGGACCGAGATGCGCGAGCTCATCGAGACGGCCGGCATTCCCTTCTACACGACGCCGCAGGGCCGCGGCGTGGTGCCTGACGATCATCCCCTCTCCTACCTGTCCATGCGCTCGACCGCGTTCAAGGACGCCGACCTAATTATCGTGCTCGGCACGCGCATGAACTATATTATCAGCCACGCGGCGCCGCCGCGCTTCAATGCCGAGGCCAAGATCGCCCGCATCGATATCGATGCCAATGAGATCGCCACCGCGCCCCGCAAAATCGATATCGGTATCGTCGGCGACTGCAAGATGGTGCTGAACCAGATCCTGACCGGCATGAAGGGCAAGGTCGATCCCGATCGCTTCAAGGATTGGCGCAAGCGGTTGGCCGACGGCGTCGCCGAGAAACTAACCTCGCCCGGTGCCAACAAGCCGATCGAGGACGGCGATATCCATCCCCTGCGTTTGTGCGAGGAGATCAACAACTTCATCGATCGGGACGCCATCTTGGTGGTTGACGGACAGGAGGTGCTCAACTTCGGGCGTCAGTCCATGCAGACGCACACGCCCGGCCATCGCCTGAACTCGGGACCCTTCGGCACGATGGGCGTTGGCCTTCCCTTCGCGCTCGGCGCCAAGCTCGCCAAGCCCGACAAGCAGGTGGTGTGCCTGCATGGCGACGGCTCGTTCGGGCTCAACGCCATGGAACTCGACACGGCAGTGCGCCACCGACTTCCCGTTCTCGTCGTCATCAGCCTCAACGGCGGCTGGACCGCGGATCCGAAGCGCGAAAAGCCTGGCCGCGACCTCGGCTACACGCGCTACGAAAAGATGGCGGAGGCGCTCGGCTGTTACGGCGACTATATCGATAAGGCCGAGGACATCCGCCCGGCGCTCGTGCGCGCCCAGCGTGAGGTGGATAAGGGTCGCGTGGCCGTCCTCAACGTGCGCACCGACTACCGCGCCCGCGCCGGAACGCTGCAGTTCGCCCAGTACTCGACTTGACTTAAACTGTGGTGCGCGAACGGGCCTTAGCCCGCCGACTTCTTGGCGGCGGGCTTGGCGACCGGCGGCCTCGCCGGCTGGCTGGCACCGGGGGCCGCCGTGGCCGCCGGCGGTCCACCCTCGCCGGGCCAGCACACCAGCGCGCTGGCCTTGCAAGTGTGCTCGTCAAAGACAATGAAGTTGAGGAAGAGCTCGCAGCTCACATCTTTTTTGCCAACCGTGTAGTTCGTGACGTTGTTGTCCTTCGTCCACTTGGCAATGTACTTGTCGAGCAGGTCCTTGGCGTCCTTGGTGGGACCATCCTTGCCGTAGTCGTTGACCGAAAAGCCAAGCGTCGTGCAGCGCGCCGCAGCGGAGCTGGCGCCGACACCAAGGACGGCGACGGCGGCGGCAAGCGTGGCGCAAATAGAGTGACAGCGCATAGAGCACGCTCCAATTTTCATCGAGGACAGCGGGGATACTATAGCCGCCGCTCCCGCCATGCCTAGAGCACGTGGGCCTCGCCGGCGTGCGTTTTCTACCGGAAAAGCACGACCGCGTGCAGCTCTCGCCGCGCACCGTGGCCGGCGCGCATCGCAAACTGCGAGCGGCCCCGGGTCACTCACCCGGCGCGCCGAATCAGTGCGGGTAGGGAGCGTCGCCGCCGTGCAGCCCACAACAACCGGAATCGAACCAGAAGCCGCTGTCGAAGGGGCCGCTCGGGGTCTGTCGCACGTGCATGTAGGGCGGCGGGTTGCGCGAGTTGTAGGTGCTGATGACGTCCGGCACGCGGTAGGAATAGCCGCCGCGGCGGCGCTGGGCATAAATGTCGATCTGGAGCGGCGGGCGCTTCTTGCGGTAGGCGCGCACTTTTTCCGGGGCATCCGCCGTCGTCACCATCCGCGCACTGCGCCCCTCCTCGGCGGCGAGGGGTCCTGTCGCAGCCGCGATGGCGAGGGCGCCAAGCGATAGCAGGAGGGACTTGAGCATCATTGTGGTCGTTTCCGTTTTGGCCCGAAGACGAGGATGCCGCAGCCCCCGCTCACCAGTCTAGTGTAGGGAGGCAACCAATGTGTAAATAGTTCGCCGAGGCGGCACGCCCAAGCGGGGCCGACGGGCCACGCAGGCACAAAAGGGACCGTCCGGCGTGCGCCGGTCGGCCCCTCAAACCCTTGAAAACGCTAGCCTAGCAGGCGCGCTGGCTGGCCTTGCACTCCGACATGAAGGGACCGGAGCACGCATAGGAGACCTTGCCTTTGGCCTTCATCTTCTTGTCTTGGAGGCCGGCGGCGAGATTCATCTTCGCCATTTCCTTGGCCATCTCCGGTCCAAGGCCGACGCCCGAGGCGCTTGCCTTGCCGCACTTCGCCTCGGCCGGCGCGCCGGTGAACAGCACCAGCGCCGCCAGCGCGCAACCGCCGAGCGCAATCCCGAACAACCTTTTCATAGCCTCACCTCCAGCAAGTCATGGACGAGGGCATTATGGCGCGAGCAATCTGCATTGCCGAGCGCATGCAGATTCCCGGCGCCGCTTTTGCATGTCCCGTGGCCGATCAGTCACGGTTACGCTGGGGCGTGCTCACTTGCAAAGTTTGGCCTGCACGACGCACTCGCTCCCGAGCCCGCCTTTTTTGCAGCGTGCCTGTAAATTGCTGACTTTATACCCGGGCGCGGAGCCGTATTTCATGCCCTGCCCCATCCAAACCGACCACATGCCCCAGTCGGTGGCTTGCAGCACCGCCTCGTAGGCTTGGCTCTTGGCGCCATCCTCCGTCGAGTTGGTGCCCTGGCCCGCCTTGTTGACGCACTGGGCCTCAACGCTGCCGGCCGCAAGCCCAAGCGCTGCGACCGCCACTGCCAGTCTCGAACCGTGTTGTATCAGCTTTCCCACGCGCTGCATCGTCGTTCTCCTTAGCGAGTCCAAACCGAACCGGTCTTCGCGCCTTAGGCCTTTTTGCAGAACCTGGCCCTGGCGCGGCACTCTTGGCCCACTCCGCCGGGGCCGCACTTGAACTTCAGTCCGTCAACCCGATAACCGGGCGCCTCGCCAACCTTGGCCCCGGAGACCATCCAACCCGCCCACATGCCAAGGTCGGTGCCCTGAAGCATGGCCTCATAGGCCTGGAATCGAGCGCTATCGAGGTTGCCGCTGGTGCCCTTGCCGCCGATGGTGGTGCATTGCGCCTCAGCCGGGCTCGCCGCCACCAACAGAACCGCGACGGCCATAGCGCCGCCAAGCCTGGGCATGAACGGTGTCATGTGTGCCTCAAAAAAGAAAGCGACCCAGGGCACACTGCCCGAGATCGCCCACCTTGCACACTGGCGGCCACCACCTAAGCTGCAGCGGCCCACAGATTTTACGTCACACGTTGCGCGCGGGTGACGGGATCTTTGCTTTACGTCGCCGCCTGTAAATTGACGGCCTTCGGTCCCTTGCCGCGCTTGTCGGGTTCGGTTTCGAACGACACGCGCATCCCCTCGTCCAGAGGTCCAATTCCCGACCGCTCAACGGCCGTTATATGTACGAACACATCCTTCCCGCCCTGATCCGGCGTAATAAAACCGAACCCCTTCGACTGGTTGAAGAACTTGACAGTTCCATTCTGCCGCATGCGAGGTCTCCATGTCCCCGGTAGAATACAGAATACGCGTCAGCTGCTGGCGAGCCGGCGCGGGTGAAGGTTAGGCAGTCTCGTCCGATGTCGGGGAACGTGAGGTGCGCGAGATAGGAATAACGCGTCTGCGCAAATCATCTCAGAACAGTCTCAGCAGTCTCCGCCGGGTCCGATAGGCCGCCCGAACTGCGGCGAAGTATCGGTGATTGCCACCACCTGCGCAAGGCAAATTAGCGTATGAATTTCACGATTTACGGCGCACGCTACGCACTTGCGTTGCCTGGTCTCAATCCGTGTGCAACGCCTTGACCCAACGCACGGAACAGTTGGCGCCTGGGCCCGCGGCGAGACGCCGGACTAGGGCCGGGCCCGCGATTTTGAGCTCACCTTCTAGCGTAAAGGGCGGGTTGGTCACGAGCAGGCCGCAGCCATTGAGCGCGTCGGGATTGCGGGGTTGGCGTATCAACACTTCAAGGCTGAGGAGCTTCTGCGGCGCGATCTCGGCGACCGACTTGATGAGGCGGCGCGGCGTCTTGGCGTCCTTGATCGGGTACCAGGCGATGAAGACGCCCGTGCCAAAGCGTGCCAGGCCCTCCTTGAGCCCGGTGACGAGGCGGTGGAGCTCGCCGTCCTGCTCAAAAGGCGGGTCGATGAGAATGACACCGCGCCGCTCCGGCGGCGGCAGCAGCGCGCGCAAGCCCACCCAACCATCGAGCCCCGACAGCTTGACGGTGCCTCGCCGCGCCCGGCCGAGGTCCGCAGCCAAGTGCTTCAACTCTTCGGGATGGGCTTCATTGGCCACCAGGGTGTCCTGGGCGCGCAGGAGGGCCTGGGCGATCGCGGGACTGCCGGGATAGCAGGCCAGCGCGCCCGGCACATTTTCGCCGCGCACCACGTCGAGGTAGATCTTCAGGGCTTTGGCGAGTTCCCGCGGCAGTGGCTCGGCGTCTGGGCCGATGAGGCGCGCGATGCCCTGGCGCCACTCCAGCGTCTTGTTGGCTTCGGCGGCGGCCAGCTGGTAGCGGCCGCGTCCGGCATGCGTATCGATGATGCGGAACGGCGCGTCCTTGCGCTTCAAATGGTCGATCGCAAGCGCAAACACCCAATGTTTCACCACATCGGCGAAATTTCCGGCATGGTAGGCGTGGCGGTAGTTCATTGCCGAGCTGGGGAGAACGAGCGCGTCCGCACCAACACACGAAGGCCTATTTCATGGTGGGGATCACGAACTCGGCGCCTTCCTTGACGCCCGAGGGCCAGCGCGACGTCACGGTTTTGGTCTTGGTGTAGAATCTGATCGCATCCGGTCCGTGCTGGTTCAGATCGCCGAAGGCCGATCGCTTCCAGCCGCCGAAGGTGTAGTAGGCCAGCGGCACTGGAATCGGCACGTTGACGCCGACCATGCCGACGTTGACCTTGGCGGCGAAGTCGCGCGCTGCGTCGCCATCGCGGGTGAAGATGGCAACGCCGTTGCCATACTCGTGGTCGTTGGCGAGTTGTAGGCTCTCCTCATAGGTTTTGGCCCGCACCACGGACAGTACGGGGCCAAAAATCTCTTCCTTGTAGATGCGCATGTCCCGTTCGACGTGGTCGAACAGGCAGCCGCCCATATAGAAACCGTTCTCGTAACCTTGCATGCGAAAGTCGCGGCCATCGACCCGCAAGGCTGCACCTTCATCGATGCCGATCGCGACGTAATCCTTGACCCGCTTGAGGTGTGCGGCCGTCACCAGCGGCCCGAAGTCGGCATCGGCGGAGGTGGACGGCCCGATCTTGAGGGATTCGATGCGTGGAATGAGCTTTTCGACGAGGTCCTCGGCGGCAGCCTTGCCCACCGGCACCGCCACGGACACCGCCATGCAGCGCTCTCCGGCCGAGCCGTAGCCCGCCCCGATCAAGGCATCCACCGCCTGGTCCATGTCGGCGTCGGGCATGACGATCATGTGGTTCTTGGCACCGCCGAAGCATTGCATGCGCTTTCCCTGCGCGCAGCCGCGGGCGTAAATATATTGGGCAACCGGCGTCGAGCCGACGAAGCCGACGGCGGCAATGTCGGGATGGTCGAGGATGGCGTCGACGGCGTCCTTGTCGCCATTGACGACATTGAGAATGCCGGGCGGCAGGCCCGCCTCCAGCATCAGTTCCGCCAACATGCTGGGCACGCCGGGATCGCGCTCGGAAGGCTTGAGGATGAAGGCATTGCCACAGGCAATGGC
>Ga0134122_10002294_pt1 | contig 14048 bp, 31 predicted proteins | sample KB302_FD_96461 | JGI IMG/M metagenome (GOLD analysis project Ga0134122, IMG submission 96461) | Terrestrial soil microbial communities without Nitrogen fertilizer from Kellogg Biological Station, Michigan, USA - KB3-0-2 | ecosystem: Environmental > Terrestrial > Soil > Unclassified ... | reverse complement strand
CGTCGGAAGCCGCGATCGCACCCCGGGGGGGGCTATGTTTTTGCGGCTCGTGTGGGCGCGCGTGGTGCGCGGTGATGCGATTGGACTTGACAGCGTCTTGGCATGGCCCTTTCAGATCGGGGGGACCACGGTAGGCAGCGCAAGCCACGCCGGCAGCGTCGCGCGCGTGCACGCTAGAGCGTTCGGGGAACTGTCGCACGAATGCTCTGAGGAACGCGGCCACCTTGTGATCCACGTTGTCGCCACGCTTCGGCCTACCGATGATCGCGATCCGCCATTGCAGAACACCGACGGGCACGACGCGGATCCCCATGTGCCCGGCCACGCCCGCCAGCTCACCGCCGGCCCACGCTGTCGCCATCGCGTTCGCGTTCGCTGCCGGGTTATGGATCGCGCGCGGCTGCTCGATGCCCACCATGCCGATGTCCGGATAGCGCTCGATGAGATCGGACATGAACTCGACGGGGTCCACGTTGCGAGCGTGAGCGCCCGCGTACCAAACGGGCGCCATCGGTGTGGTGAAGTCGAGAACGGCCCAACCGAGGTTAACGGGTCCGGGGTCGATTCCGAGCACTAACGCGCTCATGGCTTCGGCACCCGTGATCCACGGCCGCACGGGCCAATGTGTCCCAGCGGAAGCTCGCACCATTCGCCCGGCGCGGCCGGATGGCCACAGAGTGAGCCTAGGCGGACCAGGGCTTCGGCGTCGATCTCGACCCCACCGATCTCCAGCGTCGCCCGTGCCGGTTCGTTGTCGCATGCCACGGTCCAGGTGATCCGCGTCACGCCGTGGATCTCGTGCTCGGTGCCATCGTCGGCGACGAAATAGACCCGCGTGTCGACGGCGCTCGGAATGGGCCCCATGATGCGCGGCCACTTGCTCGGCCCCGGCCTCACGGGCAGCGATTCCGCCTTGCATACGATGCGAATCACCGCGCCCCCTTCCCGGGCCGTAGCGGCACAACGTTCGCGGGCGGCGGCTCGGGCGGCGCTTCCGCCATGGCCTTGCGCTTGGCTCGATACATCGTCCCCTTGAGGTTCCGCACGTCGCGCTGTAGCCCGTCACGTTCAGCGCGAAGCCGGGCGATCTCGTTCTCGAAGTGCTTGCGATCGAACAGCAGCCGATCGCGATACCGTGCCATCCGATAGAGCACTTCGAGCGCGTCGAGCGTGGCCCCGCAACTGGCACAAGTAACTACGCGCTCGGATTCGCAGACCACCGGGTTCCAGTGCCCGCAGTGCTTGCCCATGCGCGTGGCGAGCACCAGCGGCCGATCGTCGCGGTCGTCGCTCACCGGTGCCCCCAAAGCCAGATCGCGAGGTGCACTATGGCCGACAGCGTGAACGCCACGACCCCCATGGTGATCACCAGGCAACCGAGCGCGTTTCGGTCGCGGTCGTCGTCGCTTTGGAGGCTCATCGTGGCCATCCCGTCTGCTCGGCCCGTCGGCGACGGCGCGCGCGGTCGGCGGCAATCGTCATCCCGGTGTAGATGCCGCACCCGTAGCAAAAGGCACAGCAGAGCACCGGCACTACCCACGAGATGATTCCGGTCATGGCCCCCCCTTGGACTTTGCTGGCCGGCGGAACCTTGCCGCGGCCGGGCACGTTGCGAAGTGAGATACGTAGCGTTCGTGGGGCGTGGCCTTGGCTTCGTCGGCACTGACCACCATGGCGAGCCACTTCCGATCGATTGTCGGAAACAGCAGCACGTTCCCCGTCGGCACGGGCGAGGCGTCCACCGGCATGGCTTTACCGGTGGACGTCTGCGTCCAGATGATCGGACTTCCGCACGCTTTGCACTTGTCGATGCGTCGTAGGTCCGCCCTCATGCTTGCGCCCCTTCGTCGCCGTGCGTCTTGGCCAATGGGCTTACCCGTTCGACGCGCACGCGAAAGAGATCGAAACTCGCGGTGCGGACCCAAACGGTTCCCATGTCGACCTTGACGATGACGTCCAGAATCTCGGAAACGTGCGGCATCGTCGAGCGAAGCCCGGCACCGATCATCCCGGTGAGGAGGCGCACGTCGATCATCGCTTGCCGTTTTTCTTCGCTGCTTTCGGCTTGCCAAGTTTGATCCCACGCGCGGGCGGCGGGCGCTCGGTGTCGCTTTCATCGTCGAATAGCTCGGGCTGCTTTCGCTTCTGGGCGGCTGCCTTTTCGACTTCGGTCATGGGGCGAGTAGAGACGAGCGCGCCCGTGTCTTTGCGGTTGATCACCATCATCAACCGCGCATCGTCCGGCTCTTCGATCACCTCGTATCGGCGATCGAACTTCCCTTCGTCGAGCTGCGTTGCCAACGTGTGGATCTTCTCTTCGATCTGCCGGATCTTGACCCGGTACATGCTGTTCACGTCGCGCTTTTCTTCTTTGCACGCTTCAAGTTCAAGCTGGCTTTTCACGTGTTCGTCGTTCATGCGCTCGCGGTCGGCCTCGCTCATCTCGACTTTTTCCGTTTGGTAAAGTTCGCTCATCATCGCCTCCTGTCGGTGTCGGTTGCCTTCTTCGGTGGGGCTTTGGGAAGTAGCCCCGGGTCGTTCATCCACGGCGGCAGTGGCCGCGATCGCTGCGTCGAAAACACGTAGCCTCCGCGCTCGCCCTCTTTGCTGAAACGTTCGGTCTTGTTTTTGCGCTTCACTTCGCGCCCCCTTTGCCGTTCGCCACTTCGAGCGCTGCTAGCCGTGCCTTGTCTCGCTCGGCTTTCGCGCGCAATTGCTCGGGCGTGCTCGTCGCGCTCGGTGGCGGCGCGCCGTTCACCGGCTGGAGAATCTTCACCGGGCGCGGCGGTGCGGGCGGCGCTTCGACCTTCGGCGCGGCCGGTTTCGGTTTCTTCGGTTCGCCGTATTTGTTCAGTTGCGCCGCCATGAGGCGCGGCGCGTGCGCGTTCTTGACTAGATATTTGTCATCGTCTCGCAGGTACTCGCGGACCCAATGGCGTAACCATCGCTCGGTGTCGCCCTTGGCTTGCGCAAGCCGCCCGAGTTCGACGAATGCCCATTCGTCGGTCCCCTTGTGCCCGAAGCTTGTAAGCATGAACTCACGCCGATAGGTTTTTTTGAAACCCTCGACGTAGATCCGAAAGGCCAGGTCGAACTGTGATTCGGTCTTGGCCGGCTCGGGCGGTTCGGGCGCCGCCGCTTCGGGCGTTGTCTGATCGGCCTTCACATGGGCCCGCCCGCCGTCACGGAAAGGCGGTTCGGAATGGTTTGGTACGGAAGGTACGGAAGGCACAGAAGGTACAGAGTGACCATTGACGCGATCGGCGTGAGGTTCTGTCACGTTTCGTTGTTCTATGGCGTGAGCTTCTGTCACGTTCTGTGACGGTGCCGTCACGAGCAGTGACTTTGCCCGCGCGATGTCCCGAGCACGCTCGCGGGCGGCCCGTTGGCGCGCCTTGTCACTCGCGGGGGCTTCCTGGGCTTCGATGAAATTGGGGATCACGAGCAGTCGAAGGTCGGCCCGGTGCACAATGCACCCGTCTTCGATCAGTTCGTTTAGGGGCGCTTCGATCTCCTCCCACGGTGCGCGAACGGCGACGGCTACGGCTTTCAATCCGAGCTTGCCAAGCTCCAAGATCCCAGCGCGATCGACTTCGCGCATGATGAGCCCGAAGAGCCCCCGCGACGTCCAGCGCATCACACACCATTCGGGCGGATTGCGCGTGTAGTAACGGATATACCGCTCGTCCTCCCATCGCATTAGGCCATCCTCCGAATCATCGCGTGGCCATCGATCACGCCGACGCGATCGCACGTGAGGATCCCCTCCATCGCCATGACCACGATCTGGGACCACACTGCTTTTTGCGGCAGAAACGAAAGCGTGTTGACCACGTCGCTCGCGTCGACGAAGCGATCCCACGGAACGAGATCCAGGATCTTCGCGCGCAACTGGGAGCGCGTCACGGTGCACCTCCAAAGAGGGGAACTTGCTGGGCGCGCGCGGCTTGCAACGTCGAGCCGTTCACTTCGGCGATGATGCGCGCGCGTGCGAGCGCGGCATGTTCGGGCTTTCGCTCGATGCCGATAGCGCGTCGGCCAAGACGAAGCGCGGCGACGATGGTCGTTCCCGAGCCGCAAAAGGGATCGACGATGAGATCGCCCGGGTCGGTGAACTTCTCTACCAGCTCCATCATCAGGCCGATCGGCTTCGGCGTCTGATGGTCTTCGTCCGGCTTGCGCGTCTGCGAATTGCAGTTGTAAACGTACACGCCGCGATCGCCGCCGCCGTTCCACCGGGTGTGTCCCTTGACGTTGACGTGTAGCGTTTCGATCATCTCGCAACCGGTGGCCGGTCGGTCGCCAGTGAATTGCGGGGCGCTGTCGGGCTTGACCCATACTTGCGCGCGCCGGTGCAAAAAGCCGTACGCTTCGCACGCCTCACGCCAGCGCGGCACGCCGGCTTCCTCGCAGAAGATCAGGCACCAGCGTTTACAGATCCGGCCCCAATGCTTCGCGCTCATGTAGCGCGTGGCGGGGTCCATCGGTTCGAAGTCGATGGGCATGGCCACGAAGCCGGCGCCGCGGTTCGGCCCCTTGCGTAGGGCGCTGCCGCCGCGTTGCGATCGGCGGCTGTTCGTGTGGCTCGCTTCCTCGTAGGGCGGATCGGTGATCACATGATCGACCGACCCGTCGGGGAACGCGCGTAGCACGTCGAGACAATCGCCCTCGACGATGCACCATGCATCACGGTGATCGATCACGGCCGCGATCTCTGTCGCGAGATCGAACCTCATCGAGCGGCCTTCCACACGACGGCCCGACGCTTGCGCCGTGTCAGACGGACCGTGCCCGCGTCGGCGATATGGCCGGCTAGCACCAGCTCACGGATGCGAGCGCTCGCCGTCTGGTGGGGCATTCCCAGCGCGATTTCGATTTCGTCGCACGTGGCCCCGTCGGACGCGACGATCGCCCGTAGCACTTTCGCCCGCATGAAACCGGCGGTGTGTGCGACAGAATCCGCGGCGTCTTCGCTCGTCTCGCTTCCGCTCACGAATGGCGGCCGGCCGTTAAACGGTTCAATCATCTCGCCCTCCAAATGCGTTCAAGCTCGGGCGACACCGCGCCGAGGTTCACTAGTTCGCGGACCATGGCGATGGGCGGCGGCTTGCCGGCACGGTTCGCCGAAGCGCTAAAGGGATCCTTGCGTGAAAGCGGCGGCGCGTTACACCGGCCGCCGTGCCACGGGTGCCAAGCGAACTGAACGCGCCCGCGCTTTTTCACGGCCACCGCCCGCCGTCGCGTTTGAAGTCGTCGATCACGGCGCGAAGGTGGCGGCGGCGCGCCAGCTCTTCGTCCACCCACAGGATCACGGCGACGATCGCCGCACAGATTACGAGCATGGCGATTACCCTTTCGAGCGTGGGACGAAGCGGCCGGCACGGTGGGCCGCGTGCAACTGGAAAAACTGCGCGGCGTCTTCCTGCGCTCGCGGTGCCGGGCAGAAGCGCCGAGCACCGCACGCGCACGCGACGACTAAGCCGAGTTCGTCGGCGAGACCCCGAATGGCGGCCAGGATCTCGGCGGGCGTGACGCGGGCGGGGGCTTGGCCAGACCACCCCACGACGGTCACAAGCCTTTCACCAGCTCAGCGAATTCCTTACGTGGGATCCACGCATCTTGCGGGATCTGCTGATCGGTGAGGTGGGCCACTACGGGCGCCATCACCTCGGACGGGCGGCGCCGTCCGGTGGACCACCGCCACAAGACCGACTTGTCAAAGCGAGCCTTGAGGCGCTGGGCTATCGGGCCGTTTTCCCGCAGAATCCGCGTTAGTGCACGTGAACCGCGCGACGGAATTTGGGGCTCGGGCATGCGGCTATCGGTAGCCGTGCGGCTAACGGTAGTCAAGAGACTTCGGCGCCAGCACTTGAGGCCGGCCGGAATCTTGTAGACACCGGTAGTCAGTTGACTACACTTCGGGGGGCATGAGTCAGACCTTGGCCGATCGCGCGTGGCGCGCCTATCACAGCTTGCCGCGTGATAGTGCCGGCAAGCCCCCGACGCTGAAAGACCTAGAACTGTCGACCGATCCGCCGCTCGGGAACGCGACGCTTTCGCGGCTCATGCGCGGCGAACGTGAAGAGTTCCACCCCGACACGTTCCGCCGGATCGTTCTCGTTCTCAACACGTCGGAGGCTTACTTGCTCGGGCAGCCGGGCGCGCGCGCGCCGGCACTGTCGGGCATGATGCCCCCGCGCCCGGGCATGCCGTGGCGCCGTCATGGTGACGTGCCGGGATGGCGCCAGTCCGTCGAACTGGCCCTGATGGAAAAGCCGCCGGTATTGCCGCCGGCCGCATTCTTGGCCGGTGCGGATATGCCGGTCTTCGCTCCGATCGAACTCATCACGCCAGAGATCGCGATCGCTGCCGCGATGTATGCGTACGCGATCGCAGATAGGGAGGATCAACGTAGCTACTCGACGCAAACGGCGCGCGAAACGGTGCGCGCCGGCCTTGCATCAGGGAAGGTTCGAGCCGCGCCGCTTCGTCGGCCGGCCGCGAAGTAAGCCGCCAGCAACCGGGGGGTCGCGTTCTGCAAAACGCGGCCCTGGCGAAAACATCAAGAGGGGAAGGAGGGCACCGCAATGCCCACCGCCGAATTCGAGCACACACCGTCCGAGCGCGAAAACATGCTTCGCCGAATGCGCGGCGCGAAGGATCTGTTTTACATGCTCGCGCGCGAGATCGGGGTCCATCAGTTTCTGGAGTTCGCGGGGCTGATCGGGGAATACATCATCATCTGCGAGGCCGCCCACCGCGAGGGCATCGACTTCGCTACAGACGGCAAGCTACCGATGCGCGCCCATCACGCCGCGTACCTGGCAGAAAAGATGGACTGCATCTACGGCCACGCGTTCGCCGTGGATCCCGAGCTTCGCCGGGTGTTCGTCCGAACCTTTCTAGGTGAGCCGTGAGCGAGCGCCGTTACCCATTGACGTACGACATTCGCGCCGAGGATCCGCCGCTCGCCCGCGAAGAGATCGAAGCCGGGCGCGGCGCGTGCGATGCGATAGTCCTGCTGTCGCTTCTCTATCCGACCGACGGCGGCGGGGGGTTTTCAATGCGCGTGCTTTCGAAGGATGGGCGCACCGCCGACGAAGTGTCGGAGGCCGAGCTATTCAATTGCTGGGCGCGTCTCTCGAAGAGCTTCGCCGAATCGACGACGCTACACCCCGGCAAACGAATGCTTGCCCGCGAAGTGTGGGAGATATGGCACGGGGCGGTGATGGCGAGGCGCGAGTGATGGGCGGCGATCCTGTTCTATCGTTGCTGAATTCAGAAGGAGAGATCATGGCGTACGAACTCACACCCCCCGAAAACGACGCGCTTCGGGCGCGCATCAAAGAGACCCTGGCCGCCGGGCCCCAGCGCGGTTCGCCGAAGCGGGCCGCGCTGAACGAGGCTTTCGCCGGTAACCTGTGGCGGTTCATGCAAGGCGGGCGCGGCACTTCGCCGGCCGTTGCTGCGCGCGTCGCGGCTATCATCGACGGCAAGGCGGCGCCGGCAGCACCGGCAGCAACGGCGACGAAGGGCAAGGCAAAGGGGCGCGTCTGGCAATACGTGCCGGCCGCCGAGGGCAAGGCTTTGAAAGCCGCCATTCTGAAACGGGCCGGAGCGAACCGCGGCGGACTGGCCGCCTTCTTCACCGAAACCATGGGGCTCACCCCCGGCCGGCTTGCCCATATGTACAAGTTCGTACGCGACGACGGTCCGGTAACTGTCCAGATGGCCGCCCGGATACGTGACGCGCTCGACGGCAAGCCGGCGCCCAAAGCGCCACGCGATCCGCGTCGCGCGGGCGGGCGCATCATCGAACGAATCAGCGCCTCCGAATCGAAAGCGTTGCGCGCCGCGGTCCTGAAACAGGTCGGCCCCGGACCGCACCAGCACAGATCGCTAGGGGCGTTCTTTCTGGCGACGATGGGCCTACCAGCGCCGTCGCAGTCGGGGATCTATACGGTGATCAAAGGGACCGATCCGATCACTGTCGAGATGGCCCAACGGCTACGCGACGCGCTGGCCGGTCGGCCGGCCCCCGTTCACAAGGCGCGCACGCGCAAGGCCAGCGAAGCGCCCCCCGCCATCGAACAACCGGGCACCGAACTCGCGCCGCCCAACGTGCTCGCGTCACTGCGTCTTGATACCGGCCACGTGCTCGCGTCACGCTTCGGCGGTGACGTGCCGGCCCTCGCCCGCGAGCTAGGGATCACGGCGGCCAGGCTGTCGCGCTTCGTCAACGGCGGCTCGCTTCGGCTCACCGAATCCGCCGACGTAGCGAACCGCCTGGCGATGATCGCGCCGGCACACCACGACGTTGCGGCGGCCCCGTCGTCGGCGCTTACCATGGTCCGGGCGCTGTCGGTGCAAGCGTGGATGCCGGCCCACCGGCCCACCGAGCCGGCGAGCGCCGAGCCGGCCGAGGTGCGGGCGCGAAAACTTCTGGCCAAATGGCACGCAGAAGCGTTTGAAATGATCGTCCAACTAGCAGGAGGAGCAGCATGACAGCCGCGAACGAACACGAATTTACGCCCGAGCAATCCGAGAAACTACGAGCCCACGCGCGCGAACAAATCAAGGTCCACACCGACGCGTGCATCAGCCTGGCGAAAGCGCTTTTCGAGATTTACTACGGCACGATCAAAGGGACAGAAAAGAAACTGGTCGAGGCGTGGGGCTTCGACGACTTCGACCACTTCATAGAAAAGGAACTGCTCTGGCACGGCAGCACCGCGCGATCCTACGTCCGGGTCTACGATGAGCTATGCGTCAAGCGGCGATTCGATGAGGGTACGTTGCCGCCGTCGATCACCGCGCTTCGTGAGCTGGCCAAGATATCCGGCAAGCTCACCGATCAGCGTGAGCTACACCGATGGATCAAGCGCGCGCACGAAATGACGGCCTGCGAGTTCATGCATGAGGTAGAGACCGAGTTGTTCGGCCGAACCCGGCGCATGAAACAACTAGGATTCAACATGTCTTTCGGCGCCGCGAAACGATGCATGGCCAGAATCCGCGAGGCGCGCGATTCGATGGGGCTCGACACGTACGGCGAAGTACTCGATCGAATCATCAACGAATGGGCGTATGGCAAGCGCACCGTGAGCGAAAGCCGAGCTTTGCGGAAAACCGGCTAGGGCATCATCGCCACACGGCTCCAAGGTAGGAAGGGGTCCCACTTCTCACGAAGGTCGGGGCCCCGTTTTTTTTCTCAACACCCCAACTTAGGTCTTTTCTCCGACCACCTTTTGCAGGAAGGTGGCGAATCGACGGCAGCAATGTGAAGCATCGACGGCGCCGATAAACGGGGTGCAAATTGGGGACGAGCAAGAGCCGCGACGACGACGACAACGTCCAAGGGCTTACCACCGGAAGCCCACGGCTCGCGCGAATGGCGGCCGAAGCGCTCGCCCGCGCCGAGGTGCCGCCCTGGTGCGACCCCCTACGGATCGCCCTGGCGCTTGGCCGTTCGGTGCGCGCCGTGATGCGCGCGGAAGTGCGCGCCGCGCTGGTGCACGATTGCATCGACTACGTTTGGGTCCCGAACGAAAGAGAAACCGGCCTCAACATTTTCATGGGCAACGCGCTGGCCGTGTTCGACGACGCGGGGGTCACGAACCCAAACGCGGCCGACGTGTCGCGGCTCGCGGGTTACCTCGCGTTGCCCGACGTCGGCGTGACGCCCGAGGTGGAACTACGCGTCCAAGTTCACGCGCCAGAATGGTTTCTACGCGAGCACCAGCGCCGCCGCCGGTGGGCAAAGTGGACAGCATCGGGCGTGTTCTCGGCCGTTGCCGCCCGTGTCTGAAGTCATGCGGCTACCAGTAGCCACTTGACAACCGTTAGCCGTCGGGCCTACCGTCCGGCCTCATGGCGCCCGACGAAAAAGACGCGGCGGCGGACTGGCAAAAAGCCCACGCCGACCCAAGCGTCCAAGCCCCGACGATCGAAGCCGATCCCGACATCGGGATAACGGCCGCGCACGCGGCGCTTGTGCCTCTCATGGACAAGCTCGACGCGGAAAAGGCGGCCATCCGGGCCGAGCTGGACGCGGCTGTTCTCACCGCCACCGCTGCCGCGAAGCGCGGTGACTACGTAACAGCGGCCCGAGAGTTCAGCGAGATCGCCGCCGCGTGGCGCGCCCACCACTTTCCGGGCGAAGCCGAGGTGTGGGAGCGGCGCGCGACCGACTGCCGCGAAGTGACCCAGCGACTGAAACGCGCAGCTAGGAAAGGGAAGGTGTTGCGATGATGTCCCATGCCGATCTTCACATTGCCCTTCGTGAATCGCTGCGCGGTTCGGGGTGCTCGACGTTTATGGTCACCGTCGAATCGTCGGAGCTACACCCCGGCCGCGTCGAGGTGGACTGGAGGATCAGCATTTTCGAGGGCGACCCCTCGCAACTCCGTTACCACTACCGCGGGCGCGACCCCTTCGATCTGCTCGCGCGAATCCGGGCGAAGCTCATCGAAGACGCCCGCGCGCGGCAAGCCACCGAGCCCCCCCCGCCGCCCGAGCTTGTAGCGGTGGGGCCGCCGCCGTCTTCGGGGCGCGCCTAATGTTCGACGAGCAACGAAACGGCCTCTATCCCGGCCTATCCTTCGAGCGCTATTCGGCGGTGAAGCGCATCAACATATCGAACCTCAAAGAGATCGATCGCTCGCCGCTTCACTACCGCTACCGATGCGAGCATCAGCGAGACTCGACGGCCCTTTCGTTCGGGCGATCGGCCCACACCGCGATCCTGGAACCCGACCGTTTCGATCGCGATTACGTGGTGTGGGATCAGCAGACGGACACCGGCCGACTTCGCCCGCGCAACGGGAAAGACTGGCAAGCGTTCCAAGCGGCGAACGAGGGAAAAACGATCATCAAACCCGATGAGTACCGATACGCGATCGCCGTTCGTTCGGCGGTGCAAGCGAAACCCGTGGCCAAGAAATACATGCGTGCCGGTAATCCAGAGGTGTCGCTACTTTGGGACGATGCCGAACTCGGCGCACCTTGCAAGGGCCGGGTCGATTGGATAACGCACGTCGACGGGATCGATTCGATCGTTGGACTGAAAACCGCCAAAGACCTTTCGCCGCGTGCGTTCTCCCAGCAAGCCGCGCGACTGCTCTACTATTTACAGTGGAGCTTTTACTATGACGGCTTCGCTGCCGTCACCGGCAAGGCGCCGCGCGTCGTGGAGATCTGCGTCGAGGGCGAGCCGCCGCATGATGTTGTGGTCTACATCGTTCCGGCCGAGGTGATCGAACTCGGGCGCGAAGAGTACCGCCGGCTACTCGCGCGGCTGAAAGAATGCGAGAACGCGAAGCGCTGGCCCGGGCGCGCGGAATCCGAAATGCTGTTCGAGTTGCCCGCGTATCTCATGCAAGACGATGACGATGACGGCGCCGACGATCTGGATCTGGAGGGATGATGGCCGAGGATCTAACGCCGCTGAAAAAGCCGGTCGACTATGACGAACTTTACCCAGGGCGCTTCCTCAAGGCGAGCGATCTGAAAGGGAGAAAGTTCACGCTCACGATCGCGAGCGTCGATCTGTACGAACTCGAAGGGGAGAAAGGCCCCAAGGTGAAGGGGGTGATCGCGTTCAAGGAAACGCCGAAGCTGATCACGTTGAATCGAATCAACGGGCTTTGCCTTAAGGGCATGTTCGGGCGGCTCGTCCAAGAATGGGCCGGCAAGCGCATCACGGTTTTCCCGAGCACGGTTCAAGAGGCCGGCCTCATGAAAGGCGATCCCTGTATTCGGATTTGGGGATCGCCAGAGATCGCCCACGACCTGGAGATCTCCATCCGTTTGGCCAAGCGCAAGGCGTACACGATGACGATGCACAAGGTCGTAAAGGCCGCGGAGGGGAACGCGGGAAGGGAGCCCGGCAGTGATGGGTAAGTCGATCGCGCCCGTCGTCGTGGGGTTTCTGCTCGGCGCCAGCGTGGCGGCGCTCGCCATCGCGGGCGCTATGAAGCTAGGGATCGTGCGATGACACCGCCCGACCGCAGCAATCGAAGCGGGCAACACGTGCGCGTTACGCATGACGAGAACCGCCGAACCCTCCAGCTTGTATTTATCGGCTACGCGATCGAAGCCCCCGAAGTCTTCCAGTGCAGTGTATGCGGCGACGGCACCGCACGGCGCGGTTGCAAGATACGAAACCAAGACGGAGGCGCGTATCACCTCATCTGTTTCGTTTGCGTCTCACGCATGGCGGTAGCCGTTCGGGATCTCCGATGAGCGCAAGCATCTTCGCCGCACACACAAGCGTTGCCGTCGATAAGACGAAGGGCGAGCTAGAACGTTTGCTCGTGAAGCACGGGGCCACGCAATACGGCACGGCCCACGACGACGCGAATGGGGAAGCGATCGTTTTCTTCGCGCTCGACGGCCGCCAGATTCGCCTCCAGGTTCCGATCCCAAAGCTCGACACGTGGCCCGATCCGAAGGCGCCGAGCTGGCGAACCAAACTGAAGACCCCACAGTCTTGGGATCGGTGGGCCGAAGCGACGCGCGCGGCGTGGGTACGCGAACAGTGGGAGCAAGCGTGTCGGCAGCGCTGGCGTTGCATGCTGCTGATCGTCAAGGCGAAGCTGGAATTGATCGGCATGAAACTATCGTCGGTGGACCGCGAGTTCTTGGCTGATATCACACTGCCCGACGGCCGAAGCGTAGGGGAGTGGCTACGGCCCGGCATCGAAAAGGCTTACGTGGGCGGCACCATGCCGCGGCTGCTCGGGATGGGCCCGAGCACCGTGGTCGCAACAATTGAGGAGGAGACACCATGAACGCTCTAGTACCTGTGATCTGTGCAATCGTTGGCGCGCTCGTTTACGCGCTCGCCGCTACGCCCCGACTGGTGAAGCTCGCAGAACTCGCGCGCCTTCTGTTCATGGCCGCCGTCTTCGCCCTCATGTTCGCCTTTGCCGGCCGTTCGATTCACCTGTTTTAGGGGAGGGGCGACACCATGGCGGCGAAAGGATTCGGAGCGTGGGACCCCGCGCAACACACCGCGGCGGCAAGCAAGGGCGGCAGAACCGCCCACGTTCAGGGAAGCGCGCATCAGTTCACGCGCGAGCAAGCACGGATCGCCGGCGCCAAGGGCGGCGCCATGATGGCCGCGCGGCCCGGCCACATGTCGAAGATCGGCAAGCTCGGCGGCAAGGCGGTCGCAACCGATCGGGCCCACATGGCGGCGATCGGGGCGAAGGGCGGCAAGGCTACGAGGCGCACCGCGGGCGATGGCAATGGATGACACGCGAACGCGGCGGTACACCACGCCGTGTCCGTACGCCGGATGCAGCGGGGTGGTCGTCCTGGAGATGCCGGCTTGTATGGAGCCAGGGTACCTGGCCGCGTGCAACACGTGCGGCCGGCGCATCGTGAGCGAGGGCCCGGGGTGGGGTGAGCGTGGGCGACCGATCTATCAAGCCGTAGAAAAGAAGGAGAACTAGGGGTGAAGATCGTTTACATTGCCGGCCCGTACCGTGGGCCCACCGCGTGGGACATCGAACGCAACGTGCGGCGCGCCGAGGAGCGTGCTTATGAAGTCTTCCAGCTCGGCGCGATGCCGCTCGTTCCCCACGCAAACACCCGTTTTTTTCACGGCCAAGGCCCCGATGAGTTTTGGATCCAGGGGACGCTAGAGCTACTGCGACGCAGCGACGCGCTGATCCTAGTCGATGGATGGACGCGCTCGACGGGCGCGCGCGGTGAAGTTGTCGACGCGCGCGAGCACGGGATGCCCGTGTTTCAGTCGATTCCCGATCTGGCGGTATGGCTCGGCGCCACCCAAAGGATCAAGCCGTGAGACTCAAGCTCACCGCCGCCGAATGTGCCGCGCTAGCTCGGTGCGCCGGCCACCTTCCGGACCTCGCAACGGTGCGGCGCGATCTTGAAGTCGGCGCCCGCGAGGGCGGCGCGACGCTAGTTATCATCAGAGACGACCCCGAGACGGCCCGGATGGTCAAGGTGTTGGGCGCGCTCGTTCGAATCCTAACGGGGCCCACTTCGTGAGACCCCGCCGCGTGATCGAAGACGTGCTG
>Ga0134122_10002293_pt1 | contig 14049 bp, 14 predicted proteins | sample KB302_FD_96461 | JGI IMG/M metagenome (GOLD analysis project Ga0134122, IMG submission 96461) | Terrestrial soil microbial communities without Nitrogen fertilizer from Kellogg Biological Station, Michigan, USA - KB3-0-2 | ecosystem: Environmental > Terrestrial > Soil > Unclassified ... | reverse complement strand
GTCGCATGCAACGCAAGGCAAACGCAATTTGGAAGGGCGGGCTTAAAGACGGCAAAGGAGTGGTTTCCGCAAGCAGTGGTGTGTTGTCCAACACTCCCTACTCGTTTGCAACGCGTTTTGAGAATACTCCCGGAACCAACCCCGAAGAGCTGATCGCGGCGGCGCACGCAGGATGCTTTTCCATGGCTCTTTCCGGACAGTTGGGCGCCGCCAACCTCACGGCATCAAGCATTGAGACGACCGCAACGCTGACGTTGGAAAAGCTCGAGTCCGGATGGGCCATCACCAACGTCCACCTCGACGTAGTGGGACGCGTGCCGGGCGCGGACAATGCGGCATTTCAAAAAGCCGCGGAAAATGCCAAGAGCGGGTGCCCGGTGTCCAAAGTCCTCAAGGCAAATATCTCGATGACGGCAAAGCTGGAAGGGTGAAGCAGTCGTTGATCGCGAGTCGTTAGCCCTTGGCCAGCCCCTAGCTTTCCGAGTTCAGTATTTTCCTGATCTCACGATTGATCCGGGCGGCGTCGCGCGCAGCAGTGTCAATGGCCTGTGCCCACTTCTTATTCTTGCCGTCGAGTTTCGCCTCCTGCAAGAGATAGGCGGCCTGCAGCACCGTCTCGAGCGAATTGCTGAGGTCATGGGCGAGGGCGCGGAGGTCGGCGACAACATCGGCGGGCTTGCCGGTATTTTCCATCGCGGTCCGGGGTTTGACAGCTTACGCTCCCCTTGTAGAATATTACTCGTAGTCCTTTCCTGGAAGGCGGCCCTGAAAAGACGGCCGCATCCCAGTCACTTTTTGCCATCGTGGCGGAATTGGCAGACGCGCATGGTTCAGGTCCATGTACTCGCAAGGGTGTGGGGGTTCGAGTCCCTTCGATGGCACCACGGTTTCTGGTTGATTTAGGTCCTGTCCAAAATACGGGCTTTTCGGGCGCATCATGCCGTATTTTTCATCTCCGGGGCCAATGAGCGTGCTAACCTTTGACGGCGCAAGGGCCCACGATGGCTCTCAGAGACCAACCATGACGAACCATAAGACGACAGTGCTTCGCATTCTTCTGCTGATCCTTTTCGTTTCCGCCGTGATGGCACGAGAGACGCCGCCAAGACGCAAACCCGAGGTTCGCAAGGAATCATTTGGAAAAACCGGGGAGGGGAGGCCGGTCGATCTGTACACCTTAACCAATTCACAGGGCGTCGAAGTCCGCGCCATGACCTACGGCGGCATCATTGTGTCGCTGCGCGTGCCGGACAAGAACGGCAAGCTGGGCGATGTTGTCCTCGGACACGACAAGCTCGATGGATATTTGGTCAACCCTCCCTATTTCGGTGTCATCGTGGGACGCTATGCCAACCGGATCGCCAACGCCGCATTCACCCTCGACGGCGTGAAATATACTCTGGCCAAGAATGACGGCCCCAATTCGCTGCACGGCGGAGTGAATGGCTTCAACAAGCAGGTCTGGGAGGCCAAGGAGTTTAAGAACGCAAAGGGCGTTGGAGTTGCGTTCAGCTATCTCAGCAAGGACGGCGAGGAAGGCTATCCCGGAAACCTCAAAGTCAAAGTCAGCTACACGCTGACGGACGATAACCAGTTAATTCTGGATTACGAAGCGACCGCAGACAAGACTACGACGCTAAATCTTTCTCAGCACAGTTATTTCAACCTGGCCGGAGAAGGCAGTGGTGACATTCTCGGGCATCATCTGATGCTCAACGCCGACCGATTCACTCCGGTGGACAAGACTCTGATCCCAACCGGCGAACTGCGTTCGGTCGTGGGCACGCCGATGGACTTTACCAAACCTACCGCGATCGGCGCCCGCATCAACGAAAACTACGAACAGTTGGTAGTGGGACGCGGATACGATCACAACTGGGTGATCAACCGGAAGGACAACGGCCTGACGCTGGCCGCCCGAGTCCATGAACCAACCAGCGGTCGCGTTTTGGAAGTATTCACCACTCAGCCGGGCGTGCAGTTTTATTCCGGCAATTTCCTGGACGGGACCATTACCGGAAAACAGGGGCATGTCTACAAGCAGCGTTATGGCCTTTGCCTGGAGACGCAGCATTTTCCAGACTCGCCCAACCATCCAGATTTTCCGTCAACCATCCTGAAGCCGGGACAGACGTTTCAATCGCAGACTGTGTTCAAGTTTTCTGCTCAATGATCTGGCGGTTGGGTTTTCTTCGTGTTGCTTCGTATGCCTTCGTGTCCTTTGTGGTGTAAGGGTAAAGACTTTAACCCCTAAGGACACGAAGGTCTATGAAGGAAACCCAACCCCGCTCCTGCGGCGCCATTCGGCTTTGTTCCCGTATAATCTTCAGGTTCCCTATGTCCACCAGCCTGGACCAGATCGTAGCTGCCACGCGTCGTCGAGTTGCGGATATGAAGCGCTCCGCCGACGTTCGTCAACTGGAACAGCGGGCCGAGCGGCATGTCCCGCGTGGGTTCCGGCGAGCGTTGGCAACGAAGAGCCAGGCTGGACCTGCGATCATCGCCGAACTGAAAAAGGCCTCGCCTTCCCGCGGGTTGATCCGCGCCAACTTCGAGCCCGAAGGCCTGGCCCGGGAATTGGCGGCAGCGGGGGCGGCGGCGCTATCCGTACTTACAGACGAAGAGTTTTTTCAGGGATCGATCGAGAACCTGCAGCGCGCCTCCGCTGGCGTCAAGCTTCCTTGTTTGCAGAAGGACTTCATCGTGGACGAGTTCCAGCTGTTGCAGGCACGCGCCTGCTGCGCCGATGCGATCCTGCTCATCGTGGCCGTGCTGTCGCCGGCGGAATTGACCGCCTTGAGCACCAAGAGCCGCGCGCTGGGACTTGATGTGCTGTGCGAAGCCCACAACGAAGAGGAGTTGGGCCGCGCGGTGGATGCGGGCTCGAATCTCATTGGCGTGAACAATCGCGATTTGCGAACGTTTAGGGTTGATGTACACACCGCGCTTCGGCTGGCAGAACGGATTCCCCAGAATGCGATCTCCGTGGCGGAGAGTGGAATCGGCAATGGGGCGGACATCGCCCGGCTACGCGCCGCCGGATACAAGGCATTTCTGATCGGGGAGTCCCTGATGAAGGCAGAATCGCCGGGAGAAGCCTTGAAATCTCTGTTGTCCGACGCGGATCGCGAGGTATCTGCACTCAGTACGAAAGACTGAACGCTGATTAATCTGGGACTCCCAACTGACAACCGAGAACTGCGGTTCATGACTTGGATCAAAATTTGCGGGACTACGAATTTGAAGGACGCGTTGACCACCGTGGACGCGGGCGCAGATGCGCTAGGATTCGTGTTCTACGAGATGAGTCCGCGGAAGATTGATGTGGAATCAGCGCGGGAGATCGTAAACCAGCTGCCGCCGAACATAGAAAAAGTGGGGGTGTTTGTAAACGAGCCGGTCGAAGAGATTTTGAACACTATGTCTCAGGCAGGTCTTACCGCGGCACAGCTGCATGGCGTTAAGTCCCGCAGTCCGGAATACATACAAGCGTTGAAAACGGGCGGGGACGTGAAACTCTTCCTGGTTTTGCCCGCCACCCAAATCAGCGGAGGCCTGGAGTCGAAAATAAATGGAGAGTCCGGCATAAGCGCCGTTTTCTTCGACTCGGGGACGCCTCAACTACCTGGTGGAACGGGCAGAACATTTGATTGGAAGACGGCCGCTTCCGGGATTCGAGCGATCGGCCAGAAGGTAAAGGTGGTCGTGGCCGGAGGCTTGAATTCGACCAACGTTGCGGACGCAATCCGTATACTGATGCCCTGGGGAGTGGATGTGGTTTCTGGAGTCGAAGCCAGGCCCGGGAAGAAAGATCCACAGAAAGTTCGCGACTTTATCGATGCAGTCCGAAACGTAGAATCGAAAAGCTGAAATGGCAACAGCAAAAGTCCAACCCCGACCCCGAGCACGTACCGGCCGTACCACTTCACTCGCGGTTGTTCGCCCGTCGGCTGGACGTTTCGGCATCTATGGCGGGCGTTATGTTCCCGAAACTTTAATGGCTGCGCTGGACGAACTGGAGCGGCATTACGAGAAGGCAAAAAATGATCACAGCTTTCAGCGCCGCCTGGATGAACTGTTGCGCACCTATGCCGGGCGTCCCACTCCTCTGTTCTTCGCGCAGCGCCTGACCAAACAACTGGGGGGGGCGAAAATCTATCTCAAGCGTGAAGATCTGCTCCACACCGGCGCCCACAAGATCAACAACTGTCTGGGACAAGCGCTCGTGGTCGAGCGCATGGGCAAGCATCGCGTCATCGCCGAGACCGGTGCAGGGCAGCATGGCGTCGCCACCGCGACGGTATGCGCGCTGCTGGGCTTTGAGTGTGTCGTGTACATGGGGACAGAAGACATGCGGCGGCAGGAGTTGAACGTTTTCCGCATGAGGCTGCTGGGCGCGGAAGTTCGCGGCGTGGATTCCGGTTCGCGCACGTTGAAAGATGCGATAAACGAGGCCATGCGCGATTGGGTAACCAACGTGCGTACCACGCACTACCTGTTGGGCAGCGTGCTGGGCGCGCACCCTTATCCGGCCATGGTGCGCGATTTTCATAAAGTCACCGGGCGCGAGGCCCGGGCACAGATTCTCAAAGCTGAGGGCAAGCTTCCCACGTCCATCATCGCTTGCGTCGGCGGCGGATCGAATTCCATCGGCATCTTTCACGAGTTTATTAATGACAGAAAGGTGCAACTGGTCGGCGTGGAGGCGGGCGGACGCGGCACACAACTGGGGGAACATGCCGCGCGCTTCAGCGGAGGATCACCGGGCGTGCTGCAGGGGACTTATTCGTACGTGCTGCAGAATGAGGCGGGACAGATTTCCGCGACGCACTCCGTCTCGGCGGGTCTTGACTATCCGTCCGTAGGTCCCGAACACGCATGGCTCAAGGACACGGGACGCGCCGAGTACGTTTCAGCGTCGGACAAGGAAGCCCTCGCGGCCTGCACTTTGCTGGCGCGAACCGAGGGCATCATTCCGGCGCTCGAATCCGCTCACGCGGTGGCCGAGGTGATCAAGCGTGCGCCCAGGATGAAGAAATCGGATGTGGTGATTGTGAACATTTCCGGACGCGGCGACAAGGATATTGGGATTTTGCGGGAGAACCTGAAGTTGGATTGAACCAGGCATCGGCCGCGCCACAGATTCCATGCCGCTTTCTTTCAAACACAAGCCATCGCTGGTCGCCTATCTCACTTGCGGCGACCCTGATCTCGCGACCTCGCGTGACATCGCTCTTGCCTCCATTGAGGCTGGGGCAGATGTGATTGAACTGGGCGTTCCGTTCAGCGATCCGGTAGCTGACGGACCTGTCATCCAGCGCGCCAGCGAACGAGCTCTGCGCCACGGGACTTCCCTGCAGCAGGTGCTGGAGCTGGCCAAAGAAATCCGGCGGCATTCGCAGGCGGGGCTCATTATTTTTACTTATCTGAACCCGATCCTCCACATGGGGATGGCAAGATTCAGCGCCGCGGCCCAGGACGCATGCGTCGACGGCGCTTTGATCACCGACCTGCCGGTCGAAGAAGCGCAAGAATATTTGTCCGAGATGGAAAAGCGAGCTTTGGCGACGGTCTTCCTGGCGGCTCCCACAAGCACCGACGCACGCCTGAAGCTGATTGCCCAGGCCTCGACGGGATTTGTGTACGCGGTTTCGCGAACCGGGGTAACCGGGGCGCGCCAACAGATGCCGGAAGATGCACCCCAACTGGTTGGCCGCCTGCGCAGGTATACTGACCTGCCGGTGGCGGTCGGCTTCGGCATATCCACGTCGGCGCAGTTTAAGGCGGTGGGAAAATTCGCTGATGCGGCGGTGGTGGGCAGCGCGATTGTCGAGATCATCGAACGCAATCCGGGCAAAGAAGCGGAGAGTGTGGCACAATTTGTACGGTCGTTGGTTGTTGGTCGTTGATCGCTCGTCGTTGGTCAAGAACAATCGGCCGCAGTTTTGCTGATCCTTTAAAACGTAATCTGCATTCTGAAGACCGACGCCGACGACTGACGTCCGACGACCTCTTTCATGGACATTTCCGACTGGCGCACAAAGATCGACGAACTGGACCGCAAGCTGGTGGACCTGTTGAGCCAGCGGGCTCAGGCTGCCCATGAGATTGGTAAATTGAAGCGCGGCGCGGGCATGCCGATCTACGAGCCCGACCGGGAACGCAAGGTATTTGAAAACGTGCGAAGCATCAATCCTGGCCCCTTGCCGGACCGGGATTTGCAGCGCATCTTTGAACGGATCATGGATATCATGCGCGGGATCCAGCAGCAGGAGATCGCGCCCGGAACCCCCGCTGACGGCGGACGTGACACGGAACTGGATAATGATGTGAATGATTGAGGGCAGTCGTCCGTCTTCAGTCGTCAGAAAACTCCGCGGAGAAACAATTGTCTGTCGCTCACGACTGAAGACCAACGACTGACGACTATTGACCAACTATGATTGTTGCCATGCAGGAATCAGCAACCGATGAGCAAATCCAGCAGGTGGTAGAACACCTGGTCCGGATGGGCTTCTCCGTTCACCGCACTACGGGCGAGCGCCAGACCGTACTGGCCGCGGTTGGCGCCCGTGTGGATTTCGACACCCGCAATCTTGAAGTTCTTTCCGGGGTCGAGCACGTTCACCGCATCAGCGCGCCTTACAAGCTGGCCGGGCGCAGCTTTCGTCCACAGGGGACCATCGTCGAATTTGCCAACGGGCTGCAGATCGGCGGCGATCAAGTTGTAGTCATGGCCGGGCCCTGCTCGGTGGAATCGAAGGAACAGCTTTTCACTGTGGCCGAGCAGGTCGCGAAAGCCGGCGCGCGTGTGCTGCGCGGCGGCGCCTTCAAGCCGCGATCGTCCCCTTATTCTTTTCAGGGCATGGGTGAAGAAGGCCTGAAGTTGCTGCGACAGGCTGGCGATCATTTCAAAATGCTGGTGATCAGCGAAGTCATGGAAATCTCGCAGATCGGGCTCATGCTGCCTTACATCGACATCTTTCAAGTGGGCGCGCGCAATATGCAGAATTTCAATCTGCTGCGCGAGCTGGGCAAGGTCAAAAAGCCGGTTCTTCTCAAGCGCGGTATTGCGGCCACGCTGGAAGAGTTGCTGCTCTCCGCCGAATACATCATGGCGGGTGGGAACTACGAAGTGATCTTGTGCGAGCGCGGCATCCGCACATTTGAAACTTATACCCGCAACACGCTGGATGTGTCGGCCATTCCGATCATCAAGAAACTCTCGCATCTGCCCATGACGTCTGATCCGTCGCATGGCACCGGGTTGCGCGACAAAGTTCCACCCATGGCCCGGGCCTCGCTGGCAGCGGGCGCCGACGCCCTTCTCATTGAAGTGCACCATGATCCGGACAAGGCATTTTCCGACGGCGCCCAATCGCTCTTTCCTGAACAATTCGCCAAACTGATGGACGAGCTGCGCATGATCGCGCCGGCGGTGGGACGCAAGGTGGCATAGGTTCTTCCCGCTGTTCCGTCTTATCGTAGGCGTCTTACATATACGCTGCACATGGATAGTCATTCTGACATTGGACGCGCTGTTCCCGGGCTTCGGCACGATCGCGAGATGCAAGCTCCGCCGACAGTCTCCCGCCTGGATCCATGGTTGACGATGCTGGTCGAGCACGCCGGCAGCGACCTTCTGCTCATTCCCGGTGCTCCGGCCTCGATCCGTCTGAACGGCGAGGTCAGGCCTATTGACAGCGCGAACCTGGGCGGGCCCGATATCGAAGCGGCGGTAGTCCCGGCGCTGACCCCTCACGGGCTGCGGCAGTATCGAGAAATCCAGATCGCAGACTCGTCCTATCGCGTGCCGGGGCTGGGACGGTTTCGGATCAATCTGCACCGCGAACGCGGTCTTGCGGCTGCCGCCATTCGAGCTCTTCCCTCCAAAATACCCTCGCTCAGTGAACTGAATCTTCCGCCCATGGTGGAGGCTTTGAGCCGTTTGCCTCGGGGATTGGTTCTGGTTGGGGGCCCGGCAGGGTCGGGAAAATCCACGACACTGGCTGCCTTGATAGATTTGGTCAATCAGCGAGATGCCCGGCACATCATCACCATCGAAGATCCGGTCGAGTATGAGCACGTCCACTTTCGCAGCCTGATCGAGCAAGTCGAAGTTGGGGTAGACGCACCAGATTTTCCCACGGCGCTGCGGGCCGCCCTGCGCCAGGCGCCAGACATTATTGTGGTCGGCGAAATGCGCGATCCTGAGACCATGCGAATCGCAGTAGCGGCGGCTGAGACCGGCCATCTGGTCCTGTCAACGTTGCACACCACCGACGTGGCTGGAACGGTTTCCCGGATCTCCGATTCGTTTCCAGTGGAGCGGCAAAATACAATCCGGCAGGAACTGTCGATGGCGCTAGCCGCCGTGCTGACCCAGGTTTTGCTTCCCACGAAGAATGGCGGGCGCATGCCAGCCGCCGAGTTGCTGATGCTCGGGTACGGCGCTCGACAGCACATTCGCCGCAATTCCCTGCAGCACCTTCACCAGGAAATTACGATTACAAGAAACAAGGGGTCGTTCAGCCTGGAGGAATCGCTCGGGCAGTTGGTCAAGCATGGTCACATCGATCGCGAAGACGCGCTGGTCTGTGCCAACCATCCCGACGATCTCAATGGTCTGTTGAAAAATTAACGACGCAATGTTCCGCGGTACCGGTTCCTGACTCAAATGGCAATTCGCCAAATCACCATCATCGGGACAGGCCTCATCGGTGGCTCCTTCGGGCTGGCGCTGAAGAAACGGCGCTTCCCCGGTCGCATCATCGGCTGCGACCGCGCCCCGGTGTTGAAGCAGGCAGAGGACAAGGGTGCGATTGACGAGGGGCACACCGATCCGGTGGGTGCAGTCAGAGGCAGTCAGGTGGTGCTGTTAGCGACGCCGGTGGGGGCGATCGTGGAACTGATCGGGCGCCTGGGCCCCTCGCTTCCGCCGAAGACTCTACTGACCGATGTCGGCAGCACAAAGGCCGAGGTCATGGCCCGCGCGACCGCTATGTTCGGCAAGGATGTTGGCCGCCGTTACCTCGCTGGACATCCCATGGCGGGAAAGGAGCAGTCTGGAGTGGAAGGTGCCGACCCTGATTTGTTTCAAGGCGCGGTGTGGTTTGTTACACCCGCTCCGGGACAGAAAATATTTGAAGGTACAAGCGGTGAATTTCTGGAGTGGGTGGAAAGCATCGGCGCGGGCGTGGCCAGCATGGAGGCCGGTGCGCACGACCAACTTTGCGCCTGGATCAGTCACTTGCCGCAAATGATCTCCACCGCCCTAGCGGCAACGCTGGTGGATGAGTACGGTGAAGATGCTCCCCTGCTCGAGACCGGAGGCCGTGCCCTGCGCGAGATGACGCGCATCTCCGCCAGTCCTTATTCCATGTGGCGCGACGTTGCGCTTACCAACAAGAAACATATCGCGCACGCCTTGTTGAAACTGGAACAGCGTTTGGCCTATATCCGTGAGAACCTTGATACGCGGGAGTTGGCGCTGGAGTTTGAGCGGGCGCATCACTTGAGAAAAGCCGGGCTTAAGCCACAGAGGACGCAGAGGACACGGAGTAAGTAGGACGCGATCATGTGTCGCCCCGGCCGTCGATTTTTCATTTAGAATCCTTGTTCCTCGAATGAAGTCCGATGAATAAAGTCGTAGCCAATGCGGATGAAGCCGTCCACGACATCTTCGATGGCGCAACCATCATGATTGGTGGATTCGGACTATGCGGGATTCCGGAAAACCTGGTTCGCGCCCTGGTCCATAAGGGAACGAAGAACCTGACCACCATCAGCAACAACGTCGGAGTGGATGGCTTGGGCAACGGTCTGCTGCTGGCAGCGGGACAGATCGTCAAGCACATCGGAACTTACGTCGGAGAAAACAAGCTGCTCGAGCAACTCATCTTGCAACGCAAGCTGGAGTTGGACTTGATACCTCAAGGAACTTTCTCCGAGCGCATTCGCGCCGGCGGCGCCGGCATCCCGGCATTCTTTACGCCTGCGGGAGTCGGCACGATCGTTGGCGAAAACAAGGAAGTTCGAGAGTTCGATGGACGTCCATACTTGATGGAACGCGCCCTGAAAGCCGATTTCGCCTTGGTCAAAGCGTGGAAGGGCGACAAGTGGGGCAACCTGGTGTATCGCAAGACGGCACGAAATTTTAATCCCATGATGGCAACCGCCGCCAAAGTGACGATTGCTGAAGTTGAGCATCTGGTTGAGGTAGGGGAACTGGAGCCAGACCTGATACACACGCCCAGCATTTACGTGAAGCGGATTTTTCAAGGCGAAGTGTACGAGAAAAAGATTGAGCGGAGAACGGTGAGAAAACCATAGTCGTTAGTCGGTCGTTGGCAAAAGCCAACGCGCTGAGGTCTTGACCAACGACCATGGCCCCAACGACTAGCGACCAACGACCGCACCTATGAAAGATGTCGACAAACGCGAGCGCATCGTGAAGCGCATTGCCGGCGAACTGCGCGACGGCTTCTACGTCAATCTGGGCATTGGCATGCCGACGCTTGTGGCCAACCATGTGCCCGCGGGCATGGATGTGATTCTGCAATCCGAGAATGGCATGCTGGGCATTGGCCCTTACCCCCTCGAGGGTGAGGAGGACTGCGATCTCATCAACGCAGGTAAGGAAACTGTAAGTGAGATAAAAGGCACGGCCTATTTTTCCAGCGCCGATTCATTTGCCATGATTCGCGGTGGCCACATTGACCTGAGCGTGCTGGGGGCGATGGAAGTGGATGAGGAAGGCAGTCTGGCCAACTGGATGATTCCCGGCAAGATGGTCAAAGGCATGGGCGGCGCGATGGATCTGGTGGCCAGCGCTCTCCGCGTGATTGTCGCCATGGAGCACACCACTAAGGATGCTCAACCCAAGATCCTGAAGAAATGCACGCTGCCACTGACGGGGGTGAAGGTGGTAAATACGATCGTGACTGAGATGGCCGTAATTCAGGTCACCTCTACCGGACTGGTGCTCGAAGAAGTGGCGCCCGGTTTGACGGCGGATGACGTGCAGCGGGTGACCGGGCCTACACTCATTCTTAGTCCGGCGATCAGAGTGATGGAAGGGTGAGTGGCATGATGGAGGAGGGGCATCCCGCCCGGCCCACCTAAGCGCGGGCAAGTCGCCCGCGACCACATTGAACCATTGAAGCTTTCAGTTCGTGCCGCTCTTCAGCCTTGCTGGCTCGAATTCGTCGCCTTTTTCCCAACCGACGACCTTCGGCGCGCTGGCTGCCTCCCAGCCCAGCGCAAAGCCGAAGCGAGCCATCACCGCAGGGCCGGTGAAATCCATGTCGGGATGGTACTCGTCGCTAGGTTGATGGTAGTGCTTCTCGGTATACTCGTTGGCCTTTTCCAAACCCCACGCTGCATCGTGCCCTTTATACTTGACGCCCTCATTGATCGAAAACGCAGGAATTCCCACGCGAGCCAGGCTGAAATGATCGGAGCGGTAGTAGTGCCCTGCTTCCGGATGCGAATCGGGGCGAATTGCCAAACGGAATTCCTGGGCGAGCGCCTGCACCATCGGGTAGAACGTCGTACGCTCGCTGCCGGACACTTCCACTTCTTCGGGTGATCCGAGAGGTGGAATGTCGTCATAGTTCAAGTCCAGCGCGATTTTTCCCGCGGGTATGGGAGGATGTTTGCCCAGGTATTCGGAGCCCAGCAACCCCTGCTCCTCCGCGGTCACGGATGCGAACAGGATGGAGCGGCGTGGCGGCTGCGCCGCCGTTCCGTAAGCGTGGGCCAGTTCCAGCAGAACACCACAGCCGCTGGCATTGTCGTCGGCGCCATTGTAGATGTTGTCTCCCGGCATCTCGGGACGAATGCCCAAATGATCGTAGTGGGCCGTGTACATCACTGCTTCAGCCCTCAGTTTTGGATCGGATCCCGGCAGCATGGCGACCACGTTGTTTGATTCGAACGGCCGGACTTTGCTCACCATGTGCGCCTGCAGCTTCACTGCCAGCGCCACCGGACGGAAGTCGCGCGAGCGAGCATCCGCCATCATCCTGTCCAGATCGAGGCCGGCCAAAGCAGCCAGGGCCTTGGCCGCATCCAGGTGAATCCATGAAGCGACTTGCAACTTCGGAGAACCGTCCAGCTTGAGATAAGACTTCTCTCCCGAATCTGAATTGCGCACCACGTCCCAGGGGTAGCTCGCCATATCGGTCTTATGAATCAGAATGGCGCCCACCGCACCCTTGCGGGCGGCTTGTTCGTATTTGTAAACCCAGCGCCCGTAGTAGGTCAGGGCCTTGCCCTTGAAAAATTTGACATCGTCAGAAGGGGGCTCGTTCACCAACATGAGCAGCACCTTGCCCGTCACGTCAACGCCCTTGTAGTCGTCCCACTGATACTCCGGCGCCTGGATGCCGTAGCCCACGTAGATAATGTCGGCATTCACGTTTGACTCGGTCTGTTGGGTTTCATCGTAAGCGGTGTATTCGGAAAGGAATTTGAGGTCCCGAGGAGAACCTTTGGCTGGGACGAACGAAAATCTGGTTTCCGGAGCCAGCATAGTGCCCACCATGGGAACCTTTTGCATATAGGTGCCGTTGTCGCCGGCGGGCTTCAGGCCATCGAGCGCGAATTGTGTCGCAATGTATTCCGCCGCGATGTCGCCGCCACGCTGTCCGGTGCCGCGGCCCTCGAGCAGGTCGTGCGACAGAAAGCGCACGTGAGCTCGAATGCGCTCTGCGTCAATCTTCTGAAAAGCCGCGATCGCAGCGGGCGGGAAATGGACCGACATGGGACGAGAGGAGTTCTGCGCCAGTAAGCCGCAGATAAGAACAATCAGGGACAGCAAGACCAGGTTCTTGCGCATGCTTCGAGGCTCCGAGTGGGCTTCTGAGAACTCCGTATTGTACGAGATTTGTCATCCGGAGCGGAGTGGCTGCTCGGCTTCGCGGAAAATGGGACACGTGTCCCGGGGCAGGCTCTTCGACTCGTGTGAAGCCCGCGACCGCGGGCTAGTTTTTCGACCCTCAACCGGCTCGGAAATCGGCGATTTGTTCGTCCCGCCGGAACAGCGGCTTGATGGGGTTAGACGAGGCTTGAGCAGCGCGCAGGTTAAGTTCTTCCATCTCTTTTCTTATCCAGCCCACGCTGGAGATTTCGATTTCGCCGTCCTGCGCGATCCAGAAGATGGTGGGAACATTTGCGAGCCCATAAGCGTTCGATACCGGGTAGGAGCCGGTGTCGTCTAGTAGGACTGGAAAGGTTATTCCGTATTCCTTTATGAAGAGCGCGGTGTCCTTCTTCGAGTTCTGCGAAATGCCCACGATGGTAACGGCCTTATTCCCGTGCGCCTGATGAATCCGTTGCAGAAAAGGAAAAGAGTACTGGCAGGTCGGACAGGAGATTTTGAAAAACGCCATCACGACCGGACCTCGCGCAAGCGCTGCGTGCAGCGAGAACGGTTTGTCGTCCATCGACGGCAGAGTGAAATCTGGAGCTTGTGTTCCCGGCGCTAAAGCTGGCATCTTCGGTCCTCCGAAAAAACTGAGCCTGATCATCGGGCCATCGTCGGTCGATTATTTAGATGATCTCCGCCTGGCGCAGGATCTTTCGCGCCAATCCCGTGAGCGGTAGCTGGGGAACGCGGGCCTTCGGAACCCATTGTCCCCTGCTTTGGCCTGGTACCGGACCCTGCATCACCCTGACCGTGTAATCCGTCACCGTGATCGAATGCCGGAGGGTGAGGCTGTCTGCACGAATCCCGCTCGCAACGGCCACTTCCGGCAACTCCCACATGCCCGGCATCAAGGATGCGTGTTTCGGCCGCTGCACCAGAAAGATTGAGCGGTCGCGATGATCGAGCGCATAGCAGATATCGCGCCGCCTCTGAGGCACGACTCTCCGCGGTGCATCGAGCATTCCGCGCGTGGCGCACAGGCTGAATACCGGGCAGATCGAACATCGCGGCTGGCGGGGCAGGCATACGATCGCTCCCAGTTCCATCATGGCCTGGTTGAAATCGCCCGGACGCTGTCGGCTTAGCAATCCTTCGGCGGCTTGCCAAAGAGGCTCGCC
>Ga0134122_10002292_pt1 | contig 14054 bp, 13 predicted proteins | sample KB302_FD_96461 | JGI IMG/M metagenome (GOLD analysis project Ga0134122, IMG submission 96461) | Terrestrial soil microbial communities without Nitrogen fertilizer from Kellogg Biological Station, Michigan, USA - KB3-0-2 | ecosystem: Environmental > Terrestrial > Soil > Unclassified ... | reverse complement strand
TCAAAGAAGCTGATTCATACGATTCGCGGAAGCGGATACATGCTGAAGGTCGATTGATGCCGCTTCGCGTCAGGCTCACGCTCTGGTACGGCACCGCTCTCGCACTCATCCTCATTATCTTTTCAACCATCCTGTACGTGGTAACGGCTCGAAGCCTCCGCGACGCGGTCGATGAATCGCTGCAAGAAACCGCCGTCGCGGCTGTTCGATCGCTCGAAGAACGCGGGTTTCTCCCTCTCGTCAACGAGGACGAGCTCATGTCACAGTTCCCCGAACTGGCGCGCATCGATAAATTCTTTCAGATTTTCAGCCCGTCCGGTACCATCACCATCCGCTCGCCGAATGTCAAGCAACATGAGATGCCCCTGAGCCCCAAGGCCTTGGAAGTTGCCTTGTCAGGCCGCACACTTCTCGAATTCGCTCGATACCCCAAGGAACCGCCGTTACGCCTCATTTCGGTTCCCATCATCTTCCGGGGCAGCCTGCTCTATATCATTCAAGTCGGCACATCGATGGATTCCGTCGAAGCGACCCTGAACCGCCTCCTGCTCGTGCTGCTCGTCAGCATGCCTATCGTGGTGGCTGTGTCGCTGGCCGGCGGTTTGTTCATGGCAGGCCGAGCTCTCCGCCCGGTCGATGCCATTACGCTGGCTGCCCAACGCATTGCCGGTGGAGATCTTACCCAACGCCTGACTGTCCCGGCCGCGGCAGATGAAATCGGCCGCCTGACTAAGACGTTTAATGACATGATCGACCGCCTCGAAACGTCCTTTCGACAGATCCGACAGTTCAGCAGCGACGCGTCGCACGAACTGCGCACTCCGTTAACGGTGATGAAAGGAGAAACCGAACTTGTGTTGCGTCGCCCCCGGGAGACCCACGACTACAAAGTCGTACTGGATAGTAATCTGGAAGAAATAGACCGGATGACTCGCATTGTGGACGAATTACTCTTTCTTTCCAGGGCAGACATGGGCGAGGTAAAGATGGACCGCCTACCGGTCTCGCTGGACACTCTCCTCGAGGATCTTCACCGGCAAGCCTCACTGCTGGGGCACGAAAGAGAAATCCAGGTTGTACTTCAATCTACTGCGCCGGCAGTGGTATTGGGAGATGAGCTTCGCTTACGCGAATTATTCCTCAACCTTCTCGATAACGCGGTGAAGTATTCTCACTCAGGCGGCACAGTCGATGTCGCGCTGACGATCGAGCACACTCAAGCCCGGGTGAGCGTGACAGATCGCGGGATCGGCATTGCGCAAGAAGATCAGTCTCGGATCTTCGATCGCTTTTACCGCACCGATAATGCACGAACCCATACGAAGAAGGGCACAGGCTTAGGATTGGCCATCTGCGCCTGGATTGTCGAGTCCCACAACGGAAAGCTCAAAGTCCAGAGCAAGATCGGCGAAGGTTCAACCTTTACAGTGATACTGCCGTTGGCCCCGGCATCGGCTAAACGACTTCCCCGTCCGTCCTAATGTTCTTGCCTTGGAACTATGAATCGTGGACGGTCCTGTCGCGTGATTTGACGCGAGGGAAAACCCTTGTACCGGGGTAATGCTTTTTTCCCCAGACGATAATGGCCTCCAATACCGGCTCGAGGCCCTTCCCTTTTTGTGTCAGGAGATACTCATAGCGTGCGGGCTTCTGCTGATACACCCGTCTGCTTACAAGGCCAGCGCCTTCTAATTTGATCAGTCTATCTGCAAGGATGTTTGATGCGATCCTTTCCGGAGAGCACAGGAATTCCTGATACCGTCTTTTGCCCAGTACCAAATCCCGAATAACCAGGAGTGTCCACTTATCTCCGAGGGTATCCAGCACATTGGTAATCGGGCAGTCTGACCGTTTAAATCTCATCGTGCCCCCATTCTATCAGGTCGCTCAATAGTACTCACCTCTCCGGATGGAGGGAAGGCCAAGTGGTGGGTGATGCCGCGATCTAGTAACTTGCGATTTGCAACACACTAGAGTACAGTAGCTTTTAACATGGCGCGCCTGCGTATGGCTGGGCAACCGGCACGAGCCATAGCAACCCGGCGATCCGGCAGGAAGTAAAACAACAGGTGGGCATACAGAGTATCCAACACACAGGAGGGACGAGCGATGCCGTTATGGAAGGTTTATCATCCGGTCGGAGCGTTTACGGCTGAAGACAAGAAGGAACTCGCCAAGCGGGTAACGGAGGTGTACGCGCGCGTCCCGATCCCCAAGTTCTATGTGGTCTTCATTTTTGAGGAGGTCGCCAAGGACTCTTGCTTTGTCGGTGGCGAGCCGCATAATAAATTTGTCCGGTTCAAGGTCGACCAAATCGCCAGGACGCTACCCGGTCCGGTCATCAGAGAATGGTGGACGAGGACACTTGACGAAGTTCTCGCGCCCTTCGTCAAGGACAGGGGATATGATTGGGAAATCTCCATTGACGAGACACCGTTTGATCTTTGGTCTCTTCAAGGGGAATTGCCTCCGCCTTTTGAATCTGTGGCTGAGAAACGCTGGGTGAAGGAAAACAAGGCGAGTTCCTATACCTTAGCGGAAAAGTTGCCTGTCAACCTGATCCTCGCTCCCGGAATAGCCGATCGATAGGTTACCGCTCAGCATGGCCGTGAGTGCATGCAGAGCGACGCCTGTGGAGGTAGTGGCCATTAGAGTTTAGAGTCGCACCTAAGAGAGATAACGACCAACATAGCCGCGTTATCTTTCTTAGGTATGGCATCTCGGCGCGCTGGGGTTGGAAGCGTGAGACAATCGACTTTTGGGGCTTCCGGCTAATCAAACACGACTGTTTTTCTTCCATACACCAGCACCCGTCGTTCGACATGGCGACGCACAGCCCGGGCTAGGACAATTTCTTCCAGGTCCCGTCCCTTCCTCACCAGGTCATCGACGGTATCCCTGTGACCCACCCGCATGACGTCCTGCTCAATAATAGGACCTTCATCCAGATCCTCCGTGGCATAGTGCGCCGTGGCCCCGATGATTTTTACACCCCGGTCATAGGCCTGCCGGTATGGATTGGCGCCGATGAAGGCAGGCAGGAAAGAGTGATGAATATTGATAACGGGACACTCGACCTGCGAAAGAAAGGCCGCGGTGAGGATCTGCATATACCGAGCCATAACCACGAGCTCGATTCGATGATCCTTCAGCAAAGCCAATACTTGCTGTTCCTGCTGCGGCTTGGTTTCCTTGGTTACGGGACAGACGGAAAATGGAATCTTGAACAGCTCGGCCCAGCCGGCGCAGGTTTCGTGATTGGAAATAATCACGGGGATTTCGATGTGTAACTCGTCGCGTTTGTGCCGCTGGAGCAGATCTGCCAGACAATGATCCTGTTTCGAAACGAATAGCGCGGTTCTCGCTCTGCGACTTGACGGGCGGACCTCATAGCGCATATCGAATGTCTTCGCAACCGGAGCGAAGGCGGCAGCGATCTCATCGGGTGGGATCTGCAAACCCTCGGCGGAAAACTCCATACGCATGAGAAACTCATTCGTTTCTTCATCGGTATGATGATCCGAATCGAGAATGTTCCCACCGAAGTCGTGAATGAACCCCGACACGCGGGCCACGATACCCTTGCGGTCCTTACAATGTATCAAGAGGACAACGGATTCTTTTCGATGTACCATCGTGGGGCCTCTCCTTCGGATACGAGTGATCAGTTCAAGTGTAGCAGGCAAACAACGACCACGGTAGGAATAGCGCAAGGCGGGTGAGGATACATCGTGGTTGCAAGCAGAGAATCCACTTGACAGCAGGATGCTCAAAAAGGCGATCTTCTTACCCGCCCAACCCTGGCGGATATTTCACCCACCCACCCTGAGGCTGCCAAGACAGCCTCTTCGCCCAAGGACGCACCGTTCAGGCAGGCAAGGCCGCAGCGAGCTGTTACTTTTAGGGGTGGGTGGGATGATCCCAACTGCGCGCGTCGAACGAGCACATTCCAATCGTGCGTGTTCCGCGAGCATGGGGATCGTCCCTGTTACGTAACGATATGGCCTACGAGGTCGTACAGAGCGGCATCCGTGATTTCGACTTTGACAAGTTCCCCCGCAGTGGCGGATCCATCATTGATATACACGACACCATCGATTTCCGGAGCCAACCCTTCATGACGTCCCTCGAGCAGTAGCTCTGTTTCCTCTGAGGCACCATCAACCAATACCTCCATGACCGAGCCGATACGAGCATGGCCTCGTGCCGCTGCGATCCCTTCTTGCACAGCCAGGAGTTCATTCCTTCGCTCATGCATGACCGATCGTTCGACCTTGTCATCAAACCCGATCGCTGGTGTGTCTTCCTCGTTCGAATACAAAAACACCGCCACTCGATCGAACTCAGCCTCTTCCACATATCCTTTGAGTTCCTCGAACGCCTGTTCCGACTCCCCCGGAAATCCGACGATGAAGGCTGTGCGAAACGTAACGCCGGGAATGCGCGTCCGAATCCGATCGACGAGGGAGTCGATGGCAGCCCGATCACCGAGCCGGTGCATCCGCTTGAGCATCCGATCGTTAATGTGTTGCAGCGGCATGTCAATATATTTGGTAATCTTTTCTTCCCCTGCATAGAGATCCAACAGTTCGTCGGATACTTGCTGCGGATAGAGATAAAACGGCCTGATCCAGCGCAGGCCATTCACCTTTACCAGTTCGCGAAGCAGAGTCACGAGCCCTTGGCGCAAGCTGATATCAACACCGTAATTCACCGTGTCCTGGGAGATGAGATTCACTTCTTTCACGCCTTCGGCCGCAAGGCGAGTGACTTCTGCCACGATCGACTCCACCGGGCGGCTCCGCTGCTTGCCCCGCATCAGAGGAATGGCACAGAAGGCACAGTTCCGGTTACAGCCTTCGGCGATCTTCACATAGGCGGTATGGGTCTTTCCGAGCCGGAGGCGTGGCGCGTCTGCGTCATATAGATAGGGAGGCTCGCTTATCCAGAGCCGTTGCTGCCGTTTCTTGGGCGTCAAGAGGCTCCGACAAATTTCCGCAATCTTACCGAACTCGCCGGTTCCAACCACCCCATCGAGCTCCGGCAATTGCTTGAGGAGGTCCCCTTGATACCGTTGCGCCAGACAGCCAGAGGCGATCAACACGCGACAGGAGCCAGATTCCTTCAACTTGCCGTGCGCGATGATGGTATCAATCGACTCCTGCTTGGCCTCTTCAATGAAACCGCAGGTATTGATGATGACGACTTCCGCCTTCTTCGGGTCATCAGTCAAGGCAAACCCGTCCGTCACCAACGTGCCTAACATGACTTCAGAATCGACCTGATTTTTTGAACAACCCAGGTTGACGAAACCGATGGTGGTCTTCTTGCTACCTGATCGAATCGGAGTGATCAATCGTGAGGGCATAGGGGGAGAGTCTACGGGACGGTTGAAAAGCCTGTCAATCGGCCGCCCCTTAACGTAGTCTGCTCTTTTCCATTCCTTGGAGGGTAAAGGGTCACCATGGCCTCACGCGTCCAACGAGCCCCTCCGATTCTTTGTCCCTCTCATTAGGGAAGTGGCTAAGGCTGCCCTTTATTGCGCGCATCGAACGAGCACAGTTTCATCGTGCGCGTTCTGCGAGCAAGAAGGGCACCTGGCCGCTCCCCTCTATTCTTCTGAGGCCGCGCGCTGCGCCGAGCACGGAAGATCATCAGCCTCCATCCCCATGCCTTCTTGCCCTCCCCTTCCTTCTTATGGCATCATGCGCCTCTTTCGGGAAAAATATGGATTATCTGCTCGAATACGTCGGTTCTGTGCATATTTATCTCGGGCCCTACCGTGGGAACCCAATCGCCTTATATCTAAAGCGCACGAACGCCGGGTGTCAGATAGGTCCTAAGGCCTACCCATGGAATGGTGTCGTCGGGGCTGGTGAGACACCGAATAAGGCAGCAGCGGATTTCGAAGAGAAATGGAAAGCAAAGGGTCTCTCGACGGATATGTACTCCGGTCCTTCATGGGAGGGGGGAATCAAGCCAGAAAGACCTGCTCCTCCGAAACCACCCGCAGCTCCCAAACCAGCAGTACCCCCTGCTACAGCGGCGCCAGATGGCCAACCTGTCAAGCCCCCACCCTCGGTCCCTCCTGCTGACACTGCGCCCACCCCTGCTCCAGCTCTGGCGGCTCAGCCTACGGATGAATCGAACTAGGAGCCACCCAATAACGGTCTTCTCATTCTGGCTTGGGCGAAGGTTTGGAACGATGGTCTCCAGACGAGGGAGCGGCCAGTTTGCTGTGCTTCATGCCGTAACCGAAATAGAACACAATACCGATCGCAGTCCAGACAGCAAATCGAATCCAGGTCTTCTCAGGGAGAAAGCTCATTAAGCCGAGACAGGCCAGCAGACTCATGATGGGTACAACCGGCATGAAGGGAAGCCGAAAGGGGCGCGGCTGATCGGGCTTGGTATAGCGTAAGACTACGACACCTATACTGACCAAGGCAAAAGCAAAGAAAGTGCCGATATTCGTCATGTCGGCGGCGTCGCCGATTGGGATCAGGGCAGCAAGTATAGCTACGCCGACACCGGTAAGAATCGTCGCATTGTGAGGGGTGCCATAGCGTGGATGCACGGTTGAAAGCCAGGGGCTCAGTAGGTGGTCACGAGAAATCGCGAAGAAGACCCGGATCTGGCCGAGCATCATCACGACGAGCACACTGGTAATTCCAGCCACAGCGCCGATCGCTACGATTGCCGCCCCCCACTTGTAGCCCGCTGTGCTCAAGGCTTCAGCCACCGGCGCATCGATATCGATCTGTGAAACGGGGATCAATCCCGTCAAGACAGCGGCGACACTGATGTAGAGGACTGTGCAGATGCCAAGTGAGGCGATGATTCCGATCGGCAGATCCCGCTGAGGATTTTTTGACTCCTCGGCAGTGGTAGAAATCGCGTCAAATCCGATATAGGCGAAGAACACGATCGCCGCTGCGGCACCGACTCCAGCAAATCCCTGCGGCATAAAGGGCGTCCAGTTCGCTGCATTCACCGCCGGGGCCCCCACCGCAATGAAGAAGAGGATCACCGCAAGCTTCAAGCATACAATGATGCCGGTCGCGCGCGCGCTTTCTTTGATCCCAATGACCAGGATGATGGTGATGAGTAATACGATAATAGCGGCAGGGAAATTTGCCACGCCTGGGTCAGGTCCTATCGGTGGATGCGTGGCCCAGTGCGGCAATTCAATCCCGGCCAACCCGAGCAGCTTGTTGAAATAGCCAGACCACCCGATGGCGACAGCAACGCAGGCCACGCCATATTCAAGAATTAAGTTCCAGCCGGTGATCCAAGCCAGAAATTCTCCCAATGTGGCATAAGAGTAGGTATAGGCGGAGCCGGCGGCAGGAATCATGGTGGAAAACTCTGCGTAGCAGAGTGCCGCCAAGGCACAGGTCAAACCAGAGAGCACAAAGGAGAGAATGATGCCAGGCCCTCCCCCTGGCCGGTTGGCATCGCCAACGATGGCAGTACCGATCAGGACGAAGATACCGGTTCCGATAATTGCCCCGATGCCGAGTGCAGTCAGGTCCCAAGCCGTCAGGGTCTTCTTTAAACGATGAGCCGGATGATCTGCGTCAGCGAGTATCTGATCGATGGATTTGGTTCTGAAGAGCCGCTTGATCACCCTACCTCCACTGGCTGCTGGGATGACGAAGGGCACCGCAGGGTCAACGGATTTCTGTCCAACATGGGGTCAAGTATAGCAGGCCTCCTCTCCCCTCACGTCTTTCTCACAGATCTGGGGTTGCGACTTGTCGCGCTGGCAGCGCGTAGAAACGCCTCGAACAATCTCCGCTGGAGAGGATGCCGGTCGAAGAGAAATTCCGGGTGCCACTGGATGCCCAGGAAGAAGCGGTGGTTCGGAGACTCGATCGCCTCCACGATACCATCTGAAGCCCGGGCACTGGCGATCAATGAGGGTGCGACGGCATTGACCGATTGATGGTGCGAGCTGTTCACGCGCATCGACGCTGATTGCACGATACGACGAAGAAGGCTGCCTGCTACGATTGTGACGGCGTGACTGAGATTTGTCGCAGGAGCCCGTTGCCGATGTTGGAGCGGTTTTGAGAGTTGGGACGGAATATCTTGAATCAAACTGCCACCACAGGCGACATTCATGGCCTGCATCCCACCACAGATGCCGAGCAGCGGGAGGTTAGTTTGCTTGGCCAGGCGAACGATGTCCAGTTCAAAGTTCGCGCGACGGTTGCTCACGATTGTGAACGGAAACCGCTGACGCTCACCATAAAATGCCGGTGGAAGATCCGGCCCGCTTCCGGTAATAAGAAGTCCGTCGAGGTTGTGAAGAATATGCCGTCTCGTGGTCCGATCGGCGTGAAGTGGAAGGATCAGGGGAACCCCCCCAAGCTCTTCGATGGCCCGGATGTAGCGTGCACGCAAGAAGTAGGTAGGCTCGCGCCCACCCCACTCCTTCCGATCACCGGCGTTGAAGTCTGGTGTGACGCCGATGATCGGTTTCATCTGCTAGCGGACAGGTTCCGGAGCCGGGGCCTGTGTCTGGGCATCATGCGAATCAGCAACCCCCAGGAAACGGATGGGCCGATTACCCTCGAGGTGATCGGGGGTAATGATATAGGTACCGTACAGGCTTGTTTCCCAGACAGGCATTGCGGCTTTTTCATTCAGGCCAGAAAAGAGATAGGTCAAGCCTCCTACAACTCCTCCACCAATGGCGAAAGCCAGTTTCAGTGGAAGGTACAAGAAGTTGGAAAGACCGGCAGCAACTTGCATCCCCGCATTGGACGCATTTCCACCTTCGCTGCCCTCGCTCGACGGAGTGGGTGTACTTCCTTGACTCCATACCGATGGCACAATCGTGAAGGTACATAGAGCCAGGAGCAGGCAAATTGCCACTGGTCTAATGAAAGAAGCCTTCCAAAGGCGATTGGATGAAGACCGGTAGGTGTTCACAGATAATCCTCCTTTTTCGACAGAACGAACTGAGTGGCAGTGGTTGACTCTAGCACACCACCCACAATTCAAGGGGTAGTGGGGTTATAACAAATTCAACTGTGAATGCAAACCCCCTGCCGTACCCGGACGGAGTGTCTTGACGGAGTGTTTTATGGCGCGGCAGCATCTCTCGGTGCGAGGTCCAGTTCCGACACAACATAGGACATGATGAAATTTGCCCGGCTGCTCACGGTATCTCTGACTTCAGCGGTCCATGTGTCGTCTGCGAGAGATTGGTTCTCTTGAGGAACACCAGATTGTAATGCCAAGTCTAGCTTGCACCAGCAGACCGCCTGGATAAATAGCTCCTGGGCTCGTTCCTGATAAGATGGACGATCTTCATCTGGCAGATCAGTCAAGATCCGGGCCAACCAGCCGGAGAAATCAACATCGGTCCTGAACCTATCGATCTGACTCTGAGCGATCGCGACGTCAACCTGGATCCCACCCTTCCAGCTCCGCTTCTTGACGTTAAATACACATGAATAGGTGAAGGGTCTTCCATTCACTACCTGCGGTCCAACAAACAGGGTCACGCGGAACTGGGACGGTGCTGGTGCATGCTCGAACGCCATAATCGGCAGTGTAACATGATCACCTGCCCGAATGGCCATCGCATTGACTGCCCGGGAGTGCGACGATAAGATGCCTTCAACGATGACTACCGCCCTACAGCAACGTGTCAGCGAGATTCAGCAAGCCCTCTGTGATGCCGAGATCGACGGCTGGCTTTTCTATGATTTTCGCGGAAGCGATCCTCTTGCCTATCGCATCCTCCAACTCGACCCTACCCTCCATGTGACAAGACGCTGGTACTACTGGGTTCCGGCGCAGGGGATTCCAGTCAAGCTGCTGCATCGCATTGAGCCGCATGTATTGGATACATTGCCGGGACAAACCGATTATTATGTATCGTGGGAGCAGCAACGGCAGATCCTTGCGCGCCTGCTCACGGGTGGCCTCCGCGTGGCCATGCAATATTCCCCGCTTAACGCCGTTCCGTACGTGTCGCGCGTGGATGCCGGCACGATCGAACTGATCAGAAGTTACGAAGTCGAAGTGGTCAGTGCGGCTGACTTGATTCAGACGTTTGAAGCGCGCTGGACAGACCGTCAACTCGAATCACATCAATTTGCCGCATCGGCGCTGCGGCGCATTGTCGACCAGACATTTGGTCATGTGCATGACGCAGTGATGCACGGCCGCAGTCTGACTGAATACGGGGTACAGCAGTTTATTTTAGCGCGGATTCGAGAAACTGGGATGGTCACATCGAGTGCACCGATTGCCGCCGTGAATGCCCATAGCGCTGATCCCCATTATGGTCCGTCAGAAACAGGGTCATCCGAGGTCGTCCGCGACGCGTTGCTCTTGATCGATCTCTGGGCGAAACGAGCGGAGCCCGGCTCCGTCTACGCCGATATTACCTGGACCGGCTATGTCGGAGCGACGGTACCGGCAAAACACCGTCAGATCTTCGACCTGGTCTGTCAGGGTCGGGACGCGGCCTTGACATTCGTCCAGAGAGAAATAGCAGCCGGCCATCGCCCATTCGGCTGGGAGGCCGACAATGCCTGCCGAGAGGTTATCCAACGCGGTGGCTATGGTGATCATTTCGTCCATCGCACAGGCCATTCGATCGGCGAAGAGGTTCACGGGAACGGAGCCAATATCGACAGCTTGGAGACGCAGGACACCCGCCGTCTGATGCCAAGAACCTGCTTTTCTATTGAACCAGGAATCTATTTGCCGGGCGAGTTTGGGATCAGGAGCGAACTGGACGTGTACCTGGCTGAGCGGGAAGCGTTGGTGTTCGGTTTGCCTCTACAGAACGAAATCGTACCGCTCTTCTAGCCTCCCTCCCTTCCTTGACAGTACCTCCCGCTGCCCTATAGAGTTAATTGGGTTCTCAAACAGGCAAGGCCCAGTGCGATAAAGCGAACCAGGGAGAAGCAACCACGCCATGTTTGGTACCATGGGGATCTCCGAACTGATTATTATCCTCGTCATTGTCCTGATCATTTTCGGGGCGGGGAAGCTTCCACAAATCGGTGAAGGGGTTGGTAAAGCGCTCAGGGGGTTCAAGAAAGAAGTCAACGATATCCCTCCGCCTGATCCGGTACCGCCCGAATCGAATCAACCGGCGCCGGTACACATGCCATCCACGGGTCAGGCAACAGCGACACCAGTGGTCACATCAGGACAGACTCTTTCAACGCCGAAACCCACGGCAGCCTATACGCCGGGGCCTGAACTGACCCCCGGGACCACCGCAGCCTTGATGTACAACATGGCTGCTCCGCCACAGCAAGCTCGGCCGGTTTCGGCCCCATCTACAGGGCTGGGCCAGCAACCTCCCACGATGGAAGAACGAGCTGCTGCCCCGGCGCCAATCACGCGGGCCCAATACCCACCTCTCCCTTCCGGCGCCCAGGCCAAGCCGATAGCCAAACGCCCGTCTGCGATTGTCAACAAAGATGCCGTGGCCCGCGTACAGGCTCAGCAGGCAGCGATGAAAGCGAAGGCCGCACAACCGTCCGACATTTCTCCAGGAGATATGCAGAGCTTGGGAGAAGGACTTGGGGATGCCTTGCGGACATTCAAACAAGCCGTGACCGATGTCCGAAATTCAGTGGATCCTGAGATACGAACTATCCAAGCTGAGATAGACTCTGCCCAGAAGGAATTCCAGCAATCGATCGATACGGCCAAAGATCTATCTGCCTTGCACGAAGAACCCCCAAAGCGAGCGTGATCCAGGAAAAATTCTTAGGGTACATTCTCTTTCTATCGCTCTTCCTTCTTATCGGTTGTATCCAATTCACCATCCTCCTCAAGAGAGCGTACGATTTCGCTCCTGCTGGAATTGCTTCGCGACGAGGGACCAGAGATGCGCCGAACAGCCGTAGAATCAGTAGCGGCCTATCGATCGGGAATGCGCAATGATCTTGATACGAAGGCCGCGCTGGAAAAGGCGATGGCAAAGGATTGGGGTTCGGAGCTGGGCAAGACGAGGGATTTAAGCCGGTACGCGGGAGCGATTTAACGCATCAACGAGCTCGACAAGCTCTTCGCGGGCCTTTTCATCAATGTGGGTAAACTGGACGCCCATTCCGGGAAAGAGCAGGTGCCGTTCAGGCTTATTACGAGTCCAGGCAACCTTCGCCGTCGCCTTGTGCTTTTCCCATGGACGATCGGGTAATGCAAACTCGACGGACAGCTCGGTGCCAGGAGCCAAGGGGGTGCTGCTTTCGATGAACAGGCCCCCTGCACCAATTCCTCCGGTTAAGCTTTCGAACTGTTTGCCCTCTGGCGTCGTATAGCGGACCTTCACCGCGAGCGGGGCTCTCGGATAGGAACGGACATGGGCGAACCGCGCGTCGTCGTCGCTTCCGGCAAGGATCTGTTCTATAACCACCCTCCATGACATGGCTCCAAGTAGCGCCCCCTTTGCGCTATGAAGCATGACCACTTCCTGGTCGGCATTCATCTCAAGGGCTTTGCCCTCATGCCCTTCCGTTGTCGTTACAGAAAATTTCATGGTCAGACCCTTGTATCGAATGCGAACGGGCTCTGTGGCATTTGGACCGGCTAGGCTGCCTGCCCGACGGTCTGGAGGGATTTCACCAGTTCGAGCACGCGGTTACGGATCTCGGGATCAATCTCCGTAAAGCGAACTCCCATTCCAGGGCTAAACGTATATTGGTCTGCTTTAGGGCAGACCCATGCAACAAGCCCCTTCGCCGGTAGCCATTCTGTCGGCTTTTCCGGTAGCGAAAATTCAAGGGTAAGCAGGGTGTCGACTGGAGGTGGGTTCAGGCTTTCAATAAAAAGCCCACCTCCCCCGATACCTCCTGCGCGACTTTCGAACTGTTGACCTTCCGGTGTTGTGTATTTGACACGGAAGGTAAGCGTCACGCGCGGCTCATTTCTGGCTTCCCGACTTGCGGGGGGCTTGCGATAGGCTAAAATCTGATCGATGACGAAGTCCCAAGATAGGTGGCCCATAGGCTCGCCATTGATCCCCAAGAGGGTGACCACTTCACGAGTAGCGTCAAGATCGAGGGCTTTCCCCTTGTGCCTAAGGCTTGAAGACACGGGATACTTCACAGGTCCTCCACGTTCAATTACTACCGCAAGTATAGCGCAGCATTTCCTCTTGTCGAGGAAAAGCACAGAGTCATGAGCATCGCCATAGGTAGGGGCGTGTGAATAAAGATCAGCGTGCGTATGAGTGATTTCCGTGGGTGGGGGGATGAAGAGGCAGAAGGGCCAGGATATTCCTGGCCCTAAGGATCTCGAGCCGATGTCTGGGCATCTGAAAAAATGTCTATGTTTCTATTGGCTTAGGCTGTCTTCGCATCCTTGTCTTGCTCAAAGATTCTAATGGGAGGGTGTTTGCCAAGTATGGCATCCTCTGTGATGAGAACTTCCTTAATCTGTTTCTGTGAAGGAGCATCGTACATGACGTCCAGCATCACGTCTTCGAGTATCGCACGCAATCCTCGAGCGCCGGTTCTCTGAACAAACGACTTCCGTGCGATCGCCCCCAGAGCACCTTCCGTGAACTTGAGCTTCACTTTCTCAAAGGAGAGCAATTTCTCATACTGCTTCGTAAGCGCATTCCTTGGCTCGGTCAAGATTCGGATGAGCGCCCGTTCATCAAGTTCGTCTAAAGTGGCTACGACCGGTAGGCGACCGACAAATTCCGGAATCAAGCCGTACTTGAGAAGGTCTTCCGGCTGAACTTTTGCGAACAGTTCCCCCAGGCGCACGTCGCTCCGTCCGCGAACCTCTGCTCCGAATCCCATCGCCTTCCTATTCAGGCGTTGCTCGATAATGTGTTCGAGCCCGACGAAGGCCCCTCCGCATATGAACAGGATATTACTCGTATTGACCTGGATAAACTCTTGATGTGGATGCTTGCGTCCGCCTTGAGGTGGGACGTAGGCCACAGTCCCCTCGATAAGCTTGAGCAGCGCCTGGTGGACCCCTTCTCCCGACACGTCCCGGGTGATGGACGGGCTATCGCTCTTGCGGCTGATCTTATCAATTTCATCAATATAGACGAT